>JAABUH010002179.1_pt1 | contig 19359 bp, 21 predicted proteins | sample 5559121 | NCBI WGS metagenome assembly JAABUH01 (sample SAMN10711871, study PRJNA513364) | rock metagenome | isolation source: Antarctica rocks | place: Antarctica: Victoria Land, Battleship Promontory nord | collected 2015-12-28
CACTGCTGCTGCCGCTCGCAGCGACCGCCTGCGGTTCGGTGGCCCCACCTAGCGCGGCACCCGTGGTGAACAAACTGGATGTCGCCCGCGGAGCCAGTGCCCAGCTCTCCACCGATCGTCACGAGGCCCCTGCCACCGTGTCCTGCCCCAACGACCTGCCCAAGCAGGTAGCGGCAACCGAGGACTGCACAGTGACGGACTTCATCCGCGGGCTTCGAGCGTCAGCTGCGGGGTTCCCCCGCCGGCAACCGCACGTTCTCCCTGATCGGGCTCGGGGCAGCGGTCATCGGGTTGCTGTCGGATCGGTGGCCCCGAACGCGTTGGCTGGCGCGGTCACCGGGATCGGGTTCCTCGGCGCCGGTCTGGTGTTCCGCCAGACCGAAGGACGCACCGAAGTGGTCCGCGGGTCACCACCGCCGCGGCGATCTTCGCGACCGCCGCGGTGGGTGCCGCCGCCGGGGAAGGACGCCTGCTCATCGCCACCACCGCGACCATCCTCGTGCTGGTCTCCCTGGAGCTGCCGCACGTCCCCGGCCCGAAACTGTTCGACGCCGCCCGCTACGAGTCCCGTTTCACCCCCGACAACCCACCACCACCCCACCCAAAGACCCCGCCACAGACGTAATCCTGGGCCGTCGGGCTCGGCAGTGCCAGAGGGTCCGAGGTCATCAGCAGACCCTTCTATCCTCATGAGGGTTCTGCGACACTGAGCGGCATGAATGTGCGCCTCGTCATCGCTGCGGTGGCGGTGTCCGCGGCGGCGTGCACCAACCCTGGGGCGGGGCAACCCCCCGGGTCGGTGATGATCGGCAAAGTGGACGTCGCCCGCGGCGCCAGTGATCAGCTGGGCGTGCAGCTGCAGGAAGTTCCCCCGGTCATCGACTGTGCCAATGACCTGCCCCGCCAAGTCGGTGCGGCAGAGGACTGCTCGGAAACCGACTTCACCCGCGGGCAGCGGCACGCGGCGCACGTGCGCATCGACCGGGTCGACGGCGCCACTATCACCTACAGCGTCGTCGTCGGTACCGCGCCCCTGCCACCCCCCGCGGACTGACCATCCGCCACGACACGGGTCAGTCGACGCAGGGGATGCCGTTGCCATTCACCGGGGCGCCTTGCGGATCCCCGGCCGCGGGCGGCGGCGAGGGCGGGGAGGAAGACAACGGGATCTGGACGGATGCAGTGAAGCCGGCCAGATGTTTCGCTTGGTGGGCGAGGTCGGTGGGTGGGGTGAACCCGGCGCCCAGGTTCACGCTGATGGTGGCCGCGGGCAGGGTGGTGTCGGCGGTGGGCGCCGGGGCTGCGAGCAGTCCCGCTACGGCCGCTGCCGATGCCTGGGCGCCGGCTCCGTAGGTCACTGCGGTGGCGTGCTGGCTGCTGTTCGCGACTGTTCCCGCGGTGAAGCCGCCACCGGCCAGCGCAGCGGAAACGGTGGAGGCCAACCCGGGAGTAGCGGCACCGTTGAGCACGTTCACCGTCACCGCCGCGGCTGAGGCTGAGGGTGGTTGTGGCCCGGTGGTGGGTGCGGGGGCTGGTTGCAGACCGAACGCGACCTGCACCTGCTGGCGCACCGTGATTTGGTCGACAATGTTGACTTGCTGTCCATCGACGGTGTCGAAGCGTTGCACCGGCAACGTGGCGAACTGCACGTTGCCGCCGGTGAGGTTGCTGGCCTGCCGGATGAAGGTGGGAAGGTCCCAGCCGGCGGAGATCACCACATCGCGTTTGGCCACCTCCAGCACAGACGCCAGTTCGGCGACGTTGGTGAACGTCCCGGCGTCGCCCAGTTTGTGGGTCACCGAGGCCAAAAACGCCTGCTGGCGGTGTGTGCGGTCCAGGTCGCCGTTGGTCAGACCGTGCCGCTGACGAACAAAGGCCAACGCCTGCGCCCCGTTTCAAGGTTTGTTCTCCGGCAGGGAAGTCGGCACCGGAGTAGCTGTCGTTCACCGGGTGGTTCAGGCACACCTGCACCCCACCCAGCGCCGAGGCCAGGTCGTAGAACCCAGCCAGGGTGACCTCAGCGAAGTGGTCGATCGGCACCCCGAGGAAGTCCTGCACCGTCTGCACCGTCTCCCGCCGGCCGGCCTCGCGCCCCGCCGTCTCCAGGGTGTGCTGGTCGGTGACCCCGGAGCGGGCCAGGGCGTCTTCGCTGGCCGCCTTCTTCAACCCGTAGGCCTCCTTGATCTTCACGTGGTCGTTGTTCGGGATGCCGCGCACCGGCACATAGTCATCGCGGGGAATGGAGAACGCGCTCACCCGGGCACTATCGGCGGGGCCGAGCACCCAGTGACCCATCCCCCAGCCTTCCTGCGCACCCTGGGGTAAAACCATGCCCAGTTCAGCGCCCGCATCTGACTGCGCGGCGGGACAAGGAACACCGTGACCGAGCAAGCCCGGCCTGTTGCGGGCTCCGAACACGTCCACGGACTGTTCGGCGGCCGACCGGCGGCGCGTCAGACGCGTCGCGCGGTGGTGAAATCCATGTACCGCATCGGGGCGACCTTGACGGGCTGGCCGTAGTCGGGGGCGTGGACGAAGTTGCCATTGCCTGTAGATCCCGACGTGCCCGCCACCGTAGAAAGCCGCGGACACCGCCAGCGTCACCCAGTTCCACCACTCCACCGGGTACATGCGTCCGACGTTCGCCGGGGCAGCGTTTGCCCGATCTCACCGACAACTACAAACCCCACAACAAACACGACCGCAGCTACCACCCGCTGTGAGGTCGACCACCAGCGGAGCTGCGCGATCGTCTGCACGGACAGCAGAGGTGGACGTTCCGACGACCGGTTGAACCTAGATGATGTGACAGGTGTGCCGACAGGTAGTGCAGCAGGTATGCCGACAGGTATGGAACCCGGTAGTTCCACAGCGGTGCGTAAACGTTGATGTATCACGTGGCATCACTGGTGACACGCTAGGTAGTACCTGCGCCGCTGCCACAGGTGTGTCAACCTGTACCGCACAGGTGGTTTCCCCGGTGTTCGACCCGGTGTTGGCTTTGGTGGTTCGTAAGCCGTTGCCCATTGTGTTGCTCATGTTAGATCTCTTCATGTGCCTCACCAGGTGTCTCACCGGGCGCTTAGGCGTTGGGCACTGCATGGCTCACACGAGAAAACAGGTGATGCGCACGGTGTGTCGCATTGTGTGTGCACTGTGGCGCACCACAATGACCACAAGACAATCGATGGGGAGGCTGTGCCATGCGCCGTGTAGTTGCGATTGCCAACGGCAAGGGGGGAGTCGGCAAGACGAGCCTCACCGCTGGTCTTGCTGGCCTGGTTGCCGCCGCTGGCTACCGGGTGCTGACTGTCGATGCCGATCCCCAGGGCAACCTTCGTCGCGACCTTGGTTACACCTCGTCTGATGGTCAGAATTTGGCGATGGCCATCCAGAACGGTGTTCCGTTGGCGCCGGTTCGTGAGATCCGCCCGAACCTGGACTGCGTCCCCGGTGGCCCGGCGCTTTATGACTTGCCCGCGACTTACATCTCCCGGATGGCGCGGGGGGAGTCGTTGTCCGGTCTGAGGGGGGCGCTTGACTCAATCCGGCCCGATGGGCCAGCGGCGCACAGCAACTACGATCTTGTGCTCATCGACACGCCGCCCGGTGAACCGGTTCTGCAGGACGTCGTATTCTCCGCCGCGGATTACCTGATCATTCCGACTCGTTCCGATGATGCCTCGCTTGACGGATTGGTGGCCGTCGCATCCCGCTTCGCCTCTGCCCGCACCGCTAATCCAGACCTGACCTTGCTGGGGGTGCTGCTGTTCGGTGTGCGAGCGGGAAGTAAGCGGCTGCGCGGCACCGTTCGCGACGCCCTGGAGGACACCCTTGACGGTGCCGCGCCTGTGTTCGAGGCCAGCATCCGATACCTGGAGAGCGCGGCCGTCGACATGCGCCGTCATGGACTGTTACCCCATGAGCTCGAGCAGGGCCAGTTACGCGAGAGAGCGCGGCGACTGTCTCGGCTGCGCACCGGGGCCAAGGCTTCTGCGGGCGACGACCTGCTCAGCCGCGACGCTTCTGGCCTCGCCGGTGACTACGCGGCGCTTGCCCGCGAGGTGCTGGAAACCATTGCTGCCGCGGAAGCGCGGCGGTCAGAGCCGCTGGGAGTTTCCCGATGAGCGCAGACCGACCCAAGGTGGGCGACGTGTTTCGGGCACCTGATCACGTCGGTGGACTGACCGGGTTGCTTGGTCCCGTCTCGCCAGCCCAGGACGGGGCCACGGAGGCTCCGGTACAGGGTGACGCCGATACCTCCCGAGGTTCAGCCGCTGGAGAGTCGGCGGACCCCGCCCGCACACGAAGCAAGGCCAGCGCACGTCCGTCTCGGGCAGCGGCGCTGGTGGCCGAGGCCAGCGCAGACCGCGTCGCGGTGACCGAGATTCGGATTGTGCCCGTGGTCCTCGATGTCTCGGTCATCAGCGATCTCCGGGCCTTTGCCGTGCGCACCGAGCTAACCCAGGGAGTGGTCACTCTCCGGGCGATTGAAGCCAACTCCGGTGAGTTGGCGAAGCATTGGTCGCAGCGGCAGGTGGCTGCGCCGGCGTCCGGTCGACTGTTTGGAAATACACGTACCGTCCACCGCCGCACCGAACCAGGGGTGCAGACGCAGTTGCGGATGGCTGTGGCCGATGCCGTCACGCTTGATCGGCTTGTCGCCGATTGGTCAGCGCCGTCTCGCTCCGCACTGGTCAATGAGGCTCTGCGTCGGTATGTCCGTCCCAGTCCGGTCGTCGAACCTGAGAGGCGGGAGGCAACATCATGAGGTTCTGGCAAAACAGCAGGCTCGACGGGACTTTCGAGGCATCATTGGACGATCTCGTCGCCCAGTTCCGGGCATCGGCGTGGTGGTCCGCCAATCTCGACCTCGACTCTGCGGTGCGCGCCTTTCTCACCGATGGCAACGGACCCATCAGTGCGGTGTGGGACGACGAAGCCGACCTGCTTGAGTTGTGTATTCGCGTCCGGGCTGCGGGCTGGGCCGGCGAGGTGGGGGAGACCCACTCGGCGCTCGCATGATCATCGACTGTTCCGGCGCGGATCTGTCCGGTCCGAGAATCGGCCGATCGTGAGTGGCTGGATCTGGCTTGCGCCCGTCGCGTCGTTCCTCGGCGCCGGCCTGGCCTATGTAGGTGCGTGGTTGGGAACCCGTCAGCGAGAGGGCCAGGGTCGCCGCGAGGAATGGGGCCGGCGGTTCACCTCGGCCCTGGACGCTATCAAGAGTGCCGACCTGCGGTCTCGCATGATCGGCCGGACGTTGCTCGTCCAGCTCGCCAAGAGCGAGTTGGCCAGCGTCGAGGAACGCGCCCTGGCCGAAACACTGCTCACCGAGGAAGCCCGGTTTGATCCCCACGGAACCGATCTGCGGCTGGTCGTTGCCGGCCCGGAACTAGACGCCGTCGTTTTCCTGGAGGACGATGAAAGCAATGAAGGGGCGGACGAGCAGGGAGATCAGCCATGACAGATCGGGTTAAGACGATCACGGTCAGCCGCGACCAGGTCTCCGCTGCGCGCGCCCTCGTCAAGTTGCGTGGGGGACTGGACAAGGTTGATCCCGTCATCGCCAAGATCGCCTTGGCGGTGCCGCGCAGTCGCGTCGCTCACGACTCGAAGGCATCCTGACCCGGGGCAGGTAGTCGTGCATCAGATGCGATACGCACTACTCAATATGTCAAAGATAACTTATCGGCACGTGAATTGTGTTGCGGGAAAACGCTTTCGGCCCCGGTACTGAAACCGTGACCGTCGATGGTGTGTGCTATCCGCTGGCAGTGCGCCGCTCGTCACGAGAAGGTCAGGAGCAGCCGAAATGTCGGCCAGCGGCGGCCAGGCAAGCCGACGCAAGATTTCGAAGCACCCGGCGTTCAGTCGACGCGGCGGAGTTCCGTTCGGTACCGGGCGAGATTGGCCAAATATCTCTCGACGGTGGCCAGCGTGGATCCTTCGGGTACCTGGTAGTTGGGTCGGATGTGTGCTGGCGCACCGAGAGTCATTGCCCCCGGAGGAACGACACTGTCCGAGGGGACGACCGCGCCCTCGCCGACTACGGCGCCGTCCCCGACGACTGATCCGTTGAGCACCACCGAGGCCGCCGCGATGTGACATTCGTTGCCGATCGTTGCGCTCTCGATGTGCACGTGGGCTCCCAGCACGCAATCGGAGCCGATGGTTGTGGGGTGCCCTGCGGTGCTGTGCACCAGGGTGCGGTCCTGGACAACGGTGCGCGGTCCGATGGTGATCGCACCGTTGTCTCCGCGCAGGACCGCCTGCGGCCACACGGACACCCCGGCAGCAAGGGTCACGTTGCCGATCACCGTTGCGTCTGGATGGACGAAAGCGTCTGGGTGGATGATCGGCTCTGCGTCACCAAGCGCGTACTGGGCCATCAACTTCCTCCATAGTGTCTTCTCACCTCTGCCGGCGTCCTGCGCTCCAGGTCGCCACCGGAACGTAGCCCACGCCGGAGCTCACGCAGCAGCAAGACGCCACTACGGTGTGAGATCGTGGAGTCTAAATGAACACCAATGGCTACTCCATCGACACTGTCCGAGGCTCGGACGGCAACCGCGGCGGACGGTCGGTGGAGGCTGCGTGGCGGCCGGTTTCGCAGGTTCGCGCGTATGAGCAGGTCCTCCTGCAGGTTGAGCAACAGATCGTCGATGGGTTGCTTGGTCCGGGCGATCGCCTTCCTGGGGAGCGGCGGCTCGCTGAGCTTCTCCGCGTGAGCAGAGCATCGGTGCGTGAGGCGCTGCGGGTCCTCGCCGCGCTGGGGATCGTGAAGCAGGTCGGCTCGGGACCAGAGAGTGGGTCTGTGCTGTCGGGGGACCCCGTCGAGGCGATGTCCACGCTGCTGCGTCTGCATATCGCTTTGGCCAACTTCTCCCTTGAGGACGTCGTGAAGACCCGCCTGCTCCTTGAGGGTTGGAGCGCTGGTGAGGCGGCACGGTCGCGCAACTCAGCCACGGTGGAGGAATTGGGACGAATCCTTGCGCTGATGGACGACCCCGGCCTGGACGTCAAAACCTGCATCGACTTGGACACCGCCTTTCACATCAGTGTCGCTGATGCCTCGGGTAACGCCCTCGTCGCCCATCTGATGCACGCGATCCGTTCAGCGATGCATCATCACATGGTCGCGCGGTTCGCGAAATTGGACGACTGGCGCGCGGTGGCGTCGCGCCTGCGTGCCGAGCACGCACACCTGCTGGAGCACATCGTCGCGGGTGACGCGGCCAGCGCGACCGCCGAAGTCGAGCGGCACATCGCCGCGTTCTATCGCAACGACGACGACCCACCGCTGTAGCCGCACACAAATGTCCGTGGCTCACGGCACGGCAGCGCCTCACTCCACCACCAGCCTCACCGCCCCTGCCTGCGGTCAGACTGGGCGGCCCCGTCAGCCGGTTGACGCCCGCTCCCATGGCGTGTGGCGTGCAGACGTTGGCTGCATCCCCGAGTCACCTCTACGCGGGGCGCCCCAGTCCCAGCACCGATCGCACTGTACTCAGACAGATGAGCGGTTCAGCGCCGCTCCAGGTCAAATTTGGTGACCGAGATCACCAAGGGTTATGGTCAGACCATTACCATGGCCGTCCATAGGCCGCGTCGGCGGCCGTGAGGAGAGCACTACCGTGACCGAAGGCCCAGCCATACCGATCCGCGTGATGATGGCCAAGATCGGACTCGATGGGCACGACCGCGGGGTGAAGGTCGTGGCCCGGACTTTGCGGGATGCGGGCATGGAAGTCATTTACACGGGTCTGCATCTGTCGCCGGAGCAGGTGGTGGAAGCGGCCACGCAGGAGGATGTCGATGTTCTGGGTGTGAGCTTGTTGTCCGGGGCACACCTGTCGATTTTCCGGCGTATTTTCGCGTTGCTCGCGGCGGGCACACCACACCGGTTCGCCATTGTCGCCGGGGGCGTCATGCCGGATGAGGACGTGGATGTGCTGCTGGGCATGGGGGTGCACGCTGTCCTGGGTCAGGACACCCCCCCGGAAATGGTTGTCGCCGAGGTACGACGTGCTGCGGCCACCGCGAACGGGGTCGCCCAGTGACCTCCGCCCCCTCCATCAACTCGCTGGCGCACGAGGGGTGGTCGTGGCCCCCCACCTACGACGACTCCTACCGGCCCCAGGGCACCGACAAGTATTGGTTTCGTGAACGCGAGACGATGCCGGCGGCCCAACGAGATGGGCTAATACTGGCCCGGATCCAGGACGTGATGGCCTACGCGTGGGAGCACGCCCCGTTCTATCGGCGCAAGTGGGATGAGGCCGGGATACATCCGTCCGGCATTCGTACGCTCGAGGATTTCGAGCGGGTGCCCACCGTGACCAAGCAGGAACTGCGGGCGTCCCAAGCCGCCCATGAACCGTTCGGTGACTACGCCTGTATCCCTGACAGCGAGGTCAAACACATTCATGGGACGTCGGGCACCACTGGGCGTCCGACCTGTTTTGGGATCAACACGCGCGACTGGACCTCGATCGCCAATGCTCAAGCCCGGGTCATGTGGGCGATGGGTCTTCGGCCTTCCGACACCGTGTTCGTCGGGTCGCTGTTCAGCCTGTACATGGGTTCCTGGGGTGCTCTGATCGGTGCCGAGCGCCTCGGCGCCACCGTCTTCCCCTTCGGCGCCGGTGTGGCCGGGCAGACTGCGCGTGCAGTGAACTGGATGCGGCAGATGAAGCCCTCGGCGTTCTACGGCACACCCTCCTATGCGCTGCGGGTCGCCGAGATCGCCCAGGGCGAGGGTGTGGACCCGCGGTCGTTGGGTTTGCGCACGATGTTTTTTTCCGGAGAGCCGGGGGCGTCGATTCCCGCTGTGCGCGCGCGGTTGAAGGAGTTGTTCGGTGCCGCGGTGTACGACTCGGGGTCGATGGCGGAGGTGTCGCCGTGGATGAACCTAGGGGAGTCCACCGAAAGTGATGGGCCGTTGTTGTGGCAGGACATCGTCTACACCGAGGTCGCGGATCCAGTGACTCATTCTCGGGTGCCCTACGGTCGGGAGGGCACGCCGATCTACACGACGTTGGAACGGACGAGCCAACCGATGATCCGGCTGGTGTCGCAGGACGTGACGACCTGGGAATCAGGTCCGAGCCCGTGCGGGCGGACCTACCCGCGGCTGCCCCGGGGCATCTATGGGCGCCTGGATGACCAGATCGTCGTCCGGGGAGAAAACATCTATCCCAGTGCGATCGACGATGTGCTGACCGCCACCCCCGGGTACGGCGGTGAGCACCGCGTGATCGTCTCGCGCACCGACACCATGGATATCCTCACGGTGTCCGTCGAGTCGGCGCCGGACGTATCGACCCTCGAGGTGCCCGCGTGGCTGTCCACCGTCGCCGACCGGTTGCGTACGGTGCTCGGGGTCGCCGTCAGCACCGTGCATGCCGCCCCCGGCAGCCTCGAGCGCACCGATTTGAAGGCCCGACGGGTCATCGATGACCGCCAGTTGTTCCGGGAGATCAGCGAGGGGCGCAGCAGTGTCGACTCCTGATGGGCGGGGCCGCGACCTGGCGGCGGGGGTGCTCGCCGGTGAGGTTTCTGCCATTGCCCGGTCCATCACGCTCGTTGAGCGAGGCGACGACCGTGTCCCCGAGTTGCTCGCGGCGCTGTACTCCTCGGCGGGGCGGGCGCACGTCATCGGCGTGACCGGACCGGCCGGATCGGGCAAGAGCACCCTGGTGGCGGCGCTGACGGCGACCCATCGCAACCGTGGTCGTTCCGTGGGCATTATCGCGGTGGATCCGTCCAGCTCCTACACCGGCGGCGCCCTGCTCGGGGACCGAATTCGGATGCTCGGCCACTCCGGGGACACTGCGGTGTTCATCCGTTCCATGGCCACCAGAGGGGCGATCGGTGGACTCGCCCGGGCGGCGTTGGACGGGGTCACCATCCTGGACGCGGCTGGCATGGACACGGTCATCCTCGAAACCGTCGGCGTCGGGCAGTCCGAGGTGGATGTCATGTCGGTCGCTCAGTCCGTCGCGGTGGTGTCCGTTCCCGGTCTCGGTGACAGCGTCCAGGCGCTCAAGGCGGGTCTGTTGGAGATCGCCGACGTGCATGTGGTGAACAAATCCGACCGGGAGGGCTCAGACCGCACGGTCAAAGAGCTACTGGAAATGCTCCGGCTGCACCACCGTGAGGCCGGGCAGTGGAACGTGCCAGTACTGAAGACCGTGGCCGCGGACGGTACCGGGGTGGCGGAGTTCCGCGATGTCCTCGATGAGCACCGCACCTGGATGCAAGCCAACGGCGAGCTGGCGCGACGCGACCGACGACTCACCGTTGCCCGGGTGAAGTGGGCCTCCGCCGACCTCGCCGCGCGCCGGCTGCGTGCGGTACCGCCCAAGGAGTTCGATGCGGTGGTGGATCGCGTGCTCGCCCGGGAGATCGACCCACTCACCGCCGCGGGGGAGTTGCATTCGGACCCGCCACATGCCGCACCAGTCACCGCCGCACCGCAGTCACTGATCCACCCGTCCGAACTTGAGGAAGGCAGGTCCCGACGATGACCCAGGACGAGCTTATTGCCCACATTGCCGCGGAAGTCGACGCCTGGGAGCACGATCAGGTCGCCTCCTTCGTGCAACGGCAACCCGAGGTCCAAGACACCTACTCCTCCGCGTCGGGGCTACCCCTGAAGCGGACCTACACCGCCGCGGACGTGACGAGCACGTTCGAGGACATCGGGTTGCCCGGGCGCTATCCCTACACCCGCGGTCCCTACCCGACGATGTATCGCGGTCGCCCGTGGACGATGCGCCAAATCGCCGGCTTCGGGCAGGCCGAGGAGACGAACGCCCGCTTCCGCTACCTCATCGCCCAAGGCCAGACCGGGCTGTCCGTGGACTTCGACATGCCCACACTGATGGGCCTGGACTCCGACGACGCGATGAGCCTGGGCGAGGTCGGCCGCGAAGGCGTCGCCGTCGACGTGTTAGCCGACATGGAGGCACTGTTCGACGGTATCGACCTTGAACAGATCAGTGTGTCCATGACCATCAACCCCTCGGCTTGGATCCTGCTCGCGATGTACGTCGTGGTTGCCCAGGATCGGGGACTCGATCTGAACAAGCTCTCCGGGACAGTGCAGAACGACATCCTCAAGGAATACATTGCTCAGAAGGAATGGATCTTCCCGATCCGACCCAGTGTGCGCATCGTCCGCGACACAGTGCAGTACGCCGCAGAGCACCTGGCCCGGTACAACCCGCTGAACATCAGCGGATACCACATCAGCGAGGCCGGTTCCAGCGCCGTGCAAGAAGTGGCCTTCACGATGGCCGTCACCCGCGAATACGTCGACCAAATCGTGGCGGCCGGAACACCCGTCGACGCCTTCGCCTCGCGGCTGTCCTTCTTTTTCGTCTCGCAAGCAGATTTTTTCGAGGAGATCGCCAAGTTCCGTGCTGTGCGCCGCTACTACGCCCGCATGATGACCGAACGCTACGGGGCGCAGCGGGCTGAGTCGGGTCGGTTGCGTTTCCATGCGCAGACGGCGGCGGCGACGCTGACGCGTCCGCAACCACTGAACAACATCGTCCGCACGACCCTGCAGGCGCTGTCCGCGGTGCTGGGCGGTGCGCAGTCCCTGCACACCAACGGCCTGGACGAGGCCTACACCATCCCCTCGGAGAGCGCGATGAAAGTGGCGCTGCGAACCCAGCAGATCATCGCCGACGAGACGGGCATTCCCGCTGTCGTCGACCCCATCGGGGGTTCCTACTACGTCGAGCACCTCACCGACGAGATCGACAAGAAGATTCAGGAAGTCCTCGACCACGTCGACGATCTGGGCGGGGTCATCCCGGCCATCGAGCAGGGGTACTTCCAACGCGAGATCGCCGACACGGCCTACGACTTCGCGCTCCGCAAGGGTCGCGGGGACCGGCCGGTGATCGGGGTCAACAAGTACGTCGACGCCGATGCCGGTCAGAAAATTGAGGTGCACCAACTGGACCCGGAATCCGAGGCGCGCCAGATCACCCGGCTGAAGCAAACCAAATCAGACCGGGACCCCGACGTCGCGGCGGCGGCCCTGGACGAGCTGGTCGCGGTGGCCAAGGATCCTGACGCCAACCTGATGCCGGCCACGATCACCGCGGTCCGCGCTCATCTGTCGATGGGTGAGATCACCGGAGCCCTGCGTGATGTTTTTGGCTCCTACCGCGAAAACCCGGTGTTCTGATGATCGTGTTGGCGTCCTATCAGCAGAACTACACCCCGCTGGCGCACTCGCTGGGCTGGAGCGCACTGGTCGCCGCCATCCCACTGCTAGGACTGTTCCTGCTACTCGGCGTGCTGCGCATGAAGGCGTGGCAAGCGGGCCTGCTCGGATTGCTCGCGGCCTTCCTCGTGGCCATCGTCATCTACAAGATGCCGGTGATCACCGCGGTCGCGGCAGCCACCCAGGGTGCTGCGTTCGGCGCGTTTCCCGCCATGTGGATTGTCGTGAACGCCATCTGGGTCTACCAACTGACGGTGCGCACCGGGCACTTCGACGTCCTACGACGCTCCTTCGCCAGCGTCAGCGCAGACCAACGGGTGCAGGCCATCATCATCGCGTTCTGCTTCGGCGCCCTCATGGAGGCTTTAGCCGGTTTCGGCACCCCCGTCGCTATCACCGCGGTGATGCTTATCGGTCTGGGATTCAAACCCCTCAAGGCCGCGACGGTAGCGCTGGTCGCGAACACCGCACCAGTGGCCTTCGGGGCGGTGGCACTGCCCATCGTGACCCTGGCCAAGGTGACCGGGCTGCCCCAAAATGCTCTCGCCTCACACGTGGCCGTGCAGACCCCGGTCCTCGCGGTGTTCGTCCCGCTCGCCCTGGTGTTCATCGTGGACGGCAAGCGGGGGGTCCGGGAGACGTGGCTCCCTGCTCTGGTGACCGGGGTCGCGTTCGCCGTCGCCTCCTACCTGATGGCCACCTACGGTCCGATCGCGCTCACCGACATCGCCGCCGCGCTCGTGTCGGCCGGGGCACTGATCCTGCTGCTTCGGGTGTGGCGGCCGTCCACCGTCCGCGCCGGTGACGCGCCCGGCCCAGACGAGACGACATCGCCCGAACACGGGCGGGCCGAGGCTGGCTCCACCGTTTCCGGATCTACCCAGGACGGGCACACGCTCACCGCACGTCGACCGCCGGTGCTGGCCCAAGACCGTCGCAACGTCCTGCTCGCCTACTTTCCCTACGCCCTCATCGTCGTCGTCTTCTCGATCGTCAACATTCCCGCGGTCAAATCGGCACTGGACACCCTCACCGTCTCAGTCAAGTGGCCCGGATTGTCGATCGTCAGTGACAAAGGTGTGCCGTCGACGATCTCGACGTACAAGTTCGACTGGGTATCCGACATCGGCAGCCTGCTATTCGTCATCGGGATCATTACCGCGGTCGTGCTCCGCATCGGGCTGAAGGACGCCGTCCGCAGCTACGGAGACACCCTCATCCAGCTACGCACCGCGATCGTCACAGTCCTGGCCGTCCTTGCGCTGGCCTTCGTCATGAACGCCTCGGGACAAACAGTGACATTGGGGCTGTTTCTTGCACAAGCCGGCGGTCTGTTCGCTCTGCTGTCACCGCTGCTCGGGTGGTTCGGTACCGCGGTGACCGGATCCGATACCTCCTCCAATGCCCTGTTCGGAACACTTCAGGTCAGCGCCGCTAAGGGCATCGGTCTCAACCCGCTACTCACTGCCGCCGCGAACTCCTCAGGCGGTGTCCTCGGCAAAATGATCTCACCGCAGAACCTCGCGGTCGGCGCCGCCGCTGTAGGGCTGTCCGGTCGAGAGGGCGAGTTGTTTCGGCGTGTCTTCGTGTGGACGGTGGCATTCCTCATCTTCATGTGCGTGCTGGTCTACCTGCAGAGCACCCCAGTGCTTTCCTGGATGCTCCCCTAGGTGGCGCACTGGCCGCCCCGCGTACTCGGGCAAGAGGTCGCGAACATGACCGGTGCAGCAAACGATGCCGAACCGCAGGTTTTAGTACGACGTGAGGGACGCGTGGGTCGTCTCACCCTCAACCGGCCGCTGGCGATCAACGCGCTGAACCTGCCCATGATCGAGGTACTTCAGGCCGCACTCACCGGTTGGGTCGATGATCCGGCCGTGCGGGTGGTGCTGCTGGACGGGGCGGGGGAACGCGGGTTCTGTGCCGGCGGCGACATCCGCGTTGTCTACGACAGCGCCCGCGCCGGCACCGACGTCGCGCCCCGACTGTGGCGTGCGGAGTACGTGCTCGACTCCACGATCGCCGCCTACCCCAAACCGGTCGTCACAGTCCTCGACGGCATCACCATGGGTGGCGGGATGGGCATCGGGTGCCACGCGTCCCACCGGGTCGCCACGGAACGGTCGCTCCTGGCGATGCCCGAGGTATCCATCGGCCTCGCGCCCGACGTCGGCGGGCATCTCCTACTCGCTCGCGCGCCCGGGGAACTCGGCACCTACCTGGCCCTCACGGGCACCCGCGCCGGACCGGCGGAGGCACTGCTGTGCGGACTGGTTGACCACGTAGTACCTGTCGCGAAGATAGCGGCGCTCACCAACCGCCTGCAGCACCTCGACCCCGGCATGGCCATCGCACGAAGCGCGCTCCCGGCTGAAGAGATCGGCGATGCACCACTGCGCGACGCGCGCGGATGGATAGATGAATGCTTCGCTGGCACGGACGCCGAGGAGATTCTTGCCCGGCTTCGGCGCCACCGCAACGCCGACGCCCAAGCCTGCGGGAACCGTCTCGCCGAAATGTCGCCTACGGCGGTGGCGGTAAGCTTGCGGGGTCTGCGGGAGGCCCGCCAACTCGACAATCTTCCGGCAGTGCTGCGCAACGACTACCGCTGCGTCAACCGGTCGCTGCACACCCCTGACCTGACCGAAGGCATCCGAGCCGCGATCATCGACAAAGATTATGCACCGGTGTGGTCACCACCCACCCTGGCCGACGTGACACCCGACATGGTGGAGCAGCACTTCGCCCCCCTGGGCAGCGAAGAACTCGACCTCCGGACAGTATCTGCACCGGCATAGACACTGCAGGCGCTCAGGCCGGTGAGAGCGGGTCGACCAACAACGGAAAGGGGCAACACCCATGGGTATGACCAAGATCGGAGTCGTCGGCTGCGGCCTGATGGGCTCGGGTATCGCCGAGGTCTGCGCCCGCGCGGGCCTGGATGTCGTCGTGGTGGAGTCGACCGCGAATGCCGCGGCGGCAGGGCGGAAGCGACTCCAATCGTCACTTCACAGGGCTGAGAGCAAGGGCAGAATCATGTCTGCGAAGGAGGTAATGGACCGGATCCGTGTGCTGCAGGACCTGGAAGAGCTGGCCGACCGGGACATGGTCGTGGAGGCAATCCTCGAAGATGAGGCCGCCAAAGTCGAGCTGTTCAGGACGCTGGACAAAGTTGTTGCCTCTGCTGACGCGATCTTGGCCTCCAACACGTCCTCCATCCCGATCATGAAGCTCGCGGTGGCCACGAGCCGGCCGACGAACGTACTCGGGGTGCACTTTTTCAACCCCGTTCCAGTGTTGAGCCTGGTCGAGCTGGTACCAAGCCTGCTCACATCGGCCGAGACCACGCAGCGGGCACGCACATTCGTCGAGACCACGCTGGGCAAGAAGGCCATCGACTGCCAAGACCGTGCGGGTTTCGTCGTGAACGCACTCCTCATTCCGTTCATCCTCTCCGCGATCCGGATGATGGAGTCCGGCTTCGCCACCGCGCAGGACATCGACGAGGGATTGGTCCGTGGCTGCGCCCACCCCCAAGGCCCCCTCGCACTCGCCGACCTGATCGGTCTGGACACCACCAAAGCTGTCGCCGAGTCGCTATACGACGAGTTCAAAGAACCGCTGTATGCCCCACCCCCGCTGCTGGCCCGCATGGTCGACGCCGGTCTACTCGGCCGCAAGACCGGACGCGGCTTCTACCGATACCCCTAAGGGCTCCCCTCGGTAGGGGTCCACGGCATGCTGCACCACATCGTGTTCGCGCTCGGGCAGGTCCCTAGGCTTCTACACCGCCACCCTCGCCCGCGAACGAGCTGCCCAGCTGCTCGGCGCCCGCCTGCCGGGCCGAGGCCATCGCCTCGGTCATCCGCTGCTCGTAGACGTCGTTGGGGCACGGCCGGGGTAGCTCAACGACATGCAGCGGCAGCCCCAGCGTGTCGGCTTGAGCCTGCAGCAGGACCCGACGCACCCCGTGGACCGCCACCCGGTCGGTCGCCGCGGTGACGGTGGTGAGCAGGCCGGTGATCTCCACCCGCCCGCCCGTGCGCCCGTGTGCAACGCGAACGCGCTGTCCTTGCCGCTGGACCAGCTCATCCACCCCGCCCGGGATCCACCGCCCTCACCGGCCCTGCTGGGAGACGCAGTTGGGTTGGTGGTCGCCCCGCGTGCGATACCCATCGCGGGGAACGCGCAGGACCGCCGAGGTGGCGGTGTCCGGGCTCAGGGCTTTCGCCTGACCTGGGGTGCCTGGGTCAGGGCGCAGTCGCCGCAGAGGGCGCCGCCGGGCACCCGGTAGAACAGGCAGCAGCTGCGCCGGCGGTACCCACCCTCGGGTTGTACCTCGAGGGTGCCGCGCAGCGGCCCGTAGTTCAGCAGCCGCTCGGCCACCCCCCGGGCAGGGCCGAGCTGGGCGTCGTCCAGGACGCGGGCGGCCCCCAGCAGCGCGGAGGCCGCGTTGCCCCACAACAACCGGCCCGACAACGGGGCGAGCCGGTGCACCGCGGTCAGCAACGGGGTGAGGTGCTCATCGATCACGCTGCACCCCAGCGCGTTCTCCAGGTCCTCCCCGCGCCATCCTTCGGTTCGGTCCAGGTGCAGCCGGACGCTCCCGCCCTGATCGCGCCACAGCAGGGCATCCGGGTCCAACTCGGGCAGCAGCCCGCCGCGGAGCAAGGCACCCAGGCTCACCGACCACAGCCGGGCGGCGTGGCCTTGGAACAAGATCGAGGCCGCTACCCGCGCCTGCCCCGTGCCGAGCCGGGTCCGGACCCGTTCCACCAGCCGGGCGAGTACCACTGGGTTCTCATAGAGGGCCCGGACGGGACGCCACCCAGGCTCGTGCACCGCCCCGGTGCTCACCGCGAAGTAGGGCCCGCACCCGGCGAGCACCTGCAGCGTGTCGGCGACGTCGCCGGGATCCGCGGCAGGCAACCCGGCCGCGCGGCGGACAGCACCCGGATCGGTCACTCCCCGAGCCTAGAACCCTGCCTGCCCCGGGCAGCACCCGTGCTCGGCTCCCCAGCCGGCCGCCAAGCTGCCTGCGAGCGCCGCCGCGCCCACCCGAGAACACCCCGGCTCAACACGTCCCGTGCCCCGAGGACCAAGTCTCGGTCTATCAAGTGCGGCGCTGGCGCCCGATCGCGGTCACATGTAGGGAGTGGCCAGGACAGCTCAGCTACCGATGATCATGTCGTCGCAGCAATGCCTGCGGACGTCACTCGCCGGGGTGGAGATGCCCTCGTCGACCGTCGGAAGGGCGCGATCACTCACTCGCGTTGATCGTGCACGTCTGGTATGGCTTGGTCGTGCTCACCGAGCAGGGTCTAGGGGCGGTCAAAGCCCGAGGCCACTTCCCGACCGCGCAAGCCGCCCTGAAATGCCTGTACCTGGTCACCAGATCCCTGGACCCCACCGGGCAAGGCAAAACACGATGGACCATGCGATGGAAACCCGCGCTCAACGCGTTCGCCATCACCTTCGCCGACCGCTGGCCGGCACCCGAGACCTACTAAAGGAAACCGCCGGAAACACCGTTGGCGACACAGTCCCGCGACGCAGTCTGTGGCCGACCCGCGCCACCGGGTGGTCGAGCAGCGGGGCGGTCGGGCGGACAATGAGCCGAGCCGCCTGGGATCGCGGAGCGACTTACCCCTCAACTCAGGTGGCCGCAGCGTGGGGAAAAGCGCCGTTCTAACGCGTCGTGTTGGACCAAAGCGCACAACAACCCCGCACCTGGCAGACCGTCCCGTCGGCATGGGCTGCGTCACGCCGGAGGAGTTGCGGTACGGAAGGACACGTGGTGAACGCTGGTCTCGAAGACAGGGCGTCCGGGGACCGCGATGGAGGTTCGCCGCCCTAGCGGCCCGATCAGGGTCCTTGGGGGTTTGACATAGGTGGAGGTGAAGACGGGCATGGCCAGCACTGATACAGAGCAGGACCAGGTGATCGAGTCGCGGCGGCAGCAGATTCGCGAGCACAGCGATCGTCGCCGCCCGCGGCGCCGCATCGAGCTGGTGCGCCCCTCGATGACTCGCCGGTGGCTGCGGGTCCCGACACCGCGTAGTAAGAGAGAAGCCGCGGACCGGCAGCCGGGCAGTTGGTGGCTGCACCGGCTGGGGAAGGCCACCGCGCATGCTGGCGCTGGATTGTTGGCTGCCGGCGCGGTGTTTGGGTGGACGGTCGTGGGGGCGGTGACGGAGTTTCCGGCGTGGTGGCAGACGGTGCTGTACTCGGTGAGCGCGTCGATCACAGTGGTGATGGTGTTCGCGATCCAGCACACCCAGGCCCGGCAACAGTCCGCGACCCAACGCAAGCTCGATGAGTTGTTACGTGCCCTGCCCGCAGCCGACAACCGGCTCATCGCCACCGAAGGAGCTCCCGATGAGGAGTTGAAGGCGCTGGCTGAACTCAACGACCGCGACCACGCCCATATCCCGCACCGCTAAACCCACCTCAAAAGTCCACAGCAGGCGACACGCCAGCTCGTGTGGAACGCCCGAGAAACGAGCCCGGGCGAACTCCACCTGTCTGAATCGTCCCCGGTTTCTTGCCGCCTTGTTGTTGGCGGCACCGGGTGGTGCGTCGGGTGAGGGTAGCCCCTCCGGTGGTTGTTGGTCAGGTGCCTGCGCGGAGCTCTTCAAGGGTGATCAAGCTGTCGCAGTCCGGGCACGGGCCGCCGGGGCCGAGGCGGGTGGCGAAGGTGTTGCAGTCCGCGCAGCGTTGCTGACCGAGGTAGCGGGTGTTGCAGTCCGGGCAGGCGTAGACGGTGCCGGTGCGCCGGGATCTCGTTGGGGGTGGTGCAGTGGTCGGGGTGGTCACTGGGATGGTGTGGCGGCGCCGGTAGGCGGCTTGCCGGCAGGCCTGGTCGCAGTATGTTTGCCGTCCCCTGGCGGCGGGCAGGGGTGCTTGGCAGGCCAGGCATTGTCGCGGTGAGGTGTTCACTTGACTGACCTTATCGTCACGCTGTCGTCACGCGACGGTGTCTGCTTGTCCGGCCCCGGCTGTGCTGGTGGGGTCGGGCCGCTGGGGGTGGGAGTGGGTTGGCGTAGAAGGCCGCCTCGTGCTCGGTGGGGGTGGCGTAGTCGAGCAGGCTGTGCAGGCGCGCGGTGTTGTAC
>JAABUH010002180.1_pt1 | contig 19354 bp, 24 predicted proteins | sample 5559121 | NCBI WGS metagenome assembly JAABUH01 (sample SAMN10711871, study PRJNA513364) | rock metagenome | isolation source: Antarctica rocks | place: Antarctica: Victoria Land, Battleship Promontory nord | collected 2015-12-28
GCCAACAGCTAGCGCTTGCGTGCTCACACACTGCTGAGATCAGAAAAAAGATCACTTCCCGCTTGCAGCACGGCAGCCGTATACGCCAGTCGTGTACGCCCGGATTTTGGCGTATATACAGGGCAGAATTTACCGTGGACACGTATGTACGCCGGTATATACGCGTACACGTATGTTATACGCATCCGTACATCCCAACCCTACGGCCAGTTAAGCAGTGATCGTCGTATCACATTCGTTGTAGCGCCAAGCGAGGCGTCAAACTGCAGTTTGCGACGCGAACAGCCGCTTTTCTCCCAAAACTGCAGGTTGTTTGCTGGCTCTGGTCATATCGGCACACGCGCGGAGAACGCAAGTGAGACTTTCAACTGCCGAGATAGTTTCCTGGTGACCGCCCGAAGTCGGCTCGATACAAACTGACATGGCTTTTGAATTGCCTCGAGCCGCCGAGCTTAAATGCTGTTAATGAAGGTGTGTGTTACAAGCAATACTCCTCTATTTTCGTGACGGCGTGATCTTTTGACGTCTTGTGATTATTCAATAACATAGTGTGATACAATGCAGGATCTCTCACCAAACTGATGGATGCAGGCCCTATTTAAGCCGAGCTGGAGGAGCTGGAGCTGCTGAGGATGGTGACCAGAACTGCAGAGCCTGCAGCTGCTGGACAGACCAGCCAATTTCTGCAACAGCTCGACCCAGCAAACTTTACCCCAGCTCCGAATGTGGATTTCACCTTCTGTGCTGCCCTCTTCAGGGACGCTCGAGGTACAGCATGTGTACCTAAATGAAAACAAAGAGCACCGAGCAATACATATCTTGCATTGTCAAGTCATTCATTCAGAGCCTGTTGGGTGCCCCTGTCTGTTGCAGACTAAACACTTCAGGAACATGTTAAAACACAAAAACGAGTCTGTTATCACACAGACTCAAATCTGATAGGCAGAAAATTACTTACGTCATACAGTCAATCTCATATTCATGCATCAAATGGTTTGATGAAATAGTCATGACAGTCATAAGCTGGGTGGCCTCCTTGTGCTGCAAGTGAGCTGCTTTGTGATGTCTGTCTGGTTGTACCTGCCTGCCTGCAGTTGCTGGCTATGCTGTGTTGTATCTTGCATGTTATGCTACTTATCTGCAACACATCTGGAAGTCCTTCTGCTGGGCAGCATATTCAGCTGGAATTGATGTTATTTCAGGCTCCAAGGCGCATGGCAACAACAACGACCCAGCAAATCAGCTGAATGCTGATGACTACATGCCAGGCAGCAGGGATGAGTCAACATTCACCGCAGATAGCCCCACCGATATCATGAATGCAGCTCTTCTTCATCCATGTTCAAAGACACCATGCAGCCCATGGCAGCACATCTATTGCAGCCTACAGCAGCTGCACACCGGCTACATACCAAGCCCTGGTGTGCAGCAGAAGCAATTTGTGTTTTCCAGCTCACAGCATGCTCCAGCTGGTGTGAACTCTGGTGTTTCAGCAACTGCCTCACATGCTCACAGCACAGCATCACAGCTCTTTGCAGCTATGGGTCCAGACATGGCAACGCTGATGCAGAGCAGTGCAGCTTCAACGCCTGATTACTCCATTCTGGCAGCCCAGTTGGATGTTGTAGATGCTCAGCTTTGCTCAGCTGCTATAGACCCATTTACAGGGCCCACTGCTGCAAAATCTGTTTCACCAGTCACGAAGCCAACACCGCAGGCTGCTGCAACAGCGGCATTGAGGCGTGCACAGCAGGCACACCCTGTCAGCAACACGGAGAGAAACATCTTGCATGCTCAGCTGATGCAAGCTCACAGCCTCACAGAAGCAGCTCACGAGAGCCCAAGATTAAAGGTACACACTTGATCAGCTCAGGCAGCAGCAGCAGCAGCAGCAGCAGCAGCAGCAGTTGTTAACAAGCAGGAGTCTGGCAGTCAAGGTCTCTCAGGACTCAACAGCCATGTTGCGGCTAAGCGCCACATGAGCCAGACTATTAGCAGGCAGCACAGGGAGGATCCATATGGTAGTGTTGCTGGTTACGTCAGGGGTAAGAAGCGCAGCAGACAGCTTGGTGGTGACCGGAATTGGATTCCTGCAGTCAAGAACCCCAAGACTGCCTCATTGCTGAAACGGCACACGGTGCCCAAGCAAGCCCACACCCCTTCAAAGCCGCTGCAAAGGTGGCTGGCACTGGCTTCACAGGCACAAAGGGTGCAAGACATTACAGCAGTGCTACCTCAGCCAATAGGCGCACAGGGAAGCATGCCAGAAGTCACAGTAGCATTGCGGAGGTGAAGGCTCCTGCCCAGAAGTCCCCCCTTTGCAGACACACCAGCAGCATCAGCCTGCCCATTGCTAAAACTGAGATGTCTGGGGGCACTGTCAATCACCACACAGGGCTGCATGCCAGGGCAGACAGTAGGGCTGCACAGATGAATGCTCCAGCTCAGCAATTCCCTGTTTGCAGAGATACCAGCAGGGTCAGCTTGCCCACTTCCCCAAATGCTGATGCCTCTGGCGATCCGAGAGAACAAACAAGCACTAGGCAGGTCAACAGTGCACTCAATGCTGACAGTGCCCCCAACGCTGACAGTAGACCCTATGCTGGGGATGTTGTCCGTCAGAGGGGAACCAAGCGAAGCACAGAGCGGAGCAGCGGCGAGGATTTGCACCCTGCAGCCAAGAGGGTCCAGGTGGCTACCTTGGTCAGGAAGTGGTGTGGGTCAAGTTTGGCAGTTGCAAGACTGGTACCTGCTGGCCTTCTCGGGTAAGCTGCCCTTGTCCTGCAATAGTTGTGATTGGGCTTACTTCATTGACAATACAAGCGTAACCATCATGATGACATTGCATGTTCTGAGTGTAATATGTTGAAGACTGACAATGACATGAAACACTTACAGTACAGCAAAGATTGAGGAGCAGAGGTGGTTGAATCAATGTGAGCACAAAGTTTGTATGGTTGTGAGCTTCACACATACTGCCCAGAAGATCAGCATCTGCAAATCTTCATGGTAACTTTGTCATAATCCTGGTCAAGCTTCTGAGCTGTAGCTATACATCTGACATTCTGTCTGGCTTGGTGGTAATTGAGCACCACATACATTGCAACCAATCTTGCAACTATGCTACAGACATTGAGTAGGACACTGTTGGCAATACAGCATGCCTGCCACTATTTATCAGGCTGTGTATGGTGTCAAGTTGTAATTCAAGTGTGCAACAGCACCTGAAATGCTATCGTAGCATCATGGTGTCATAGTCTCTGCTGCAGGTGGAGAGGCTAGATCGGCAGCAGAGGCAGCTAAAGCAAATGAACGGTACACATGTTTTTGTCAGATTCTACCATCCCAGAGCACAGGAGCCAAGGGACAGGTGAAGGTGAGTGACACATAATGACTGCTGTTCACCTGTAGACCTCACATCATGCTACTGATACACACATAATGCATTTCCCAGGATGGCTGGATCAGCAAAGGTATGCTTCAGACTGGGTGCTGTCATAGCGCTCTCAATTTCAAATTTGAAAAAACCTGCACAAGGGGCAGGTGGGGATGGATGACACATAATGACTGCTGGTTACATTCAAAACTCACACACATGTCACTGATACACATAGAATGCTCCTCATGATTGCATGTTGTTGCAGGCAACCTGCCCAAGGTCCTTGCTGACATCTGGAGTGCCCTCAACTTGGGCTGACTGCTACTCAAGCCATTTTGCCAGATCAACAGGTACAGCCACTGTGTCTCATCAACAGTTGCAATGGCACTTTACAGCATTGAGCATAATGAACACTCTCAAGAATAGGGTATCTTCTGCAACATCACCATTGCACACTGATTCTGCACTGCAATTACTTCTGCAACATCACCATTGCACACTGATTCTGCACTGCAATTACTTCTGCAACACCAGTTATGCACATTGATCCTGCACTACCACCAATTCTGCATCACTAGCTCTGCACACTGAGTCTGCACTGTCATTGTCCCAGTGAACAGCATTGAGCTACTCACACCGGGTACCCAGATATTTCTGTGATCTAGGCCACGCTCAAGCTCTGTCATATCTTGAGGGTCTGCCAAAGGTCAACCGTGTGCCAATAGCATTGAGCACTGGAGCATGGCAAGAAAGATCAACAAGACCACCACAAAGGTCTGCACTGACATGGCTCAGGAAGCTGTAAGGAAGGGGCTGGCGTGTGAATAGGCACAATGGTGGTTACGACAGGTTTACATTGTTTGTTTTGTTTAGGAGTTGCAGTTGGAACTGGTTCATAGCAGGTAAAACATACAATGCCGGTGGGGGCGTCGATCAGCTAGACTTGCACATTCTGATGCAGTTTGGTGTACCTTTTCAGATGTCTTGCAAGCTTACTACAGAGTGCTGCCAGTATGTGTATGGAGCTGCAAGGCCAGGTCTCAGTGGAGCAAGAATTTCAGACTACTGTAGCCCGCTAATTGATAGAAACAATCGCAGAGGACAAGTCAGCAGAACACAGTCTAGTATATGATTCCAGTAATGTTACACCTAATTACAAAAACATGTAATCACTGTTGCGTGCAGAGCGAATTTGTCTATTGGTGATCGCAATGAGATTGAGAGAGAGAGAGCAACAGAGAGGTATGCCCCTAGCCGTTCACTATCGGTCTCTAGCAGTACAGTTCATTTTTTGTTCTAGCGTCACAAAAGGATTAGGCTAGGGTTGACAGACACACAATAAGAGACTGTGTGTTGCAGCTAGTCCTTTGACACTCGCAAATGTTGTAGACACCCACAAACATTGGCAGTTTTTTTATAAAATGTCTTAAAGAGAGTGTCTAAGCTTGGGTCTACAACAGGTGTGGTCTATAACAGGTTTGGTCTATAACAGTATGGGGCTCATGCACCAACTCAGAGACCCTTTTGCTATAAGAAGATTACATGTAGCCTGCATCTGTAGCATTACATGATGTATGGTAAGCAAGCTATGCCCCACTTGAGCTTGTGTGAGATGATTTAAAAAACACAAATGCAGTCAAAACGTGCCAGTATCGAGACGCCCTTGATGTATCATCCTCATATATAGGGGGTGCTCTACTGTTGACATTGGATTTCTGGCTAAGCAAGAGCAGAGATATGGAGAAAGCATCCCTACGAGCTGCAGGATCTGCTAGCAGATGATAAGTCACGCTCTGCATAAACGCATGGAAAGATTGCTCTGCCTGCTCATGCTCGAACCTTGTCTTTTGGTAGTCAGCTTTTGCCTGAAGACTGTATAAAAACGACACAGACAGCGTACATGTCAGTGAAGTTATGCCCCAACCCTTGCTTTTCGCTTCATTCTGCTGGAATAGGTATGTCACCAGAGGGGCACTGGTGGCAAGCGATACAAACCAGGTGATGAAGGAGAAAACTGCGTTGATTTTTCTATTCTCGCTTGCTAAATATTTGTGCTTCTCCATCCGTGAAGGGCAGTCTTCAGAAAGCTGCCGAGTGGTAGTCCGGTACCACTCGGTCTCGGCCTGCAAGCTTAAGCCTGGGGTTGGCTGCTCAGGATGCAGCTGCAGAGGAGGCATGCCCTCCTGATTTCTTGGACCTTCTATTGCATCGCGTGCCACCTCTAGTTTACAAAAGTTTGTGAGCTCAATCAACAAGCGATGGCATGGCCTCTGCACACATGGGGGTACGGTGACTCAGAAGATCAGAAGCTGCTCGCGAAAGCACGAAACCTATACAAATGTATATTGCGCAGCTTGTTTAGTCGCTTCATTCATTCATTCATTCATTAGATTTTAAAGGTCGTTGGGGCCAACCATGACCATTGGACCAGTAGACTCATTCATTCATTCATTAGATTTTAAAGGTCGTTGGGGCCAACCATGATCATTGGACCAGTAGACTGAAAGTGTCAGACAAAGATACCCAAATGTTCTAAAGCACTTATGAAAACATTAATGTTCACAGCTGACGCACTCTAAGCTAAACTAAAGAGTATGTCCAGATTGTGCTGCCACCAGGGTGTTCCTATGACTGAAAGTGCTTAGGTCTGACAATGCAAATCCTTCTTCTTCTTCCTAAGCATGCTCGCTGTGTTGCTGACGTCAAGTGTTTCCTCACACAGCAGCAAATAGAGAGTGGTACAAACAAGGTAGTCCAGACGGGTGCGAAAGGTGTCGCAAAGACTCTGTTGCTGCCGTTGCGCGATGTTTTACAGGTGATCGTCCTCGTACCGACCCAGCGCCAGCAGTGTTGGTTGGCTGTTACAACATCCCGGAGTAGCCTCGTAGCGTGACCTGACGTCTTTGCATTCTTGTTCAGGGGCTGTCAAAACATGAACCAGAGTGCAAGAGGCTACACACTTGTGCCCGACAGGACGTGTACAGCCACTGTGCATCACGTACAGTCGGGCGACACCTTTTTCTCAATTGCTGATCAGTATGTTGTCAGCTTTGATGACCTCCTCAAGGCAAACGAGCACACAAACTTGGACCTTCTGGCCTTGCGACGTGGGCAGGTTCTCAACATTCCTTTGCAGCACAAGCCACGGTCAAGCTACACAGTCAGGCAGGGAGATGATCTCTGGAGAATTGCACAACTCACTGGCACGCGAATGAGCTTCATCCAAGCCGACAATCCTGATGCAATGCTGCTCACACGTGGATCTTGCTTGCGCATACGAACGTATCCCAGCTATCAAATAGAGTTTGAAAATGGCCAGATGCACTCCAGTCCAGACCTGCCGCAGGACTTGCAGCAGGATGACCACTTCAGTGAAGCTCTTACCACGCAACTTGAACTTCTGAAGCCACAAGGAAAGGCACTGTTCAAGTATCCAAGCATTGAGGCTCCTCAGCTCGAGTGTTTTGTTGAAGTACGTTGACGCACGCTGGTTGTGTTCAGTCCTCCTGACCAAGGCTGGTCAATGATGTTTTTTACCTCAACAAGCTGACTGTTTTCTGCAAACTTGTTGCAACAACAGCATGGACTGTCTCAGCAGGATTACACCGCATGCCATCATGTGTTCAAAGCGCCTCTGCATCAGCTAGCAGAGTATATGTGGAGTTTTCAAGGACATCAACAGGGAGCTGTGCAGCTTTGTAAATAGCAACTCTCCTGCTATATAGCTTGTGAGAACAGGAGCAGGGGCGTTGAACAATGTTGGTCGGACAATGTCACTGATTATAGATACCACAGTGGTTATCCTCACCATTGTTTTATCCTGTTGTAATTACCCAACCCACGTTCATGTAACATCTAGGTTGTTTGGACATACTACAGTGGACTAGCCAATGTAAATTAAGTTGCTGTAATGTGCAATGTAACTATCTTGCTTTATGACGCGCCTGGCTATGTAGGCGGCCTAGCCAGTATATATACTGCGCACTCAGTATGTGATCGAAAGCACATCGAAGGCTGAAGTTGACATATATTACTTCCGCTCTGAGCGATCAACAAGATGCCCTTTCGCCCATTTTCCAATATTCACTTTAGCCTAATCTGTGCGTGACTCACAAGGTTCGAGCATGAGCAGGCAAAGCAATCTTTCCATGCGTTTATGCAGAGTGTGACTTATCATCTGCTAGCAGATCCTGCACCTCGTAGGGATGCTTTCTCCATATATCTGCTCTTGCTTAGCCAGAATTCCAATGTCAACAGTAGAGCACCCCCTATATATGAGGATGATACATCAAGGGCGTCTCGATACTGGCACGTTTTGACTGCATTTGTGTTTTTTTGATCATCTCACACAAGCTCAAGGGGGGCATAGCTTGCTTACCATACATCATGTAATGCTACAGATACAGGCTACATGTAATCTTCTTATAGCAAAAGGGTCTCTGAGTTGGTGCATTAGCCCCATACTGTTATAGACCACACCTGTGTCAACATCAATTGTACCAGTCAACAATGGCACAAGCTGCATGAGCAACTCTGCTGTCAGACATTGCTGGTATGCATCAGCTTGTGACTCAACATACTTGAATTGCGGGCAGGTGCTGGGCTGTGATGACGAGCTGCATGCATTCAATGCATTCAACCAATTTGGTGACACTTGTGCTGATGGTACATGCCAAGTCAAGCTGAAGCGGGAAGTGATCTGATTTCTGGCCGTCATGTGGCATATTACGCGACAGGTTGCAGTACTGTGCATCACGCATCACTTTCGTGTCAGCCACTGATGACAAATGCTCTGCAGACACAATGAAGTAGTCTATTGTGCTTTGGCCGTGAGGGCTAGTGAAGGTATACTCCCCCTTGATGTCTCCTACTGTCTGTCCATTGGCTATCAGTAGCTCAGTGGACCGACACAGCTCCAGTAGCTCACAACCCCATGTGCCACTGCCCGGAAAGGTCTTGTCACAGTGACTTCTCTTGGGAATGAAGGTTTTCAGGTATGTTCCCTCATCTGGGACTTCAACATAATCCTGAAGATCAGCAAGTCTAGTGTAGTCATTGAGTTCAGCTGTTCTGGCATTCATGTCACCACACACAATAATGCACCCTCCAGCATTTTGTGCCTCTACAATATCAAGCTGCATACGCGCTGTCCAATAGTCTAGCCTCTATCTCTTGTCTCTTCTTCTTCAGAAAAAGGTCTATGACGGTCAAGCTGTCCTGCAACTCACGGATCTGTCCGAAATTGATGGTGGTAGGCGCTGTCCAGTTCTCTAGTAGGAAGAAGTTGGCCACAAGGGGAGTGCAATGCTTCAGTCATGATGCTCAAGTTGCTAGAAGCTGCTGAATCTCATATGAGCCTGGCAAGTCATGTATAGTGTGTAGCTTGTGACTTGTAAGCTTCTGGACAGTCTTTTTGTACCTGCAGGGCAACAGACTACTCTGCCTGCTGCTGTGAGCTCGGTTGCAAGTAGCTCGCCGGCACCATCCAAAGTGGTCAAATTGATGTTGATTGTGACTTCAGATGATGCACATCTGCATGTGCAGGTGCTGAAGACATCATTACTGTTACATAAGTACAGTACTTATTCATACAGGCATAATTGCTGCCTGCCTATGATACAGGCTGTGTGTTGATACAGGAGGTCATTCTCAAGGGGGTGCCATGGGACAGGGTGGTCTGGGGCATGTCGCTGCTGGTGGTTCTGCAGCTGAGCAAGCTTGTGCTGACAGACAATCATCTCAGTCATCTGCATCAGGTGAGCAACAGCTGCAACCAGCTATGTTTTGCTCACACCTTGCAGAGGTAACCAGCGACACTACATTCATGAAAGCTGCTGTCCTTCAAGCCCTATTCAGCTGTGTGTAGGCAAGACTGTGAAAACAGGGACCAGGATGATGTTCATGATATTCTGGTGTAGGAGTGCAACGACTCTGCAGTGTATGTATAATCAGGAGACATTGATTTCCTTCCAGTGTTGCTCCAAAGGCAACATCCCTGAGACGCAGCTGTCCTGTTCTGGATTTGACAGATTAACTTGACGGCAAACTTGAAGAAATCTGGCATGGTCCAACAGATGTACTGTGGTGTACAGCGTCGATTCAACCTGTCAGGATGTCAGTCTGTCAGTTGTGTGTATGCAGATCGAAGGGCTGTCTGCACTGGTTAGATTGGAGGAGCTGACAATCAAGCATAACCCCATCCTGAGACAGGTGCTGTTGAGGCCCTATGTGTGCTTCTGCTTGCCAACACTTCAGGTACGCTGGGCATCCTGCATCCTGGCTGCACTAATGTGCTGTCCTCATGTTTCGTAAGCATCTGTGTTGATTTTGCCCTGGCATGTAGACCCATTCACGGACAAGCCATGATGCTGAAGAGATCACTGAGTACATTGGCAAGTCCATTTCGCTGCAGCTTGCAAGCTTGTGAAACAAATCCTTGGTAAATGCTGGGCCAGAAACTGCTGCTGACACAGCATGTATGTTGCACCCATACCAGGATGCGACAAGCAGCATTCCACCCTGAGTCTCATGCAGCAGCATGCCTGGGATGCAGGTGTTCAACGGCCCGCAAATATTGGCCGAGGAGCATCGTCAGGCAGAGGACATGTTCCAGGCATTGCATGAGACCCGTCTTGCTGCCAGCAGTCAGCCGTTGAATCAGCTGGTGAGTGGACCGACAGGCTACACATGGATTTTGCATGACTGCAGACCAGCAGCATTATTTTTGATGTATGCATGCATGCTACTCTTGAGTCTGAATGCCGAGACAGCTCATGCAGGCTAGCATGGACTGCAGCCTCTGATGTGCTCAGCCTAGCTGGGAATCATCATCTTAAACAACGGATGCTTGGTTTGTTTGCAGCCAACAGGGTCATGGGACATTTGCAGGCTAAAGCTCTGCACATAAGACCTGATCACCCAGCAGAGGCAAAATATGCTAAGATTCAGACCAAGGGGTGCCACCATCGCATGAGACAGTGCAGCATGCTGCAGAAGCTGTATGGTAAGAACTTGTGCAGAGGGTGAAACTGTTTCACCGAACTGTAAGACTTCGAAACCCTATCAGCAAGAAGCCGGATCTAGCAAGTTTGAAGAATTATAGCCTTGCATACTTGACAGCCTGATTCAGAAAGGGTTTTCTGGGGTCCATTGACTGTTGCAGTCTACACTTTAGCTAACGCTAATCAGGTAGTTTGAGAAAGGGTGCAGATGAACGTTTTGAAGTCCAGCATCTCTCTGTCAGGGCTGAGATTCATTTCAATGAACATGCACTGCTCCTTGATACAGAGGAAGAAGTTGTTCATGTAAGCTACCGTGTCCTCGAATGTCACGAACCAGTCATGCTTAGCGATGTTGAGCTGCCTAGTCATCAGGGATTTTGCCGGGGTATTCGTCTGAAACCAACTTGGAAACCCTATCAAAGAGTCGACCGTCTACCTCTGTTGATAGTCCCCACACGTCAGCATGCAAGAGATGATTGAGGTGAGTAGCCCAACAGCCTATATTAGGATTTGGGCATGTGTAGGAGCACTATTGGCAGTGGAAGTACATCTCTCCGGACCGTCTGTACTCCACATACCCACGATGGTGGTCATGGTGGCCACCGTTCATGCACGTTCTGCCAGTACGTACGACCACACTCATAGTAGATGCGGTGGTATCATATGAAATGGGGTCCAGTGGACTCACAGTTAGAGTGCAACACATGTATGTGTTTGAAAATTTACGTGCAGCCATCAATACTAGCAGCAGACCCATTGAAAGAAGAGAAAAGACTACGCCTTTCGGCATTGATTGAAGAAAAGCCCAAGATGATATATATTGGGCTTCCCTGTAGGGTACTGCTTAATGGGAGATGAGAGTGCCATCTCATCATCTCAGGCCTGGCCTCCTTGGCCGGCAGACCCATTGACATTTGCCCCTGGCCTTAGCAAAACAGTCTCAGACCGCCCGCTACCGACGTGCACTGCGCACAATCAGTGTGTGCCTCACTGTACATGAACATGTTCATGACAAATTGACACACAGATATGTACACACAACTGTTCCTGCCAATCACGTCATTGGCACTGTGTCCTTCGTTCAACAGGCTGATGTACACTTGAGAGTGCAACCTGATTATCTTAAAAAAGGTGGCAACGTTGGGCGAACAATTCACAAACAGATCAGTTATCATACTGACACATATACTGCACTAAAAAGTTTAACGTGGCAATTGTACATTTGGACCGAACAGACATGTGCATGTCTACATCATGTGCAAACATATGTGGTGTGTTGCACAGTAAAGTATGTGTAAATTGAATCAGAGTGCAGATGCATTACTCTTTACAAACAAGTTGCCTTGCTGAAGCTGAAATTAGTAAAGCACTGTCAGGACCTTTTAACACACAGCTGGTTGTGGCTCTGGAGGACTGGAAGCTGTATGTAAACAATAGAAATTGGGCTAACAGACACATGCTGCTCATAGCTAGTAAAACGATCTGCAGTTTCTAGCTGAGACATTGACTTGAGAAGGCACAGCCCTTCTTTGGCATGTTTGTTGACGTGGCAACATGGTATATATATAGGTGCTGAACGCTGATCACAAAACAGAAAAGGATGGATAAGCTCATATCTTGAGACTTGTGCCACAGCTTGAGCACATGATTATGACACGTTGGTTGGCATGGAGTCATCTGAGCATCATTGCTGTTGTTCAAGCTGCATCAATTCCGGAGCTGCACACAGCACTACAGTGTGGCCTTCTGTACAGGTCCAACAATATTACAAGTTGGGTACAAGTACTGACCTGGACTCATCCATCAGCCCATAAGCCTGTTGGTCAAAGTGCTCTGCAAGCTGATTCCACCCTGCCTGCCAGGCATCGATAAACCTTGACTCTCACGGCTTCCATGCAGGCCTAAGGATCATGCCAACTTCTTTGCAACCACCAAGTTCTTCTCATGCCTAGATCTGGCTGAATCACAAGAGCTGCTTGAGGCCTCTCAGATGGTACGTCATGGCATGCATACATGCATGCATGCATGCAAGTGTTTGTTTTGTCACTTGTGCTGCCATCAATGCCTAGATGCTGACAGCCTGTTTCTGTCTGTGAGCAGTCTTCTGGCTGCAGAAACAGGTACGCCGCAGTGCTTCTATGGTGTGAGCTTGTGTAACTGCTGCTACTCTTGTGCCCACGTGTGTGCAAGGTCAGTCTTATCTAAACATGCACAGAGCAAAGTTTGTTAAGGTAAGATATGCTGTTGAAGGTGGCGGTCCAGCCAAATGAAACCCTGTTTGAGACAGGAGATGACAGCAGCAGTGACATTTTCATTGTGCTGGAAGGAGCCATTGGTGTGCACATGCATGATGGTGACAAGCTGATGCACACCAACACCCTCAGACCTGGAGAGAGTGTTGGGGATGTGGACATCTTGGATGGTGTGCAACCTCGTCAGCAACTACATGCCTGCCCTTTGTGCTTTCAGAGACTATATTGACAAACAAACTACTCTTGTATGTCAATGCTGTTCGACGCTCTTCATTAGTATGCTCAGCACCGATGAGCTTGCCAGTATATCAGCTTGCACAAGTTGTTCTTCAATGCTGTTTGGTGCTGCTTGCTGCTGTGGATATTCTGGACCATCTCATGCGCAGCTTCTGCTGTTATAGGCTTTTGTCCATTGGCCTTCCAGCACCAACTCCACAACATTTGGTATCCTGACCAAGCAGCACAATGCATTGTATCACAAACCTTTTGCTGACTCCCGCCATGGGCCTCCAGAGTGTTTCGGTGCAGCAGGTCACATCAGAAGAGCGGTCCTTGGCAGCAGCCATGAGATGGCAAGATGAGCTGACAAGTAGGGGCTGCCTGCCTCCTCCAGACCAGCCCCAGACCTCCCTTCTAAGCCTTGCTAGCCTGGAGCCTGGCCAGCTGGCTTTGTTGCAGAGAGCTGACAGCAAGCACTTGTCATCAGCAGCTGCTGTGCAAGCATTGGCATCGGACCCTTTGAACAGTCCAACACCTGAGCAGCACGGCACCAGATTTGCAAGCAATGCAGTAGTAGAGCCTGCTTGCCAAGCTGGGCAGAAATGATGCCTTTGTTGATCAGCAGAATGATGCATCTGTGCAGATCTTGCACACGTCCATCAGGGCTCGTAGTGCTGAAGCAGAAGCACGTCAGCAGCTGAGTGCTAATGCGCCATTGCCATCTAGCAGAGCAGGATTTACAGGCCTTGAGAGCAGACAGCCCGATGTTGCTTATGGCAATGCACAGCTTGCCCGACTACCATCTGCCAAAGGGCACTGCCTTTCAAGCTACCCTATCAGCACCTTCGGCAGGCCTCAGTCCTCAGTAAAGCACCCTTCTACTCCGGGGGACTGCCTAGCGGGCTGTCCAGCTCCCACTTGCTGTCAGTCAGGCCACTGAGTATGCAAGGACAGAGGCCTGCTACTGTCCTTGGAAACGCTACTTCTCACAACACCTCTGAAGTCCAAGACAGAGACACCAGACTTGCCCAGACTGACTCCATGCACCCTGTTGTCCTGGAGCGAAGCACTCAGCAGTCATTGAAGTCAGCATCCAGCAACCCACCTGATGAGATGACTACGTCAGTAGAGCAGCAACGGGCTGCTGCTGATCAGCTGGCGTCGGCCACAAGCTCCACCAGTTTCAGTGTAGCTGACAAAGATTCATGGCAGCGGCTTGCTAGTCCGGCTTCTTTTGCACAGATGCACAAGGCAAATCTTGGGTCGCCAGCTGCATCTGCTCAACATGCTATTCCAGAGCGCCTGCTGTCAAGCAAACAGGCATCGGCACTTTTGTCTGGGATTCCACCCAACATAAGGGCTGCTAGGATGAAGCAGCAAGAGTCCCTCTTGCAGCCAGCTGAGTTTGAGGCAGTTACAGCTTTTGCTGAGTGGATGGGCTCCTATTTGAGAGCATTTCAACAATGTATGTTGAGTGTGCATGCATCTACTTCAAAACCCTTTGGCAGGCATGGTGAGCTAAGCACCAGGAGGCAGCAAGGTCTCACATCATGCCAAGTGCCAAACAGTTGAACTGCACTGTACATGAAGCCATCACTCTGAGTATTGTGAAATGCACGGCTACTCGGAGCTTGATTGATGCGCCTAATACCTGCTGTTCCAGCAGTAGTAATATTTCAAACTAATGAGCAGACCTATGAGTGATATGCCAGTTCTGAATTATGATGTGCTGCAGAGGCCTGGCAAGGTGCCAGTGATCTGCTATGCATTGGGCAGGGCCAGCAGCCCACACAGGGCATTACCTCGATGTGCCCTCCTGCAGAGGATGAAAGCCCGTCACCTGCCTCACCGCAGCTGCAGCAGCCTGGAGCCTCTGCTGAGCTTGTGGACAGGTATCAGTTCCACATCACTGGAGACGCAATGGATGCCTTGCCGTCCCCTGTTTGTGCCTCTGCACAGATATTTTGCTTAAATTTGCAGATATGCTGTGCGCAAGGAGTAATGTACAGCGTACAGTTCAGTGACAGTGGTAACGCCGTGTCTTTCTGGCATCGTGTGGACTGAGCACTGCTGGGATCCAGCCCTCGAGATCCTGGTAGCTAGTATCAATGAATCCAACACATGCTTGAGGTGGTAATATGCTAATGCGGCTTCTACCTCTGTGATGGACTCGTCTGTGTATTGTTGTATTCTGTCCAGGTCTCTTGCCACGTCACTCAGATCAGAAACAATCCAACCGTAGCTTGTAGTAGGGACGTAGTTAGGCATTCACCTTGTACTGAGGAGTGAAGAGGCACAAGTTTATGATGTCTAGCAGAACGCGAATGCGGACTTTATCCTCTGGATCTAGGGTATTCAAGCTCGTTGTGTTTATTATCCCCTTTAGGGCCGCAACGATCTGTGGTCCCTGCATTTTTGTGGGGATTCCTAGTCCAATAATGCGAACGCCAGGCCGTTGATAGTATCTACCAGGTCTAGCAACTCTTCCTCGTCAATCACGGATTATGCTTTATCTTGTAAATCCACCAGCTGTCGGACTGCTAATTTTAGGTGCTTCAGCAGGTTTTCGTACGCCGTAGCCATGAAATTGCAGAAACTACAGGGTTTTGTCAAGGTTCTGCAGGGCTACAGTACTCTGTGCACAGAAAAACCTAGAGTTATGTCAGCATTAGTAAACTGTGACATAATGCAGATAATCCTTGAGCCGATTTCTGCAGTATTCTGCCCCAGACTCTGCAGCATCTAGTATAGATCACTTTAGCATCAGGCCTAGATGATCTATGGATGAGGCCTAGATGACTGTAGGCTCTAACCCACAGCTGTAGGATCTGCGTGCAGAAGAGGAATAGTCTGGGTATAGAGTTCTGTAGGTCTAGGGCTGCAGAAATAGCTTCTAGAAATTTCTGGATTATGATAGAGTTTAGTCATGATCTACAGATTATCAGTCATAATCCACTAATCCCACCACTCGTCGCAACATTTAAGGGCAAGCAGGTAGGGTCAGGTGTGTGGGTCAGGTTATATTAGGGTTCATTGTACCACCTGCCATTCAAAAGCTTTTACCCTAGCCTGTTTTTCCTGTTTTCCCCCACACACTAGGGAGAGGTGGTACAATGGTACAAAGGAATTAGGTACTGCTTAAGTACTAGAATTGTTATATAGGATGTGAATTAGGGTGGTACAAAGGAATTAGGCAGTGCAATTAGCATGAATTAGCCTGACAGATGGGACCTGCATTTTCAAAGTTTAAAACACTGCTTACTAATGAAGGCCCTTTTGTAAGCATTACTCACACACTTACCCTACATGCTTATGAACATTTCCTGACATAGTGCAGAGAAAACCCTAATGTCAGTAGTCAGTCACGCAAATATATCTATGCGTGATCCCGAAACAAAAGGTTGAGCACCCCTAAAGGGAACCTTAAAACCCCCTGATCTTAACCGTCTTTTGGGCTTTTGGGATTTCAATAGTTACCGCTGTACAGTTGAGCTGAAACCACAGACGCTGATCCAACGAATATTGCCTTCCGGGGACGTCCGAATCCCCAGAGCAAACGAATTTTAGCGGTTCCAAACGAAGTGGCTGGTTTGTGTGCAAGACGATCTCCAGTCTGGTCGGCGCGCAATCCGGTTGCTACACTTCTGGGTTTGCCCACTTACAGGTTCTTGCTGCATCATGTATTCCGAGCGTTTGGGCATGGGCACCACTCTGCCTTGTCGCGGACGACTGCAGCTTTCTGGCAAAGCCCTGCATGCACGACAGTCTGTTGGCAAGAAGGACAACAAACGCGTTTCTGTCAGCGCCGTCGCGAGTCCACCCCACAAATACGCCAGGCAACATGTTAGATCAAGCGATGCGGAATCAGCAGTGCCGTCTTTCACTTCTGACTCTGCCAAGCTATCAGCTGTACCTAGAGCAGGACAGCCTGGCAACTCTGGTGACAACCAGCGAAACATACAAGCCCACGCCAGCAACCAACAGAGTCTCAATATCGGATCTCTCTGGGGCAGCTACCAGCGCAGCGTCGAGACCAATCCCCTTGTGACCAAGGCTTGTACTTCCTTCTTCGGATTCGTCATTGGTGACGTTCTGGCGCAGAGACTCACTGGCAGCACCTTTAGCATACTGCGATGCTTGCGACTCGGTACATACGGTCTGGCTCTAGACGGACCTCTTGGTCACCTATGGTACCAAGTGTTGGACAAGACCGTGTGGCCAAATGACTCCCAGAGCAACAAGGCTGTCCTTGTGAAGACAGCGGCTGACCAGCTGATTTGGGCCCCTATCATGACCTGCGTTTTCTTTGCTGTGTTGAAGACTCTAGAAGGGCATCCTGAGCTGATTATGCAGACAATACAGGTAACCCTGGTGGCTGCATCAACCTCTGGATTTTGTCTGCGGCGGCTTGAGCGTGTATCAAAGATGGTCTGCATGGTTCCATAAGTGATTGCTATTGTGGCATGCCAATCGATTTGCCATTCACTTGCTGTTGCTCAGTATACTTGTCACTCACTGTGCAGGATAAGCTGGTGAGGACGGTGGTAGCCAACTATGTGCTGTGGCCTGCGGCGCACTTCATCAACTTCAAGTTTGTGCCTGGACAGCACCGAGTGCTGTACAACAACTGTGTATCGGTGAGCGTGTTCTTCAGCAACACTTGCATGTCTGCTGCTCCTGCATCTTGCCTGTTGATGTGTATAGGCTAAGGCCACGGCTGCTTCATTAGTGATCAGGCTGTCAGAGGTCTTTAGCAAGGCGTTGTCAGTGTGTCATCAGCTCAAGTGCATTGGCTTTTGTTTGATTGCAGATTGTGTGGACAGTGTTCCTTTCCATTACAACACACAGCGATGGAGACACAAACGCCTGCTTTATTGTGCCAAGTAACATCCCAGAGGCAATTGCTTACTCAGCCTGCTGGCTACAGTGGAGCAGAGTGAATGTTGAATACTGGGGCTTGCACCACTGATCTAATTTTGGGTGATCCCTTTTATCTAGGGACACTTAGGGATTTTACCAGCTGTTGAGCCTAGGACGTTCTATGCAGGCATTTATGGGTCTCCGTGGGATGCTCCGGGACCATTATATTCAATTCATCTGTATCATACACTCACTCAGGCAACAGCATTCCTCGCTTAGCCACTGTACAAAGCTGATTTTGGTCTGTGCGTTCATTTTTGCAGATTGTGTGGACATTGTACTTGTCTTGCCTGGCGCATGCGCCTGTCATCAACACAGATGAAATGCTGGGAGTCATAGATCAAGCGTCGTTTTTGACAGCGGGTATTCTAGAGCAGGCGTTGCCTGAATCTTGGGCAGATGAACTGAGCGCAGCATTCAACTCACTCCTGCCTGATTTGGGGCTTGAGATTCCAAAGCAGATCCCCATTGTACCCCCCAATGCGCAGTTCTTCAATCGCTGAACTGCGCAGTACCCAATTCTGTTCTAGATTGCTTTCGGCTGCCCCACATCAACGCCTTACCTGACCATCTTGACATTCTTTGTTTCTGATGCTTGTTCAACGTTTACTGAGAGCCAATGTGTTTCATTTTCATTGAAGTACTCGCTCTTGCTGCAGCCATCAGCAAGGTATTTTATGTCATCAGTCAGTAGACTTGCTCTAGACTGTCTGTCAGAGCTGTAGTAGCAGTTGGTAGACTGGTAGCCATACTATTCAGATTGCAGCAATTTGTAGCTACTCTGTATTTGTAAGATTGCTCTTGCACCACTTCCAGCTGTGCAGTGTGTTACAGTAAACATGACCAGTGCATTAGCCAGTGGCACTGGGCCCCAGTGCCAATTATTCGCATGTACTTGTGGGGATGCTCAGCCTGTCGTGGGCATGTGTCAACGCACTATAGCGCCTGTGCTATAAGCTGCTGATGGCAAGGGTGTGCTGCAATATAGCTGCTCAAGTCAGCAGCAAGCTGCTCTGTAGTGATTCCCCATTTCCAGCAGAGCAAATCAGCTGCTGAGTGCTCCATGATGCATACTGGCTAGAGAGCCTTGCACTTTCATAGGCCTGCCAATGCTGACCACTCATTCTGGGACAATCCTCAGGTACTCTGCTGCACTCATCAATTCAGGCTCTCGCAAAGTCAAGTTCCGGTTTGAAATCACTCAATCCAATTACACCGATCAGACCAGTCAGACTTTGTAGGGACAGCCATTACCCATACCTTGCTCACAAGATCTTGCCACATTGCTACACATGGAAATGGGTCAATGTAAATAACATCTCACAAAAGAGACAATTTACCAGTGATTTGAATGGACTTGTAAACATGCGAAGACGGTGTCCTGATGCCGACACAAACAATATACACACATAACTGTAGGGCCACGGCCATGGCCTTCACTGACTCCTAGTCTGGAATAATGTACTAAAACTGCTCCTGTGTGCAGGTTAGGTAACACTGGATAGACATTGCCAGAATTAGCACTATGGCAAGGTTCATGATCCGCGCACATTACTCCAATGGCAGTTTCAGCTGTGGAGCTG
>JAABUH010002181.1_pt1 | contig 19344 bp, 22 predicted proteins | sample 5559121 | NCBI WGS metagenome assembly JAABUH01 (sample SAMN10711871, study PRJNA513364) | rock metagenome | isolation source: Antarctica rocks | place: Antarctica: Victoria Land, Battleship Promontory nord | collected 2015-12-28
GGCTGCTGAGCATCAGCCTCCTGCCGCATGTCTTGCTGCATGCTGGCTCCCTCCTGTTGCTGCTGATGATGCTGTTGGTTGTCAGTCTCCAGCTCCACCTGTGCCTGGTGCCGCTGATCATCACTTTCCTGCTTCAGCAGCTGCTGTTGATGCTGCTGCTGCTGCTGTGCTTTGCCTTCCTGCTTGACTAGCTCCTGCTGCTGTGATGCGTGCTGATTTGCATGAGCTGTCTGTGGTGCCTGATGCACAGGTTGAGATCTGAAGGCCGCCCTCAGCTGCTGAGCAAGTCGCTCCAAGTCCAAGCTGCGTTTTCTCAGCTCAAAAGCCTCCTCCTCAGCCTCTGCGACATACAAACAAGCTGTGGTTGCCCAAGGTAGCTGAGATGAATACAGGATACATGGGTTGTCTTCGATACCAACTGGTATGGAAGATATGCACCCACCATACAATCAGACTGAAATCTGGTGGGTGATGGTAGCTTCAGTGTGATGCATGGTAGTCAACAAGCAAAAAGAACAATTTGCAAAAGCTCAAACCATCACAGCAGCATGCAATGCCATGTGCTGTACAACTGACTAAAACCTCCTGATGTTCCAGTATTTTGTTGTTGCCACAGACCTTTCAGCTGCTGCTCCTGACTGGGTGAGAGGCATTGCTTCCGAGTTCTTGGTGAGGTAGCTGACTTGGCATTGGCAGCGGTCAACAATCCCTTGGCCAGCATCTCCAGTTCTGCTGGCTTAGCTGGCTCAAACGTCTCGCCAGCGTGCATCAACAGTCGCACCCTTTCCTCTGCCAGATGAAGATCACCTCTGTCGCCATCGTCATACTCTACCTGTCCATATCAACCACAAAGCCTTGAGACTTGATGCAGGACATTGTCCCCAGGTAGCTGTCTGTGCTGTGTGGAAGCAGAAGCTTTGATCACTTGCGGCAGCAACAACAAAGCAAAGCAAAGCAAAGCATGCTGCTGTTACAGTCGACAAATCTCACTGGGTACTGCTCTAATCTGCGCTCAAGTCCCAAGAGCAGTTTGTCAGTAGCAGACGCAGTTAAACTGGCTCATGGTGCTTTGTGCATGGAGAGTCTGCAGATGCAGGCTGAGGTATACCCTGTGCTGCCCTGTCTGAGCATTGTAGTGAGCCACAGTGCCCAAAAACCACCCATCATCCTCTGGCCAGTACACCCTCAACTTGCGACCCACCAATGCTTCTGGTGACAGTTTCACAGCTACTGTGATCCTGAAGCATGGCAACGTCAACGTAGAGATGAGTGGCAAGGAGCGACACAAGGCATCATCAGCGCTAGTCTTGCTTACTCTCGAAACTGCTGTCGCTCAGACAAAGCTGCATGGAACACTGCCAGGTGATTGCAAATATCTTGCTGAGCACTGGTTGTGGCTACAGCTTGTGGTTTAAGATTCTGATGAAGTGCTATCTGGTCTCTGCAATTTGCCAGCTTGGGGCCGCTGTCAGCTTTGAAACCCACGTCTGCCAACATAATTCTTGAATCTGCAGCTTGGTTGGAGGAGGGGCCTCCACTGACAGCTTTACTTTCTGGGGCCAAATTTTCTCGAACTTCACGCGCCCCATCAGCAGCCACAAACTCGTTGCCGGGGAGTTGTTGAACTTGGAGATTGTGAGAAGCGCGCTTGACTGGCAAAGCATCCGAGTTCGATGACTGTTGAATAGCGCAGCCGCAATACGATCGACCATTCTGTGCAGCACTAGCACTGATAACACCGGAGGACTGCTTGGTAGGTGCACTGAAAGCAAAGTAGTGATCTATACGTGCTTGGGACTTGTCTACAGACGAGGCAATGTCCTGACGCTTTCGCTTGCCTAGCATGGACTCCTCAGCCTGAGGCATCATCGTACATTGGAGCCTTGCGCACAAAGCTTGGCAAAATCTGTTACAGACACTGGTATGCTTTGCATGCTTTACGTGCATTAGTCACCGCCGGGCAGATATATATATATTTGTGTGACTGACTACTGACCACATCCAGATTCCTGTGTTTTCGCTGATTAAGTTAAGTATATATTTGTATGTGCATTTGATCTCAGTATCGCATGATAGATGACTGGAATAACACTGTTGGGTTTACATGTCAGAAGTGTCGACCATACTGGTACGTGTAAGCTTTCTTGCCAAATGAAAAGCAGTTCTGTCAGTTGCACACAATCTGCAAATCCATGTCACAAGGGTGTCCACATGATGTGTCCGTCTAGGAACAAGAAGTAGTGACAGTTGCAAAGCACTTACATGCTGCATGCCTACAAAGACTACAGTGTCGATCATGTGTGCATGGATGTCCATGTGTTACAAGCCTTTCTGGAGGGGCAAGACCAGCCCTGAAAATGCTCAGCCTGTGCTTGGCCTTGTGCTTACTAGTCTTGCTTTTGTTATTTTGGTGCAGGGAAGGCGCACATCTGCGAGCCTAATGGTGGCAAACATGACTGACCCTGAAGGGGACCAGCCAGGGCAGGGGGGTCCCAAGGGGCTGTATAGCCTATTTTGGCAACTCCGAGGAGACCTGTGCGCTGTCAGAACAGATTTCAGGTAGGGTCACAGTGACACCCCCACGTTGTCTTTGTACCCTGGGTGCCTTTGTTCATGATGTTGACAGCTCATATCATACAAATTTTGGACGGTGTCCGTAAGAGGGTAATGTAGTCGTTACATAGGTATACGGTCCACGTACTAGCATTGCAACACTGATGCGCCATACGGTGTATAGGTCTAAAATGAGCACCGTAGCACGCTACTTTTAGAGGTGCTCGCCCAGTTTGTTACAAAGAGTTGGAACACAATGGAACACACAACTTTATGATGCATGTGGGGCGTAAGAATGTGCAGACACTTAGAGGTGCTTATGCCATCACTCATACAAGTCTGCACACTTGCAAGCTGCACACATGCAGCATAATCATACTTGTGTAGGTCGGCGTGAATAATTGAAACAAGCCAGATTGTGATGAATAATGCATGGATGGGTGCAGGTACCAGAGTCCTGGGTGGGGTAGGGGTAGCGGTCAGGAGCAGTGGAACAACATCATGTCGGCTGTAACATCTCTCTTGCTGATTCCAGCCGCAATGATGTATGGTGGCAGCTGCAGTGCCAGGTTCTAGATGACAACGATGAGCCAATTGACAACAGTCAGAAGGGCTGGGCCACCTGCAACCAGGGCAATTTCCATGGCCCTAGGCTTGTGGCAGTCCTGGAAAGGGTTCAGACAGGGTATCATCATCATTGAATTCATGTATTGCTTCAGAAGCATTGTGACCAGCACACAGCATATGGACACACACGTGCACAGTGTGCTACCCTCTGAATGTATGCAATATCATATTGTACGTAATATTTTATTATATTGTATGTTATATTACATGTAATATAAATGTAACTACATTGTAAATGTGGTAAAAAACCGTACGGAAACTTATCGTCAGTTTCCCTGAGGGTATCTATCCGGTTAAAAGCCGCATTAGTCAGCAGAGCCTGGTACAATGCCTGGCTTGATGATCTTCAACTGACTGGCAAGGTAGTTGCAGAGCCCGTACTCATGCTCAGACGCTTTACTCAAAGGCTGTAACACATTGTGAAGCCGCGTGTGTGAACACACTCAAAAGCACTGTTGTTATTTGCACACTACAATAGCCATAATATCTAAATTACTATGTGATGTACCAACATGCTGTACATAGAAATTGTTATAATGACAAATTGCACACGTTGGTTGTGTCCTGACCATGATCAGCACTTCAGACACTGCAAGTGTACCTCAGTCTGTCTACATTGGTCTGCAGTCTCGTCTAGCTGGAGCACAAGGAACTGCCACGTGCTTGTTGTTTAGGCTTTCAAAAACAGGTGTGATTGCCTCTTTGCACCTATCGTTGGCACTGTGGGGATGGGACTGTAAGGATACATGCAGGCAACTATGTACTGTGCGCTCATTGTGGCTCCAGGGCACTATGTCATTCGTGGCTATCTTTGCACCAATCAAATCATCATGGTTCAGTGCACAACAGTCTCAACCAAAAGCTATATACACAACTATTCATGCACAAAGTCTTTCACATACCCACTGTGCAGGCTAGTACTTATTGTTTAGTACACAGCAGTCTCAATCAGAGCTTATGCTCATGCTCAAAGTCCTCCAGACACCCTCTGTGCAGGCTGGTAATCACGGTTCAGTACACAGCAGTCTCACTTAAACTTATAGTCATACACCCAGTCCTTCAAACACCCTCTGTACATGCTAATCATCATGCTTCAGTGCACAAAAGTCTCAACCAAAAGCGATATACACAACTACTTATGCACAAAGTCTTTCACACACCCTCTGTGCAGGCTAGTAATTATTGATCAGTACATAACAGTCTCAATCAGCACTTGTGCTCATGCTGAAAGTCCTCCTGACAGCCTCTGTGCAGGCTGGTGATCATGGTTCAGTACACAGCAGTCTCACTTAAAACTTGTACTCATGCACTCAGTCCTTCAAACACCCTCTGTGCAGGCTAGTAATCATGCTTTAGTACACAACAGTCTCAATCAGAACTTATGCTCATGCTTAAAGTCCCCTAGACACCCTCTGTGCAGGCTGGTAACCAGGTTCAGTACACAACAGTTTGAACTTATACTCATGCACTCAGTCCTTCTAACATCCCCTGTACAGGCTAGTCATCATGGTTCTGTACACAACGTCTTCGATCGCATGTGCACTTCTATGCAGACTTTTCATTCCGTAAGGCTCTATATCTTAGGCGTTGCCAACGGGCAATCTTTGTACCACAACATGACAACTCGTATGTGCATAAGGGCTGTCAGTTGGCCGGGTAGGGGGCATCAACACTTAGGTCGGGGCACCCCTCAGCTGTGAGAGGGTTGTTGTACTCATACAGGGTGCCAGATGCAATTGCATTCACCACATCATTGACCACATCCAGAAAGCCTAGCAGCTCACGGCGGCTGCCTTTGGGGCCATCGTGCATCAGCAGCCTCTGGATCACAGGATTGGCCCCAGCATGCGTGTCAATGATGCTCAGTAGATGGCGGCGCCCCCCGGCTGTCGATGCTGTTTCATAGAAGCCATCTCGTACATTAAGAATACCGTAAGCCTCCTGTAAGATACTGTGCCCGCCGTGACTTACCTGCAGCTCCTCAATGTAGTCCAAGTCTGCTAAGTACTGCTCAGGGTGGAGAAGAAGACGCCGGCGGAAGAGCGAGGAAAAGAAGTCCCCAACAGAATCTGCCACATTCTCCACATCATCAACTACTGTTGTTGCTGCTGCTGCAATGGGTGCAGCAACGTCATTGACTACATCATTGGCGACAACTGTGGCTGCGCTGGCAATAGCATTTGCAGCATCGGCAGCCACACCGCCAATAGCAGCACCAGCAGCAATTGCTACACTTGTCAAGCCATGCACGGCCCCTGTGCCCAGATCAAGAATTTCATCACCAATCTGCACAGTTTCATCAGCCACAGCGTCGGCCGCAGCTGTGACAGCATTGGACACTGCTTGCTCTCCAGCAGTCAGCAGGGGCAAGCCAGTGTTGAGGATGAAGTCTACAGCAACCTCCACGTCCTTGACAATGCCTGCAGGATCCAACTAGGTCATATTGTCTGCAAGATGCAATGTATATGATGACGCAGGACCAGCATGCATGTGGAGCTGCGGTTGAGAGGGATGAACAAGACACAAACAGATAACATAATGTGTGGAGCAACAATCTAGCTGTAGTATTGACCCTCAGTCAGTCACACTGGCTTTTGCAGCGTCACAAAAGATCCAAGGCTTAGGGTTTACCCCCAAAACTTAACCCTCCACCCTCAAAAGGACTGTGAGAGGATCAGGAAAACTCCAGCAGTATTATGGCATTGTGTTGCGTGAGGGTGGTGTGTGGGTTCAAGCTGATGATGGAACAATTGCCAAGCAGTCTTGTGTGCCAGCATGCACTTGACGTGAACAGCTTTACTTTAACAGCATGCACTTGACTTTAATAGCTAGCAGATGTGGCTGAAACAACAGCAGCAATCGAGTGTTCGCCCCAGCAATCCGCCTGACAAGGTGCACGTGTATACGGTATGAGCAAAGCAAGATTCTAGCGCCAAATGTGTCAACAGGGCAAGGAATGACTGATTGGGGCATGATGCACAGCAAGGTCAAACCTAGCAGAGTTGTCCCAAAGCCAATGCCGAGCTTGAAAGAAAAACTGTTCTTGGTTCCCAGCCGCTGGTATGGCTCGCATTTCAAGGTTGACAGCTTGGCAAAGTCAAACACATCCAGCGTCTGCCAGTACACTGATGCCGTCTGCAGAGTCAGCAATGCAGAGTATTCATCATCAAATGTCACTGTGTATGATGGTATGTGTTTCAAAGAGCAACATGTAGACCTTGGGTCCACTTAGCTAGACAGTTCTCAATGCTTGGATGCCTACCTGCCTGCCTGCCAGATTATCAATCAATCGTTCAATCAATGTACATTTTCTATATTTAGGACTCATCAGGGGAGTCAGCAGAAAATAAGTAGGAAATCAAGAGTACACTATGAACTGGTGCGCTGACAATGTCTGACAACACGTAAACAGCAAGTGCAACGCACAATTTCAGCACAACATGTGCTATTCTGTCATGCAGCCTATGACAAGGCTACAAAGCATGCAGGTCTGAACGGTTGACACGAAGATGCAAGCTTCAGGAAGTTGCAAGGATCATACCAGCTCTGCAATACCAAGCTGGAGATCTGAAGTGGCATGCAGCATCATCTGTAAGGGGAAAAACCTGCACAGCACATCATTTGTGATCAAAGCTCATTGCACACCCTGAACATGGGATCAAGGCGTAAACGCCTATGTTATTGGTGACACACTGCTTGATCAAAACACAGTGGCAGTGGTACCTCAGAGCTGTGCCAAACCCACATGACAAATGACTTTGCCTGCAAAAGTGTGATGCCAAGCGAAGTGTTTGGCCAACATGCTGAACGCAACCCACAGCAAGCAGTGGGTGGATGGACTAGTGTATTGCCACACTATACCATCTATCTACTATCAACACCACTGGGCCAGTTGCATCACATGCAACTGATTAGCAGCTGATTAGTAAAACTGGTTCTGTTAGGAGTCTTGCCCTTGTTGTCAATATGAATCAGCTTTCCTAGGTGTTCAGGTTCTGTCAAACCTTGACAACATTTGTGAGGCTGACTTTGGGCGCACAGTCACAACAGACAATGGTAATGCATTGTGCTGACTATCCTCACGTCATGTCTAGCGTCAGGCCACATGGGTCCACGCCAATCAGATTGATCAACTTGCTCTGCAGCGCTCCAGTGCCCGGCAAGCAAACCCTGAGCTGATCATGAATCTGCAAGAAATGTGCTCAGAGGTCAGATAGATTCTGTGCCACAAGATTTGGTTTGCTGGAAACTTTGGGCCAACCAACAAGCTGCCTTCCTTTACAGCTCCACTCTCTGGCAGGTGAAGTGGCACCTGTGCATGATGTCAAGAGGTCGTCTTGTGCGTTCCAATTGCATGGCAGGCCTGCAGAGAATGTCAACGAGACATCCAGTATCATGTGAGGCGCTACAAGGAGCTGGTACAAAAACTCACATGCGAGCTGATCCATTGCCGTACACATGACAGTCAATTTGCTTGTACAGATGCCACAAGGTCTGGAGGCACCTCTGTATTTCTCCAAGCAATCTGACCCTACTTTCTCCCAGATGGTTTTCGCTTTTGGCACACAAGTTATTTGTTAGATTCCTGCTTGACTGTGTCAGCTAGATTAAGATTCTCCAGATATCACTGCCAGGACCAGTCACTGCAGACTTCAACTGCACACTAAATCGTACTGTACTGTACTGTACCATATCACTACAGGACACAATGCTATCAGCCCTGTACTGTCTTGTTGAGTTGTGTCATCAGTGCAGCAAGGCATCACAGCGGCAACTCTCTGTCCTGCTGGTCCTCAGGTTCGATCAGGCGATGCGCAGAGATTCTACGAAAGAAGGCAAGAAAGCCAGGCAGAAAGCTTGTGGAGATGAGTCAGTTGTTGGAGACACCCACCCTGGTGTCTTGGATGATAGGTCCCAGAACGTCATCGCCAAGTGCTGATGGAGTGACGCTGCCAGAATGGAGTGTGTTCAGTAGCTGCACAGCACAGAGTGCACACTTGGCAGTGCTGGGCTTGGCACACAGGCAGCTAAGTTGGCATGCAGGAGTGCCAACATCACGCGTTTATGTGTCATGCAGAAAGGCCGACATCGTGACCATGGCTTTTGCTGTCTCACTGCCATTTTCACCAGTGTGTGCAGATCACAAGAGGTTTACTTGCGCATGGTTGCTGCTTGCTTGTGGGCAGTGACAGCTGGACACAGAGCAGTAAGCAACCTCATATGCAAGGCAATGCATGTACAATTTCACAGGAGAGCAGTAGGCAACCTCATATGCAAGGCAATGCATGTACAATTTCACAGGAGAGCATTAAGCAACCTCATATGCAAGGCAAGGCATGTACAATTTCACAGGAGATCAGCATGGGCCTTACATTAGAGCCAACATCATAGAAGCTGGTGGTACACAGATCAGCATTGTTGCATCTGCAGCATAAACAGAAAGCAACATCATCAGGCTTTTGTGGCAGACTGTGTGCAGGCCTGACATCAGAGCTGACAGCGGCACATTGAGAACACTCGCAGCATGCAGCCTGACCGTGTACGCTCCAACATAAACCCATCACATCACATGCACAAAGACATGCAAATCAACATCAACATGTCAACAAGTCAAGAACGTTTCTTGCCCTCAGGGCACAGCCTGTGCACCAATGTGCTGCATGCATTCCAGACTGGGCTGGTAATGCAGACATGCAGTGGAGGATAGTTTGTCCTACATATCCACAACTTCCTCGGTCCAACAACAGTCAACACTGACGCAGTAGTCTGAGGACAGAGCGTGCACGAGGCTGTTGTTCAATTGCCCCGTAATGTTCAGAACAGATGACGGCGCCCTGCATGCATGTACACAACATGGTGCAATTGTCCAGGTGCGCCTCTGTGCACGTGTGCATGCGCGTGTGCGCGAGCTGCGATTTATGTGCATGATGGTCCATGCTACGCTCACAATTATGATGATGTGGGTCAACCATACTGCATCACTGTGTACAACTGCACCTGACCAACAGAGCATACTGCAACGTTGCATTGCTTCGCATGCATGAGCAAATGTCTGCACTCTACGGTGCAGAACAAGACAGGACAGTGAGAAGCAGGCATGGAGTGCAGAGGTCCTGGCCAGGCCAGCATACGATGGGCCTCCCCCTCAGAGCACAGCTATTGATGCCTGAGAAGGTGGGCCCAGCCCAGGGAGGTATGGGTGCCCCGGGGGGGGAGGGGGGGTTGGGGTGCCCTGGGGGGGTAAGGGTGGGGCAGGAGCCATGACAACAGGCAGCAGAGCATACCAGCCAGCCCAACTTGTTTGGCAACTATCCTCAGGCGGTGGCCCTGTTACTTGAGTGTAGAGCTGTTGGGCAGTGGTATAGGTGGAGTTGACAGCTTGGAATGTGCCATATGCATTCTTGATGGTGCCTGCATTTGCAGTAGACACGTGAGGCACACACATAATGCTGTAGATCACCAGCATGCCACTGACCAAGCACCACACTCAGCAGACATGCAGTAGTGCTTGCTTTAAAGTCAGCGGTAGCAAAGACTCCAGCTCTCAAGAAGCTTTCCCATCAGGCCTTTCTGCTAGGATTGAGAGATTGCAATACATCTCTGTGACTTTGCAGTGAAGCCCACCCTGGCCACAATCAGGACCACATGCAGAGGGTTTTTCAATGGTGACGCAAGATTGCGTGCTTGTACAGGTGCGCTGTGTTTGGTTGGTTTAATACAAGGCAACACATGACTGTCAAAGGTGTCAAACTGATAGGCTGTATAGGGTTGCACAGGACAGACTGCTCTGGAGAGACAAGGCTTGTCCTGCACGTACCCTGCTCATGAAGAGCCGGCAAGCGCAAGTAATATTATTAATAATAATAATAATAACAGTGTGGACATGGCAAGGATGGCATGCAGTGCAAACAGTTAGGTGAGATCTTGCAGCTGCTGACATTGCCAAGCCACGCAGACTGTCCTGTTGATGGTACAACATGAAATCAAAACAGTATATTGATAACAAGATCACCAAAGTAGGTGTGATGTGAAGGAAACATCTCAGTATAATAAATGCTGAGAAAGCCGTCCCAACATCTGCAGGAGATAGCGCAGGGTGGGGGAGGGAGGAGGGGGTTTGCATGTCGGTGAAAACATGTTCTCGAAGACATGTTTTTCTTGCAGCGCGCATGCTAGCAAGTGTGCAGGAAGCAAGGAGTTGCAGGTAAGCAGCCTGTTAGGCAGCCTGTTGCTAGCCTGTCAGTGCTTGCAAGCTCACCTTCCACGTTCCCGGAGGTGAGATTGCTGACCGTCACGGAGGCATCGCTGTAAATGGTGTTCAGAGCCGTAGAGCCACCTGCAAGTCACATCCTCAGCGTCCTCACTTCGCATACTAGGCACGATCGGGCTCAACATGTGACAAAGCCTTGAGGTCTTGATGCTCAGGGGGAAGTGGAAACAGATTTGCTCAGTCAAACGCACTTCTGGCAGTCTATGACACTTTGGAAATCCACAGGGGAGACGAGTGAGATGCCATTGTACAGTGTACCTGTGGAAATGACACAATGTGTTCTGCTCTGTCAGTTGCTGCCTATGACTGCAAATAACAGCATGTGTCTGCATTATCGTAGGTTCGCCATGCCACACAAATAGCAAGGTTTTGCAGCGTCATGTAACCTTGCATTCTAAAGCATGCCCTGAGCTGCACACAAAACCAGATGAGACCACTTTTTGCTGGGCTGCATACTGGAACTTGTTGGTGATCAAGCACAGATTCTGACTTGCTCTGTGAACCGCTCACTCTGTTGTAGACGGCGTCGCTGCCTGATCCGCGTGTCAGAACCAGTCTTCATATGTGGCAGATCCTTGCTGGCATGCTTGGCAAGTTCTGGAGTAGCATGGGACTCCAGCAAGCGTCTGCGTCCAACAGGCTTGCCAGCGCGGCATTGATTGTGGAAGTAGCTGCTTCAAGCTGCACACACAAGCATAGCATTCTATAGCTGATTATGACAAAAAGGCTTATCATGCAGCGCTCAAATGGCATGAGACAGCATTGAGACATCCTACACACTCAGCTACAGCTATATGGCTATGTATGATTGACAGACACCGCCGCTATGCAGTGCTGACTGAGTCCTGCCTGCGGTATCAAGTATCTCAAACGAAAGAGACTCTGCGCTTTGCCGCCGTTACCAGTCACCAGTAGGAGTTTGGAGCCAAATAATGTTACCAGATCGCAAGCGTGAAGGGCACCAGTGCAGGCAGGCAGGCAGGCAGGCAGGCAGGCATGCAGGTGTGCATACAGCCAGATAGGACGCTGTGAGCCTCAGACAACATCACACTTGCCGTGGCTGCCGTGGATGACGTGTAAGTGGTGTTGGCAGGCGGTGGGGTGTATTCAGCCACGTTGGTGAAGTAGTCTAGCATCTGCTGGGCATGGCATGAAGGTATGGGATCCCCAGTACAGTAACAAGCGGTGGTAGCAGCGCTCTGAAACTTGAATGGGAAGTTGCACTGCTGTACTCTACACAAAGCCATTGTTGTCAATGCTCAGTCAAGTCATGTAAAAACCAACCAAGCTGAGCAGTGCCATGTTTGGACATCAAGCAGATGGTTGATGAGCATCAATGTTCTGACTGCTGCTTTTCCACAGCCATGATTGGTGGCACAGCACAGCACAGCACAGCACAGCACAGCACAGCACAGCACAGCACAGCACAGCACAGCACAGCACAGCGCAGCACAGCACAGCACCATTATCATTGTCAAAGGGCAGCTGGTACAGATCAGCAAATCCTACTCCCACATGTGCAGCACCATATGGCAGTTTATGTTTATGAAATGTTGACACAACGATGGCAGCAGCAAGTGAAACTGCAATATGGCAGAGGGAAGAAACATGCAGAGGAGAAAGATCACCGGTTCACAGCCAGCTGGGTAAGGACATTCTGCACCGTGGGGGACAATGAATCTTTCAGGGCAAACCTGGCAGCTACGCCAGCAAGAGCTGTGAAGTACTTGTAGTTGACAGCTGGAGGGTTGTTAAGATCATAAGACTGCAAACACAGGTGCTTACTTGGACACATGCTTTGTGCCTCATGTCTGTGGTATCGGCGTGAGCTTGACTGCAAGGTAGTTCATGACCATGGCATCATGTCTGACAATGCACCGCCAGTGGGAAACATATGTGTCCCTGCCTCATGAACATTGCAATGGCCTTATCAGATAAGCAGTCCAGTCAACTTTGCATGCGGTACTTCCAGCACATATCTGCAACCCCCCCGTCTCATGGCCACAACAATGTGACCCGGTGACCGTCAGGGCCCCAGCACGCCAGCAATGCTGTGATTATGGTAGACAAGCTGCATCCAAACTTCAGTTTTGCTGTACCTCGATGCAGTATTGCAGACAAGACAAGATGCCATGGAACTCAACAGCAGTTCAAACGGCAAGTCAGTCAACAGTTATGCTGTCATTGTCAACACAGAGGGAACCGCATGGCTACTTGGTAATGAGGCTTACTGCATACAGTGACCCATCATTTGCTGCAGCAACAACTGAGGCATCCACCAAAGGTAGATACCCATAGCCAGGGGTCAGCACAGCCAGTATGACTTTGTTGACGGTGACAGTGTCGTAGACAGTCTGTGTAGCACCTGCACAAAAGCAGACCTGCAGTGCTCAACACAGACGAGAGACAGGCGCATCAACAACTGGAAGCACACATCAGAACACCAGGAGGGCCTGTGTGGACAGACAGACAGACAGACAGGCAGGCGGGCAGGCAGCAGGCAGCAGGCCTGACTTTTTACAAACCACTTGCAACAGACGACGCTGACAAATGTGGGAACTACATGAACTTGTTGAGTTTAGTTTGCCTGCATGCATACTGCATGGCCGTTGCGATCAGCCCCCGTGTGTTTGGAGAAGGTGTGCACACTGTCTTAGTTGGCTGCCTTGAGTTGAACATCAGCTAGACAGTGAAGTTCTCACCGGAGCCACCGTCCACACACACATATGTGCTTGATGTCAGTCCGGTTGCATTGCAAGCCAGCATAGGATTGTTGGTGTTGAAGACATATGGCGTGATGCCATAGGCAAACTGCACCTTCTCGCATGTGTCCCCCACAACGCTGAAATATGTCATGTTGCATGTCTTTGGTGGCAAACATATAATTTTGCCAGCTGTCATTTGCCTGCAGGCCAGCATTGACAACAGCATGTTGCTCTGCACAACACAAAGTGGATGTTATCAAAGACACAACATTCAAATGCTGAACGGTGTCTTGCATCGTGCAGAAGCGCCTTACAACTGTGGCTTTAGTCTTGGCAACATCATGCACGTACCTAGCTCATCATGAGCTGGAAAGCGTAAACACTGTTGTACTTATCTCAAGTATTGTCATGCTGGTTGTGAATTGTTGGCAAAATGGGACATGAACTCACGATGCACAGTTGAAATCATTGCCCGCATTTGCAGCCACCAGGTCTGGAGGTGTCACTCCAAGTAGCTGAGAGAGCGTGTTGCATGTGTCTCCAGCCTGCATAAAACCCACAAGACAAGCTGTCACTGCTTACACAAGCTTCAACACATTGCCCGTGAATACTGGACACCAACTTTGTGGCACGTACTACCAGCAAAACGGCATGGCATCCACGCCAAACAACTATCACCTTGTGTATTACCAGTGACCATCACCCGTCACTGAGTGGCCATGACATTTACCAGCATCTAGTTTTCATGCCAAACAACCATAGGGCCGCTGCTGAGCATCTTGAGCATGCATGCACCATACTCAGCAAGTCTCCAAGCATTGCATGCTGCTAGCTCTTACCTTGAGCAAATACTGGTTGTTCACTGTGCAGTTTGCTACAGCACGCACTGTCAAGTTGGCCATGCCTGGTCCCACATTCAGGGTTCCATTCTGGACCGCAGTCAAATTCAGGACCTGCGCGTATTGACCTGCATGGTAACATAGATTCTGCTGTTGCGAATTGCTTGTGCGTCTGTGTTCACAACATGGAAGCATGTGCATATATGATTTGACTGCGTAACATAGCTTGACTTGTTGTGTATGCTTGCAAATCCAGTGGGGCAGCGCCTCGCAAGTTCTTTGTGGCTACTGCGCGCCTGCTGACATGCTGCTGAAGTGCACAGTTGTGAAATGCAGCATGCGTCATGATCTGGCCAGCAGCTGCAACGTAAGACGACTGCAAAATGAAGTGTTTGAGGCCCTGCAGGCTCCTGGTGATACAGCCAGCCATGCAGTATGGAGATGCTGTTTGAACACGACATTTGCGATACACAGGAATTGTGCTCTGCTGTCCCTATCATCTTGCATGATTGAGCATCCAACTCTGTGGCAGCATTGGATGCCTGCACAAAGTTAGAGCAGCCAGGTGTGCATATGACCAGCAAGATTCTTATTGTCTAGACGCAGTCACTTTGCCAATGGCTTGCCAAATCATCGTATGGTTGGTCCAGAAAAACCTTATTGTGACTTTTCCTAAAGTGCATGCTCAACTTGGCATGCATGGCAACGTGACTTGCAAAGGCTGCATATACTGGCATTGCAGTTGCAGACATGACTTCATGGATGCAATTGGCAGGCAGGAACAGAGCCCTCAAACCTCATAGACGAGTTAGCCCCCTCAATGAGGAATGAGGAAAAGAGGCAGGGAGAACGTGTGGGCTGTACCTAGGGTCACCCCCAGGAATGAGTTGACTGAGATGTTCAGAGCTGACAAGTTGGCAGTGCTGAAAGTTAGATTGGGACTGGCGAGGTTGGCCAGAGTCTTGTTTGCACCAGCACTGCCGTCAAACAAAGGGATGCTGTCTACAACAGCTGTGTTGACGACCATGCTATCATAAATTCCCTGTACGCACATGTGAAGCATAGTCCTGGCCATCTCCTGATGCGATTGTGAAAAGGCCAAATTGCTGTCAGCATAACAGTGCAGCTCTATTGGAGCCTGCTATTGCAGACTCAAATATAGTGAGGAGTCAAAGGCACATGCTGCAGTGCAATGCAGCAAAGAATGCATTGCACGTGCACAGCAGTAAGCATGATGGTGCCTATGATGGTACAAGAGCTTGGTTCAGATGGTGCCATGTTACTCCTCAGGTTTAGTATTGCAAAGCATATTTGCAACGTCATGCTATGTGCACAGTGCTGTCAAGAAATGTGTTGCATGTCTACACACCATTCAACCGTTTTATTGATTAGGTCTATGGTCATCATCATGTGCGGGGTGCTTGCGACACGGCATGGCACAACATGACATGGCACGGCACGGCACAGCATAGCACAGCACAGCACAGCGCAGCACAGACCAGGCACTGGTACTCACCTGGGACTGTGGCTGTGACAAGTTTGACACAATGCCAGTATTGCTGATAGCACCAGCTGGGATGATGCCGGTGATGTCGCAAAACATGTTATTTAGTGAAGAACCAACAGTCCCTGTACCAGGGGTGTCCGTGTAGTTGTCCACACACACTCCTGCATTGTTTTGCAGTGATGCAGACAGGGCTGACAGGAATGCATTCTTTGCCTGTATAGCCGCAGCAGGGCTGGGTGCTAAAGCATCGATCCCCAACTCCATGGCAAAGCCAAATGTTGCTGCTGGGTCGCTGCTGGTGGCCAGGGCAGCCGACAACTCTGGGGTGCTGACAACAACAGGCTGCTGCGCTGGCGGCAGAGCATTGGCCACAGCTGCAGCCATGTTTTTGAGCTCAGCAGTGGATAACACAGGTTCTGCTGCAAGAATCTGGTCATACTCGGCCACAGCTGCTGTGAATGGCGGATTTGCAGCTGCTATGCTTTGGGAAAGCACAGTCCCTGGGATGGTGGCTCCGTTGGCTAGGGCATAGGTAGTCAAGCTGGAGCCAGCTGCTCGTGGGGCAGGTGCTGCAGACACCGCAGCATTGGCAGAGGCTGAAGGGCCGAGAGCAATGCCTGAGCTGTTTGTTGCCAGGGTTCCAAAGCTTGTCCCACCATTGCTAGCAGTGCTGTTGCCGGCAGCATTGATTGGGTTTGTGGGCGTGCTGTTGATGATGTTTGCTGTGCTGGTGTCAACATGACCAGAACCGGAAGTTGTATTGGAAGGTGAAATGCTGGCTGTACTGGAGGTAGTTCCCGTGCTAGGGCTGGAAGATGGGGACAGGCCAGGAAGCCCCGGCCCCGAAGAAGGGGAGCTAGGCGTCACTGAGCCTGAGGACGAGGTGGAGGAGCTTGAAGAAGGGGAAGTGTTGGAGGTGGGGCTGGACGCTGAGGTTCCTGTTAGGCTTGTTCCAGTGGCATTGGTTTGCGTAGACCCAACACCTGTAGTTGTGCCAGTAGACCCCACTGTGCCGTTGGTGCCAGCTGTGGTGGACCCTGTGGCTATGTTGGGAGTGATTGAGCTGGTGGTCGTGGTACTGCCAGTCCCAGGGGTGCCAGCAGGGCCACTAGCAGGCACAAGTGAAGATGTGGACGCGGCGAGGCCCGTTGCAGGAGCATGCGCAGGCACCAAGAAGGGCGTAGACGAGGCGGGGCCTGGTCCAGGAGCTTGTGCACGCCCCGGAACGGGCGCAAAAGCAATTGAAGGGGCGGGGGCTGTTACTGGTGGTACTCCCTTAAGAGAGGGAGCTGTAAGATTGGCGGTTGAAGGTGAACTGGGCGCAGCCTCGGCATGCGCGTGAAGGTTTGCCACGCACAGATAGACGAGTAGTACGGTCACACATCGAGAACGCCCATCCAACAGTCCTACTACAGCGACCTGCACGGTGAAAATGCTGAATTGCTGGCGACGCAGGCGTCACAACCATATGGTGATGCATGCAGTGCCTCTGCAAATTGCGAGCTTAGGGCCGCGGTCGCGTTTACACACGCTCGTGCAAGCTGTTCAAACCGAAGCACGCAGCAGATGAGCAGCTGTGTTCTGATCTTTGATGAGTGAGAGCACAGCAAAGGCGTGAACACACGCGATCGTATGCTAGAAGATGTTAGGTGGTGACAGTCTTACCATACTGATGGTCTTCGGCCACGAGTGACTGCCCTGAAGGCGTAGACAGAATATACGTGCAACTGCGTGACAAATAAAACGCTTGAGGTTGTGCCCAGGAACAGGATGTTTGTACGCTCGTCACACGGTCACTTGCACAGACGAACTTCTTATCTGACCAGAATCAGTCATTTGCACTGGTTCGAACTGTAGTAATTTGTGCTGTTTGAGGGGTCGTTCGAACCGTGGTAAAATGATCAACCCAAATTTTCCGAACGTGCCCCTCAGCTTCTTTCAGCAATTTTACGTAGCCATTTGTGTGACTGACCACTGACCACATCCAGATTCCTTAGGCTCCCTGTGGTTTGTCATCAAGCATAGGGTTGGGTGTGTGACTAAATGCATTCGTGGACCCTTTAGCAAGTGGGGCTGTTAAGTACGCATCCGTACAATATGTATATTGTACGGATGCGTACTTAACAGCCCGTGATGCTGCTGCAAAATTTGCAATAATACGTCTGATTTACAGCATTCAAACTCAATCATTATTGCCGAAGCTTTGCTGGTGGTGTGCTAGGGTGCTAATATTAATGCTACATGGGGTCATAACCATTTGTCAGTCACAACTCGGAAGAACGAAGAACAGTCCTGGAGAATAGCAATGTACAATGCTTCAGCCCTATGTGGCTGCCACTGGCTTGGCTACAGCTGCAGGTGCCTTCCCATCAGCTAAATTGCCCTTGTTTGCCTGCTTCAATGCAATTTTCATTGCCCTGTGCTTGATGTAGTCTCTGTCCAGGACACCATCCCATTCTGATCCTGGCTCGCCTGTATCGTGGCATTTGCATCAATAATAATTTTTACAGGCCTTGATGCAAACATCCAGGCAGAAGAATATGCATGTCCTCAAGCTGTTCCTAATAACACCAATGGCCGCTCCCAATCAAGCAGAGCAGTGGATGCCTCGCCAGCATTTTGATGCAAAGTATTAGATTTTTGGAGCAGTGCAAAATAAGAAATTTGCAAGCAAGACATTGAGAACACACTCAATGCTGCAATGCAGTTTGCAGCAGAAGAACCAAAGGCAGACCCCTCACGTCTCCACTGACAGATGATCAAAAGTGCACAAATGCAAGCAATCTGCAACCCATGTATTCAGCATTATGAAGGCAAAATCACCTGCAGCAGCTGTGTCCTTCTCACTGCCACCAGGGCTAGGCGGCCCCACAGGGTCCATGTCTGCGCCTGTGTAGCCCAGTATATGAGCCAGGTCTGATTTGATGGTGTCCTGCTTCTTGCCCTTCTTGGCCTTCATGGTCGCTCCTGGTGGCATGATCTGCAGCGCATCAAGAGACAGCTGATGTGAATGCACACTCAGCCTGTTGGCAAGAGCTAGCACATGACCCCATCAGCAGCTGTCTGCTGGATCTGTAGCACGAGTGTCAGCAGAGTTTTGCTGTCGAGCAGAGTTGAGGTTTGGTCAAACATGCCCTGATGGCAGGAAAGTGCTGTAAAAGACAGATCTTAGCAAATTGCATCAAACACCACATGTGCATCACAGCACAGATGCAGAGACAATGCTGCTCAGGTTGCACAGGTGGCAGACAGTGTGCAGTGGGGGCTCACATGGCCAGTAGAGGTGACATTGTCCAGCCAGGCAGGATGAGTCCAGGTACGGCGGCGGAAGCCCTTCTGCAGCGCCAGCTCTGACTTGGGGGGTGAGGTGGGCGTCTGGTACCCAGTTGCTGGCTCATTCTCATCCACCTGCACCATGCTTTGTGATGCGCTATTGCACCATGTTTTGTCATGTGCTGTCGCGCCATGCCTTGCTCAAATGGTCTGGGTCAGGGCAATGCATGACCCAATGCTGGGGATGCAAGTCCAATGGGGCTTCAACAGGTAACGCAACTGTATGTCCTACTTTTGCCATGAAACAGCATGACAGTGCAAACAGTGTGCAGTGTGTTTCGCAGCCAGCCTTCAGTTGGCTATGGACTTGTTGTTGGCCATCAATGGGAATCTTTGGGTCCAAAGCAGCATGCACCTGGCTGTGTTGAGCAGACTCAACACCTGTGTGGCAACACGACGACCAGGGTGTACCTTGTGCAGCGCTGAGATGAGGCGCTTGTCCAGGTCCATGAGGCGAGTGAGGCGGTCTGCCACTCCGTTGACCAAGCCAGGCAGGTCAGGAAAGAACTC
>JAABUH010002182.1_pt1 | contig 19340 bp, 24 predicted proteins | sample 5559121 | NCBI WGS metagenome assembly JAABUH01 (sample SAMN10711871, study PRJNA513364) | rock metagenome | isolation source: Antarctica rocks | place: Antarctica: Victoria Land, Battleship Promontory nord | collected 2015-12-28
CGTCTACGAGTCCAGGATGCAAGCCAAGGCGAAAGAGCAGTGCGAAGGATGCTGCGCCGTGTTGCTGAAATGCGAGGTGCGTCCTGGCAAGGTTGGCTTATGCGTTTTACCTCTTAAAAGTGCTTTGCAACTTTGCATGAATTGAAAACTGATGATAACGCTCACACTTTCAACCGCATAACGTAACCTAACATAACTGCTTCTCAAGGCCTCCACTCACTCACAGAGCGGCAAAATGCTTAAAGTTGCTCACAGTCGCAACCAGTACATTGCGTATACATCTGCAATGTCAAATTTGCTTGACTGCAGGTCGTGCACTCATGCCTGCAGACGTAATGAATTCAAGCACGATGATCATATAGGCAAAACCTCGCGTTGCTTTACGTGCAAGGGGAATCCAGAAGGCATAAGGCATAACGCTCGACAGCACTCCGTGTTCTTCTTCACTCGAGAAAAATTACGGCCATCAGCGAAGCAAGTCAGCTTACAGGACTCAGAGATTGGTGCCACCACTCATCCTCAAGGTTGAAAGCAAAGTGTCAGCCAGCACCGGTGCTGTGCTACAGAGGTTTTTCCATCGGCGAGCTGCATCCTATGCTGACGTTATTGCGTAACGCTTGCACCTCACGTGCAGTTTCACCAATTTGCAACACTAGTTGCGCTTCAGGGTGGCGCAGACAATCTTTTCCCGGCTTTCACAGTCATCACAAAAGCTGCTGAGTCGTCTGCACGTCCATCTACCATGTTGCCAGCAACAGCGGCAAAATGGTTAGGGCCCACATCCACCGTTTGCACCAGCGCTTCCAACCAGCTTGTCTCCCAGCGTCACTCGTCCAGGGCAGAGGTCGCCGCACGTTGCCATTGTGTACGCAACGTCTTAGGTTTCTTGGGAATCCGACCGGCTGCGAAAAGAAGCAGGCAGCTGCAAAGTATTATCAGCTCAGCTGCAGATAGTAAAACAGCACTCGACGGTGAGCTTACCATTCGAGTTGCATCTCGCTCTTTGTACGCTGTTAAAATCTAGTGCCTATTTTGGCATACACTTTCATGGCATGAAACCATTGGCATCACCCTGTACAGTATGCAGGCGCCTCGCGCTCTATACCCCTCCGCAGCCTGTATACAGTGGGCAAAGCAATTGAGACAGGCAACCTCAAGGTGTCAGATATCCATACAGTACATTATCAAGTGTATGGCAACCCACAGGGGCAGCCAGCACTGGTTGTGCATGGGGGACCTGGAGCTGGCTGCTATGCAAACCATGCGTACGTGCATTTCTTGCTGCATAGCGTCTGTTTTCCATGCAACAGTTCACCTCTTTTGTGCAATCACTGCAATATATGATGCAGCAGAAGACCATCTAGGCTGGCTGACCTGTATGCCAACCCACACTCTACGATGGGATTTGCTTCTCATCATCATCATCACCATCATCATTAGACATTTCCTAGTAAGGCTGCAGGGCCTGCCTGCGTATGTATGCCCAGACTTGCATCTGCAAACTTCCATGCTAGGGCCTGCAATTCACTCCAACCGCATGACTGAGCTCCTCAGCTTGGCAATGGGTGCAATACAATCGTGACAGGCATGCAAACACTAATATAATGGCCCAGCAAACCCCAAAGTTGGTTCTCTCTGCCTGCAGGCGGTTTTTTGACCTGCAGCACTGGAAGGTGGTGCTGGTGGACCAGAGGGGCTGTGGCTCCTCCACCCCCCTGGGCTGCCTGGTCGACAATAACACCCAAGCCCTTATTGATGACTATGAGAAGCTACGGAAGAGGTTGAAGATCAAGAAATGGATGCTGTTTGGAGGCTCCTGGGGAGTTTCACTATCCCTGGCCTACGCCCAGCAGCATGCTGCCAAGTAAGCACCTACTGGGTTGGTATCTCAACGCTGAGCGCAACCTTGGGCACTGTGCCAGAGTACATTTTGATGTACAGTGTGCTGTAGTTTGTGCTGAAGCAGCAGGTCACAGGGCTTCAGTCACATCAATTTAACATTGTGCCTCGAATCTACAGATGCATGACATGTGCAGTGCCCTGTTTGAGGGGGAACATCAAGATTGTTGTGAGAATCACATTTTGGCAGTGTGTACTTATTGAACAATGTTGAATGGTGTGGGTTGTGTTGACATGGCATGGTGGTCCAGGGTGTCATCGATTGTGCTCAGAGGGGTATGCTTGATGCGGCCCTCAGAGATTCACTGGTTGTTTGGAGGTGGAGCAGGCCATCTGCAGCCTTTGGTGAGCCATGCTATCAGCATGTATAAGTCAAATGTCTGAGCTATGCTGAATTACAGACATGTCAACAGCTCAGCGCAGCAGCCGTCGGGTTGGTGAAGTTGTGTGACCATTTGCTGCCAAAGCTGCAGACCTGGCTGCTTACACCACCATCTGCCTAGTACACATCAAGCTGGCCAGGGCCTTGTGCAGTGGTGGACATCCTGTCATGTGCAGGGTTGGCGCAACTTCAAAGGGCACATTCCAGAAGCTGAGAGAGATGACATTGTGGCTGCGTACCACAAGCGCCTCACTTCCCCTGACATTGCCATACGTGACGCCGCGGTAAGGATGTACCAGTGCTGTTTCACTCCTATGCTCTTTTCTGCCTTGAACAGCTGAGCTGCCATGCAGTAAGTCTGAGTAGCAGGAATGTCATGTTGCTGCAGGCTAAGGCATGGTTAAGCTGGGAGCACTCTGTCAGCTCCGCTAGAACCAGCAGCTTGCAGGTGTGGAGTGGTAGCCAGTGGCAGCAAAATGACTTTCCCAATCCTGGCAGTAAGAGGCTACCCCTGCCTCTTGCTGCTGCCTCACAAAATGGAGGCTCGAGTGGTGCACCTGCAAGTGCTGCAGCAAGCCAGTCAGCAGGTGGCAGCAGCAATGGGGAGGGGACGGGTGATGCCACGCAGCAAGCACAGCCTGCTCCAATGTCTGCCTTCACTGCTCAGGCGCTGCTGGAATGCCACTACAGCCACAATCACGCTTTCATGCAAGACCTGCTTTTGCAGGTATGCAAAGCTTCCCTCGTGTTCACATTCTGTCAGGATTTCATGAATGCCTGGATGTTGTGTCTGCATGCAACACCTATCAGTTGTGAGGTCTGATGGAGTGTGCCATGCAGGGTGTTGACAAGGTAAGGCATATTCCCTGCATAGCTGTCCAGGGGAGACTTGACTATGTGTGCCCGGTGGTCACAGCATATGACCTTCACTGTGAGTGGCCAGAGATGGAGCTGCGCATTGTGCCAAATGCTGGCCACTCCATGTACGACAGCGGCATCACTCACGAGCTACTTGAGGCCACAGACAGGCTGCGCAAGAGCTCTGCTAGAATACGAGCTGCAGCCAAGGAGCAGTCTGAAACCCAGAGCTCCATATCCTCCAATCAATATGCATCAATATGAGCCATGTTCATCAGCAGCAGCTGTGTTCAGTTTGCTTCCCTACTGTGAGTTGTCATTACAAGGCATTTTCCAACAGTCTGATTACAGGGTGACACAGCCACTTCTATCGGCTTTGCCACCCTTCAGTTCACCTGCCGAGCACATGTTGGTCCAAAACCTTCCAACAACTGCAACCTGTCCGGGTTTTGGCTCTGAGAGCTGTCCATTATTGATCTGCTCTTGTGTACATTGACCTCTTGTCGTCCTGAATCTTCTTGCATTGCTTTTGACCAGCCAATGGCAGTTATGTGTTTACACATGCTTATGCTAAATGTGTAACAGGTACTTGGTTGAGCTGTATGCTACAGTCAGCTTGAACAACCTCCTATTCACAGCGTGGTGGACCTCTTTCAGGGCCATAGCGCTCATATTTACAAACGTTTTAGCAACTCACAACATCCATAGCACAGGCCTAGCAACTCACAACATCCATAGCACAGGCCCAGCAGCTGAAGTGACTCTGAGTGCGATCCGGGTCCTAGAAGCAAGACATGGCAGTGACCTCCCACCAGGCAGGGAGCCTGTAGGTGCTGAGCAATAAGCAAGGCTTGTGAAACCTCTAGACACGCACTTGAGATCCTTTGCTGATGCATTTATCATATTTATCATTGCTCATTCTTCCTCAGCTAGTTTATGACAATTGGGCTGGACACCCCAGACTGTAAGGTGCTAAATGAAAAGGCTGGCATAGTGCATAGTGTTTCCAGACTTGCTGCATCATTTGTGTACAGAGACATGTAGTGATATTACACCTTGATAGAAGCAGCTAAGATGTCACTATACTGTGGAGCTGTTGTTTGCTGTGCAGACAAGCTGCTGCTGATGCTGTCTACCTGGCCATTGGCATGTTTGGCCCAAGCTTTGCTATGCAGCATCTGTGTAAGTCTCAGAAGTGTCAGCAGACAGGCAACAGCAAGGTAAAGCTCAGACAGTTTGCATGACAAGCTGTTGAATCTTTTTAACTCTGGAGCTGATGGACATGTCTATGTGCTTGTCTCCAATGTCAACAACCATGCCGCCCATAATGCGAGGGTCCACCTGCACCACACGACATTTGTCATGCAGTGCAAAAAGCAGGGGATACAGTGCACAGGCAATATCACTGAACAAGCAATGTCCATGCGCATTCCATGTAAAGCTTTGAGCTATGCCACTTACCGTTTGCTCAACCAGCAAATTCTCACCAGGCTTCAGCAGCTCCTCTGCAGCAAACAATGCTGTCTCAGCTGTGCTACCTCAAATTGTGGAGATAATTGACTTCGATATATGAGCGCATGGCTTACTCAAGCCTGCTTTGATGTCCTCCAGCTCCTCTGGCTCAAGCTCCTGTGCTGTTGTAATTTTAGCACGCACCTCTCCCTTGGCAGCTGCTACCAGATCATCATATAGGTCACTGATGTTTAATAAATGCTTCAGCCTGTTGTTTCTGGCCAGAACCTCTGTAAGTACCAAGAGCAATGATGAAAGGCTGGACAGCTGAAAACAGCTGCATACAAAGCTGTAGTACAGAAGATAAGCTTGCTCATGCAAAGACAGACAATGGTATGTTGACTTTACCCAAGAACTGCCTGGTGACATCGCTCACTTCCATTTTGTCCAAAATGGCATTTAAGGCTGGCACCTTCTTGTTCTTGGGAATGCTGGGGTCATACAAGAACTGCTCAAATTCAGGGCTGTCTCCAGTCAGGTTGTATACCTGAACATAGTGTGATATGTCCGTGAATGAACAGATCCAGGCAGCAATGCCGCTTGATGGTCCAATCCGACAAAGCACCATTTCTTGTGTTGCTGTTGACTGTTATTAACCATGCTTTACCTCGACAAGCTCGTCTTGGACTGCTTCAAGCTTGCCTGCCTTGGCTGCGGATGTGTACAAAGCAGAGGCATATCTGCCGGGGATCCCGTGAACGGTGATGGGGGGCTGCAAAATAAATTGACACGCATCAGTTTTTGAACTCAGCTACCACACCGCAGCTAGGCTGCAAAATGACACACTCACTGTCGTATCTTGCTCAGGAGCGCTTTCTGCTGCAAAGCCTCTGGCCTGTCGGTGAGCAGAGCACAAATTCAGTACAGTCCTCCAGATGCACGGGCAAAGTCAGCACATTGACTTACCGCGCTTGCACATAGTTGGGGCAATTTGGTATTGCTCCTAGCACGGCAGGCAAGGCCTGCTGCTGCGCGCAACATACTTGCGCTGTCTGTGCACACGAGACTTGCTTCTCTAAGAGAGTTGCTGTGACTGATTGGGGCTGCGGGTTGAGGGCCCGATCCCAAAGCCCTTTTCATCAAGCCCCTACATGGAGGATCGCATATGCATGCACTGGGTCAAAGTAGCTCATCGTGCTGAAAAACACACATCCTGTTGTCGCAAGCTGCTGATCGATGAAAAAAGTTGACTTGTGACGATGCCACTTAGCTTTAGCCTTTACCCAAACTCTACAATGGCGTGTGACTTTGCTCAGTCAAAGCTACCGACCGCACATGCCTGTTTGCAGCGCCCGTATCTTTCCGCAAATCGCCCTGCTATGACTTTGCGAAGCCAAAGAAATCGACTGCATCCGGCTTCATCTCGTTTCCTGAGCACAAGGCCCCCTGCCTCTCACCCTTGGAGTCGCTGCAATAGCTCTTTGCTAGATCAAGCCTGGGGAACGCATATTAACGCGCAGGTGGTCAGATTGCTTGCAGCATATTTGCACCCTGCATGTCTGCATACCATGACGTCGACGGGTTGTTACAGGAGCTTGCTACCAATATCTTTTCAACCAGCATCATTCCTTATTCTGCTTTTCTTTACTATCTTACGAAATCCAAAAAAGCACCACCACTAGCCCTGTTTGGGTTTTACTTCTTGCTGGTGTTTGTCTTCGCCACCATTCCAGCTGGCATTGTTGGTAAGCCAGCACAAGATTCAGCTATGTTTCCAATTCACTGCGGCATGTAGTGACCTGCCTTGCCACAGAGCAACGTTGGTCATGTTACATCTGCAGCCTTGAAGGTCTACCACAAGAGTCTTGCCAATGTTGATTGGCTGCACGGGAGTGCTGAGTCTATGCTGACTGTCACCAATCTGCTCATAGGTACGGCCACTGGTTGTTAGTGCCTGAGTCAGTGCAACTCTTCATGTCTGCTTGATGCCTCTAAATGATTGTTCATGCAACAGCCTGCATCCAATGTATGACCCAACGGTCCTTATGCTGAGTGATGTTGCATTGCATCAGTGCTGTTCTCTCTTGGATCCAGTCAGCAATGTGTCATGTACTTGCTGTAGTGTTGGGTCTGCGCCAGGGTGTTCGACAAGCAGAACAAGGTGCAGCAAACAAGCAGGATTCTCACGCAGAAGTAACTAGACGGAATCAGACGGAATCAGCAGATGCTGCACAGTAGCAATATTGTATCTTCAGCGTCTGCCATCACTTCCAGTTGTTACAATCTGCTTTGAGCGCTTAAACTACAAGTATGCTTCTGGTGTTGCCGAGCTTGGATTGTGGTGCCAGCATACATGCAGATGCATGTAACGTCGAAGGGATTGCAGCATGCATGTGCTTACAGGTCATGCTCATGTGTGAGCAGCAGGTGGGCTAGTCAGACAATACGATTTAGCAAGGCAATGTCATGTTGGCTTGTCGGTCAGCGATTTTGAAACTTTTCGTTGTTATCTGCAATGTTGTGCTATGCCAAAGCTGGAGTTGCCAGCCTGGCAACTTGTTTGTATATGATTGTTCCTGTGCTGTTAACAAGGTCCTTTTTTTGATGAGAGTAGAAATGCCAGATGATGCTAACGCCCCTTCTCTGGCAGTACTATTCATCAAACTCAGGCTTCACAATGCAGGTGCAATTTTGAAGTGCTTTTTTACACATTTGGTCATCAATTTGTAATCTGTATGGCAAATTGATTTGATGAGATTATTCTCGGACTGTAAGCACCAAGGGCAGCTAACATTTCTGACAACCGTTGCTTCCTGAGCTCCTCGACTTTTGCATCTCAGTGCGATTCTGACATACAGATGACATCCAGTAAGTCTACAGTCTCTTCATGAAAGCACCAAAATCATTTATACTACAATGTGCCTGTGCAGCATCAAACAGTTGTTGACTTGCATGTGCTTGCAGTCCCTTGCATCTTCATGCATACTATATCACATGTGCAACCGAGCATGACTACCGTGTTGCTCAGAATCTGCAGACAGGCAAGTCTTCTGCTCCGACCTGTGCACTAGCAGGGCTTCGCACCTATAGCTGATTAAAACTCAACACTCATTCACATCATCAGCACAAGTACTGCAAAACATCGTACCATGGAATCTCGAAGAACGTTTCTTGTCGCGGGCCATTGCAGGCCACTGGCAGACATGCTGGCTTTGCAAATCTCAATTATGCAGTACTACAGCGTTGTTAGCCTTGCATGACATGACGCAGTGGCTGTATCAGCAGTCAACGGCCTTGAGGTGCACAAAGGAATCCGTGTAGCACACAGGAAGAGTTCTTTGTTTTGTAGTGGTATTTAACCATACCTAAAGAGTACAAAGTGCACTTTGCACATGTACACACATATGACCAATCGAAGTGACTGCAATACAGCATCTGGGATGTCCCATTGAGCCTGATATAGTGCTGAAAGATGTCATGAAACCAGTGGGCCGTGACTTGATTGAGTGCAAGATACGGCTGTCCGCTCCCCTTACATGGACATTGCCCAGACATACTGCTGGCATGTTGAAGGCAGGTCAGCTCTCAGAGGCATCTATGCGAGAATATGAGCTGCAACTATAAGATCTTGTAGCAGAATCCTCTGCTTGGACAAAAACTTGAGATTGAAAAGAGCAATGGAGCAGATTGGCCACTTGCAAGACTTACTTACATGCCTGGCTGAGGCAGCTCCAACAGAGTGCATTGCTTTGCCATCCCAACAGGTCAGTAGACAACAAAATATCTGCAGCTGCCTTTTCACCGCCTGTGGCAGATGCCTCTCCACCGCTTATTGGCATACACACACCTAGACATCAGTAAACTGCATGCTGCACTGCGGCTCTGACACTGTCCATTCACTACCATTTGCTGCATCAAAGATCTTGACTATGATAGATGGCGACAGGTTTAAGAGTTGTGACGACAATGGCAACAGACAATGCCCTGCCAAGCAACAACGACTACCATCACGGCTGTGTTTGTAGCCAATCAAATAACGGAAGCGCGGTACTCAAAGACTACAAGCCAGGCTAGCTGTATGGATCTGCCAAAGCGGTTTTCAACACTGAGGAACAAAGGCCTGACTTCCTTTGCATCCACGCCACTTATGAAGCCCAGCTTGACACTACACTTGAGTTCTGCATACAATGAGGTATACCCCAGCCTCGCCATGCATAAAGTACAGGATACTTTCCTTGGTGACCACAGCACTTATGCCAGAAGCAAATGCCTTGCTTGCCCCGCGGACATCGGCTTGAAGGTTAAGGTCAATCATCGCTTGCAGTACAAAGTGGCAAGCCTGTTCCCGGTATGTGAGGTTGTTGCCAGTGGACGGATCTTACAAAAGGGATGGGTTCTGCACTTATGAGACTTTGGCTACTGGCACAAGCAGGTCTGCCATTCCGCCTTGGCAGACAGTTCTCCTGCCTGAAGGCTGCTGTGTTCAAGTAAACAGCATCCTGCCGGTCATGGGCGTCAAACTGATGGCGGCATTGGAAACTTGGCAACAGCCTCCAAAATGCTTCTGCCAGCAGCTGTCACATGCATGCGCACCAGAACCTGCCCAAGCAGCCTTAAGACAATCGCCTGCTCGTGAGTGAGATCCCTTGTGCTGATCATGCCATTTGGTAGACAGAGCGTCTCCACTTGACCAGACATGTTCATGGCTGCTCTCAGGGAGGTCACCACAGAACGGCGCGCACTCTTCAAGGCAGAGCTGCGGTGGCCCAAACAGCTACTCTTCAAGAAGCCGTGGAATGCCTCTGCAGCATGCCTTATGCCCTGCAATAAGTGTACACTTTGTTACTGCTACGTCGTCGCTCCCTGAACAGAAAGGACTAGCAATGATGGAATCAGCAGCACTCAGTACCAGGCATCGAGGCTGGCAGCGTGGCATAGTGACTTAGTGTGTGGACAGGCTGTACATCAATGTAGATGCACAAAGCAGAACTGGTGCATAGCAGACAGCATCAGCCACCTGTAAGTGCATCTGAAGCCACTGAAGTAGGGCAGGACAACTGCCGGTCTGGTGCATGATCAGTGCACAGCCACCCAGTACAAGCACTGTGCCATCAAAGCTTTCCACCTTGCTCGCATGGTGCTGTATGCTGCTGCAGTGACGCAGCATTCCAGAGAAGCTGTGCAAGCATTCATGACACATGTTGTACAGGCCGGGAGACCAGCGGACTTTGGCCAACAGTTCTCTGAGGGCACACTTGCGTTCAAAGGTGTCTGCTGAACCTGTGTGGTACACAGCAATGCTGAAATTGCTTTGACAGTTGATTGTAAGCTGAAAGCATGGTGGCATTTTGCGTTTTTGTGTTTTGGCGCCATTGTGTGTTTTGGGTTTATGTAGTCCCTTGCTTGGGGTGACACAAGATAGGTTGTACATGGCACATGCAGCAACAGAGGGTCACAGGTGCCATGTCAACATGCCACATAACATACTTCACAGCCTAGGCAACATGCAGGCATCAGGTGATTATGCACTGCATGGGAGGACAATAGAGATAGACAAACACACAGGGATGCTGAGGGCCTTACACAATGCTTTCCAAAACAGTAATGCGCGCTGCCAAAGGGTTACGCCATATGTATGTGGGCCCTTGTAACACATTGTAAGCATCTACGCATCACAGGCAAAGCGTATGTACCTGTCTGTAGCCACTCTGAGTGGTAAGACCTGGAGGTGTAGTACATCCCAGTTGCGATGAGAGCACGACTGCTTGTCTCAAGCGTGTGAATCTTCAGCAGGTGAACAGACCTCTGTGGCTGTCCAGCCTTCAAGTACATGAGGGAATGTGCTCCCAGCTTGATGCGCGACCCACCACTTCCCCTTGCCAGCCTGAAAGAACCGAATCTGTATCATACCACAGCAGGCGCAGTGCAGTGCAGTCCAGCACAACGCGTAACCCTGGTACTTTATGTTTGCATGGCACCAAACAGCTCTGCTTGTAGCTAGTCTGTCTGTTGGAAACACTTTCATAGCAAGCTCAGAACATGATATACAGGCAGTGAAACACGTTAGTCTGGGAATCCTGATGCCTGAGAGTCTCATGCTCTGCATATTTTCTGCTGCAGGGAGCATCACAACTTGTGATTTACAAGGATGCCTTTAGACGGCACAGGATGTGGCTGCATCTCATACACTGTTGCAGCCAACACACATACGATTTGATCAGAAACAAGCAGGCTGACCTTGAGAGGGCCTCAGCGCCTGCAAATAGCTGGTGGGCTTGGCTGGCATCATAAGCGGAAACAACAGGTGCAGCTTGTATCATTGCTTCTGCTCTCTTCTAAAGATCATGTGTTGCCTCCTGTGCCGCTTTCCTGTCTGCATCCTGAAGACAACAAGCTGATGTGTCAGCAGCAGTTAAGAGGCACGAGTTGTGAAGTTTCAGCACATGCTTGGGATGCTGACAAGCTTGGTAGGAGGAGGCTTACAAGTGACGGAGTAGCGCAGAAAGCTTGATGTCAATGCCATGCAATCCTTATGTCAAGCAGAGGGCATGCAAGGCCATCTAGGACAGAGTATGATAGTTGATCACACCTGCATGTTGCTATGAGCTCCTGCCATTGCTCGTAGCAGGGCCACACAGTCAGCGTTTAAGCCTTCCCAGGAAGCAGGCTTGTACACGCCCTCATATGCTCTGCCTATCAGAACACTTGCATTGCAGCTTGGGGCAACAAGGATGGCGAAGGCCTCTTGCAAATCAGACCATGTGTATGTGTTGCTTATACATAAGAACAGCTGCTTCCAATCTACTGCAAAACACAGTCAGGTATTACATGCAAGCAACATGCAATGTACGGACACATGAAGGCTGCAACAACACATTCAAAACACCTACTGTCAGCAGGACTTGGAGATCAATACAAACTGGTGTGACGGGCTAGCTTGCGCTTGACCTTACCTGCCAGATTGATGTCATGGCAAAGTAGAGCTCAACAAAGATGGTGCCGAAGGGCAGCAGACCAGCAGCTGCAAAAAGGACATAGGGATGGCTGGCCCAGTGAGGAGGGGGCACATGCCGAGGAATCTGGTTGGTTCGTGTGGGGTAGGTGATGATAGGTTGCTTTGCAGCAATCATGCCACCTGCACCACGATAAGGAGACATGAATTTGCAGCATGGCCCTTACCACAGATAATCTCCATGATCAAGGGTTGTACTTGCAGGCACAGCACTCTCTGCAGGAAGCTTGCTGGGCAACGATTAAGTACATTTGCAAGTGGCCTCAACATAGCACGGTAGCCGAGGATCACAGCAGTTACATAAGGGCCATGCCCGATGCTCTCTGAAATCAGTACGCAAGTCTGGGAGCCTTTCCATGACTGACCTGAGAAGCATAAGGGGATTGAGATGAGGAACCACAGGGACACCAGACTGAAGAAGGCTCCCAGTGGAATGGCTCCTGATGAGCCGGTGTGGTGGATGAGTACATTCAAGACACTGAGCAGCAGCAAGCTGATGCCAGGGAAGTAGCAGGCTACCCTCCAGGCTACAGCGTACCAGCCCTCGTAGCTGCGATGGATGATACCCTACAGCCAGACTGAGGAGAATCCAGCTGCTACAGCCAGCAGCAGGTACATCAGCTGTTCCTACGTAAAACGTGAGCTTGCTTTGTTGAATCTAAAGCTAAATTGACTGCTCAAGTCTTCACCAAGATTACAGTATTGCAGCTATGATATCGTAGACGACACGTCTTCCAACTCCGTTGTCTCTTGGGCATCAGGCGGCAACAGGTAGGCTGCCACGCACAGCTCGTCTTCTGACCCGGTTACCCAGATGTACAGTAACGAGTGAGCTGTGTTTCAGTTTCGTGGTGTGGAAGCCAGCAGAGTTTGCTCGAGATTTGCTTCCCAAGTTTTTCAAGCACAAGCAGTGCAGTGTTTTGCTGACACTTCGTGTGTATATGTTGCCATGCCCAAGGTCCTAGTTCTGATGTACAAGAGCTCATGCTGCACTGAAATTGGTGGATGTTGACAGAGAATAAGATGAGGTCAGTCCAGAGTCAGTCATTGAGCTGCTGGTGTACTCTGAGGTGTTGTCTATCTGGCTGCCCTCTGCGTTCTCGTCTTCTGAATCGCTAGAAGCGCTAAGTGATGTTGCAGACCCTGCACACTCACACAGTTGCAGCAGCCTCACAACAAACGTTGGATGCATGCACTGTATCGCAAGTACCTGCCTATTAGGGAAGAATCATCTCGTGACACTAATTTATCAGCATGCAACATGGCATACAAATCAAAAATGGATATACTGCTAAGCATAAGTGTCTGTTTTTGCAGATTCTGACCAACAAAACTTTACATGCAGCACGTGCATAAATCTCAAGATACTTTCACATGTACGAGGCAGGAAACATGCTGGACAGCAACCTCCCAACACTTACACACATATGATCCATGATGAAGGCAGTGGACAGCTTGCCTGGCGTGTCAACATGCATAGCAGCAAATGTAGTAGTCAGCACTGCGTCCACGGCTGCAGCATCATCAATCTGGACGCATGAGATGTGACCAGAACCCTGAACGGCAATGGCCAGGTGATACCGATGCCGATCAGCCCTGACCAGTTGCATTGCAGTCATCACAGCCTGTGGTGGCAAGGTCTCAACTGCCAGGGCAGCTACCAAGTGACCTGTGCAATGATACAAGCAAGGTGTCATGACTGGCTATGGCAACCTGCTCAACACCACATGTCTACCATTTCATCACACAGCCTTTGCGGCTCAAGCAGGAACACAAGGCCAGAATGGGAGCAGAGACCTGTGATGAGGGAGTAGCAGGCCAGCTGGTTGGAGCCAAGGCTGAACCAGAGGACAGCTTCTGGCACAGCGGAATGAGTGTGCCCCACAGCATACACCGGGGCCCTCTGCCCCTTGCTGCTGTCCCAGATGTCAATCCTTGGTCCCTGCACTTACTCATTGCTTGAGAATAAGCATTGCTGTGCTTGTGTGCTTTGTCAGAACCTGAACTTTGTCTCATTACGTCTGTTTCTGTATGGTACTGTTTGACCACACCATCACATGTACATACAGCACATCATACAAATATACACGCCGTGCCTGGACAAACATGCTGACATGTGCTAATGCATAATATACACTGTGCACTGATGCTCTTTGCACTCAATTGACATAAGAGTTGCTCCAGAACATGCCTGTTCTTGGGGACTTTGCAACTTAACAGTGTGGCAGCTGAATATATGTAGAGGATTGACAATGGCTTGGTGACTGGCAGTGCTTGCCCTGATTATCAGCAGCAGATGTGCAGCCGCTCCTGGCAGCAACTGGCCTCCTACTACCTCCACGCGGCACCTGCCCTTTACAGCCTGCATGTCATCCTCCTCCTGGCTGGCGCTTTTTGCACAGCAAGACTTCAGCATTTTGGCATGCAAATGCTGGTGCCAAATAGGAAGTGCACTGGAACCAGCATAAACAACTGAGGCTGCTGCCTACAAAAGGATTACACGGCATATTGAGGTCACTCCAACATAGCTCATCAAATAGAGCACGTCTTACTATGAAGTCCAACAAACAATCTAGCATGACTTCTGGGTACTCACTGGCTGCGAGTGCCTCGTCAGCAGTTGCTGAGAGGCAGCATTGTAGGTGGACAGCAGCAAGGGTTCACATTTGCCCACGTCCCCATCCTGCATGCCAATTGAACATACCTCGCTAGCTCAATATAGCACTCAACTGACATACCAGGAAACACAGACCAGAGATCATTACTGACACAAAACTGCAGGCTGTGCCACCTCCTACGGCTGTGTGCCTCATCATGGTCTTGGTGCAGCATGCACAGCATTTTTTTATTTTATAACAGGCAAAAGAGCATGTCGTGACAAGCAAGCAGCAGTGATACCTTCCAGGCTATGTACATCATGCAATGTAAACAGTGGGCACATTGCCATGTCATGTCAGCACACTGCGACGCAGCTTGAAGCATGGTCTTGAGTTCCCCTTGCTACGATGTGCAGAACAAAGTGTGGATGAGGCTATCAAGTCAACGAAGCTTTTCACCCACTTGTGCATGCTTGGAAGCATGCAGGACCTGTTTCAGCAAGAGGCCTGGCTGAGCGGGGTGTGAGGTGTACTGCACGAGCCACGGCCGTACCCCCTGCATCTCGCTGTCTGGAGGTGCAGCACTTGGTCCAAGGCTGGAGGGCGGGTACATCTGGGAGGCAGGACCCCTGCTGGGCCCACCCTTTTACCATCAGCCCACTGCTTGTATGACAATGAGTGCACTTGACAAGCATGCAGCAACAACTGCAAATGCGCAGACAACTGAGGCCAGTGGTGCCAAAGTCATGTAGATCTCTAGCAGAGATGGTGTCGTCTAAATACTTGGCTGATGTGCCAGCCAATATTAAAACATTGAGGCAATCACTATAAGCTGTGATGCAGTCATGTACATCAAACTTGGTAGAGCTAGAGTCAATTGTGGCGCTACTGTACACTCAGCAGACATTCTATTGCAGATTACTGCACGCTTTGGGTTTGAACTATGTACTCTTTGACATCCAATGCAAGCAAGCATACATGGTGCGAGAGATGACCTGGTGCACAACAGGCTCAGATGAGTTGGCAGGACAAAGCGCTTAATTGGCAGGTGCCACCCAAGGGCCCCAAGTTGAGGGGCAAGACTCCATTGCAAGGCCTGCCCTTGCCTGTCCACACTGATGATGGAATCTGGCTGCAACCAGCCCAAAATGCAGATCTCTGCCTGCAGCAAGTTGCAATTTGCATAATCTCATATGGAATGTTTGCAGTGCTTGTGTAAAGAGACACAGTAGTGCAGGAATCAACACGACCAGCAAGTCATTTCTTTTCATGGTTTGTGCTTCAGGCCATTGGGGGTATACAGGCCCACCTGATGACCATGGTACACCTGCACAGATTGCGACTGTGCTGCTGTGACTGTCTCCGCCTTGTCAACAGGAAGCAGCTTGCTTGCGGTGCAAGTAACAGTCAGGATGTCATGAGCAGCAAGCGGAACCCACAGTTGGCAGCTGCCTTGAATGCGCTGCTGCAAAAGCGCTATTTGGGGAGCTTGGGCAGTATGGTTCTCAGACTTATGGGGAAGTGCATATGGATGAGCCAAAGCAGCTATCTGGGCAATGCTGCTGGCAGATATGAACTGCAGCTGCATGGCCTGTGGCTGTGCAAGAGCAGCAGATGAGGTCTGGGGCGTGGTGTTTCTTGGTATTCCCCAGATGCAAATCTGGCCCGTGGACATCATGCTCAAAATGTACTGGCTGCTAGCATCCCATGTCAAGCCTGCATGCAACATCATGTATAGACTTGCAATGCAAATACCCCTTTCAATGGGCACATACACGTTATGCAGTCAAAAGGCAAAACATTGTGTTGACAATAAGCACAATACTTGTCCAGAGTACTGTCAAGAGAATTGTCAAACAAAAGAAGACTTGCAGTCTAGGGTAGGAAAAGACTCAGTGCACAACATGTCCTCAAGCACCATCAAGGACATTTTTACCTACGACTCCTCTTGCGTTTGCCCCTGCTATGTCTGCTTGCCTGGAGGCATCTCCTTCTAGGTATGGCTGGAAGCTGTTGCGCTGTGTTGAGATGACAGTGACCACTCCAGATATGCTGCCCACTGCCAAAAGGGCATTGTTTGGAGAAGCCTGCAGAGCTGTGATCTCAACCTGCTGCATGTTTGGCTTCAGCATCAGCTTGCAGTTCCCAGGTGTGCTACTAGAGACAGACACATGCTGCCAGTACAGTTGTTCCGCTTGGAGTGCTGCAAACTCTAATGGCACACAGTCTGGCAATGTCAGTCTAAGCGCTGACACTTGCCCTAAGCCTCCCATGCTCACTTTTGCCTGTAAGTTTGCTGATGTCCGGCTAGCTTGGGCAAAGCAGGATGCTTGCTGATAAGGACTGGGAGCCACGCACAGGGGCCAAGCCACGTGCAAATGTTGTGAGTGACCTTGCTGCTGCAGCATGTGCTTTCTGGCTGACATATGAGCCATCAAGCTGCCCAAGCAGTTCATGTAGTCATCCAGTCCCTTTTGACTATCCTGCTTTCCGACCAATGAGCGTGTGGTGGGCGCCACTGGGTCTGCAGCATTTCCTGTCCCACTTGTCGCTTGCACAAGTTGCCGCTCCAAAGCTGCTGTGCGTGCTTCAGCCTGCAGTACCTTTTGTCGCACGTGCTGCAAGGCAGTGGTGATGCCTGATGGTACAGGTGTATCCTCTGAACGTATGACAGACACATGCTGGTGCCTTTCAGTGTCTCTTGCATGGTTGCGGTGCAGCAAGGGGGTGTTGTCAGCCCCTGTTGACCTCCCTTGGCTAACTGCAATGCTTCGCACAAGAACGCATTGTGCAAAGCGGTCTGAGGAAGACCTTTCATGTATCACATCAGCAGCAACCTGCGTCATAAGAACTGTTAGGCTGTTGCTTGAATTAGATATAACCCGTGATAATGTACGCAGAGTGGTAAATGCTAATATGTACCTGACGCATGATCTTCGCACATGTCTTGTCAATGATGCTGAGGCAAAGAGACCAGCAAAAACCTTCATCAAAGCCTGGCATCCAAGCATTGTCCCAAGGCTCAACAGCTTACTGCTATTTTCGTCAATTCCATCGTGGAATCGTCTGTTTCCAAAGTTTATGTGTGCTTTGACTCACAAGCCAGAGTGCGCAGCTCGTCTTGTCGTGCCAACTACCCAAGATTAGACCACCACGGCGAGACCAGTGTACAAGACTGCACCGGGTGATGACCAGGACAGCATATAAACACGGCCAGGTCGGCTAAGCTCCTGCCTTAGACTTTGCAGCAAAGGTGCACGTTGTTTGCTTGATGGTGGTGCTTTTGCTGTGCTGATTGCAACTACGTACGTATGTAGGCTAGCACGGGTTTGTGCTGATATATGACATGCCAGAAGTCAACTCCCTAACTAGGGCTGTGCAAACAGGGCATTCAGCACAGCCCTAGATGTGGCACAAAACCTCTGACACGTGACTGCCCATTCCCTGGTTGGAACCCTACTGTACACTCATCGGAGGTATGGTGCCGCTGCTTTTGTATGCCGATGAGTTCATTCTGATGTCTGAGAGTGCATCAGGACTTCAAAAGCAGCTTTATGCATTAGCATGCTTCGGTGAACAGCGTCAACTTACAGTCAATCTCAGCAAGACAAAAATGGTGGTCTTTGAAACCTGGCAAAGTGATGTGTGTGACTTTGTGCTCAGTGGTGCAGCTGTGGAGCGGGTGGAGAGCTACAAGTATTTGGGGTTTGTCTTGCATGCCACCAAGAAACTGACCTTTGGGACAGATGCTCTGGTGGCTACGGCAAGAAAGGCTCTACTTGCTATGAGACGGTGTGCACTTCTGAGCATACGAGATCCAGCTCTGCAGTACAAGCTGTTTGATACTCTGCTGTTACCCATCCTGAGGTATGGTTGCGAAGTCTGGGGAGTGGACACCAAATGCAGTGCGGCAGCAGAAGCTTTGCATTGGGACTTTCTAAGACGTCTTTTAGGTGTCATGAAGTCTACAGCAAACCACATGGTCTTAGCTGAGTTAAGTTGCTTTCCATTGCAAGTTCAATTTTGGCAGCCGATTCTGCATTATCATCATAGGACAATTGCATTAGACAATGTGCGTCTTGTTAAGCTTGCAATGGTTGATGGCTTTGCTTGAACCAGACAGCAGTCAAAGACAGTTGGCAGCATTATCTAGGTGAATTCCTTCATGGTCTCTTAGGACAGCAGCAGCTTTTTCATAATTTTGACATTGCATCTGTCATAGAAAGGGCTAAGCATCAGCACGCATTTGAGTATTTGCAGATATTCAGCACAACAGCTGATGCTGTATAGGACAGTGCAGCCTGAGTACAAATCTGCAGAGTATCTGTCTGTTGTCAAGTGTGTGTCCAATAGAAGGCTAATTAGTAGGTTTAGAACTGGATGCCATGGTCTGCGGGGAGACACAGGCCGCCGTGCAGACGGTGTTCACCTAGATAGGACAGACAGGCTGTGTCTAGTGTGCAAGTTGTTGGATTGTGTGGAGGATGAGCAGCACTATGTTTTTGATCGCCCAGCGTACTGCCATATCAGGTCACAGCATTTGGACCTCTTGCAGCACTGTTGCACTATGGCAGACTTTATGTTTTTGTGTGAACCAAATGCATGTGGTGGTTTCCTTAGGGAATGCTTTGCATGTAGGAAGCAAATTTTGACTGTATGAATTCACTGCATTGAACTTTTTGTCTTTTTGGGTCCCAGTTGCCCCCAGGACATTGAATATATTGATTGATTGACTGATTGACTGACTGACTGACTGACTGACTGACTGACTGACTGAATGACTGACTGACGGACTGACTGACTGACTGACTGATTGATTGATTGATTGATGTAGCAAAAGGGTACGGCCGTTGTCGTCATGGGAATTACAGAGCCCATATGTGCATCGCAGACGTTACAACTACTCCCCCCTCAAAGCACGCTCGTCCTCGAGCGTTCACATCGAACTCAACTCAACTGGAGAATGTTTGATTGGGAGAAATACTCTTTCACCGCGCAGCGGAAAGTCAGGATCAGTGTTGTGCCGCAGTACGCTCGACGAAATCTGCGGCACTGCGTGCAGTATACGCAGTACGCCGCAGTACCGCAGTGTGATGCGGCGAGTTACACTGTGTTGTTGAAACTCAGAGTGGTGCCATTC
>JAABUH010002183.1_pt1 | contig 19327 bp, 18 predicted proteins | sample 5559121 | NCBI WGS metagenome assembly JAABUH01 (sample SAMN10711871, study PRJNA513364) | rock metagenome | isolation source: Antarctica rocks | place: Antarctica: Victoria Land, Battleship Promontory nord | collected 2015-12-28
GTCAACGCGCCCCAACGGGTGACCGTCCGTTTCAGCCACTCGTTAACCATCCGCGCAACTTTTGCCAGGTATTAGTAGCAAGGACGCAACGAAAATGGTGTTTTCAACTAGCACCAAAGGTTAATATAACAAGTAGGTTAACCCATAATGGCGCACACATATGGTCAACAAGTTGGGGATGATTCCGCTGTTGCGTCGAACAGGACCATCCGCTGGTTTATGCGGAGAAGTATGATATGGCCGATTTCGTTCCAACAAAGTAGGTATGTAGATGTGAAGGAGCGATGACAATGGAGCAGACGGAAGGGCAACATGCTGTTGCGGTTACGGGGAGCACGTCAGCGTCTTCACAGGCGATAAGCATCGACGGTGTTCTGCCGGGGGGTAAACGTTTCGCGCACCCGGTGCTTGTCGTTGTCGAGCGCGATGAGGATGAGGTGGTAGTGACGGAACCCAGATTTTATATACACGCCTCGGGGGCGACGGAAAGCGAAGCTATCGAGGCGTTCCGCCGCATATTTGCGGGCTACCTGCCCTTTCTGGAGAAGCAGGAGGAACGACTGAGCGCCCATCTGCTCGACCAACTCGACTACCTGCGGTCCGCCATTGTTTCCGCATAACTTGAATGCCTACTCTCGAATCGGACAAGGTCGATCGGCAACTGCGCGGCAAGATGCGGGCCGAGCGCGAAGATACGGGCGACTGGTTCTATTCGATCAGCGATGAGCAGGGCTGCACGATTTCCTCGACGAGTATTTCCAAAGGGTCGAAACATACTTTGAGCAATGCGAGAGTGCGCGATATGGCCAGGCAGCTATACCTTGATACGTCGCAGCAGCTTGTCGACCTCGTATCCTGCACGCTTGATCGAGACCGTGCCTTGGCGATCATGCAAGCTAATTGCTCGCCTGGCGCCCCACGGCAACGCCGCTGACCTACCGAGCCAACAGTACCCATTACGATTACGGCGGACGATTAGCGCCAACCGCGGCGCACGCGACGGCTGCGCTGTACCGAATTCCACATGCACCCCGAAGACACGGAGAGAATCTAAAAGGGTTTTCAGCGCCTTTGAGTCTCCGTGCCTCCGTGGTAAGTTGGATGTCTACCCTTGCTGTGCCAGTTGTAGCATGTAGAGGGTGGCGCCGGCCGGCTCTTTGATAGAGAAGACGCGGCCGAACGGCATGTCGTGCGGCGGCTCGACGATACGGACGCCCCGCGCCGCGAGCTCCCGGTGTGTCGCGTCGGCGTCGTCGACGTACCACCACAACTCGACGGGGTCGCCGTGGCCTTCCTGCCCCAAGGCGAAGGCCGCGCCGCGCTCGGTCGGCGCGAATTGCACGAAGCCGGGGTTCTCGGCCTCGACCGCGCAGCCGAGCGTGTCCCGGTAGAAGTCGCGCGCCGTCGCCACGTCCGGCACATGCATCATGACGAACTGAAGTCCCTGTACCATCCCTATGCTCCTCTCTCCCGCGGGCCTTTTCGCCCGTGCCGGCGACCTCTCGCCGGCCCATCTCCAGTATGGGATACCGCTGTGACAGCCCTATGTCAGGAGCAAAAGGGTGTTTTTCAGAGGCTCCAGCGACCGTGGAACTGCGGGAGAGTCTCCCGGAACGCGCGCAGGTAGTCGTCGAGCACGGCCCGGGCGACATCCAGGTCGTCCACGGTCGGGTCCAGCGCCAGCGCCTGCAAGGCCAGGTTGCGATCCCCCCGAACCGCCGCGTCGACCACCACTTCGACGCGCTCGGCCTCGCGCCGGCACAGCTCCGCGACCACCGGGGGCAGCGCGCCAATCCGCAGGGGTGTCGCCCCCATCCCCCCGATCACGGCCGGCGCCTCCACGATCGCGTGGTCGGGGAGGTTGGAGATGGCGCCGTCGTTGGCCACGTTGATCGATACCCTGTAGAGATTGGCGTCGTGCGCCACGCCGTGCACCACTTCGTACACGCCCTCGCTCGGCGCGGCGCGCAGCCTCTCTAACTCCGGCCCGCCGTCCGCGACCAGCCGCTCGATCACCGTCCACATCTCTTCGCGGCCGCGCGCGGCGCGGTCCCAGTCGTACAGGCGCAGCTTGTAGCGCTCCCAGGGTTTGGTGACGGGGTTGTGCGTGTAGGGCAGATACTCGCTCAGGTGCGTGTCTCCGGGTACCGGGAGATAGCCGGTCAGCCGCAGCATGTCGCGCGTAAGCGGCTCGCGCTCCGTCGGATCGGCCAGTACGCGCGCCCGCAGCTCCGGGTACAAGTCGTCGCCGCTGCGACGATCGCGCACGTCGAGCATCCAGGTGAAGTGGTTGAGCCCCGCCGCCTTGATGTCGATGGCCTCGCCCACCTGCCCCTGAAAGCGCACCGCCACCTCCCAGAAGGCGCGATCGTGGGGGGCGTCCGGATCGAGCAAGGGCGCGGGCGGCTCTATCCCGAGACGGTCGGCCAGCGCGATGCCGGCCATCATATAGCCGTAGCCGATCTGGTGGCAGAGGCCGACGGGCGTGATCGAGGTGTACTTGGACACGGCGCGACAGAGGCGCGGGAGCGGGTTGCTGAGGTTGACGAACAGGGAGTGAGGGCAGAGCCGCTCCATGTCGCGCGCGATGTCGATGATATGCGGAATGTTGCGCGCGGCGTGGGCGAAGCCACCCGGTCCCCCGTTCTCGCCGTAGGGCTGGCGCAGGCCGTGGCGGAGCGTGGTCTCCCAGTCCCGCCGCCACAGCTCCTCGCGCGGCCCTACCTCGATGGAGCAGACCACGAAGTCGGCGTCCGGCAGCATGGCGCGCCTGTCCGTGTTGCTCTCGACGGTGAGCCCGGCGTCCCACTCCTCGTTCATGCGGTCGGCCAGCCGGTGTACGAGGCGCAGCCCCTCGGCATTCTTGTCGACCAACGCCAGGGTGCTGCCCCGCAACGAAGGCTCGCGCAGCAGCGTGGCGAGGGAGTTCAGGCCGAAGCTGGCGCTGCCGGCGCCGATGATGACCACTTTGACCGACTTCATATTCTCTTTCTCTCCTAACCTAATACGTCATACGTCGCGGCCCGTGCGAGGCCGTACACGCCGTATGCTATCATGGACCGTGATCCGTGCATCGACGTGGCTGGCCGGCCCCTGGAGCATGAAGCTCTTCTACATGCTGTACTTCGGGGCCGCCGGCCTGTACTTCCCCTACGTGGGCCTCTACTATCATGCCATCCATCTCAACGGCGCGCAGATCGGCCTCGCCGCCTCGCTCGCGCCCCTGGGCGGCGTCGTGTTGCAGCCGCTCTGGGGCCTGTTGAGCGACCGCTACGGCTGGCGCAAGCGCCTGCTCGCAATCTCCCTGCTGGCGGCCTCGCTCGCCGCGCCCCTCGTCACGATGGCGCACTCCTTCGCCGCTTTGCTGTTGCTCATCGCCCTCCTGGCCGTCTCACTCAGCCCGGCTATCCCGCTCGCCGACGCCACGACGCTGGACTGGCTGTCGGCGCGCGGGGGCAGCTACGGCGGCGTGCGCATCTATGGCTCGCTCGGCTTCCTGCTCTCCTCACTAGCAATTGGGTCTTTCTACCGTGGCCGGGGTATCCTCGCGCTCTTCGTCGTGTATGGCGCCCTCCTGTTCGCCGCGTTCCTGACCACGCTTGCGGCGCCGCGCCAGGCGGCGGTCGTCGCGGAGGCGCGCGGCGGGGGCATCATGGAGGTGCTGGCCGATCGCGGGGTCGTGATCTTCCTGCTCCTGGCGGTCGTGGGCTACGGTACCTTCGCCGCCTACAACACATTCTTTCCCCTCTACCTCTCATCGCTCGGCGCCGGCTCCAACATCGTGGGTCTGTCCGCGGGCCTGGCCTCCCTGAGCGAGCTGCCGGTGATGGCCGTGGCGGGCATCGTCGTGGCGCGCGTCGGCGTCAAGCCGCTGCTGCTCGCCGGCCTCACCGCAGCGGCGCTGCGCTGGCTGGCCTATGGGGTGCTGCGCGACTATCACCTGGTCCTGGTCTGGCAGCTGCTGCACGGCCTCTCGTTCGCCGGTCTCTATGTCGGGGGCGTGACCTTCATGGACCGGAGCGTCCCCGAGCGCCTGCGCTCGACCGGCCAGACAATCTTCAGCGGCGCCACCTTCGGCCTGGGCGCCGTGCTCGGGTCCACGCTCTTCGGCCTCCTGTTCGACCGCCTCCACGCCGGCGGCATGTTCCTCGTCGCGGGCGCCATCGCCCTGGGCGCCATCGTGGGCGTGGTCTTCCTCGTGCCCAACATCGGGGCCGAGCGCCGGCCCGCGCGGCGCACATTCACCTCGCCTTCCGGCTAAGGCGCCAGGGGTATATCCACATTACGATTGTGGCCACTGGCCTGCGACTCTAGTCGCAGGACGCCGGTCAGGCCAACGGCTTAGTGCGCGAAGGCCGGCAGGTAGTCCCGGTGCGCCTCTAGCAGGAGGTCGACCAGTTCGACGGCGGCGCGGTACGACCCGACCAGCGGATGATTGACCAGAGCCCAGATGGCGGTTTCGCGGTCGCCCGTGACCGCGGCCTGCACGGTCAATTGCTCGTACGCTTTGACGTGCTGGACGAGGCCCCGCACGCGTAGCGGCAGCGAACCCTGTGTCACGGGCGCGGCGCCGCGCCCGTCGATCACGGCGGCCACCTCCACGGCGCACTCCGCCGGCAGGTCGGCGATGGCCCCGCGGTTGCGCGTGTTGACGACGTGGACATCGCCTGTGTTGTTTACGATCGAGTCTATCAACGCGGTCGCGACGGTGCTGTACCAGGCCCCGCCGCGCTGCTCCAGGATAGCCGGTTTCTCCGCCAGGTCCGGGTCCCGATACATCCTGAGCAGCTGCTCCTCGATCTCCATGACCTGTTCGGCCCGGCTGCGCTCCTCGCGCCGTTGCTCCTCCATCGTCTCGTCGGCCCGGTAGTAGTAGCGCAGGTAGCCAGACGGTACCATACGCAGGCCGCGCAGGATGGCGGCGTCGGTCTCATCGGCTGCCCGCGCGAGGGCCTCGACGACCTCGGCGGTGACGTCGCGGCCGCGCAGCGCGATATCGGCCGCGAAGCTGAGGTGGTTGAGCCCGAAATAGCGCATGCTCACGTCGCGGTCCTCCGCGTCGAGCGCCGCCACGATCATCTTACGTGTGCCGATAGGGCCGTTGCAGAGACCGATCGCGTTCACCCCCGAGTGCGTCAGCACGGCCTCCGTCACGATGCCGGCGGGATTGGTGAAGTTGATCATGACGGCGTCCGGGGCGTGCTCTTCCATCTGGCGCGCCACCTGCAGGACCACCGGGACGGTGCGCAGGGCGTTGGCAAACCCACCCGGCCCGGTCGTTTCCTGGCCGATGGCGCCGTGTTGTCGCGGGATGAGTTCGTCTTTGCGCCGTGCGGCAAGCCGTCCGATGCGCATCTGCGTCAGCACGAACGCGGCGCCCCGGATGGCCTCCAGGCGATCCGTCGTCAGGCGCACGGAGAAAGGCGCTCCCTCTCGCTCCACCATGCGCCGGGCTAACCCGCCGACGACGGAGAGCTTCTCGTCGTCTATATCCATCAGCGCCAACTCGTCGAGGCCGATGCGCTCGCGTCGCCGCAACAACCCCTCGACCAACTCGGGTGTATAAGTGCTGCCCGCGCCGATCACACCGATCTTGATAGCCATGTAAGCCCTCTTGCTTCCACTCAGCAACTAATCACTTCGTCAAACGTTTCTTCCGGATGCCAGGCGTAGCCCTGCGCCGCTAAGTAGGTGTAGTGGTCTGTCGTCACCGGCGCCTGCGCATCGTCGAGGGCGAGGAGGGCCGCGCCGGCCACGGGCTGGAGCAACGGTAATGCCGGCACGCAGCGCGGCGCGTCCGCGCGCACGCGCTCGACGGCGGCGTCGACGAGAGCGCTGCGCAACGTGCGGACCGTTCCTCCCGTCAGTACGAAGGCGAACGCGTCGCCCTGCAGGCCCAGGCGTCGCGCCATGGCAGCGGCAGCCACGCCCATCTCGGCCCCGATGTGGCGTACGATGCCGATCGCCACGTCGTCGCCCGCCGCCGCCGTGCGCAGGACGGCGGGCGTGAGGGAGCGCAGGCGCGCCTGTGAAACGCGGCCGCGATAGATGGCGAGGTAGAGCGCCTGCACGTCGGGCTGGCGCGTGAGGGCGAGCACGTCCTCCGTGAGTGCGGTCGGCGCCCCACGGCCATCCCATGCCCGCACCACGGCGCGCACGGCGTCGGTCGCGATCTGGCCGCCGCCCCCCGAGCTCCCGAGCTTGTAGCCGTTGTCGGGGATCATGGCGGTGTCGCCGTGGCCGTTGCGGCCGACGGTCCCCGTGCCGCTGCCGCAGTTCACCGCCACGCCGATCCCGCTCGTCGATCCGCTGCGCAGGCCGGCCCAGACATCGTTACTCAACGCGAAGCGCAAGCGCGGCCAGGCCCGGCCCAGGGCGGCCATCAGGTTCTCGTGGTCGTCTTCTACGTCGTCCCCGGCCAGCGCGAAGTGGGCGGCGTGGACGCCCTCCACGGCGACGCCGGCCGCGGCGCAGGACTCCTCGACAGCCGTCGCAACGTGGCGGATCGCCCGGCTCAAGCCCTGGCCCTGGTGGTTGGCGTTGCCGCCGCGGCCGTAGCCCAGCGCCGCGCCGCGTCCGTCGACGAGCAGCGCGCGCGTCCCGGAAAACCCGCCGTCGACGCCGAGATAGACCTTGTGATCGACCACCGTCATCGCTCGACTCCCTATCTCCCGCTTTCCTTGTACAGATGAGTCTCGAAGAGGGCGGGCGAGGGCAACGTCGCCGTCAGCGTCTCCAGGAGCGGCTCGTCGATGGCGACGCCCTCCTCCTCTAGCGCCAGGAGGAGCGCCCCGACGGCAGGCTCGAAGCGGCTCTGGACGGGACGCGCCTCCGGCGAGGTCGTCTGGACGCGGGCGACGATGGCCTCCATCAGCAGGGACGAAGGCTCACGCAGCACGCCGCCCGCCAGCACCAGCGTGAACGGTGTCCCCTCGAGACCCACCCGCCGGGCCGCCACGGCGGCGTAGTCGCCGAGCCCCTGCCCGTGCTCCCGCACGATGCGCCGCGCGGTGGCGTCGCCGCGCCCGGCTTCGTCCAGCAGCACGGGGGCCAGCCGCGCCACATCGCGGGGATGCGCCCCCTCCCGCGCCGTGAACAGGCGCAGCACGTCCTCCACGCTCCTCTGTCCGTAGGTGTCCAACACACGCCTGGTCAGCGTAGTGGGAGGGTCGAGTTCGAGCTCGGCGCGGTAGACGGCGCGTAGCGTCTTCTTGCCCAGCTCATGGCCGCCCTGGGACTCCTGCCAAAAGCTGGTGTGCCAGGCGCGCCCATCCCGCCCGCGCGCGCCGATCGCCGCGCCCGTCCCACAGACGACGGCGGTCCCGATTCCATCGGGCGCTCCGCCGCGGAGCGCGCCGAGCGAATCGTGGACGACGACGATGCGCCGCCCGAAGCCGCGGCGCTCCATGGCGGCGCGCAAGAAATCGTAATCCTCCGGCCAGTCCGCCCCCGCCATGTTGAAGGCTCCGGCCCCCACCTCGGCCGGCTCGACGGCCGCCGCGCTCAGGGCGGCCCTCACCGCGTCCTCGACCGAGCCGAGGGCCGCGGCGGCCGCGGCCGCGGGCGAACGGTCGCCATAGACCCTGGTGGTATCGTAGATGTCGCCACAGCCGCCGCGTCCGGCCCCAAGGATGGCGCCGTTATGGCCGGCCACCAGGGCGATCGTCTTGGTGTTGCCGGCGTCGACGCCCAGAACGTAGCTCAATGTCACTCGCCCCAGGCGGCCTTGTCCGCCAGCACTGTGACGTTGGCCGCCCCTTGCAGGTACGAAGCCGGGACATCAGGGATGATGGGTCCCTCGACGGTGCGGCGCAGAATCGCGTTCTTGTGCGCGCCTGAAACAACCAGGAGCGTGCCGCGCGCGGCGAGCAGAACGCTCAGGCCGGCGGTCAGGGCCCGCCGCGGAACCTCGTCGCGCCCGCCCCAGTAGCGGGCGTTGCTCACGATGCTCTCCTCGGTCAGGTCGAGCGCGCGCGTGGGTGAGGCGGGGTCGGCCGGCGGCTCGTTGAAGCCCAGGTGGCCGTTCGGCCCCAGGCCCAGCACGGCGAGGTCGATGCCGCCGGCGGCTCGCACTGCCGCGTCGTAGGCGCGGCACGCGGCTTGGATGTCCGGCGCGTCGCCCGGCAGGCGAACCACGTTGGCCTCGGGCACGTCGAGAGGGTCGAGCACGGACCGTTTCATCCAGCCGTACAGGGAGCGGCGGTCGTCCGGCCCCAGGCCCATGTAGGCGTCGAGCTGGAAAAAGCGCGCGCGCGACACGTCGAGCTCGCCGCGTCGCCGCCGCTCGGCCAGCTCTCGGTAGAGGCCCAGCGGCGTCTCACCCGTCGCCAGGATGATCGACGCGTCCGGGCGCGCCTCGATCAGATCGGCCATCAGATCGGCCCCAGCCCGGCTCAGGGCCTCGTAGTCGTCGACGATGGTGAGTTGCACAATGCGTTCCCTCATTGATTGACCGCTAATAGCTAACTACCAGCCTAAATTATCCACCACCCCCTGCTCCTCCTCCTTCTCCTTGTGAGGAGGGGGCAGGAGAAAGGAATTCGGGGGATGCGCGCCCGCGCCCCCGCGCCCCCACGGCCCCACGGCCGCCTTAAGCTCCTTCCCCTCGCCCGCGTACGGGAGGCCGATAAGGCGCGTCCGTGCCATCGTTCTCCCGCTCCTTCCCCTCGCCCGCGTACGGGAGAGGCGCGCTAGACCGTCAGCCCGCGGCCGGGGCCGGGGCCACGGGTCGGGGGTGAGGGCGAGCCCCAACTCAAACAGGACACACCCTAACCATACAGCAGGCGCATCAGTGTAGCAGGCGCGCCAGTGCGGCAGGCGCGTCAGTGTAGCAGGCGCGCCGGCAGATAGTCTTTCAGCGCGGCGGCCATCTCATCGTAGACCTTCTCGGCCGTGTGCAACGAGAAGACCAGCGGATTGCTCGCCAGGGCGCGGACGGCGTCGATGCGCGTCCCGCTCCAGGCCGCCTCCGCCGCGAGCGCCTGGTACTCGCCGAGCATCTTGACGAGGCCCGACACCCGGCGCGGCAGATGTCCCTGCGTGACCGGCGCCACGCCGGCGCGATCGACGTAGCCGGGGACCTCCACCACGAGGTCGTCGGGGAAGTCCGCGATGGCGCCCTTGTTGGGCACGTTGACCGGCCAGACTTCTCTGCGGTCGTTGTAGATGGCGTCCATCACGTCGATGGCCAGCTCCAGTTCGTGGATGCCGCCGCGCGAGCGCCGCGGGTCCAGCTCGGGTATGTCCTGGGCGGCCTGTTCGCGGTAGTGCGCCCAGTAGTCCGGCACGGCGGCCATGATGTCCTGCGCGCGCGTGGTCCCTTTGGCGCGCAGCTCGGCCACGATCTCATCGTTGAAGTAGTAGTACTGGAAATAGTCGGCCGGGAGAGAGTCCATCGTGGCCGCCAGTTCGAGCAGGCGCAGGTCGCGGACGCCGGCGGTGGGGTCGCCGGCCTTGCGCGCGTAGGCCTCGCGCACCAGCGGCATCATATCCTGCCCGTCGTAGAGGTGGCGCACGCTCCAGCAGCCGTGGTTGAGACCGATCATCACGGCGTCGACCCGGCCGGGGTCGAGACCGGCCGCCGTGGCCAGGTGTCGCGGGAAGATGATCGGGCCCTCGCAGAGCGAGACCGTAGGGATATCGCTGTGGTGGGTGATCGCCTCGGACACGATGTTGACGGGATTGGTGTAGTTGAAGAGGCGCGCGGAGGAGCAGGCGCTCTCCATGTCGGCGACGATGTCCCGCATGACATGGATGGAGCGCAGGGCCATGAAGAAGCCGCCGGGCCCCTGCGTCTCCTGGCCGAGCACACCGTGCTTGAGCGGGATGCTCTCGTCGAGGTAGCGGGCCCCGAAGCCGCCGGGGCGGAAGCTGGTCAGGACGGCGTCGCAGTCTCGCAGGCCGGCCCGGCGATCGGTCGTCGCCGTGACCGTGAGGTCGATGCCGTCGTGGCGCGCCATCTTCTCGGCGAGGGTCTTGACGATGCCGAGCCGCTCCGCGTCGAGGTCGATCAGCACGACCTCCGAGCCCTGGAAGTTCTCTCCTTGCGCGACGAACGAGGCCATGGTGCCGGGCGCGCGCGTGCTGCCGCCGCCGATATAGGCCAGCTTGATCCGTGCCAACGTCCTACCTCCCCTACACCCCTACACTGCGATGACCCGCACCCCGGCCCCCTCGATGGCCTCGCGCGCGGGGGACGGGCCGGCGTCCGTCACGAGGATCTCCACTGCGACGAGGGGCAGCACCTGGATGACGGCGGTGCGCCCGATCTTGCGCTGGTCGGCCACGATGACCACGCGGCGCGCGCGGGCGGCGAAGGCGCGCACGACAGGGGCTTCGAGGTCGCCGATGATGGTCGCCCCGGCCTCGGCGCTCACGCCGTCCACGCTGAGGAACAGCGTGTCGACGCGTATACGCGCCAGCATGTCCTCCGCCAGTGGTCCCACGAGTTCGTCCATGTCCGCGTTCAACACGCCGCCGATGAGCACCACGCGCGCGCCGGGCGCCTCCGCGCCCGGCGCGGAGGCGCCCGGCGCGCTATATCGAGCGCATTCGTGACCAGGCCGAGCGACCGGCCGCGCAGGCAGCGGGCCACCTCCAACGTCGTCATGCCTCCCGACAGGCCGACCGAGTCTCCGGCCATGACCAGGTCGGCGGCCGCCCGCGCGATGCGCCCTTTGATTAGGGCAAACGGATCGGGTTCCGCGCGGCGCCGCGTCGCCCGGCCCGGGCTCGCCCCGCCCACAAGCGGCCCCCCCGGTGCGGCGGACGCGGTGGGCGGGGTAGGCGTGGCCATCGCGCCGCCGCGCGACCGGCGGACCTGAACCCAAGGCGCGCGAGGGTATCGAGGTCGCGACGCGCCGTGGCGACGGAGCATCCGACCTGCGCCGTGATGTCGGCGATGCTCATGGAGCCGCGTTGTACCAACGCGGCCGCGATACGCTCGCGACGCTCCTCAGCCATCATGACCACTATCCCCCTCCCCTCATGTATGATCATAATGCAACACACCGATCATCGTCAATCATGCCGAAATCTTTCGCCCCCTCCGCCCCTGGCTGACTGGTCTCCCGGACCCTAGCAGCGGGTCCGACGTTGGGGAGCGCCTCCAGGGGAACTCCGGGAGACGCCTCCCCCCAGACCCCCGCCAACGACGCGGCGTGTCGGCGGAGGGGGCGGAGGGGGCGAGAAGAGGTAAGGGCGACTTTTCACAGACCCTGTGTCGGGAGGACGGGAGCTTGACAAGTCGAATGTGATCGTGTTACCGTTGGTGAAATAACGGCTCGGCGTCTGATCGATCAAGAAAGATCAGGATGAATCATTCGGTCTCATCATGGCAAGGAGGTTCACAATGTCCGACGAGAACGTAACTCTTTTTGGGCGCCCCATCGACCGGCGCGCCCTGCTCGCGCTCACAGGCAAGACACTGGCCGGGGGCGCTGCCGCCGGTCTGTGGCTCAGTCCCGAGTTGGCGCATGTCGTCGAGGCCGCCGCGTACGGCAAGAACAACGGATCGCTCACCGTGATGAACACGTTCTCGCCCAACGTCGCCAAGTGGAAGGCGTACTACGCTCTCTTCACGAAGGAAACAGGCATCGCCGTCAACTTCGACGACCAGAACTACAACAACCAGTACCAGAAGATCACGACGCAGGGCCAAGCCGGCACACACGGCGACGACGTGGTCGCCATCGACACGATCTGGACCGGCTCGTTCGGCGCCGCCGGCTTCACGCTCGATCTCACGGACTTTCTGCCTGCCGGGCTCAAGCGGCAGCTGACCGCCCCCGCGCTCGAATCGGTGTCGTATAAGGGCAGGATGTACGGCGTGCCGTTTTGGAACAGCTCCAAGCATTTTTTCTACAACAAGAAGATGCTCGACGCGGTGGGTCTGCGCCGTCCGCCCGCCACGCTCGACGCGCTCCTGACCTATTGCGAGGCGCTCAAGCGCAACCGCGGCAAGCTGGGCATCGAGTACCCGATGTCGTGGTCGTGGCCGCAGAAAGAGGCGCTGACGTGCGACTACGTGCAGATGGCCGACTCGCTGGGCGGGCGCTTCTTCGCCGCGGACAACGTGACGCCGGTCTTCAATCGGGGCGCTGGCGTGAAAGCGCTACAGATGATGAAGATGATGCTCGACAAGGGCTACGTGGCGCCCGGCTCGCTCTCGCACCAGGAGAGCGACGTGGCGAACGACCTGCTGACCGGAAAGATCGCCATGAGCACCAACTGGGAAGGGACGATGAGCGCCTCGCTCGACCCCGCGCAGGCCAGCAAGGGGGTCCTGGGCCAGATCCGCATGGCCCTGATCCCGGGGTCGCACGGGCGCCTGAGCGGCTCGTGCCTGGGGCCCGAGGGCTACGCGATCATGAAGTCGTCGCAGCAGCAAACCGCGGCCAAGGCGTTCCTCAACTGGCAGGTCGGGATGCAGGCGCAGAAGGAGGCGATGCTGCGCTTCGATCAGCCCCCCGTCTATCGCGAGATGTACGGGGACCCGGACCTGCGGCGGCTCATCAAGCGGACCGACGGCCAGGATGACTTCGCCACCTATGGCCAGCAGTTCAACTACGCCCAGCCGCGCCCCAACTTCCCGGGCTATCTGGAGGCCTCGACGCGGTTGCAGGTGCACCTGCACAAGGCGTTCCTCGGCTCGGAAACACCGCAGCGGGCGCTCGACGCGGCCGCCGCGGAGATGAAGTCCTCCGGCGGCAACGGGAACAATCCGTAGTAGACGAGTGTCTAGTGATTAGTGTTCAATGTTCAGTGGTTGGAGCCGCTTCACTAAATACTCATCACTGGATACTCATCACTAACCACTAACACATGGCTACAGTAACCCCACCCCGTTCCGCCGAGCGCGCGCTCTGGAATCCGAGCGCGCGCGAGATGAAGGAGGCCAACCTGGCCTTCCTGTTCATCGCGCCGACGCTGCTCATCGTCGGCGTCGTCTTCGTCTGGCCGGTGCTCTACTCGCTCTGGCTCAGCTTCAACCGCTACAACCTGAGCGTCTCGCCCACCCCGACCTTCGCCTGGCTGCACAACTACGCGCTGATCTTCACCGATCCGCTCTACCGCGCGGACGTGCTCTCGACGACGTGGCGCACCGTGCTCTTCACGGTGATATCGGTCCCCCTGGAATTGGTACTCGGCCTGACTTTCGCGTTGCTGCTCAACGAAGAGTTTCGCGGACGCAACCTGTTCCGCTCGGTGATGATCGTCCCGTACGCCATGCTGACCATCAGTAACGGACTCATCTGGGACTACATTCTCGACCCGACCTATGGCGTGCTCAATGTCGTCCTGCAGCGTTGGGGCCTCATTGCCAACTACCAGAATTGGCTCGGCTCTCCGACCGGCGCGATGTCCTGGGTGATCATCGCCGATGTGTGGAAGAGCACGCCCTTCATGGTCATCATCCTCATGGCGGCGTTGCAGACCTTTCCGGGCAATATGTACAAGGCCGCCGAGGTAGACGGCGCCGGCGCCCTGCAGCGCTTCTGGCGCGTCACGCTGCCGATGTTGCGCCCCGCCATCCTGGTGGCGCTTATCCTGCGCACGCTCGGCGCGTTCCGCGTCTACGACATCATCTACGTGCTCACGGGGGGCGGCCCGGCCAACGCCACGAACGTGCTCAGCTACTACGTCTACGAGCAGGCTTTCATCGACTTCCACATCGGTTACGCCTCGGCCGTGGCCTACCTGACCACTATCGCCATGGTGTTCATCATCGTCGCCTACCTGTGGATCTTGCGCTCGGAGCCGGCGTCATGATCGGCAACCGCCACGGCCTCCTGCGGCGCATCCTGTTCCCGCTGGGCCTGGCCTTCTTCGTCCTTTTCAGCCTGGCGCCGTTCGCCTGGATGATCGTCAGCTCGTTCATGGTCAAGTCGCAGCTCCTGACCGATCCGTTCGCGCTGCCGCCGCACCTGACGCTCGACAACTACGTGCGGCTCTTCACCTCGCCGAACGACGGGGTGGGCGCGGCGAACTTCCTGCATGCCGTCGCCAACTCGCTGGCCATCTGCACCCTGACCACCGTGATCTCGCTCGTCGTCGGCTCGATCGGCGGATATGCTTTCGCCCGGCTGCGCTTCCCCGGCAAGAACGCCCTGCTGCTGTTCCTGCTGGCCATCCAGTTCCTGCCCGCCGTCACGGTGATCATCCCCATGTTCCTGATGGGCCGCGCGGCGCACTTGCTCGACACGTGGTGGATCCTCGTGTTCGCCTACACCAGCTTCGCCCTGCCTTTCACGCTGTGGATCATGCGCGGCTACTTCGAGAGTATCCCGCGCTCGCTCGAGAACGCGGCGCGCGTGGACGGCTGCTCGCGCCTGGGCGCTTTCGTGCGCGTGGTCCTGCCGCTCTCGGCCCCCGGCTTCGCCGCCACGGCGATCTTCACCTTCCTCAACGCCTGGGACGAGTTTTTCTTCGCGCTCATCTTCACCAACAGCTACGCGGCCAAGACGCTGCCCGTGGCCCTCTCAGAGTTCACCGGCCGGCACACCGTCGACTTCGGCCTGCTCATGTCCGGCGGCGTCGTGGCCAACATCTTACCCGTAGTGATCGCCCTCAGCATGCAGCGCTATATCGTCCGCGGCCTGACCGCCGGTGGGGTGAAAGGGTAGAGTATGGCGAGCGTCACGATCAAGAACCTGACCAAACATTACGGTAAAGTCCTGGCCGTCGACGGCGTGGACCTGGAGATACGCGACGGCGAGTTCATGGTCCTGCTCGGGCCGAGCGGCTGCGGCAAGTCGACCTTGCTCTACAGCATCGCCGGGCTGGAGGACATCTCGGGCGGCGAGATCTACATCGGCGACCATCTGATGAACCGCGTGCCGCCCAAGGCGCGCAACATTGCCATGGTCTTCCAGGACTACGCCCTCTACCCGCATATGAGCGTCTACGACAACATGGCTTTCGGCCTCAAGTTGCGCAAGGCCGCCCGCGCGGAGATCGACCGGCGCGTGCACGAGGCCGCCGCCCTGCTAGGGATCGAGCGCCTGCTCCAGCGGCGGCCGCGCGAGCTCTCGGGCGGTCAGCGGCAGCGCGTGGCGCTGGGCCGGGCCCTCGTGCGCGAGCCGGATGTCTTCCTGATGGACGAGCCGCTCTCCAACCTCGACGCGCTGCTGCGCGTGCAGATGCGCGCCGAGATCTCCAAGCTACACGCCCGCCTCAAGACGACCTTCGTCTACGTCACGCACGATCAAGTCGAGGCCATGACGATGGGCGACCGCATCGTGATCCTCAAGGACGGCGTGATCCAACAGGTCGGGACGCCCCAGGAGGTGTACGCGCGGCCGGCTACCGTCTTCGTGGCCGGTTTCATCGGCACGCCCTCCATGAACTTCATGCAGGGGCTCCTGACGCCGGGGGACGGGGCGCTCGTCTTCGACACCGGCCAAGTGCGCATCCCGCTGCCCGCCGCCAGCGCCACCCTGGACCGCTACGCGGGCCGGCAGGTCATCGCGGGCATCCGCCCCTCCGCGATTGAGCTGCTGCCGACGGACGCCGGGGCGGGGTCCGAACAGTATCGGGCGGCCGGCGTTGGGAGCGCGGGCGACGCGCCCGTCCCTCGCACGATGGGAACAGGCGAGCAGCGCGGCGAGCGCCCCGCGACCCTGGACGTCTCGCGCGCCGCCGGCGCCGGCGATGCGCGAGCCGGGGGAAGCATCCTGGCGGCGCGCGTGGATGTGGTCGAGCCGATGGGTGACGTGGCCTACATCTTCGCCGACGTCGGCGGACAGACCTTCACCGTGCGCGTCGACCCGCTGGCCGTCCCGCGGGTCGGGCAGGTGTTGCCGCTGCGCATCGACGGCCACTCCCTGCACCTCTTCGACGCGGAGACGCAGCAGGCCATCACCGCGTGACCCCAACGCGCCCGTCCCTAGCGTGTCTCGCGCAGCTGCCTCTCGATAAAGGCGAGCTTATCGGGGTTGAGCATCAGACGCACGCCGCGCACGGCTCTGTCCGCCGTGTCGAAGGCGATGACGCCCGCGAGCGACTCGTCGCGCATCCAGAGCAGGCCGGGGGCGCTGTTGACCTCGGCGTAGGTCATATTGGCCGCGCCGACGCTCCTGCGCATGTAGCCGGCGAGGTAGCGGGCCACGGCGTCGGGGCCTTCGACCGGACGGGTCGCGGCGGCGACCTGCCCGCCGCCGTCGGTCCACGCCGTCACGCCCTCACCGAGCAGCTCTCTCAAGTCGTCCGTCTCGTCCTGGTGGCACGCCAGCACCAGCCGCTCGATCAGGTGTTGCTGCGCCGTGGGCGCGTACTCGAAGCGCGGCCGGTCCGCGGCGATGCGCTCGGCGGCGCGATCGTGGGCGCGCCGATAGTCCGAGGCGGCCATGTCGAGCATGTCCGCGACCTCCCCGTCGCCATGGCCGAAGACATCGCGGAGCAGGTAGGCGGCGCGCTCGGCCGGCGCCAGCGTGTCGAGCAGGGCGAGGAAAGGAAGCGAGATCGACGCGCGCGCCGGCTCCGTCTCGAGCGGCGGCAGCGCGTCGTTCTCCGTCAGCACCGGCTCGGGCAGCCAGGGACCCTCGTAGTGGGCCTCGCGCACCGCTTCGGACGACAGGTAGTCGAGGCACAGGCGCGCGAGGATGCCGGTCAGCGCGTCTTTCGGCGTACCGCCGTCGCCGGCCGCCTCGGCCAGGAAGCGCACGTAGCTCTCCTGCGCGAGGTCCTCGGCCTCGCTGGCGCGGCCCGTCATGCGATAGGCCAGCGAAACGAGCAGGGGGTGATATCGATCAACATCGTCCATCGTCCTCGTCGCCATGGGCGCGTCCTCCTTGCTACATCGTGGCGCCATTGTTCCATGGCGATAGCAGGGGCAGATCCCGTGCCCAGCGGCAAATGCAAGTTCTACGCGCGGTGCGCCGGGGGCCGATGCGGCGTATCGCGCTATGGGCGCGTGGGGCGCGTGGGGCGCGTGGGGCGCCTGGGGTATACGCCCGGCAAGGTTCGTGCAGTGTGGGCCGCTGTGCTGGCGTGGCAGGATCGGCTGACGCCTAAAGGCGCCGGTTTCCCGGGAGTCTCTTTATGATCAAAGCGGTCGGCGACGTGGAAGCGACGACGCGAGGCGCGGAGGACGCGGCGCCCCGGCGGATGCGCGGCGCGCGCCGGCCGCTCCTCCCGCTCCTCCCGCTCCTGATACTCACGCTGAGTCTGACTACCCCGGCGCGAGCGGTGGCCGGCAGGGTCCCCGACGGCAGGGTCCCCGACGGCAGGGTCCCCGACGGCAGATCCTGCCCCGGCGCGTCGGACCCAGCCCTCCTATGCGCGGACGATTCGATCGTGCACATCCGGGTCGCCCTCTCGCCTACGGAGCGGTCCGACGGCTCGGGCATGGTGCTCGCGTCGGACGCGAGCGGGGCGTATATCATGACGGCGGCGCACGTCGTCCAGGGGGGTCTTATGCGCCACATGTCGGTCAGCCTCGACGACGGGCGGGCCTTCCCCGTGCTCGGGCTGGCCGCCGTGCGGGGCGACGCGCCTGCGCGGGATGTCGCGGTCCTCCGCATTGCCCCCGTTTCCATCCCCTCGGTCGCGCTATCCAGCCGCCGTCCGACGGTCGGCGCGCCGGTGCTCGCCGCGGGCTATGTGGGGGACAGCGGGGGCGATATGACGGGCGCGGACGGCAGGGTGCTGGGGTTGGGGGTCAACGTGGGCGACGGCGCCGGACCAATCTATCTCGCCCACGACGCGCCGATCGCGCCGGGGGACAGCGGGGGACCGGTCTACGACCGCGCGAGCGGGCGCGTGATCGGGATGGACGTCGCGATCCTCACTACGCGGCAGGGCCACACTCAGACCTCGATCAGTCTGGCCCTACCCCTGAGTGCGATTGGCTCCCTCGCGCGCGCGCTCGCCGCACGGGTCCGCCCGCGCCGCGCCCACGCGTAGGACAACGCCGGGGGCGGACGACCGTCCCGATCAGCCCGCCCGGCTGCGGCGCACGACCTCGACGTCTTCCAGGCGCAGGCCCGCGACCTGCGAGGCGCCGCCCTCGGCCATGGTGACGCCGTAGAGGCTGTCGGCCTGGCTCATGGTGCCGCGATTGTGCGTTATGACGATGAATTGCGTCCGCGCGCTGAGCCCGCGCAGGGCCTCGCCCACGCGCAGCGTGTTGGCCTCGTCGAGCGCGGCCTCGGCTTCGTCGAGCACGCAGAACGGCACGGGCCGCACCGCCAGCATGGCGAAGATGAGCGCCAGGCCCACCAAGGCGCGCTCACCACCCGAGAGCAGGGCCAGATCCCTGGTGCGCTTGCCGGGCGGCTGCACGGCGATGTCGAGCCCGTTAGGCAGGCCGGACTCGTCGTAGAGCGCGGTCAGTTCGCCGCGCCCGCCGCCGAACAACTGCTGCAGGTAGAGGCGGAACTGCGCGTCGAGCTCGCCTGTGACGGCGCCGAAGCGCTCGCGCACGGTCCCGTTGGCCTCGGCGATGATCGCGCGCAGCCGCGCGATGCCCTCGCGCAGGTCGGACGCCTGACCCTCCAGAAACTGCTGCCGCTCGGCGGCCGCCGCCAGGTCCTCGGGCGACCGTGCGTTGACGGGGCCGAACGACGCGAGTTGCGCCCTCAACCCCTTGACGCGCCCCTGCAGGCCGCTCGGCGGCGCCTCGGCCGGGGCCCCCGTTATGGGCAGGTCCTCGGGGTCCAGCCCGAGGTCGGCCTGCAGCGCCGCCGCCAGCGTCTCCCGCTCGTGCGCCGCCCGCTGGCGCGCCAGCGCGGCGGCCTCGTGAGACGCTGCGGCCCGCGCCTCCGCCGGCCGCAACTCGCCCAGCCGCCGCTCCAGCCCGGCCGTCCGCTCGTCGAGCGCGGAGAGTTCCGCCTCCAGCGGCCGCAGCCGCTCGTGCAGGCCCTGCAACTCGGACGCCGCCGCGCCCGCCCGCGCCTCGAGCCCCTGTTCCGCCGCCAGTGAGTCGCGCAACTCGCCCTCCAGGCGCGCCGCGCTCGCCCCCGCCCGCCGCAGTTCCTCATCCAGGCGGGCGAGGGTCTCCTCGGCCGCCTTGCGCCGCCGGGCGGCGTCGGCGGCGCGCTCCGAGATGAGGGCCAGGGCCGCGCCGTGCTCGGCCCGCGCCGCGGTGGACCGCTGCAGCGCCTCCCTGGCCCGCTCGTAGCCCGTCGCGGTCTCCTGTTCCTCCGCCATCAAGGCCTCTAGATAGGCGGCGGTCTCGGCGGCGCGGCGCTCGAGCGCGGCCCGCTGCTCGCCGCGCTCCGCGGCCTCCCGGGCCGCGCGCCGCGCGCGCTCCGCCGCCCACTGCGCCTCGCGCCGCGCCCCCGCCTCGGTCCGCTCCGCCGCGGTCAAGGCGCCGCGCCGCGCGTTG
>JAABUH010002184.1_pt1 | contig 19325 bp, 26 predicted proteins | sample 5559121 | NCBI WGS metagenome assembly JAABUH01 (sample SAMN10711871, study PRJNA513364) | rock metagenome | isolation source: Antarctica rocks | place: Antarctica: Victoria Land, Battleship Promontory nord | collected 2015-12-28
ATCAGGGGTTAGGCGCGCCGCTGGCATCGCCCTGCGCGCCCTGCACCCCTCTCCCGCCCTAAAAGCAGGGGCTTGGCTCTCTTGTCATAGATCTTTACGCTGTGCAACATGCTCTTGCCCCTAACACATTTTGTCACAAAGGTTGCGCCGGCTGTGCCACAAAGGCTGTGCCGACATGAACGCTTTGACATAAAGGTTGCGCCTGTCTAACGTCTGACCAAAACGCGATTCCCGCGACAATAATCGATCGCACATCCCGGTGGAGCCGGGTCAGGTAGCGAAGGTAGCGCGCCTTTCTCCCGGCCCCCAGGGGGCCTTGTGTCTATCACACGCCGCCTGCCGCCGGGAGAAAATAGCGAAGATGTGTGCCTACCCCTGCCCGTTAAGCGCGCGGCGCCGTGTCATTCGAGAGCCGGACGTTATCGGTGGAACGCCGTGGCGCGCATCGATCTCTCAAATAGTGACGACAGTGACGACGAGCGCGGCGAGCGTCACCAGCGCGCGGGCCTGTGCCCACCGCGCTGTGTCGGTAGGGGGCCGGGCGGCGGCGTAGAGACCCAGGACCACATAAGTGACCACGGGGCACAGCACGTCATTCGCGCTGAATCCCGGCAGCCCATCACTGTTCAGCTGCGGCATGTTGGCGGACAGGCGCCACATGAGGACCGACGCGGCGACGATGAGCGCGATCACGATGGATTCTCCCACGGCCAGCGAGCGCAGACGCCAGCGCAGGATGAGCAGGCCAAGCACGCCGGTGATGGCGGCGGTCAGGGCAATATGTCCCGGCGAGAAGACGGCGGCGACGGCGACGGCGATGGCGGTGATGGCGATGAGTGGGGGCATCCTATGCTCCTCGGTGGCGAGGCCGCTGTGTGCGCGCGTTGCCCCCCACATCCGCGGCGTCCACTTGCCGGAAGACGGCCCAGAGCGTGAGATCGTAGACGACCTTGATCCCGCCCGCCAGCACGAACGGCAACCCGAGCGCGAGCAGCGGCCCCTGCAACAACAGCCCGCTGAGGATCGGGCTGCTGGCGGAGCCGGCGCTGCGGGCCAGCGACGTGACGCTGGCGGCGGCCGTGCGCTCCTCCGGGGCGACGAGCGCCATGGTGTATGCCTGGCGCGTCGGCACATCCATCTGCGAGAGCACCTGGCGCGCGAGCAGCACGGCGGCGGCCAGCGGGAAGGTGGGCATCACCGCCACCAGGGCCAGCAGCACATTGGAGGGCAGATGCGTGAAGACCATCGTGTTGAGCAGCCCGACGCGCCGGGCCAGCGGCGCCGCGGCCAGGAACGAGAGCGCCGAGAGCGTGTTGGCCCCGAAGAACAGGGCGGCCAGGGGAGCCAGCGGCACGCCGAAGCGCAGGTGGAAGAAGAGCGCCATCAGGCTCTGCACGGTCAGGCCACCCGCCAGGGCGTCCACGCTGAAGAGCGCCGACAGGCGCAAGATGATCCCGCGCGAGCGGCCGAGGGGCGGGACCAGCGTCTGCCAACCCGTGGCCCCGCTCCGCGCGGGCATGATCGTCGGTTCCACCTTGGGCGAGAGGCGGCGCACCAGCAGGACGACGACGAGGGCCACGAGCGAGTAGAGTCCGAACAGGAGGCGGACGCCGGTGGCGAGGGGCACGCCCGTCTGCGTCAGCAGATCGGGGAGCCCCGCGACGAGCGCGCCCCCCGCGGCCGCGAACGTCGCGACGAGGTTGTAACGCGCGAACAACGCGGTGCGCTGCTCCGTGGCGACCGTCTGCGGCAACATGGCCTGCTCGATCGGCAGGAAGGGGGCAGTCTCCGAGCCCGACGTGCCGAGGGTGCCGACGAACGCGGCCACGAGCAGCACGGGATAGACCGCCGTCAGCCCGAAGACGGCCCCGGTGGCGGCCATCAGCAGTGCCAGGACGACGAGCGTGCGCCGGCGACCCCAGCGGTCGGCGTAGACGCCGATGAGGTAGGTGCCGCAGAAGTCGCCGACGAGCGACACCGTGATCAGGGCGCCGATGGCCACCGGCGTCAGGCCCGCCGCGCTCAGGACCACGCCCAGGAGCACGGCGAGCATGCCATAGCCGAACGAGCGCAGCCCCCGCGCCGCGATGATCAGCCGGGCATCCGTACCATTGTCCCGTTTACGTGCCGGCGTCGGCTCCGTCTCTGTCGTGGTCATACGCCTCTCAGCCCCTTAGGCTGTGTGCTCCGATGTCTGCTGCTGGCAGAAGGCATACAGCGCGTCGTACATGGGGGTTTCCAACGCGATCTTCTTGTGATCGTCCGTGCCGTGTAGCTGGGCGAAACCGTAGGCGATGGCCTTGAGCCCGCGGCCATAGGGCGACGTGTCGATGTCCGCGCTGACGTCGGCGGCATGCACGATCTTGGCGAGTTCGACTAGGCCCTTGTCCTCCATCAGGCCGTGCTTGAGCATGATGGACTCGAAGGAACAGCGGCCGTCCACATGGCCCAGCTCGACGTTGGGCACGTCATAGGGGGTCGCGCCCTCGCGCGCGGCCGCGGCCATGACCTGATCGGTCGGAACGTAGAGGAACTCGGCCTCGTGATCGACGAAGCGCTTGATGAGCCACGGGCAGGCGATGCGGTCGACGTTGGCGTTCTCACGGGTGATCCACTTCATGACGGTTCTCCTCGACTACGGTACGGTCAACGGGTTGCGACGGGGTTCGGGCGCGTGTCGTGCGGACGGTGGGTGGCGCTACGCTCCTTTCTCCGCGACTAGTGCGGCGGCCTCACCGGCGAGTTGCGCATAGAGGGCGTCGTAGAGCAGGGCGCCGCGATCCAGGGCCACCACGTCATTGGGGCTGATGGCGCGCAGGCCCCGACAGAGCAGGTCCAGACCGGGCGCGACCGGCTCGACCGCGACCTCCTGCACCACGTCGGCCTCGTCCACGATGCGCGCGATGCGCTGCAAGACGGGATCGGTCAGCCCATACTCCCGCAGTAGCGTGTGGAAGGTGCAGTGCCCCCGCCGATGCGAGAGGCGGACGCCGGGGATGTCGAAGGGTTCCGCGTCGTCGGGGAGCGGCTTGTGGCCCGCCGGCACGAACAAGAATGTGGCCTCGGCGTCGATGGAGCGGCGGATGAGCCAGGCGCAGGCCATGCGATCGACCGCGATGTGCTCCCAGGTCACCCATCTCATGCGTCCTGATCTCCTCTCGCTGTGAGCAAGGCCACCCGTACGCGCTGGCCCAGGTCGGAGTGGAAGTAGTCCTGTCCCTGCGCCTGCTGGTAGCGCCGCGAGAGCGCCGCCAGGTCGGGGTCCGCGCCCGCCAGATCGGCCAGCAGCGCCCGGTACTCCGCCTCGACCTGGGCCAGGAATTGCCGCACGAGCGCCTCGTCCTGCCCGGCCAGGGTCAGGCGCGCCTCCCACACGGAGGCCGCGCCCCCCTGCTCGCCGATCTCCACGGCCAGCCACTGCAACTCTTCCTGTGTGCGCGGCGTGGCCGGCAGCACCCACACCGCGTCTTGCATCAGCAGCGCCCCCAGGCGCTTGAGCTTGCGCCAGACGTAGACGCGTGGGGCGCTCGGCTCGCGCGGGATCTTGTAGTGCAACAGGACCCACGTATGCACGCGCCCACTCCTCTATGCCCGACAGACGCCGTAACCACGGTTACATTATGCGCTATACTGGACCCAGGAGGCAAGGGCGCCGCGTCCGCGTAGAGATAAAGGAGGATGATATGCCGCTCCAGTTTCGCCAGGCCATCGACCTACCGCCGCACGAGACAGGTGGCTTCGACCATGCCGACGTCCACCGGCCGAGCGGGCGGGTGTTCCTGGCCCACACGGCCCTTGGGCAGGTGGACATCATCGACGGCGGCGCGGGAACGTATGTAGCCTCGACGCCGGGTTGCCCCGAAGCCAGTGGCGTGCTGTGCCCGCCGGACACGGACCTCGCCTTCGCCGCCGCGCGCGGGGCGGGCCGGGTGCTCGTGCTAGAAGCCCCGTCGGGGACGCTGCTGCGGACGCTGGACGCTGGCGCACGGCCCAACGGCCTGGCGTGGGACCCCGCTCGGCGGGGCCTGTTGGTGGCCGATGTGCAGGACCATCGGGCGCGCCTGCTCGACCCAGAGACGGGGCGCGTCGTGACGACGGTGGAGCTGCCGGGCCGGCCGCGGTGGTGCCTGTACGACCGCCAGGGCGACCGCTTCCTCGTCAATATCGCCGATCCGGCGCGCGTCGTCGTCCTGTCCGCGGACACGCTGACGCCAGCCCCGTCCCTGCCCGTGGCGCACACGGGACCGCACGGCCTGGCGCTCGATGACGTGACGGGACATCTGTTCGTGGCCTGCGACAGCGGGGATTTGGCCGTGCTGGACCGCGTCTCTGGCGCTGTGCTGCACACCCTCCCGATCGCGGGTCCGCCCGACGTGCTGTGGCTGAACGCGTCGCGCCAGCGCCTCTACATCGCGATGGGCTCGCCCGGCGTCGTGCAGGTGCTGGACACGCGGACGATGACCCTCGTCGAAGAAATCGCGACCGAAGACGGCGCGCACACGCTCACCTTCGATGAGGATCGGCAGCGGCTCTATGTCTTCCTCCCGCGGAGCGGCCAGGCGTCGGTGTACGACGAGACGTAAGCGGGGCGACGCCACCGTATGCCGGGGGGCGTCGCCCCGAGGAGTAAACCTATGGATCAGCACGCCATCTTCAAGAACGCTGCGCGCCATGTCGCCGAGCTCTGCGCGGTCGCGGCGATGACCGCCCCCAAGAGCGGCGGCCAGCTCCTGGCCAGGGGGGCCAAACCGTTCATCGAGACGGTGATCGTCGAGGACCCCGACACGTTGGCTCGCCTCGCCGCCTGGCTACGGGAGCGCGGGACCAAGCTCAAAGACCCGATTTGGTTCCGCGACGCGGATGTGACCGAGAAGCTGGACCTGGTCCTGTTCATCGGTTTGGCCCACTGGTACCCGCCCGTCTACGACTGCGGCGCCTGCGGGTACGCCACCTGCGCGCAGTTCCTCAAGGCCCGCGCGGTGCACCGCGAGAAGGAAGAGCGGGACGACTGGGAGTTCCCCGGCCCGATCTGCCAGATCCGCTGCATCGACCTGGGGATCGCGGTCGGCTCGGCGGCCAAGATCGCCAGCCTGAACAACGTGGACGCGCGCTGCCAGACGCGCATCGCGGCCGCCGCGCGGCATCTCGGCGTCATCGCGGCCGACCTCGCGGTCGCGCTGTCCATGAGCGTGAGCCACAAGAACATCTTCTTCGACCGCACGATGCCGCAGGTCTCGTTCGAGGACGCGCCGAGAGCCGCCTCCATCCCAGCGGAGTGACGGGTCGGTGACGGGTCACGGAGGGACCGACGGAGGGACCGACGGAGGGACATGATGAGCAGAGATCGCACGCGTTCGGTGTGGGAACGCAGGCGCGGCCTCCGACCGCGCGGGCTTGCCGGCGTCGTGGTGGCGCTGCTCCTGTTCCTGCTCTTGGCCGGGGCCGCGCCCCACGCCGCCACCCCGCAGCTCCGGTTACGGACCATCGCCGATGTACCGCTCGCCGGTGGCTCCTCGCGCCTCGACTACGAGAGCCTGGACGAGCGCACCGGGTTGCTCTTTATCGCCCATCTCGGGGCCGGGATCGTCAGCGTCTTCGACACCAAGACGCAGCGGATCGTCGCGAACATCCCGCAGGTCGCCGGTGTCCATGGGGTGCTGGCGGTGCCCGCGCTCGGCCGGGTCTACGCCTCGGCGACGGACGACAACCAGGTGGCCGTGATCGACGAGCGGACGCTACGGGTCATTGCCCGCATACCGGGTGGCGCCTATCCCGATGGCCTGGCCTACGATCCGGGCGCGCGCACCGTCTTCGTCTCCGACGAGACCGGCGGGACCGACACCGTGATCGACACGCGCACCAACCGGCACAGCGCGACGATCACGCTCGGCGGCGAGGCGGGCAACACGCAGGATGATCCCATCTCGGGCCGCATGGTCGTCGACGTGCAGACGCGTAACGAACTCGTCGCGATCGATCCGCGCACCAATCGCGTCGTGGCGCGCTACGCCCTCCCCGCACGCTGCCAGCATGACCACGGCCTGCTCATCGACGCGCCGCGTCGCCTGGCGTTCATCGCCTGTGACGGCAACGCCACACTCCTGGTGTTCGACCTGCGCTCCGCGCGCGTGACCGCCGTTCAATCGGTCGGGGCCGAGCCGGACGTGCTCACGTTCGACGCCGCCGCGCGCCGCCTGTACGTGGCGGCGGAGAGCGGGATCGTGTCGATCTTCGACGAGCGCGGGCGGACGCTGCGCAAGGTGGCCGAAGGGTTCGTCGCGACCGAGGCGCACGTCATCGCCGCCGATCCCCGCACGCACGATCTCTACCTGCCGCTCCAGGATGTCGGTGGTCGGCCCGTGCTGCGGATCGCGTCGTTCAGTCCGTAGGCATCGTCTGGGCGGGGATCGGCGGACGACGATGCGCCATGCAGGGTCTCGCTCCACGGCCCGGTTCTGGCCGTCTAGAACGGGACGGCTACGCCTGCAATCCCGTTCTAGACGTCTCGGTTGATCACGAAGCGCGAAACCCTGTCAGGATCGTCGTCTCGGCGCAACCTTTATGACACGACGGCGCAGGCTTTGTGGCAAACGGCGCAACCTTTACGACAACGCACACGCGCAGTTGTTAGCTAGCATCGAGTAGAGACCCAGACATAGGCCTCCCGGGCGGGGTAGTGGTTACGGTAAGATCTATTACCATTACTGCTTCGGGCGGTATACTGGGCGAGAAAAGGCTGTGTGTTGTCGGAGGGGAGGGCATGGCGGATAACATCTGGCAGGGGCAGCGGATCAGGCTGCGCGCTATCGAACCGTCCGACGCGGATGCGCACTTCGCCTGGAACCAGGATAGCCAGACCTCTCGGCAGCTCGACCGCGTCCATTTCCCCCAATCGCGCGAGGCGGCCAGGCGGTGGGCCGAGAAGGCATCCGACGCGACCGGCACCGGCGACGCCTTCCATTTCGAGATCGAGACCGTGGAGGGCGAGCTCGTGGGGTCGATCGGCGCCCACGACTGCGATGCCCGCAATGGGACCTTCGCTGTAGGGGTGGCGGTGCGCGACGAGCGGCAACGGCGGGGCTACGCGTCCGAGGCGGTTCCTCTCGTCCTGCGCTACTACTTCGAGGAGCTGCGCTATCAGAAAGTGACGGTGCGGGTCTACGCGTTCAATGAGGCGTCCATCGGATTATTCACGCACCTCGGGTTTCAGCCCGAGGGTCAACTTCGCCGCATGATCTTCACGCGCGGACAATTCTTCGACGTGCTCATATTCGGCATGACCGACGAGGAGTTCGCCGCCCATGGACAGTAACACCCCCGCGCTCTTCGACGGGTCGGGCCTGCCGGCGACCGGGCCGGACACGCTGACCGACCCGGTGTACGCCTACGTCGGGAGCCTGTCGCCGGCGAGCCAGGAGGCCGTCTGGAAGCGCCTGCGCACCGTCGCCCGCCTCTTCGACATCCCCGACCCGGCGACCTTCCCCTGGCACCACCTGCGCGCCGCCCAGGTCGCGCGCATCCGGCAGCGCCTCATGCAGCCCTACGGCCCCACGAACAAACGGGCGGCGCCGGCGACGGTGAACCTGACGCTGGCCGTGTTCCGGGGCATCGCGCGGGAGGCCCGCAACGCCAACGCCCTGACCGACGAGGAGTACCGCCGTATCTGCGAGGTCAAGGCCGACAAGGGCGAGCGCCTGGCGCGCGGCCGCGCCGTGCCCGCGGGCGAGTTGGTCGCGCTGGTACGGGCGTGCGCCCGGGACACGAGCCCGGCCGGTGTGCGCGACGCGGCGATGCTGGCCGCGCTCTACACCGGTGGCCTGCGCCGCTCCGAGTTAGCCGCGCTCGCGCTCGACGACTACACGGCCGCGCCGCCCGCGCTGCGTGTCCTGCACGGCAAGAACGACAAGCAACGCGTCGTCCCGATCCCGGCGAGCGCCGCCGCCCTCGACCGCTGGATCGCCCTGCGCGGCCGCGCCCCCGGCGCGCTCTTCGTGCCCATCGACCAGGCCGGCCGCATCGCCGCCGTGGGCGACGGCACGGGTATGAGCGCGCACGCGATCTACAAGATGCTCACCAAGCGCGCGACGCAGGCCGGCGTCCCGCCCTTGACGCCCCATGACATGCGCCGGACCTTCGTGGGCGACCTGCTCACCGCCGGCAACGACATCAGCGCCGTGCAGCGCATGGCCGGCCACGCGAGCGTGACGACGACGCAACGCTACGATCGGCGCGGCGACGAGGTGATGCGGCGCGCGGCCGACACACTCCACTTCCCGATGCCGGCGACGGAGCCGGCTAGGAGTTCGTAATCGTTGGTCGTATCGTGCAGAGAAAGGGGCGCGGTGTATGATGCGCGGATTGGCTAAACTCGCCGGCGATAGTTGGCAGCTAGAGCAACTTAGCGAATTGATGGGCTCGCCAGATCTCAGGGTTGTGAAGGAGGACGACGGCTATTACCTGTGCGGAAACGCGTTCGACGGGCTGACGGAGGCGGGCGCCGTCCATGCAAAGGCCCAAAAACTGCTCTCGCATATCAACGGGGCGGCACGACTCCATTTGGGTCATATCACCCCTATCACGACCGATACCGTGGCATTCGTTGATGAGCAGGGTCGGCGGCTCTCCACGACCGTACTAGGATTGGTCATGACAGCGGGTGCCGGTGCCGTAGGGGTCGGACGGATAACGATGATCGGCCCTGATGGGGTGCCTCTTCCTTCACCACCAAGCGACATCCAAAGGTGGACAGCACTCGCCGCTTATGACGATGCCGCTGCGCACACGCTTCGTCTGCTCTCGTACGAACCTGATTGGTCGATCCTCCATAAACTCCTTGAGGTTGTGGAGCAAGATGTCGGCGGCGAGAAGGAGCTTGAGCGCAAGCCGTGGGCGCATAAAGCCGAACTTAAGCGATTCACGCACACGGCGAACAGTTATAAGGCGCTTGGTGATGAGGCGCGCCATGCTCACAGTAAGTGGGAAGAGCCGCCCAACCCTATGACCTTCTCCGACGCAGAACTCCTCATTAGGCAGACAGTCACGGCATGGTTGAATGGCAAATAAGTTTGTCGAGCAACGACGGATGTATTTGCTCAGACTCGATGCTTACAATCGCTGCGCAGCCGCTAGCGGGGGCACCCGACGTGACGACGACGCGCGACGACCGCTGCGGCGAGGCGTCCAAGCGCAAGGCCGTGGAGAAGTTGCCCTTGCCGACAATTCAAGCATGAGGGAGCGAAGGCGCGTGAACATATGGATTTGACTACTCTGGACAGTCGATTATATCTGCACCTCGATTATTCGCGCACGGTCGGCATCGGCAAGGTGCAGCCGCGCATACAGGTCACACTCAAAGCCCGCACGGCGCAAGCCGTCGAGGTAGCGCGGGGACAGCTCATTGTCTCACTCTCGCTGAATAATGAGCTGCTGGGAACTAGCCCCTTGACTTTCATCGGCCCTATATCCACTTCTGACACTTACGTGGTCTTCGACATCGCTGTTAATCGCCACGCGCTACAGTATCTGCAAGAGCACATGCAGGGGTCATCGCTATTCCTATCGCTGGGTTTGTCCGGCCTCATGTGGGTCCGAAGTGTTGCTCCCCCCGACGCGTCACAGATCCGGAACCCGGTCGGCTTCGACGATGGAACACCCGTGCCCGTTGATTCAGCTCGTGCAAGCGGCGGGATGATGATACCCCTTGCGCGCAGCGATGTATATACACAGATACTCGAGCCCACGGGATTCGGCCGATACATCCTGATGGAGTTGCCTGTCCCTCCCGTGCCAGACCCGTCGCAGTGGCGGACTGCCATAGAGCATTTGGAGAAGGCCGATGAGCAATGGACTCTCGGCTATGATGCTGGCGTGTTCGCTGAGTGCCATGCGGCATTAGAGAGCGCCACCTTCGCGGCGGGAGAAAACGACCAGAGAGAATTGTTGGCCAAGATCGAGGACACCCGAAAGCGAGATGCGCTAAATCTACTGGTGCAGAAGACAAAAGTATATCTCGACTCTGGTAGGCATGCGAGCAAACAGGCGGGGAGCGAGCAGCAAGGTAAGTTCGCGGTAGACCACCAGGATGCCGAGTTTGCGCGTGCTCAGACGCGCTTTCTCGTCGCCTACCTTGCCAAGCTACTGACGGGTCGCAAGAATGAGTGATGAGAAAGATCCACGTCAATCTGTCGATGCTGGTTACGTCGAGAAGCTGCACGTCCCCCTGCCCACGTGATGGCCCCCGCCTCTTTCTCCCGCGCCTCGGCGCGGCCCTGTGTGACGGGGGCGCGACGACAGGGTATGGCGACACAGGGCCGGCCCGCCGGCCGGGAGAAACACAACGCGACCGTCGCGCCGCAGCTTACAGCGTTATGACGCTATAATGTCATAGCGGTGTAGCGCCGTAAGATTGCAGCGTCATGACGCTAAAGCGTTACAGTACTGTCACGTTGTAGCGTCGTAGCGTCATAGGGGTGTGATGAGAACGATAAGCATACTCAACTTCAAGGGGGGCGTGGGCAAGAGCACGCTGGCTATAAACCTTAGCCATGCCCTTGCCATGGCCGGCGTGTCGGTCCTCGTCGTCGATTGCGACCTGCAAGCGAACGCGAGCACGCTCCTCCCCGAGCGGCGAACGCCGACGCTCACCGATGTCCTGATGGGCCGGGCGTCCCTGGTCGATGCGATCCACCCGGCCCGCGAGAATCTGCGGATCGTGCCGGCCGATGGGAATCTCGACGAGGCGGCCAAGCGCGTGGCCGCCGGCGGCTTGCGCGGCTACTACATGTTACGTCAAGCGATGGAGGAGGTGCGTGGCGTCGATGTGGTGCTCTTCGACCACTCGCCGTCGTACTCCGCCGTGACGGAGACCGTGCTGCTGGCGAGCGAGGAGATGCTGATACCGTGCGAGCTGGCGTCCTTCTCCATCGAGGGCCTCCTCCAGATGTTCGACAAGCTGGACGGCGCCCTCGTCGGTCACACGCTGCGCATGGCGGGTATCGTCCCCTTCAAGCTCGACCGACGCATCAAGATGCACCTGTCCTACCTCGACGAGCTGACCAAGGAGTTCGGGGAGAAGATACTGCCGGCCGTGCGCACCGATAGCGCCGTGGCGCGCGCGCAGTCGCTCCATCAGACCATCTTCGAGTACGACCCGGCGAGTAAGGCGGCCGTCGATGTCCGGGCGGTGGCCGCCGCGATCGTCAGCGGGCGGGTGGAGGTCACAGCATGAGCAAGGGGACGGAGTTTGCCAGCCCGTTCGACCGGGCCAAGCGCGGAGAGATAGGCAGCCGTCAGAGTGACACTATAGCGCCACAGCGTCATGACACTATAGCGTTACAGCGCGATGACACTGCGACGCTACAGCATGATGACGCTGCGACGCTACAGCATGATGACGCTGCGACGCTACAGCATGATGACGCTGTAGCGTCAAAGCGTGACGGCGCCGAGCAAGAGAAATCGGCGCACACGTCGCTCTACATGTCCCCGGCGCTGCTGCGCTGGTTGCGGCGCGACGCCCTGGACCGCGGCATGACGATGAACAAGTTGGTCGTGCAGCTCATCACCGAGTATCGAGAACGACAGGAGGGCTCACAGTCGTAGGTGCACAACCATCCGCGCACCTATCGGCAATCGTGCGGGAGGCGCTATTCGACATAATGTTAATCGCGCCGCGCACTATGCTGGTGCGTTGCGACTGTGGAGGGGGTGTTGCGCCGACCGACCCGGACGGATGACGCTAGGGGAAAGTAGCGGGGGAGGGAAGTGCCCATGCAAGCTCCGATGGATAGCCGCGACCCGGCCGGCGAGCTCGCGCTGACAGGGCTGACGCTGCGCCGGCAATTGAGCCTCGCCGAGCAGGTCGAGGTCGCGGGTCGGGCCGGGATGAGCGTGCCGCAGTTCATGCGGCACGTGGAGGCGCTGCGCCGGCGCGGGCTGCTGCGGGTCACCACGGCGTTTGACGCGGAGACCGGGCTCCCGCTGTTGGAGTTCGACCTGGGGCCGGCGCTGGCGCCGCCCGTCGTCGCGACGGACGGGACCGAAGAGGGGGGCGACGATGCGTAACCTTCTCGTGCGTTTGTGGGGAAAGAAGTCGGCGGCGGAGCAAGCTCCCGCGATGGGCACAGCAGGTCAGGGTGGGGCTGCGGACAAGGACGACGCGCGCGACCGATTCCTGGAGGGATACCGCCGGGAGAGCGCCGAGCGCGACCGGCAGTGGCACGCTCCGCCACGATTCCCTTTACACATATTTGCAGTGGACGGTGAGACGGTTTTGGGCCGTGAGTGGCCCCTGACGCGGCCCTACCACGCGTGAAATCGCTCTAACCGGCAGGTCAAACTGGTGTTTTCCGTCTCATCATGGACTGCACGTATGTGTCAACCTAATAGTGGCGGAGTGTCGCAGTGGAAGGAGGAGCGGACCAAAGAGGCCGAGGCACGCTACGGCCCGGCCGCAACGTGGCCGCGGCTCTCCGAAACGCTCGGGGGGCCGAAGCACCCCCGGTTCTGCCAGTCATGCGGCTCGGAGCGGCCACCGGAGGCCTTGGACGAGGCGACGCCGGCGACGGGGGATGAACCGGGCGCGGTGCCGGCCAAGGCCAACGACTCGTTCCGACGTGTGAAGGCCGAGCTAGAGCCACCGCCGGGCGTGTACGGCTGGCAAGAGCACGACGGCCGCGACGAGCCCGAGTCCATCCCGAGTCCATCGCGGTCATGCTCTGCACGACCTGTAGCAAGCGCTTGATTACCCCACACCCACGCGTCTACAGGCGCATCCCGCGCCGCGCGCCGTTCCCCGGCATCATGGACCTGTGCATCGACTGTCGTTTCCGCGCGGGCGTCACCTGCACCCACCCCAACCGCGTGAGCAACGGCGGCGAGGGCCTCCAGATCGACGCCGCGCCAGGTATGTGGGCACACGCCCGCACAGCTGTAGGTAGCCGCACCCTGACGCTCTACGCGTACCCGCCGCGGGCCTGCGCTGAGCATGAAACCGTGGAGGGTGGTAAGCAACACCCGATCGGGGTAAGGGAGTGAAGAGGATCATGGACGAGCACAGTCCATCACGTCCTCGCTACAACATTTCCGGGATAATCCCCGCTAAGCGGCCCGTCGATCACTGCAACGCGAGACAACGTGGATCCATTGATCGTTCCGCGACGAGTTTTGGGACCGAACTTGCCGGGATTCCCGCCCTCGGAGACCCTGACCGGTCCTGTTTGGAGCCGTTTTTCTCGGGGAACCATGATTCTGTGACGAGTGTTCTACGACGAGTCAATGTTGCTGGCAGTTGGCCGGCCTCATTCTGACGGAAATGACGCCTATTTAGAGGGGATTTCCCTGGCTTAAATGTTGAGACCCCATCGCAGAAGGGGGGGGATTGACATAAATATAGGTTGTATCTCCACGCTGTTTCACACAACATTGAGTTGCTGCTGATCTGCTTCGGCCAAGCCTTTGATCGTACGCAGCGTCTTATTGGCGATGTTGTGTATGAAATCCCCGACGATGTAGCGCGCGAAGAGTGGGCCGACGATCGCGGGCCAGGGCGGGTTGAAGTCGTGCACGATGCGGACGTCCGTACCGCCTGGGCCGGGTTCGATGATCCACTCGACAACCATCCCCCTTGTGATGCCGCGGACGTGGCGGAAGTGTATTTTGTGGCGCGTGGGGTCCAGCTCCTCGATTGAGGTCCACTTCACCGGGAATCCACCGTCGCGCGTCGCGGCCATTTCCACTAAGCGCGTGTGGCCGTCGTCCCTATAGAGAGTGACATAGCGGTAGTGAGGCAGGATGTCTGGCCACCGCTCGATGTGCGCGGCCAAGTCGTAGATGCGCGCGGGCGGCGCGTCGATGGTGATGCTATTCTCGCTGTGCATAAGGTTTCTTCTTCCCCTGACGTATACTCACAGATATGACAGCCTTCAATCTTGTCACTGCCCCGTTGCCTATTGTTCTCTTTTGGGCAACCTGCATGGCATGGTTTGTCATGTGGGTGTGGATCGCGCGCCATGCGCATGCCAAGTCGTCCAGTCAAGACCGTGGTAGCCGCACCTTCCTCGTGGTCAGCCTGTGGACTGGCCTGCTCCTATCGTTCGTCCTTGCATGGACGGTGCCGCCCGCGCGCATCGCCAGCGACGGTTGGGTTCCTTTACTTATCGGGGTCCTCTTGGTGTGGGGCGGCATCGGCTTGCGCTTGTGGTCAGTCTGGACGCTCGGGCGCTTCTTCCGCACCGTCGTCACCATCCAGGCCGATCACCACCTCGTTGATAAGGGGCCGTACCGAGTGATACGGCATCCCTCATACGCGGGGAGCGTCCTGAGTGTCACCGGCATAGGACTGGCATTGGGCAACTGGCTTAGCGTGGCGGTATGTCTTGCTTTCACCCTCGTCGGGTTCAGCCGTCGCATCGTCGTCGAGGAAACGGTCCTCCAAGACGCCTTCACGGGTTCGTACAAGGCCTACACGCGCCACACCTGGCGTCTCCTACCGTTTGTGTGGTAAGTGCGGCCGTGCGGCCCCAGATGCCTCACCGTGGCCAAGAGAGAGCGTGGATCGCGCCGCGGCCCGAGTCATCCCACCATTTCGTGCCGCACTCCTCGCGACGCATTTTCTCTAGCAAGGGCGTCGGTTGCCCGAACTCGCCCATGACCGTCGCGATGCGCCGCGCCAGGCGCCAATGGCGCGCGTCCGGCTCGCGGTGATCCTTCTCGCGCCAGTGATCGGGGCCGAGCACGAGCGCGATCAGCAGCATCTTATCGCTCAGGAAATAGATCTGCCGGCCGACGTAATCCCAGGCGGCCCCGGCTAGTAGCTCGTCGGTGGCGCGGCGCATATCCTCGCTCACGTCGTCCCACGACTCGGCCTCGACGTTATCGGGGTCGTCGATCACGTTAGCCCGCCTGTTCGTGATCGCTCGGGTCGCCTCCACCGAGAGCTTGCAGTCCTCGGGCGTTTCATCGTCCGCGACGCAACGCACGTCCACCGCGTCGACGATCTGGCGGTTGGCGTAGACCTCGCTGTGATTCTCGGTCTCCTTCTGATCGTTGTAGACGATGAGGTCGACGATATCGCCGCGTAGCTTCAGCCATTCCGGTCGCGCGTAGCGCAGCGCCAGTTCCTTGCGGCGCTCCCATAGCGGCCACACGAAAACCTGGATCAACACGAGGAGCACACCCAGCCCCACGACCGTCACCGTGACAGGCATTTTCGCGTCGTATGCGCCGGCGCCGCTACGCCCGAGGTGGCGGGCCGTGGCCTCTGCCACCGTGACAAGGCCGGGCACCATGGCGGCGAGGAAGAGGACGATCGATGGTACAGCTTTCAGCCGCTCCCGCCGGGCCCGTGCAGCTCGCGCGGCATGGATGTATTCAACCACGTTCCAGAAGGCGGCGAGCGTCAGCCCTCCGCCCATGACCACGTTCATCAGCCAGAGCACTGTAGGGGTGCCCCTGCGGCTCCCATAGTACAGGGCGCTCGGATTGTGGACACGGACGCCATGGGCCGCCCCCACAACGCGGCGAAGATGATAAAAGTTGCCACGCTCGCCGTCACTGTGGCAATCTTTTTGCGTGCGCTGCGACGGTTGACGGTCGCGATCATGAGGTAGTGGGACAGAAACATGCTCATGAAGCCGAGGTGCGTGAGCAGGCGACCGATCCCCGTGACCGGGATTACACGATCCACTGCCATCGCGTTGGCGTCGGGCAGGAGCGGCATCGCAAGCACAAAAAACATGCCAGTCAGGAAGGCCGGCAACCGCGCGCGCCGCGAATGTCCCCCGACGTATGACACGCCGAGGATATAGGGCACGCTTAGGGCCAGCAGCAGGGCCGTGGACACGGTCTCACCTCCCGCTGAGGAAGCGCCGGAACGGGCCTCCGTAGAATTGGTCGAAAGGCGATTCCTCCTCATCAGTTAGCCCCGCCCGGTTCTCATCGTCGCCCAAGGTGTAGAGTGTCGCGGCCGCAGCCAGATGCTCGGCGTCGGCGTCGTCCGCGTCCGTGACGAGGTGCCCTTTCGACAACCCGAACGGCTGCAGGGAGGCGTGCGGCGATAGGTCGGACGGCAGCCTGATCTCCTTGAGCCGGTGGCGCCTGTAGATGTGCATCAACTCGTGGTATTGGGTGCGCAGGACGACTAAGGGGTTGCGGTGCGGATAGTAGAGGATTGCGTATTTTTCCGTGCCGATCTCCTTGCACACCATCCCGAAAACACCGTCATCGAAGGTGAAATGCTCACGCAGTTCGATCTTACACCCCTCGTCCCGGCGCAGGGCCTCTATGCTCCGGGCGAACTTCAGGGGCGAGCAATCCTGCGGGTATAGACCTAGTTTGGGGAACTCTCGATTTATGAACTCCTGCCCGGGAAGGATTATGCGATCCGGTTGTCGGCGATGTCTCATGGGGTTGCGCGCTCCTGATGATATGGTGGCCACCTCTTGCTGTGCTGCTTAATTACTCGTCGGACACTTTCTTTGGATCATCCGCTTCCTTTTCCTTTGTCTCTTTCAATACCCTGTCGGCGTGTTCCATCATCTGTAAGATCAGTGCCCGCTCTGCCATGCCCATACTGCCGGCGCGCAGCGCGACCTCGCGGACCAAGGGCTTATCCAGGTTGTGCCGCATCTCGTCATCCAGCGTGTCCATTGGCACCCCAGTTTGCGAGAAGTAGTCCAGGGGTACGCGGAAGAAGCGCGCCAACACCTCCACCCGCTCGAAGGGGACTGCGCCGATGTTGCCTTTACGCAGGATCGACAGGTAGGGGACGGACATCCCGGTACCCTGGCTCACCTCGCTCAAAGTGTAGGGGCGGCCGCTATCTGTCAGGCGCGTCTTAAACAAGTGGTTCAGCAATCTGGCGAATTGGCGCGATTGGCCAGTCTTACCCCGTTGCTCTGCGTCCTGGCTGTCGCTCTTTTCGTCGCCTTCGTTCACCTTGACACCTCGCCGCACGGTGGCTATGCTCCATGTATGGGTTGTCTATCTTCAAGTAACACTTGTGTATATTAACAGGTGCGGCACGGGTACAGATGGAGGCTACCAGTGAACCTGAACGAGTCAACCCCGTCTAGCGAGATTGAGGGGTACGCCTGTGTATGCTGCGATTGCGGTACGGACGTCTTTCCGCTCCCGTTCCGCGTCAACCTAGGCATACACATGGTCCGGGCTATCGTGCGCGGGGTGTGGATCGTGGACAGTCGCACCGGCACACTGAGGCAGCGTGCCATCCTTTTCTGCCCCGACTGTGCCGATCCCGAGGAGGTGGAGGACTACGAGCAGCTAGAAAGCTTCCCCCCCCACAACGCTGCCGCGCACGCCGCGCGTGTAGCGTCTGCTAAGGATGATGCTCGCCGCGCAGTCTATCCATAGACCTGGTGTTCTATACCTGCATCCGGGCGTTGCGCAGACGCGCTAGAGTGCGCTATGATGGGCACAATGAAGAAGCCTGCTATGTCCTAGTAAAACTGTCGTGCTAAACGCACGAGGCCCACCGGGCTTCCCCGATGGGCCAACGTCCGCCGCCTATAGTGTGCGGTTCTGGTGAGTTGTGTTGTAGAAGCCAGCCACCAGGCCGCTAGATCGGGTCCGAAAACTCTGACGGGCTACCACCCCCAAAAGAGCTTTCGGGACTCACAGGGGAGCTTTATGCTTCCGAGGAGTACCTATGAGCAATCATACGGGAGCCGTGGCTGCTTGTCAAACGCGGCCCCACACATCGGGGGAAGAAACGTTACTCCCCCCATCGTCCGAGGGGATCGACCGGCGCCTGGTCCTGCGCTACGGGGCCTGGCTGCTCGTGGGCGGGTACACGGCGCTGCCGACGTACGCCTGGGTCTACTACGCGCGGCTGGGCGTGAGCGAGGCCGAGATGGTCCTGATCGCGCAGCTCTGCACCTACTGGTGGGACGCGCGCGACCCGTACCCCGGCGAGGCGGCGCTGGCGGCGCGCATGGGCAAGACGGTGCGCACGATCCACGGCTATCTCCGTTCCTTGGAGGGGAAGGGGCTCCTGCACATACAGACTCGACTATCCACACACGGCCGCCAATCCACGAACGCCTACGACCTGCGCCCGTTCTTCGCGGCCGTCGAAGGGTTTGCCCGCCTCGACGGTCTCTTATCAGACGACGACGCCCATCACACGACGCCAGGGCTACCTCAGACGCCCAACGTGACTCCGCGCGACGGCCGCGAAGAACGGGCGCACAGCGGGGACGACACACCTGCGCGCACACAAGGGCTAGATGCGGAACGGAAACTGCTATGTGCAGGCGCGGAGCGTGACGGACCCGCCACCCGGCCACTGGGTGGCGGGACGCCACCCAGTGGGGAGGGTGAAGGATTGCGCGCGGGAGGGGCGAAGAATCCTTCACCCCAAGTAAACCCAGTCGAAATAGACTCTTTCGATTTCGATTCGATACCCCCTACCCCCACCTATCCCGCGAACGCGCGTTTCCGTACATCGGTTGGCGTTGACGCCGGCACCGAGGGGCCGCAGCTCCCTGGCGAGGTTTTCCAGGACGCGGACGACCAGGCGCTCGCGGCGGAGGTCGCCGCCCTGAGCGACGAGCTGGGGGACGATGCGCCACGCTCGAGTCTCGGCCGCGCCCGCAACTTGCGCCGCGACGCCGGCGTATCCCTCGACCGTTTCCTGCGCCTGCTCGACGAGGCGGCCGCCCGAACGCGCGACCGTCAGGAGAGCATCGTCAAGCGCCGGCGCGACGGCCAGGCCCCCAACGGCATGCCCTACCTGTTCGCCGTTCTGCAGGACCTCCTACACCCGGCGCCGCCCCGCGCAGCCGACGTCGGCCCGGACCGGCGACGAGTTGGCCCGTCAGGTCGACAACGCCGGCGCGCTGATAGCCGCGGCGAGGCCTCCGGTTCCTACGCCGCATGGTCCGACAGCCCCGCGCCCCTGCCCATCGTTGAGGAGCATCCGGTGTGGCGCGCGGCCCTCGCCGAGTTAGCCCAGGTCATGACCCCCGAGAACTTCAACGCCTGGCTGGCCTCGACGCGCGCCCTCGACCAGGATGGTGCGGTGTTGCGCGTGGCCGTCCCCGCCGCCTTCAACAAGACCTGGTTGGAGCAGAAGCTGGCCGGCAAGGTGCGGGGCGCGTTGCACACGATTGACTACGCGGGCCTACACACGGAGCCCGTCGCGCGCGTCGAGTATGTCGTCGCGGCGGCATGAGCGCCCCTCTAGATGTCTTGAACAGGGACATATCGTGCGATTGCGTCAAGTTTAGGCGGCAAGTTTGGCCTGGTCGATCCAGCGGTCAATGGCTCCCTCCAGCCTGTCGAAATAAGGACGCAACGCCGCGTCT
>JAABUH010002186.1_pt1 | contig 19313 bp, 20 predicted proteins | sample 5559121 | NCBI WGS metagenome assembly JAABUH01 (sample SAMN10711871, study PRJNA513364) | rock metagenome | isolation source: Antarctica rocks | place: Antarctica: Victoria Land, Battleship Promontory nord | collected 2015-12-28
CAGACCGCGCAAGACCCTCGGCCGGGCAACACCAGCCGAGGCCATGCAACGTCTACTGTTCCACCCCAACAACCCCGTTGTTGCGACGACCAGCTGAATTCGCCATCCGCCTCCGGGACACGTTGGAGCGCGCCATGGACTCCAGCCCGTCCAGCGTTCCGACACGTTGACCGACCAGGATTGACGGGTGACGATTCGCAATCCAGCGCCGCCCACCTTGTACGTTTCTCTATGCTATCGACGGATGCTCTTGAACCACGGGGTTGAACCTCGCTTCGGCCCCCTTCCCCCCAGCTTCGTCCATTGACTTCGCCAGCGGCTATCCCAGTCATGTTATCCTTCGAAGGGATTGATGGATCGGGGAAGACCACCCAGTCCCAACGCCTTGAGTCAGCACGCCGCACTGCTGGCTTACAGGTATCAGCCCTACCTCTCTACGGGCACGATATGGTTGAAGCCATGCTTGACGATCTCGACGCTGGTCCCGGGGTCTCCGACGCTTCCGCCCGCTATGCTGTGACAGCTAAGCTTCTTAGCCGGTTCGAATGGCATGTAGCGCCCCGCCGCGCCGACGGCGAATCGTTTCTCTATGACCGGTACTTGTTGTCCTTCGTCGCCTCGGAGCTAGTCAGAGGGGCCAACGAGGAGGAGCTTTATGTGATGACCCGTCGGGTTGTAACACCGGATCTCGCTCTTGTCTTCGATATTGATCCTCAGGTCGCATTGACGCGAAAGGAAGGACGCGTTAACTTCCATGAGGGTGGCCTGACCCTGGCTAATTTTTTGGGACAGGCCGTAGACTATACGCTATTTCAGCGAGGTCACTACCCTCTTGAATGGGTCCAGCAGTGTTTCCTTGCCTACCAGAGCCAAGTGCGGCACACGATCTTAAACCTTCTAGAGAACGAAACGTGGCGCGAGCGCTTCGGCCACAATGTAGTTCTCCTCCAGGGCGATCAACCGGCTGATGACCTCGCAGCGGCTGTCGCTGTAGCGGTCGCCCACGCCCCTTCCGGCGCGACTCCATAGTGCAGCCACCCGGACCCACCCGCTACCCACTATCTTGGGTCAAGCCTACCCAAGCGATCGTCTTAGCCAACGTGGCTCCCAGGATTGTGTGCGTCACTGGTGTCCGGGCTGCTGCACAACCAGTTCAGGCGCGTTGCCAGAACCTCCAGCGGGGGTCACGGCTGGCACCTCCCAGGTCCGTCGGCGGTTGAAACTCTGCCACTCCAGGGATGCCAAGCGGCACTATCGCCGACATGATCAAGATTGCAAGGGCGATCCAAGCGACAGCGGAAATTCCTGAACGCATCACCAGCCACCCGGCGAACACGTACCCCACCGGATTGAGTACGGTAAACGTCAGGGAGTCCAGCGCAAATATCCGCGCCAAGAACTCAGGGGGAACTTGTAGCCGAAGCGCGGAGGTCCAAAGCACCGCAAACAGACCGAGGCCGACACCCGTAACGCCACTAGCTAGCGCGATCTCGAGCGGCGGCGCATGCAGGGCTACCAGGCCAAGCTCAGGGACCTGAACCAACAGACCACATAGTGCGGTCAGGCCGCGTCGTCGTGGCCGGAGCCGAACGGCCAACGCCGCTCCCACCGCACCGCCCAAAGCCTCAGAACCCACAACGACTCCGTACCACGTCGAAGAGCTTGGGCCAATCAGCAATGGTAGAACAAGTCCCAGTGGACTAATCACAAACGCTGACTGCACGGTACCTTGTGCCATCACCGCAGCAATCCAGCGACGTTTCCATACGTAACGCAACCCGTCCCTTGCGGCTACGACCAAGCCAGGGTGCACACCTTCCAACAATGGCGTGCCGTCCCGCACTTGAAATAGCGTCAAGGAACTCACAACAAAGGTCCCCAAGTCGACCCACAGACAGACTCTGGGCGAGGTGGCGCTCGCGATTAGACCGCCGAGAAGAGCCCCACCCACCATCCCTATGCGATTGGTCACCGCCCACACGCTATTAGCTGACACCACGACGCTGTCCGGAACAACCGACGAAGTAAGCGAAGCATAAGCCGGCTTATATACACCAGTCCCCACCCCCAAGACAACAGCGCCAATCAATAGCGCCACCACCGGTGCCTGAGACCCAGCAAGTAAAATGCTGGTGACGCCCGCTGCACGCATGCCATCCGACACCAGAATCATCCGGGATCGTCTGTACCTATCCGCCCACACCCCACCTAGAATTAGCGACGCCACCTTCGCCACACCATACACACCCAGGATCAATGACAACGTCCGAGCGGCGTCACGACGGTGCAGAACAAAAAGGGCGATCGCAACCGAGAACATATTGTCGCCAATAACGTTTGCCGCTTGACCGAACCAGACTCGACGAAATGAGGCATACCTAAACGCAGAAGCCCCAGTGACGCGGGGCCGTTCGCTCTTAGGTGTGTCCGACCTTGGTAGAAAACTCACGTCTCAAGAGCTCTGAGGGCTCCAGTGGCCCAGTTACACGCCTCACACAACGGGGACGCCGCGTCGGCTCGTCAGCTCAACTCTTACAACATTAGGGGCGCCACCACTGCCACTACGGGTGCGAATTGCTCCAAGTTCTCCGTCGAATGCCATTTTATACGCTGGATCGACGTGCTCTCCAGGTACATACGGGACTAGCCTTACATCCCAGGCCGCTTCGCCCTGCAGATGGGTGAGGATGGCCTCAATCATACTGTTGTAATTGTTCGCTACGCATGAGTCACAGCTCAAAAAGGCCCCTCGCCCTAGACCGGAACCGACTCCACGTTCGACAACCTCAGCAATGCGCTGGATGATCTCCGGATCATGAAGATCGCCAACAAAAGATTCTTCACGAAACCTCGCGTCCATTGTGGCTAGCCAGCAGGCCGAGAAATCGTTCTGAACGCCGAAGAAGACGCGGTTCTTTGAGTTATAACACTCGTCGAGACGCTGCACTGACATGTAGCGATCCTTATGATAGTTAACGATCGTCGGGCGGCGTACTAGGCGGGGTACGACGACAGCAAATCTCTCGTTATGGAGAGCCTCGACCTCTGCAAGTTGGTGGACGATCCGACCATAGGCGGCTTCCGTAAGCCCGCCGGCCACCTTCGCGAAGGTCTCCTGACCATATACCACAAAGTCGGCTCCGAGGTCCCGCGCCATGGCGGCAAAGGGTAGAATTTCGTCAGCGTTAGTGTTCTGGATCACGAAATGCAACCCGATGAGTAAGTCCGAGTCAGTAGCGTCACGGTGAGTGACCAACCTGCTTATGGAGCGTAGGCGGTCAGCTAAGCCGGTAACGCCGTGCGTAGCGCGGTACGTGTCGTCTGTTGCCGCATCGATGCTTACTCGTACCAGGGCGGTCGTGTCAACTAGCGCTGCGCGGATATTCGGAGCAGACAGTCGTTTCCCGGCGGTATAAACGCGGGTGATAAGGCCGTTTGCTTGGCACCCTCGGAGGAGCTCGGGAAGGCGGGGAAGTGAAAGGGGCTCGCCAGGCCCGGCCATGCTAACCATTTGGAAGGTGTCGTAGCGATCCCGTAGGATGGAGATCCGGCTTAGCGCCAGATCGACATTAAGCTTCTGCCGTAGTCCCTCCCTGTTCCGCGTATCGCTGGTGAAACACATCGTGCACTTGTCCGTACAAGCGTTTGCGGTGTCCAGATAAAGGATGAACATTGTGTCGCCGTGAGTTCTCATCAGTCCGTCGACATACCATCGTGGATTGAGGTCCATGATGAAGAAGTTGGCCGCTGTGCACGGGACGGTGAGTGTGGTGCCGTCACTCCCCCGGGTAACCCGGATCTGATGATAGCGGTGGACCCAGGAGCGCGGAAGCGAGGGCACGTCCCTGGGAGGTTGTGACAACGGAGCGGCGCTCATCAGAAGACCGGCGTCCGAAGCCGCCTCGCTCGAGGATCTGAGGTCATCGGCGCATGGTACGAGAACAGTCCCACAGCTAGGTGAACCGCGAGTGCAATCTAGGGGCGTCCTTGGCTAACATCCGGGGCCCACCCGCTCACCGACACGGGTGGACGGGACATCGGCCGGCTGAGGGTGTCGAGGCGACCGGCGTGGAACAACGTGAGCTGGAGTCGGTGGAAGATCGAGGCCGTGTTCCTGCCGGCCGTCGATGTGGCCCGGGCCGTGAAGGCACTGCCCGCAGTTGGGCGAACACCCATCGGGTCGCCTTCTTGACCGCCCACGCGTACATCGCTTATTACGATAGGTCCGTCCCGCCCAGGATGGCAGTCTTGAGCCGTGACGAGCCGGGAACCACCAGGCGACCCCAAGGAGTTGATCCTCGGGGCGTTGGACCAGCCCCTTGGCGGCGACTTGTTGCAGGTCGTCATCTACGGCAGCTCGGTTACCGGCGACATCCTCCCTGGCCTCTCCGACCTCGATGTCGTCATCCGCACGGCCAGACCATTGGACCTGAAAGCCGCCGGGCTCGTTGCCGAACCGGTCCCGCTTCCACACGCCGCCAAGGCCAAGCCCGCCCAAGCACCAGGGGCAACGTGGCCGTCCTGGCGCCCTACCGCATGGCGCAGGGCCCTGCACAGCGGAGTCAGTTTCACCGGTACGCGGTGGGGGCCGTGCGTGCTGCCATTGACATGGCCACGACCCAGCCGATGAATGTCCAGCCCAGGAAGATGTTGATTATGGCCACTGATCCGGTATTCGGTACTTTGCGGACCATGGCGATGATGGTTGGAATGAAGTAGACGGCCAAGATAAATATAACCAGCAGAACAATTCCGAATCCCGTGGTCCCTGAACCAGCTAGCAGCATTTGTTTACCTTTCTATTGTTGAGGTTTGTTGGAGACAGAGCATTGGTTCACCGCTGTTCGCCTGCGAAGCTCACGGAGGCTGACAGGCGGATGATTTGAGGGATTTCCATACTCAGACTCACATCGTTATGTGAATCGGTATGGTCGCCTTGGCGTTTTGGTAGTCAAGCCTGGTACCCGCAAAGCCGGTGCCGTTGGTGTTCAGAATGTTCCCGGGCACGATGGTCAGGGTTCCGTCAGTGAAGGAGGCGGGGACCTCCCAGGCCGCAGTTCCGCCAAAGATGGCGACGCTCGGATCCGGGTTAAAGACGGTGGCGGGGATCTGCCTGCCGCCGGGGAGGGTGAGCACCATGTTGGAGGGCGACACGGCTCCCGACCAGTCGTCTCCGTCGGTGACGTTGGTGTCCAGGGTCAGCCAGGCCATGGAGGGGTTGGAGGCTGGATGTTGCTGCACCGACCATGACAGCGTGGCGGAGTTCACGGTGATCTCGGGCGGGGAGCTGCCGTAGGGGAAGCTCCGGAAATAGATTTCGCCCGGAGGCGGGATGACGGCGAAGGGGAGGCTGTACGTCTGGCCCACTTGGACCGTGTCGTTCCGGTAGAACACCGCTGGGTCCCCTGGCGTCCTTTGCCCGTCTGTGAGTGAGATGGCCTGGGTGAGGCCGTCCTGGGACAAGGAGAGTTGGGCCGATGCCTTGTTGGGCACGGTGAGAACCAGTGTCGCCGTCTGGGTCTGGCTATTGAGGCCACTGGTGAGGTTCCCGAGACCGTCCACGTTCTGGGTTGCGCCGCCGACCAGGGCCGCCGACGCCGGGGCGGTGCTGGCGGAGCCCGAGTCCTGGCCGAGGGCGGAGGCGTGGAGTTGGGCAACCAAGTACTTGGAGTCAGGGGGCGCTTTTGTGGTGGTCCCGTTGTCGGTCACAGTTTGAGCGAAGGCGGTCCGCTCGATGGTCACCTCGTCGGTCCCGGTGCTGAGGTAGGCGTTGGCTCCGAGCGAGCGGTATGTCAGGCCACCGAGCTGGATAGCAGGCAGGGCCAGAAAGTTGGCAGGTGCCACCTTGGCGCCATCGGCGCTGCCCTGGTCCGAGGAGCCACTTGCCGAGCCGGGCGAGGAACCACTCCCGCACGCAGCCAAGAGCACTCCCGCCGCTGCCAGCAAGGCCCCGCCGTCCCCAGCCGAACCCCACGCCCACCGCTACTTCCCATGTCGCGGACCCTCCTGTCAGTCCCCGTGACACCTCGTGTCAGGACCCCTGACAGTAGCCCATCACACTCATAGTGTGTAGACCCGGCATCGGGCTGTTCGTACCGTCCGCGGGTGAGCGCGGGAGCGAAGCGGATCAAGGCAGAGCATCGACTGCCAGCGCATCGGGTGGCCTTCGGGCGGCGGCTGCGGAACCTTCGCTCCGAGGCCGGCCTGTCTCAGGAGGACCTGGGGGAGGCGTCCGGCCTCCACCGGAACTATGTGGGCGGGATCGAGAGGGGCGAGCGGAACTGCGGGATCGATGCCGTTTACGCGCTAGCCAAAGCCCTAGGGGTCAACCCAGCCCGACTGTTTGAGCAGATGGGCGAAGATCCTGGTCGGCTCGGTTGAGATTCGCTGACGCGAGACCGGTTGGGAGAGTAAGGGGCCAATTGGGGGCGCAAGGTAATTCGGGTGGCGAAGGCCAACGTCGAGCGAGCCAAGGTCGTTGGCTTCTGGCGGACCATCGAGTTGTTCAGTCCTCAGCGGGTGGACAAGGTCGACCGTGAACGAGGCGTATTCCGAGTCGAGCCCGCGAAGGCGCTGCCGTGGGAGGAGGACCACCCCCTTCGCCAGGAAAGACTGAGAAAGGGCCAAACACGGCGACACACGGTCTATTTGGGCATCTATTCGCTGGAGTCCGTCTTCGAGGTGCTGCGGCGAGTCTTTGAGCCCGATACGGAAAGCTACGACGACCGCCCGGGGGAGAGCGCTCTGGCTGCTTTCATGGTCTCCGATGAGGGGCTCCCGCTGCTGGGCTCCCAGGTGTTGTCCAGTTGTGCTTGGGCAACTGGGAGGGCCTTCCAGGTCCGCGGGCATCGGGATGGTTGGCTGGATTCGACGATGCCGAGCGCCAGTTCGCCGAGATGTTCGAGACGCTGTTCGCCGCTGACACGAACGACGAGCGCGTCACTGAGTTGGCGGACGATGGTCCCCCTGTCGGCAAGCCGATCAATGCGGAGGCACTAATCGGATTCCGGGACTCCTTGGCGAAGGCGCTGGGCTTGGGTAAGGAGTTTCCCCACGACGAGATCCGGGTCAAGAGCCAGGTTATCAGTGAGAACAACGCCCACCAGACCGACGGGCAGGACTTCCTCAACAGCTTCATCGCCAAGGACCTCGAAGCTGTGGCGAGCGAGGTAGCAGCAGGCAGGCTCGGAGCGGCACTGCGGGAGTACCTACGTCCCGACGCCGATATTGAGACCGACCGCCGAGTTGACGTTAAAGAGAAACTCGACACCGTACTGGTGGCGACCGCTCCCAACCGTATCCCACTCGGCCGTTGGCCAAGCAGGCCAGAGCACCCGCTGGCCCTGAGCCAGCAGTTGGCCGTCAACACCGCCCTGGAAATGCTGGACGCCGGTTCGGGAATCTTTGGTGTGAATGGTCCGCCGGGAACCGGCAAGACGACGATCCTGCGGGATATCCTCGCCGCTCTGGTGGTCGAGCGAGCCCGGCGCCTATCCGCACTGGCCCATCCTCGTGATGCCTTTACCGGGACCCGGACCTGGAAGACCGATAAACGCCCGCACACAGTTCACTTGTGGAAAAAAGAACTCACCGGATTCGAGATGGTCGTCGCCTCGGCGACCAACGGGGCGGTCGAGAATGTCACCAACGAGGTTCCCGCCGTCGGAGCAATCGACGAGATGTGGCGGGGCATCGTCGACTACTTCCCGGACATTGGCTCGGACCTGCTCAAGCTCGGCCGCGAGGATGGAAAGGAGCCTCCTGACGGTGATACTGGGGCGGCGCAGGGAGCCTGGGCGCTGGTGGCAGCTCGGTTGGGCAACAAGGCGAACCGGGGCCAGTTTGTCAATACCTTTTGGTATGACGAAAAGGCAAAGAATGGCCAGACTGGAGCCAAGGGTTTTGATGTTGAGCACCCCGACGCCGAGCAACCCAGCCTCGAAAGCGGCCATCCCCACTTGTTGAGCATCCTCAAGGGATACGAGAAGCCTGTGCAGACACCGAGTTGGGAGGAAGCGGTAGCCGACTTCCAGGGAACTGTCGCTCGGGTCGAGAAGATCCAGATGCAGCGCCAACACGTGTACGAGTCTCAGGTCCGTCTGGCTGACGCCGAACGGAACTTGCAGGTTGCCCAGCGGGCCGCCGATGCAGCCAGGCGACAGGCCAGCGCCTTGCGGGCCAAGGTCATCGAGGCTGAGCACGATGCGCAAGTACGGGAAACTGAGAGAGAAGGAAGAGTGCGTCTCAGGGTCGAGCACCAACAGTTCCGCCCTAAAGCCCTCGAGGGACTGCTTTACCGCCGGAAGGCAATGCGGGACTGGGCAGGGCGCGATGAGCAACTGGGCGCGTCGGTCATCGAGGTTGAAGAGCCGCTCAAAAAGGCACGGGCCAAACTGGCTCGGCTGGCGAGCGAGATCAAGAGCACCGAGGGTGTGTGCGGGCAGCACCAAGGCACTGTCCAGAGAACTGAGGCAGAGCTCGCTTCCATGAGAATGGAACTACGGGCCGCCGAAGAGACCTTGGGGGTTCACTTTCCGAGCCACCAGTGGTGGACCAACGAGCATCGCCGGGAGATCGCCGCACTCTGGACGGACCCGGCATGGAATCATTCTCGGACTGAGCTGTTCCTGGCCGCCCTGCGCCTACACAAGGCCTTCCTCATGCACGCGGCCACCGAGATGAAGCAGAGTTTGCAGGCGGCTGTCGACATAATCAAGGGTGACGCACCCAGGGATCTGCCCGAAGACGCCGCTCAGGCGGCCTGGCAGGCCCTGTTCTTCGTGGTCCCCGTGGTATCGACCACCTTCGCCTCTTTCGCCAGGCTCTTCAGCCACCTGAGGCAGGAGGCGCTGGGATGGCTGTTCATCGACGAGGCTGGGCAGGCCACCCCGCAGAACGCCGTCGGAGCGCTCTGGCGGGGACGGCGCGCCGTGGTTGTCGGTGACCCGCTGCAGCTAGAACCGGTGGTCACCCTTCCTTTCCGCGCCGAGCAGACCATCCGGAAGGACCATGGCGTTGATGAGCAATGGCTGACCAGTCGTTCCTCGGTTCAACGCCGCGTGGACCGGCTCAACCGATTGGGGACGTGGTTGCCCGCCGAGGACGACAGGATTTGGGTGGGTGCTCCGCTGACCGTTCACCGACGTTGCGACAAGCCGATGTTCGGCATCGTCAACAAAATCGCCTACGGCGACCTCATGATTGACGGAACGGACCGGACAAAGGCACGCGCCTTCCGGGAGGCCTACCCCGACCTTCCCCTCAGCAAGTGGATCAACGTGGTGACCGAAGAATCGGTGGGCCACTGGGTGCCCGAAGAGGGCAAGCAGCTCGACAAGGTGCTCGGCGTACTCGCTGACCGGCAGTTCGACATGTCCGAGGTGATGGTGATCGGTCCGTTCCGGGACATCGCCAGCAAAATACGCCGTCGGGTACGCCAGTACCCGGGCCTGACCGCGGGGACGATCCATACCGCGCAGGGAAAGCAGGCCGACATCGTCATCCTTGTGCTGGGGGGCGACCCAGGTAAGCCAGGCGCCAAACGCTGGGCAGCCAGCAAGCCCAATCTGCTCAACGTCGCCTGCAGCCGAGCCAAGCACCGCCTGTATGTCATCGGCAACCGTGACTTGTGGGCGGCCAATCGCTACTTTGATGTTCTCGCTTCCAGCCTTCCATTCACCGGGCCAACCCCTCAGGACCCAGGATCCAGGTCAGGGAAGGGCACCTGCCCGCCACAGGTCAGTGAGGCGTTCGGAGATGTCGGTACCGGCTAGCAGCACCAGGACGGTTGTCGCCAGGCGTTGCGCATCCTGTGGCTCGTCTTCGGCCAGGGCAGCGTCTGCGGCATCGAGTAGGCAGCGGCAGGCCAGGTCCATCTCGCCCAGTTGGCCGAGCACCGACCCGGCTGCCTCGGCGCAGGCGCGCGCCGCGGTGGGATCTCCCAGTCCGGCGTGGCACCCTGCCAGTTCGACCAGTGCCGCCCCTTCGTGCAGGCGGTCCCCCAGGGCCAGACAGGCGTCGACGCTGTCAGACAAGTCCTCGGCCGCCTGGGCCAGAAGACCTTCGCCAATGGCTTCGCGGGCGGAGCGGTGAGCATCTCGCGCTGCCGCCCGCATCGGGGCGCGGGCATCCAGGTGGGCCGCTTCCAAAGGCACGCCCAGAACCGGGCGAAAGCCTCCTGAGGAAATGGGGCTGGCATTTGGACGGCCCAACTCGTCGGTGCTGACCAGGCAAGCACCGGGGCCGGCCGCGTTGAGTACCAATGCTCCCCACCCGCTTGGACCCAGGTAGGCCTGAGCCTCGTCAAGACTCAGTCGCAAAGCACTGGTTGTCGGATGACGGTCCCAGGCAGCGAAGGCCTCCTCGTCGCTGAACCCGTAAAGAAGGCTCTGGCCCCCGACTCCTCGGCCCAGGTGCACGCTGGAGGAACCCGGGCCGACCTCCCGAGCGGGAACGAGCAACGATGCCTGGCCCAGGCTGCGCAGGACAGCGCCAGGATCCCCGGCTACAAGGGCGGCGATCAACTCGGGGCTGGCTACCTCGCCAGGGGACCAGTCGTCGGAGGCGCTCATTGTGTGGCAGCGGGATGAGGAGAGCGGGGCTCGGTCCTGGCTGCCCGCTTGAGCCTGACCATCGACCAGGCCAGCCAGGTGTACTCGGCCGCAAAGGTGGCGATGAGGCCGTCCAGGAAGCCCAGCACCGGCGCGCCGATGTCGATGGCATGGTAGGCCAAGGTACCCACCAAGGAGGGACCGATCAGGGCGATCACGACCGCCAGGGTCCTGATGGTGGCGCGGTCAGACCTCCGAGGCTCGCTGGTGGCGATAGTCCTCAGTGCCCGGTCGCTCGGTCGATGGCCGGTACGGATGGTGTGGCAGCGGTAGTAGTCCAGCGGCCACACCGGGGCGGCGGCGACTGCCAGGGCGAATGCCGCCCACAGGATCGCCCGGTCCCCCTGGTGGACCGAGATACCCCCTGCGGCAGCGGTACCGATCAAGACGATGCTGGTCATGACCAGCCCCAGCATCACCACACCCAAGACCCCGTGCCACCACCTCAACTTGGCGGCCCTGACCCGATCCCGGGCCTTGGCGGCCGCTTGGCGCTGTTCGAAGCCAGCGATGATCTCGGCCCGGCGCTCTTCGCTGAGCGGCGACAGTGACCGCATCGTGAAGAGGCTGATCATGTCGGGGTGGGACGGGGGGCGAAGTTGGGGTCCCGAGGGAAACGGGTCGCCGCCTCCGACAGTTTCTCGGTCTCCTCCCGGCGGTCAGCCAGATCCATGTCCTCGGCGGCGGCGGCCATGACCGCCAGACCGTTGCACGACCAGATCCGGTCGTGATCGTTCAGCACATCGTGTTCCAGGCTGTCGACCAGAATGCCACCCCCTCGAATGAGGTCGTCGAAGCACCGGTCAGTCTGGCCGGCCGAGCCCCACAGCTCGGCGAAGCGCAGACAGGCGGAGCCCATAGTGAGGGCTGAGTCGTTGAAAAGGTTCGGCCCGCCGACGGTTAGGTCGCTACCGGCATGGTGCCAAAGGTGGTCACTGAAGCGCTCGCTCTGAGCCTTTCGGCGCAACAGCCCCTTCTCAAAGGCACCCTTATTTGCCCTTGCCTTAGCCTTCGCCATCTCGGCCAGGATCACCTCTTGGCCGCCTCGCTGCTCGGTTCGCCAAGCTAGGTCGACCCAGCTCCCGGCGTCATGGGGGCGGCGGCCTAGCAAGCGTGGGCGCAGACCCTCCTTGGCATTAAAGGTGACCGCCGCCGGGCCGGCGGGGTTGATCACGGCATGAGTGACCCCCCAGTCCGAGATGGCCTGGGACCACCAATCCTTGTCAGCTCGGGCCTGGCGGTACTGGGGAGGGGTTGCACCCACCGGACGGTAAGCAGCGCAGGCCTGAGCGGCCTCGTCGTCGCTGAACAGGCGCAGCACTCGACTGGCGTAGATGCCTCGGCCGAGTTCGGGGCCTTGTTCGGCCCAGACCACAAGCACCTCAGTTGAGCGCAAGGCGTTGATTACCACCCGTCGGGCATCGCTACGACGAGGCCCACCCTCTTCCTCGGCGGCAATGAGGTGGTTCCCCAGCGCGGCCAGCAGATCGGCGTTGTCAGCCGGCTCCACTATCGAGATCGCTCATCCTGCCGAGCCCGGGCTTGCGTCACCAGTTCCACGGTTCCAGGTCGTGGACCACGTGTTTGGCGACGTGGTAGTCCGAGATCGCAGTCTGAGCGACATACTGCCCGATGGCGGCCCGATGGTCCCACACCCATGTGCCCGCTTTGTCGGCGTAGTACCCGGCGGCGCAGGCGAGGGCGCCAGCAATAACGACTTCACCCACGCCGGGGATCAACGCAACGCCAGCCTCGGGCAACAAAGCGGCTGCCACGCTCGTCCCTGCAAACCACTCGCTCGCCGCCGCTCCCGGCCCCGCCACTTCGGCGGTACCACCACAGGGAGGCCAGCGGCGCCGCGGTGGAGGTTCCCATGTCTCATGTTCACCGAAGTAGCCCGTGGCCGTTCTTATGCATGCTCGACGCTGGCCACCCTACAGTTGATGCGTGACCGAGTCCGAACTCAGGGAGCGACTCGATGAGCTGTTCGACCGTCATCTGCTATTTCACGGTTTCACCGCCTACATGCGCGATTACGAACTGGTGGTGTATGAGTCCGTGGATCCCCGCTCGGGACTCGCCCCTCGACACCTGAGATTTCTTTTTCGTTTCTGCACTGAGGCCGAGGTTCACTCACGCCTTGCCCCAAAGGTATGGGCGAGTTCTACTGATGATCAGCTACTCCGAACCCACGACGTGACGAGGGAGTCCACGGGATACGCCTGGGGTGTGGAAGCTCAGGAGTTATATCCGGGGCCAACCATTGCTGAGAACTCCAATCGAGCCAGAAGCTGGCGAGAAAAAGTTGGCCTTTTGTTTCACGAGGTACGTATCGAGGCCAATGCCCACGTAATCAATCTGGTGTTTTCGGACTTGGTGGTCACCGAAGTGACGGAAGGCTACAGACCGCACGAGGTCAAGCGGGACGGTCACAGTGAACAATACGCATCGGGCTGCACGATACCCCTTGGGCCTGATGGCGCTGACCAAATGCCTAGGGCTGGGACCGTTGGCTCAACGGATTAGCCAATCCGGATCTCTGTTGGCCACACCCTCAAGTCCACCTGCGCGAGGTACCACTGGCCTGGCTTCTCGAATTGGTCGAGGTTCGATCCAGCGCCCGCATTCCCGCTGAGCGCACCACCTGATGGGCTACCACGGTGGCACCCAGTACGGCGAGGCCTCTTGCTGACCCCGGAGCACCATTGCGGTGACGCCACAACCTCGTCACCGCAACCAGTAGGGAGCCCTGCAGAGTGATGGTGACGAGTGCATTGGCCCACAACACCAGTATCGCTGACTCTCTCTGACCCGGAGGAAGCTGCTTCCAGTAACGGGTAAGGCGTTCAGTTCGGGGATGTGCCATAGACCCTCACTCTTGCCCTGGATGACCTTCGTACTTGGCCCATGCGAAACCCCCAAGCCGTGATCCATCCCCACGTCGACCCCACGGCCAGGCGATGACGACGGCCATGCCCATGGCCAGATCCCATGGTGGTCAATGGAGAAGACGTAGGTCCCAAGTCCGAAGAGGACCCCATCCAGAAACTCCACCCAGATCCCTTTCGAGAGGGATACGGGACGCCGAGGCGGGCCACACCGGATCGTACCGACCCGGACGTCCCAGATGCCGTGAGTTGTTACTCGGATTCTCGACCCTCCCAAGTAATGGCTGTCACCCTCATGACTTATCCTCCGCCGGCATGACCATCACCGACCCGACCCCCAGCCTCACCCCGTACCAACTGTTGCCGCCCCTCTCGGAGGAGGAGTACCAGTCCCTCCGGGCCGACATCGCGGAGCACGGCGTCCTCGTCCCCATAGAACTGGACGAGGTCGGCAATGTCCTCGACGGCCACCACCGCCTCCGAATCGTTACCGAGTTTGGGATCAAGAACTACCCACGGGTGGTCAGGTCGGGCATGACCGAGACCGAGAAGCGGGACCACGTACGGAGCCTCAATCTGGCCCGGCGGCACTTGTCTAGGGCACAGGTCCGGGGCATCATCGCCGCCGCCTTGTCCGAAGTTCCGGACCGAAGCAATCGGCATCATGCATCACGGCTCGGTGTCTCCGACCACACGGTGGCCAAGGTCCGGAGGGAGTCGGAATCAACTGCGCACATTGCGCACTTGCCCCGCACCATCGGCAGGGATGGGCGGACCCGAGCCGCCCGACGTCCATCAATCACTGTCCACTCTCGCCGGGATGAGGCCCGAGCCAGAGCAGCCCTGACCACCCTTGGATCCGATGCCCCAGGCCGGCACCTGCTCCTTCGCAAAGCCGAGCAGGCAGCGAGGGAGACGTCCCTGGCTCGACTTCGGCAGATCGACGTGCCGAGGGTCACCCCTGGTTCTGATTGGAGGTTGGAGCACACTGACTTCCGGGACCTCGATGTGGAGGACCAGTCGGTAGACGCCATCGTGACCGACCCGCCTTATGACTTCCAGGGGATTCCCCTCTGGGCCGACTTGGGAGCTTGGGCGGTGAAGGTGCTCCGTCCGGGCCGCCTATTGGTCGCCTATGCCGGTGGTGTCCACCTACCAACTCTGATCGCCAGCCTGACCGAGCACCTGGAGTGGATTCGCATGGGAGTGGTGGTGTGGCCACAAGGCCAAGGCTCAGACATGCGCCACTCAATGATCCGAGCCGGGTACCGGCCGGTCCTCATTTGCTCGGCCGGTAGTTACCAGCCTCGGTCATGGATCCACGATGTGGTGCGTGGCGACCCTCATGGGGCGGCCAATCCCCTCCACCCCTGGCAGCAGTCTCCCGGCCCGTTCGCCAAGTGGATCGAGATGGTGAGTAAACCGGGGGAACTGGTCGTAGATCCGTGTTGTGGGACCGGCACGACGGGGGAGGCAGCCTTGGCCGTGGGACGTCGGTGGATCGGCTGCGACATCGACCCGGCAGCGGTAAGTCTGGCCCGAGAGAGGATGCTGGCCCTGGTCGAAAGGTAGTGTCGGACGGGTGCAGACCTCTAGCGACGCGTGGATTTACGCCGAGAGGAGATCACAGATCAGCAAATATGGATTCTGATGGGAAGCCCCCGCGCACCCGCCGAGCGTCCTTCAGGTCGACTCCGCCGCCGGAGTCGACTCGTGCTTTGCATCGGTGCGGTCGTTGTCGCAGCCTTCATTGCGGTTGGCGGCGTTCTCTTGGCCTGGGACGTGTTGAACTTTCCGACGGACCTCGCTCGTCACTCGGTGCCCGGGAACGCTGTTGTGACGGACTCGTTCATCAACGGGTTCGGCGGTGACCCGGCGGTCGATTACACCTATACAGTCCACGGTCGGTCCTATGGAGGGTGGGGGGAACACGTTCCAGGGAACCCCGACCTCCTGTCAGTGACGCCCGGCAGGATCATCCCAATCGAATACGCATCGAACAATCCCGCGCTCTCCTGTACATGTGACGCCGGGAAGGAGCCCTACGGTTGGAGCCCCGCGGCAGAAGATGCGCTAGCAGCGGTGCCGTTCTTTGCGCTGTTGCTGGTGATCCTCAGACCCCGTTGGCGGCGGAGGTGGCTGGGCACAGAACGCGCCGTCGCGGGTCCGTACGCAGCAGCTTCCTAGAGGCCACCAGTACCCGAGGCCGGGGCGTCAGCCAGCCAGCGACCGCGAGTCGGATATGGAGGTGCTCACCCAGGTCCGAGGCCACCTGGCCCAGGTCGGGATCCGGTTCGGAGACCCACCGACACAAGAGGCACTCAGCGGTGGCCAGACCCGAGTCGAGGTCCCGGACCACTCTGCCCACCTCGGTCTGGCCGATGACAAGCCACCACGCCCGAGGCGCGGTCAGGTCGGCGCACGGGATCGCCACCCACAGCTTGTGCCCGTACCACCATCGACGGACCCTGATCATCGGTTCCGACCCAGGGCCTTGGCCCGAGGACGACCCGACTCCACTCCCCGGTTCGGCGCCCGACCAACACCCGACTTGCCACTACCAGCCTCAACCCTGAACCCTTCCACCAGAGCAGTCAGCAACCCACCTTGCCCCCGCGTCCCCACCTGGCCCCGGCCAGGACGGGCAGGACCACCCCGAACCTGACCGGGGGGTCGGGTTGGGTATCTACCCGAGGATTGAGTTTGGGTCGAGTACTTACCGGAGGATTGGGTTTGGGAACCGCCTTGAACCGAACCGGAGGGTCGGGTCGTGTTCCTACCTGCGGATTGGGTTTGGGTTTGGGAAGGATTATGAAGTCCGTCTCTGAACGCAGAAAACAACCCACCGGCACCCCGAGCTACAACTTTGCCGACCTCGTACTGGGCAACGTAATGCGGCAGTGGACCCTTCGCCGATTCGAGTCTGGACCGTCTGGACATGTCGATAATCCTACTCCCCCCACCGACTGTCACACCCTCGCGGATAGATCCCTATGGCAACGGGGGGGGGACTACCCGCAGCGAGAAGAACTGGCCGATTCGAGGAGATTGGATTCGAGAAGTACCGGGCCGAGTCGAGCAGGACCGGTCAGGAGAACCAGTAGCCAGTCAGCAGACGGCCTGTAGTGCCCCAGGACCGGCTGAGAGGCCCCGGAGGCAGAACGAGTGCCCCGAGAGGCGTGCAGCCCGGTACAGGCGACCTGAGAGGCCCAGACGAGGCAGCCCAGCCGTCAGACCAGCTCAGAGGACCGTCAGCAGCACCAGCCAGCACCGGCACCGCCAAGACGAGGCAGGCAGGACGGCCCGAGCTCAGAGAGTCCTCAGAGGCAGCATCAGCCTGAGTGAGGAAGTAGTCAGTGGAGAGGCCAGAGATGTGACGAATAGTCCAGCTTGAGAGGCAAAGTCAACGGCTTAGGTCAGAGGCTTAGACGGACTCTATGAGACTCAATTCCCTGACAGGAAGTCAAAGACAGGCAGTCAGCAGGGGTGAGTGACCAGAGCGTCTAGGAATTGCCTCATACACTATCACCAGTGGTGGTATCCTAGGCCCGTGACAACCGTTCTAACTGCTGTATTCTCTTTCTGCTATTCCCGAAATGATAAAGGTATTGACGCGGAATGTTGAGCCTGGGGAAGCTCGAACCGGGAAAGACGGAATACCTAATTAATTCAGTGGCGAGGGGAGCCGAGGATTATTACACCGGCTCCGGTGAGACGCCCGGGGAATGGCTCGGCAAGGGCCTGGCCGGGCTCGGACTGACCGAAGGGGAGGAGGTCACGGAGGAGGCCCTGGCGAGAATCCTGGCCGCACAGGATCCAACAACTGGGGATTCACTGGTTCGGGGCCGGGCGGCCAGTCGGAGCATCCCCGGATTCGATGGCACGTTCAGCGCCCCGAAATCGGTCTCGACTTTGTGGGCGCTGGCCCCCGACGAAGACACCCGTGAAGCCATCAGGGAAGCCCACGACGACGCCGTGCGAACGGCCATGGGCTACGTCGAGTCGGAGATGTCCTGGTGCCGACGGGGCCATGCCGGCACCACCGAGGTGGAAGGCCGGGGAGTTGTTGCTGCCGCGTTCAGGCACCGGAGTAGTCGGGCGGGGGACCCCCAACTTCATTCGCATGTCGTCGTCGCCAATCTGGTGCAGGCGTCCGAGGATGGCCGGTGGGGGGCTCTCACCCATACCCAGCTCTATGCGCTGGCGCAGACCGGGGGATTCCTTTACCAGGCCGAATTGCGACGACAGATGACCGAGCGGCTGGGGGTGGAGTGGACGAAGGTAGGGGCCGAAGTGCCCGGGGTGGCTGAGGTTGAGGGGGTGAACCAGGGCCTGTGCCGGGCCTTCAGCCAGCGCTCGCAGGAGATTGAGGCCGCGGCAGCCGAGCAGGGCATCGCCACCAGGGCCGCCCGGCAGCAAGTAATTATGTCCACGAGGAGGCCTAAGCCGGCCCACGCAACCGAGCGCGAGGCCACCGAGTGGAGCCCCGACGCCGGCGACTACGGGGTGGAGCCGAGCGACAGCGAGGGCCTGTATGAGAGGTGGACGCGGGAGGCCGAGCAGATGGGCTACCGGGTTGACCCGGCCGCCACCCTCCACCGTGCCGAGGCAACTCAGCCGACCGAGGAGCAGATACAGGGTTACTCCGAGCACCTTGCCGGCCCCACCGGATTGACCGAGCAGAGGCCCACGTTCGGCCGCAGGGAGACGATTCGAGCCTGGTGCGAGGCCCCTGGAGCGAGCACTTCAGGGGCCGGTGAAGCTCTGTCACGGGCGGATGAGTGGCTGTCTACGGACGAGGTGGTCACCCTGGAAGCCCACCGCCGGCAGGCCCGCTACACCACTTCGGACCTGTTGCGTTGCGAGCGTCGGCTGGTGGATTCGGCTGAGGGTCGGCAGGCGGCCGGGGTGGGTGTGGCCGATGAGGAGGCATTGGCCCAAGCCCTGGCCGACCGCCCCTCGCTCAGTGCCGAGCAGCAGGGAATGGTGACCCGACTCGTCACTTCGGGGAGCGGGGTCGAAGTGGTGGTGGGCCGGGCGGGGACGGGAAAGACCTGGGCTCTGGACGCGGCAAGGGACGCCTGGCAGGCATCGGGGCACACGGTCATCGGCTGTTCACTGGCTGCGAGGGCGGCACAGGAACTACAGGACGGGGCTGCAATTCAAAGTTCCACCCTGGCCAGATTGTTGATCGCCATCCGCCAGGAGGGGGGGTTGCAGGAGGGCACCGTGGTCGTCTGTGACGAGGCTGGCATGGTCGGCACCCGAGATCTGGCCCGGCTGAGTGCCCATGTGGAGGCCGCTGGGGGGAAACTGGTCTTGTCAGGCGACCCCCGGCAACTGTCAGAGATTGACGCTGGCGGTGCCCTCAAGCATCTGGCCGAGAGGCTGGGCCATGTTGAGCTAACTGAGGTCCACCGGCAGGAGTCGGCGGCCGACATCGCCGCCCTGGCCGAGCTTCGCCACGGTTCCGTCGAGGTCGGCATGGAGCATCTGGGGAGGTCGGCAACGGTCAGTGACACGGCCCCGGAGGCCCACTCTCGGATGGTGGCGGACTGGTGGCAGGTCAGGGAATCGGGTCAGTCGGCCATGATGATGACTTCGAGGCGTCGCATGGCCGAGGACTTGAATTCGGTCGCCAGGAGCCGGATGAGGGAGGCCGGGAGGCTGGGTTCAGAGGCCATCACTGTCGAGATTCAGCCCGAGCGGGTCCAGGGAAAACGGGAGTGGCACCCGCCGGTTCGAGAATTTTCCTGCGGCGACGAAGTGATGTTTGGCTGCAACCCTTCGGGCAAATGGTTGGGCCTGAAGCCTC
>JAABUH010002187.1_pt1 | contig 19304 bp, 23 predicted proteins | sample 5559121 | NCBI WGS metagenome assembly JAABUH01 (sample SAMN10711871, study PRJNA513364) | rock metagenome | isolation source: Antarctica rocks | place: Antarctica: Victoria Land, Battleship Promontory nord | collected 2015-12-28
GTGATGAAGCGCCCGCGCGTGCGCAGCGGCAGCTGCTCCGGCGCCAGGCGCGGCGCGCTGGGCTGCTGCGCCAGGGCCGGCACCTCTGCCTCGCCATGGCCGAGCAGGCGCTCAGGCAGGCCGGCGGCGCAGGCGGCGAGCCACAGCAGGCACAGCAGCCACAGCGCTGGCGCGCGGCGGCGGGCACGTTGCCGCAGCATGCGGCTGTGCGTGCGCCCTACTCCATTGCGCCTGAGGGGAGGTGCGACACGTATTAGCTCTGCACAACATGCGTTCGCTCAGCTGGACAGTGACGGAGACACCTCGCTGCGCGCATGCGCATATGTCATAAGCAGCCGTGGGGAAGCGTGCCCGATATTGCCGTCAGGGAAAGATAAAGGGAAGTGCAGGAGCTTAAGAAGGCTTCCACGAGCTTGTCTGCTCCCTCCTCGAGCCAGGACAGTCTGTCAGCTTCAGTCCCAACAACACATGTGCACTGCAGCGCACAACTTTCTGTTTATGTTGAAATGCGTCTGTCAACGTGACAGTATTTGCAACACAAGCACTGTTTGGGCAACAGCTAGCGACGCGATGTGGCCTGCCCGCCTCTACGGTGGGCCTATGTAGGCCCACCGTGTACGGTGGGTAATCCAGCTCTGCAGACCAGGCTGCGAAGAAGTGTGTTTTCAAAGGTAATCACCTCCGTCATCGAGGCCCACCGAGGCTCGAAAAATAGTCGTGTAGTGTTCAGCTTTGCTGCAGCAGGCTAAACATCGTAAGAAGAAGGGCTACATGTGAGTGTGCCCACACCAAGCATGTCTGACGATGAAGATGATGCTCCCCTCGCGGTGCCTCTGGACAGCCCCCTATCACTGCAGGCAGCACAGCCAGGTGCGCTGCTATGTTCCAATGCACGACTTTGCAGAACGTGACTTGCTTTGCATGCGCTTCCAGCGCAGGCAGTGCTGCACACGCCTGTCCATCAGGGCGTGTGAGTAATAACAGTGCTCGTGCGGGGCGCAGGTCAGCATGACAGCGCCGCCCGCGGCCCCGCAGACGTGCACCAGACGAAGCCGGTCCCAGTCACGCTTATTACTGGCTTCCTTGGTGCAGGTGTGCCAGCCTGTGCGCCTTGTAGAAGCGTATACTTTTTTTGCAGTTTTACTAGATGCGCTCGAGACCCCGGCCGCGTGGCCCTGCAGGGAAGACCACACTGGTCAACTATGTGCTGACAGCCAAGCATGGCTTCCGCGTGGCCGTCATCGTCAACGAGTTTGGCGCGTCCGCGGGCATCGAGCGCGCCATGCTGCAGCCTGAGGTGGCTGCTCGCTTGCGCCCGTCGCTCACTAGGTCCTTAGAGACGCAACCCCACCGGTAGCCGCGCGCCTGTTCTGCAGCAGGAGGGGGCCTCCAGTGCCTCCTGCTCTCCTCCGCTGGGTCCGCGCGTCTGCACACTCCGTCCCGTGTCCAGCAGCAGACGCAGACCTGCGCTCAACGAGAGAAGCAGGCGTCCTGCTGCTCAGGCCTGCACAGACGCGCTGGGCTGGGCAGCAGGCGAGGGCAGCGGCGCGCTTGTGAGGCTGTACGCGCACGCCTGGCGCCCAGGCAACGGGGACGCTGTGTGTCGCGCAGGTCTTGATATACGGCCAGGCTCGCACGGTCGTGCTGGGCGGAGGCGGGGCCGTGACGCGCGCGCGCCGCAGGCAGGCGGCGCGCTGGCGCTGGAGGAGTGGGTGGAGCTGGCCAACGGCTGCCTGTGCTGCAGCGTGAAGGACGACTTTGTGCAGGCGCTGGAGGCGCTCATGCAGCGCCGTGCGCGCTTTGACTACATCCTCGTGGAGACCACAGGTGCCCCCCGTCATGAAGGCCACAGACTTCCCCCGTCGCCTTGTCGGCGGATCTTCCCACCCAGGCTCGGGAGGGCGAATGCTGTCGCAGCATGTGCAGCCCGTTCGGGAAGCATCTGGCCAGCTTGGTCTGGAGGGGCGCAGATGGAACGGTGCGTGCTGCATGGCGTTGTATTGCAGCCCAGGCTCCCACACATGTCCATCACACACAGGAAGTCATGTGCACTTTGATCTCGAAGTGAGGGTGCCTGGTGGGCTCAGGCCCGGTGCTGGCGTGTCGGGCCCACTAGCGGCAGAGCCTGCATGTGTGCGCTGACCCGGACAGCGCAGCATTGAAGTTTGCTGAGGTCCGCGCGCGCGCCAGGCCTGGCGGACCCGGGGCCCGTGGTAGGCGCGCTGTGGACCGACGCGGAGCTGGAGGCGGGCGTGGTCCTGGACGGCGTGGTCGTCGTCGCCGACGCGCGCAACCTGGGTCGCCAGCTGGCCGCGGCGCGCGAGCCGGGCGCAGTCAACGAGGCCGCGCGCCAGCTGGCCTACGCTGACGTGGTCCTGCTGAACAAGGTGGGCGCGTTTTTGGGTTTGAGCCACCCTGTGAGAGTACCACGTGTGCAAGAAGCCGTGCATTCAAGGGAGAGAGCAGTGCAGGAAAGTGCTCTGGCGCCCCATGCGGAGGCCGCAGACGAGGCCCCGCTGAACAAGGCGTGTGGCGGTTTGAGCTGCTCTGCCCAGCCAGTATGCCAACACGCACACCACAGGCGGACCCGGTCAGAGGGACCGCGCTCGCGGCGCTGGCGACGGCGACCATTTGTTTACCCACAGGGGTATGGCGGGGTTTAGGGTATGCAGGCTTGCCCGTGCGCAGGTGGACCTGGTCGGCGAGGCGACGCTGCTGGAGCTGGAGGCGGCGATCCGCGGCATCAACGCGGCCGCCGCGCTGGTGCGCACGCAGCGCTGCCGGCTGGACCTGGCGCGCGTGCTCGGCTGCGGCGCTTTCGGGGCGGCGCGCGCTTCCGAGGCCGCCGCGGCGGCGTCCGCCGCCGGCCCGGCCGCTGAGGGAGCTGAGCGAGCCTCCCCGCCGGGCCGGGCGCCCGCGAGCGGAGTGCACGGCGAGCGCTGCCACGAGCAGGCGGGCGGCGCGGACAGGCAGGATGCTGCGAGCGCGCCGCCAGCCGGCGCGGAAGCGTCAGCCTCGGGCAGCGGGCGGGATGCGCATGGGTCCGGCACTGAGGGCAGCGGCGGTTGCACCGGCAGCAGCCATGGGCTTGAGGAGGCCGGTGGCGCGCACAGCAGCGCGGCGGCCGGCAGCAGCGGCACGGCCAACGGCCGCGCCGGGCGCCACCGGCACGACAGCGGCTTTGCGACGGTCAGCGTGCGGGTCAGCGGTGGCATCTGCCTCTCCAAGCGCGCCCCGGTGCCCACAACTGCCCGCGCTGGTGCAGAGCCGTGCAGGACTGCGATCCATGCTGGGAGGCCTGGCCACGCCTGAGTGAGCCGGGGCTTTGCACTTAGGGCCTGCACAGGGCCTGGTAGAGGCGGTGTGTTCTGATCAGCTCGGGTGGCAAAGAGTGCGGGTGCGGCGTGCGCAGCGGCCGGACCGCGGGCCAATTGGCCGCCAGGCAGGCAGTGCGTGCGGGCCGGGCGCGCCTGCTGGCCGTGCCGTCGCGCGGGCCACAGCTGATGCGCGGGCGGCATGCCGCGCGGGCAGGCTGCGCGCGTGGCTGGACGCGCTGCTGTGGGAGTGCGGGCCGGGCGCGCCGGATGTGCTGCGCGCCAAGGGCGTCCTGGCGCTCGCCGGCCGCCCGGAGCGGCACGTCCTGCAGGCGGCGCGCGGCCCGGGCGGCAGCGGGGCGTAGGGGACCCTGGCGTGGCCCTTGCTGTGTGCCGGCCTGCAGCCCAGACGAGGCCGGCTCACGAGCGGCCTGTCCAAATGAGGCGCTCTGCACAGCGGTGCAGCCGCTGCCGCGTGCTGCACTGCTCGTCACGCACGGTGCTGGCTTCTTTGCATTTGCTGGTGCAGCGCATGCGACATGCAGAGCGGTGCGGCCTTGCGGAGCGTCAGGTGACTGGCGTGCACCCGCAAGCGCAGAGGCTACCTTACACTAAAAAGGACCAGGGAGGTGAGGCAGCAGTGCGGGGCTCTCACTGGTGTGTTCATGCCTGTGCAGGTGCAGGAGCTGTATGAGGTGGCGCCTGGGCCGCCCTGGGGCGCTGGGGAGCGCCGCGAGAGCCGCATAGTATTCATAGGGCGGCGCCTGTGCGCGGCGGCGCTGCGGAGCGCACTGGAGGATTGCCTTGAGGAGCGAAAGGATGCTCTTTCTGCCGTCTGATTCTTGTGATAGCCAATAGAGCCTCTACTGCTGGCACCAGTAGCCTCGGAAGCCCCGACAGTTATATCCCCCAAGATGGAGGCAGGTCAATGGGCAGGCCACATCGAGAGGAGTGGCTTATCGTACTGCTAGCAACTGGTGGATGTGCACTATCATCGTCACCGTCGTCAAGCAAACTGGCTTGCTCTGGGCCTGCAACCGGCTTGTTACTCTTGATTTGTGCTTGGCTGCAAGTAAATGGGACCACTTTTGGGTGAAACCATGCGAGCATCAGCGCGCATGTAGATCTCCTATGAGTCAAAGCTGGAGGAAGGCATGGAAACAGACAGCTACACCAGAGCGCCAACTGCACAGGCAGCCGCAGGACCAGCGAGCCCGTTTGCGTGCGCCAGCAAGGACGTCTGCGCTGGAAGCGACAGGACACATAGGAGGTGGGGCCGTCGCGTGTGCACACACTTGTGCTTGCTTGCTGGGCTCGGCGCCACCAGCGCGCTGTTCCAGGCCAGGCAATATGTGTTGCAATGCGCTCGTCGTTGCTTTTGGGGTAACAGCGCAGCCTCCGCTGCCAGGCCGCTTGAGGAGGCGCTGCACTGGCTGGCGGACGCACACGTGCACGCGAGCGTGCATGCGCGCGTTGCCGGCCTGGACGTGGTCGCCGAAGTGCGCCGCCGGCCCCGGCAGCGCGGCGGGCGCCCAGCATCGGCTGCCGGCCCTGCGCCCGCGCAGCGCCCGCCGCTTCGCCAGGTCGGCGCGTCCCGGGCGGACTCGCAGTCGGCCGAGCTGCGCGCCGTGCGCGCCCTGCTGCCGCCCGACGCGGCCGGCCAGCTGGCCGCGGGCGGCGAGCCGCTGGACGACGCGGCGCTGCGGCGCTGGCTGCGCGCGCGGCGCGGCGCGGCGCCGGCGGCCGCCGCGCTAGCTGCGCACGCCGCGTGGCGCGCGGCGTTTGCGCCCGCCGGGCGCGTCCTCGAGGCGCGGCGCCCGCCGTGCACATTCGCAGGCGCAAGCGCGCTGGCGCTGTGTGCGTGGCGCCCGTTTAGCGCGCGTACAGCCTCGCGGCACAGCCTGCTGTGCTCTCTGGGCACGCCTGGCGCTGTGCCTGGGTGCCGCACACTGTCCTGCACGAGGCCTGTCCTGCCACCGGGTGGACTGCTTGCCCCAGCACAGCAGTGCACCTTGCTGCGCCTGCCTCGCGGCGCGCCCAACGCACCGCCCCGCCCGTTGGCATGCAGCCTATGTGCATGGAGGCACAAATCTTTAATTACCTCCCTCGACGCCGCCGAGCTCCTGCAGCGTCCGGCCGCCAGGCGCTGCTGACGCGCCGCCGCCGCGCCGCCGCCGCGCAGGAGGAGGTGCGCCACGAGCTGGCGTCCGGCAAGGCGTTCCTGCAGGGCGTCGACCGCCGCGGGCGCCCGGTGCTGGTCGTGCGGGCCGCGGCGCACGACATGGCCGCGCGCGACCTGGCCGAGACGCGCCGCTTCGTGTGCTACGTGCTGGACGCGGCGGCGGCGGCGGCGGACGCCGCGGCGGCCGCGCGGCGCGCCGAGCCGCCCGGCCTGCTGTGCCTGTTCGACCTGTCAGGTGCCGCCGCTCGCCCGCGCTGCACCCGCAAGGGCGCCCGCGCCTGGCGTGCCTGATGCTGTCTGACGATGTCTCCCTGACCCTGGGTCCATCCAGCGCTCGGCTTGCAGCGCCCGCCGCGCGAGTGGGTGCCGCCACCGCGTCCCCGCCCCAGCATTCGCCACACCAAGACGCGGCGCTGGTCTGCTTGTCGCCGCAACCTCTTGCATGTGCTCTGCTGCGAGGGGGCCACTGGAGCGACGGCGTGGCCACTGCGCAGGGCTGCGGCTGTCTAATTTGGACGTTAAGGCGCTCCAGGCGATCTTCCAGCTGCTGCAGGCGCGCGCCTTCCCCCACCTCATCATTGTGTATCAGCCTCAGTACAGTTGCAGCCATCAATATTGCAAGTTGTTGCACGTAGGCCCTTGTACACTGCGAGCTAACCAGCCAGGCAGCTGTGAGGCGCGCTGTGAGGAGAGCTCGGGCCGAGCATAGAAAGCGCGCCAGAAGTCCTGGACGCGCGCGCCCTGGGCGCGCGCGCCCGTGCAGGCCTTTTGCTATGTGCGGAGGCGGCATGGCGCATGCGCCAAGAAGCTGCATGCGCCAGAGCCCCCTGCATTCAGCCTGTGCCCGAGGGGAGCGCCGGGCGCGCAGGCGCACTACCCCGAGCGGCTGAGCGCGCTGCGCTTCATCGACGCGCCCTGGATCTTTGGGGGCGTGTGGCGGGCGGTGCGCGACCCGCGCACGCGGCAGCCTGCGCCCGCGCCCCGGTCCATCTAGGGATCGCTGCAGCGCTGCTTGTGCTGGCGAGGTGACGCAGCGACTGGGTGTAATATGTGCGACCTGTGGTGCGGGGTGCAGAGGCGGTGGCCGGTCGTGAGGGTGATGCGGCACGAGCAGTCTGTGCACAGCTCTGCGGGCTTGCGAGCTCCTGCTTCTGTGCGAGTGCCAACAAGCGCGGGGGACCGCTGAGGGTGGGGGCTAAGCGCAGGTGCGGCCGTTTATTGACGCGGCCACGCGCGAGAAGATTGCCTTTTTGAGCTCGGCCCGAGCGCCCGAGCTACTGAAAAGCATCCCGCCCGAGGTGCGGACTCTGCGCTCTGCAGGCCTGCGACACAGTCAGTGCCTAGACATGGCGTATGCACTGCATGGGCAAACGTGCCTGCCTGGCGAGAGGAGGACGGGTGTCGCGTAGCGCCGACATGCGTCGGATCGAGGCGCTGGTGCGCGGCCGCGTCAGGCGCGCTGGCTCTGCAGGTACTGCCATGGCGCTACGGCGGCGCGGCGGCGCTGGTGCCGGTCGAGGACGCCGTAGCGGCGCTGCGCGCGGCGGCCTCCGGTGGCCGCCCCGAGGCCAGCGGCACCGACAGCGCCGGCGACGGCTGCGCGGAGGCCGGCGGCGGCCGGCGGGGGCGCGCCGCAGCGGCCGCGGGCGCACTGCGGCGCTGGGCGTCGGCCGGCTGGGGCGCTGCGAAGCGGCCGCTGCGGGTGCGCGCCTGGGCGAGGGGCCGCTGGTTGGGGCGTGGGGCCGGCCAGTGTGTAGCAATTGCCGCTTAATCCATTGCACGTACCCGCCGTTGTCCGGCACCAGGCAGGGCCGGGAGCAGCCTGTGGCATGTGGCAGGTGCGGAGAGACGCAGGGAACCTTCGTGGCGGTCGCTGCCTTGCTGGTGACGACACGCGCCAAATGCCCGCCTCTTCAGGTGCCTGTGCCCATAGGCAGCGGCAGTGAACAGCGCGCGGCCACGCGCGCAGGCGGCGGCCAACTCCCGCGCGGCGCAGGCGCTGGCGCGCGCGCGGGGCCGCCTGCCCGCCTGGCCGCGCGGCGCGCCGGCAGCGCTGGCCGCGCGCGCTGGTTCCGCGCTCGCCAGTCGCGCGAGCAGCGTGCGCGCTGCCCTCATGTACCACATGCCCTACCCCTACCCTCACGCTGCCGAGGCCGCTGCGGGCGGCTTTGACGAAGGCCGCGGCGGGGGCCGCGGCGGCGGCCTGGCCGCGCGCGCCGGCTCTGCGCTGCTCAGCCGTGCGAGCAGCATGCGCAGCGCGCTCGAGTCCGCCGAGGTCGCCATGGGCGGCCGTGGCGGCCATGGCGGTGTGAGTGGCGCACCGAGCGGCGGCGGCGGCAGCTATGGCAGCGTCACAGGGCCGTGGAAGGTAGAGCGCAGGGGCGGCAAGGCGCTGCGCGCGCTGCCGCTGCCCGAGCTGCTGCTGCGCGTGCTGTGCGCGCTGGCCGCCGGCGCCATCCGGGTGCGGGGGCCGGTCCTTAATCCTACCCTAGTGTGACCTCGCTTCTGATGTATAATAATAAGCCAGTAGGTTAGGGCGCATGCTCTCATGAGCTCCGTGCGCTGACTGTGGGTGAAGTTCAATGTTCAGTGGCTCGCACCATCGCGCGCGTGGCGCCGTCGCGGAGCGCGCCTGCGTCCGCTGCTGAAAGTTCTTGGAGCCGTGCAGGTGCTGCTGTGGGCCCTGGAGCGGGCCGTGCAGTTTGCGTGCCGCCTAGAGCCCCCGCGCCCTGCGGGTGCCGTGGCGGCCTGTCCGCGCCCCGCCCGCCCGCGCATCGCCTGCATCGCGGAGGGCTGCGAAGGAGGCGCATCCGGAGCCACCAGCCCACCCGCAGGGGGTCGCGAACCAGATTTGCGCGGGACAGCCTGCCCCCCCGTGCTCGGCGCGCCTACGCCGGTAGGCGAGGCGTGCGGTGTCGCAGTCGGCGCAAACGTGAGCGGCCATGCAGACAGCGCGGCGCTGGAGGCGCACGGCGCTGGCGCGGAGTCCACCGGCCGCGCAGCGCACGCAGGCCATGCAGGCGCGGCTGCTGAGCGTGGCTGCGCAACGGCCGGTGCTGGGGCAGCCGAGGCGGCCGGCGCGGTGCCGAGCGCCGCTGCGGGGGGCTGCGCACGGAAGTCTGCCGCTGTTCGGGCGCGCGCGGCCCGGCGCGCGCGCGGCAAGTCAGCCTGTTCGAGCACGCCTGGGGAGACAGGCGCTGCGCCGGCCGGCCGGGGCGCTGCCAGGTCCAGCTCTGGGGCTGGAGGAGCCGGCGCTGGCGGCGGACCTGTCCCTGCGCCGCGGGCGCCGCCCTGGTTCCTGGATGAGCTGCCTCCGGCGGCCGTTGACCCCGAGGCTGTGCTCTGCATAGGCCTTGCCCCGCTGCGGGGCGGCGCCCTCTTCGGGGCCGCCGCCAGCCAGGCCGCCTTGTGGAGCCATCTGTGGTCCGAGCATGTGTGATTTTGGAGCGATTGCCCGGCTGGGCAGCATTTTGAGCTTAGGGAGGCCAGGGAGCCTCTTAGAGCTCTCTAGCAATGGGATTGCGTGTGTATCATGTATCTGAAGGCCTGGTGGAATATGGCAGTCTGTAGTTGTAAAGAATGCCAGTTGGGGTGTACAGAATTGTGGGACGCTGTGCTCCGTGTGAGCCTTAGCCAGTTGCAGAGCTCTGCACCCCTTGTGCTTAATTTCTTGGCACATGTTTCTTGCAGTAATTTCTTGCATTCAATTCGACTCCCTTTGAGAGTCATTGTGCGCAGTGCACACTGTGCACCCATATGGTGAGCCTCTTTGAGGGCCCAAGCATGGAGGTGGGTCGTGCACAATTTTGCTGCTCCTTCGCGGGTCTGTTCAGGCTGTGCATGCTTGATGATCCATATGTGTCCATGATGGTGGCATGTATTGAAGCGAACAGTGGCACGGGCGCTGCGGGGCCCGCACCATGCTTCTGCAAGGGCGGTGCGCACTACGCGCACACATGCGACTGTGGTGATCGGCGGCGGGCTGCTCACGCTGGGCGCCCAGGCAGTCCGCCTGGGCCTGTAATGGCGCACTTGGAGCATGCATCTGGGAGGCTTGCATCTGGGAGGCATGTGTCATATGTCAAGCGTGCCTGTCATGCAAGCAGGAGGTGACGCCATGCAGCAGGCGAGTGTTCCAACAGACACATGCAGTTGACAAGCGGCGTTTGTCTACTGCATGTCCTGGCCTTGTCATTGCTGTGCGCCAGTCAGAAGGTGGTCTGCAGCTGGCATAAAGCAGGGTATTTGCTGGCTAAGGCTGCATGCACCTCCCACCGTTTCTCCCAAAATGTCAGGTGATGCTGTTGGTGATACAGGAACGCACACACACAGGTTTTTACATGAGCTGAGCAGGAATAAGGACGCAAGAGTGAAGGGGGCCATTCTGTGTGCAAAACCCGCTACTTTCGAGGCTGCTTGCGCCTGTACGGCCGCATGGTCCTCTCCCAGCCCGGGTCCTCGAATATCTTGCGCATCAGCGAGTAGTCGTTCAGGTTGACCTGCGCGGCCGGCCCGCCGATGAGTGCATGCAGCCTCGCGTGCTGGCTGACGGTTCCCCAAACTTACTAAAATCAGGCCAAACGCACTGAACTCATTATCACATTCAAGCATGCAATGTCCCTGATTTTAGTAAGGCCAAGGTCCTCCCGTAGCACCCACGTTGCACTTCTGCGCTGCAGGTGGGAGCAGGCAGCCACAGGGTCAGGTGGCGCATCGACGGCCGCAGCATGACATGCAGACTCAGCCTGCATGAAAGCGGTTGTGATGCAGATAAGTCTGAGCCTCTGCTCCAAGAGGCCCCCCACAGCGAGCGCCCGAGCACGCACCGAGCCCGTCACGTCCAGCAGGTACAGCGCGCCCTCGCGGTTCTCCAGGAACAGCGCGTCGCGGCGCTCGCTCGAGCGGTACACGAGGTACCGGTTCCCGCTGGTGCCCTTCACAGTCAGCTGCGCATCCCGCGGGCCCGCGTCAGGCAGCCCCAGACCAGCCATGCGTTCAGCACCGCGATTGGAGCCAAGCACTGCCTGCTTGGAAACCACTGTCAGGAGGCAAGTCAGGATGCAGTGCGTTGAGCTTCCTGCATCCCCCTTGCAGACAGGCAGCATCGATGAAACGGAGGGTGGCAGGAAGGATGTTCCAGCAGCAGCGCTTCTGCCACTGCGCCCAGGAGAGCAGCCCACGGCGATCGCGGGGGAAACCAAGCGCAGGCAGGCCGGCGCTGCGCGCAGGGCGAGGCGTGCCTTGCCGCTGGCAGGGAGCACGCGCAGGTCGGGCGGCGCGGCGGAGGACGCCTCTGCCTCGGCAAACTCCGCCGCCGCGAGCGCGTAGGGGTTTGCCTGCTTGCCGGCGCGCTGCGGCGGGCTGGCGCCACCGCCGGCCAGCTTCAGTGCAGCTGCAAGGCCGGCCACGCCCGCCGCGGCCGCCAGCAGCAGGTTGCGGCGCTGCGCGCCGCCCTGCGGCAGGCGGTGCTCTGGTGCTGAGCAGCGTGCCAGGACACCTTCTGCCGGGTCACCCGACCTTGAAGCTGCGCTTGCCAGCAGGGCGGCCATGGCCTACGATCACATTGCCATTATTGGCCTATTGAGGAAGCGTGCGGTCAAGTCTGGGAGTGCCACTGACCAGCGCACGCTGCAGCACAAAACCCCTCTTTGCGCGCAACCAGCAGTGCTGCACTGCATACGCAGACCGCCGCACTTGCGTGCTGCGCTCAGGTGGCGGTGGTGGCGGCGGCGGCGGGCCGCGCGGCGGCGGCGGCGGCGGCTGCGGCAACCGCATTGGCACGAGACGCCGGTCCGCTTGCGCGACGCGGCTCTGCTCGGGGTCGTACACGGCACAGACGTGCACTCCTGGCCGGGCAGGCTTGACTGTGCGCCAGCTCCTGCAAGCATTGAGGGCGCTTGTGCGTCCGCTGGTGCTGGCCACCGGCCCTGGCTGACCCAGAGACGCGGGGCGCATCACACCAAGTCCTTCCGGGGAGTTTGGCTGGCAGTAGCTAGCGTTCGCGGCAAGGCTGCCTGCTTACGGCTGTTGCAAAAGGCAGCGCTGAGCTCTCCAGGCCCACAGTGAGCGCTTCCACACCCATGTGAGGCGAGTGCGTCCAAGTGACTCAAAAGTTGAGAGCCGCTGAGCTGGGTCTTCCTTCAGACCCCTTGTTCCTAAGGACAGGGCCTGCCTCAGCTTGACAGCGGGCTATATTGAACATGGTTTACAGCGTTGATTTTTGCCCTTATGGCACACTCATGGCAAGCATCCTTCTTGCATGCGCTATGCTGCTCCTGGCCTATGTCGCCCTACGCTTGCTGCAGCTCGAACATACAACAGCCAGACAAAACCCCGAAGCTTGGAGGTCTATGCGACAGGCACTCTGAATGCGAGTGGATGTATGTGCAACCCAAGGTGCGGCCAAAAGACTCTCATGAAGCACAGTCCGAATACAGTTCTCCCGACGGCCTGGTGGAATGTCCAAGCCCCACCTCTCTTTGTGAGGCTCGTACAAGCTCTGTTGTCCATGCTCGCTTTGGCACACACAGATGTCATGGCCTTGCTTTAAAGACCCCGACAGGCACGCCTCGTCGGAGCGAGGCAGTAAAATCTGTGTGGCTCCCTTCCCCGGCCGCCACACACACGATGGGAAAGCATACGGCAGCACCTTGTCATATCAGTCTCCTAGCGCCGGTGCCAGCTATTACGCAGGCAGCCACCACATGCTGCATAGCACCATGGACACTTGCGCGGCCACACTTAGGGTACCCAGCTAAAAGAGCCCTGCATGCCATGCACAATGTGTGCTGTGGCAGCGCCAGTTGGGTAAGAAGGGCACTGGCTCTGTTCTCCCTCATGAGCACTCCTGGATAGCCATGCACAAGGCGCCCATACATTTGCTACTTGCAGGCTCGCGTATGGCCCGCGCATGAGATGAGCCCCGGTAATTCAGGCGCATGGCAGCCAGGAACCCAAGCCCGTCAGGCGTGCATGCGTAGCCGGCCGGATTCTGGCAGGCACAAGTGCTTAGTGTCAGCTTGGCGACTATGCCGCCCACCGTCGCTCCGTACCGAGGCCTCAGCAGGCGCGTGCGCGCTGCGGGCGGGCCACATGCGGCGACGTTTTGCAAAGAAAGCGGGTGACGACCGCACCGACCGCCCCGGCCGCCTGGTCAGGCGCTGGTCAGGCGCAGGTCAGGCGCATGCGCGCAGGGGCGGGCCGGCCGGCGCCGGCCGGAACTTGTTGAACAGCAGGTTGGCGACGACGCGGTCCACGACGGCCGTGTGCGCCGTGCGCGGCACGACCGCGCCGGCGCCCGTCACGCGCACGTACGTGTTGCGGCTGATCCGGTACAGGCTCTCCTTGAGCGCGAGCTGCGTCTCGTAGTCCAGCCGCGCGACGAGCGCGCGCAGCTCGTGCACCAGCGCCTGCGGGGCATGCGCGCGGGGTTCACGGCGCGGCCAAGCATGCATCGAGAACCCTGGTCTCGTCTGCTGCAGTACGTTTCGTGTCGCTCCGCAGCCCATGGGCCAGCATCCAGGCAGAGCAGCCACTGGCGGGGCCCCGCAGGCAGGGAGAGCCTGCCGGTGGGCGCAGTCGCGCAGCCCGTCACGCAGCACCAGGCCTTCTGCAACACAGGCTGCGCCCACATGTGCAGCGACTGCACAGGTGGGGCGCCGCTCGCCTGCGCGGGCGCATGCAGCAGCGCGCTGTGCGTCGCCGCGCCCGGCGCCACCGATGCGTGCGATGTCTGCATGCGGCCGCCGCCGCCGCCGCCCATGCCGCCGCCGCCGCGCGTGCTGTCCGGCGAGTCGGGGCTGCCCAGGCGGAGGCGCGCCTGCGTGGCCACCCACGCCTGCCCGCCGCCCGGCGGCGCCGCGCCGGAGCGTGTGCGCTTGCGCCGCGCCTGCCGCACCAGAGCGCAGACTGAAGGCCGTGTTTGCCGAGGATCACTGTCAGACTACTCCGCAGCAGACAGAGTCTGCGGCACAAACGTCGTTGGCCAGTCTGCAGCAGCCTGGAGCTGCGCCGGGGCTGAGCCACCGCCCAGCGGCGCGGGGCTGCTTACATGTGCCAGCATACCAACAGCCCCTCGGCGCACATGACAACAGGCTTGTGCGGGCACGACTGCTGATGTTGTCTGCATCTTGGGAGGGAATCAGGCACAAGCAGGGGCATGCCTCCTGGGCAACGCGCAGGTCGCCGGGGCTGCCCGGCGCGCTCGGGCAGCGCCCCAGCGTCGCGCGGACCGGCCCCGCCGCAAGCCGCGCGCCCGGGCCGGCAGACGTGGCGCGCATCATGTGCTGCGCCGGCGGCGCTGCTGACAGGCCCGGCTCAGAACCAGCGCCGCCCGCCCACTCGCCGCCCGCGCCGCCCACCCGCTCGCCGCCGCTGCCAGCCTCGCTGCCGCCAAAGCCGCCGGCTCCCAAGCCGCGTGCGCCCCCGTCACCCCCAAAGCCGTTGCCTGTGTAGCCGCTAAAGGGCGTGACGCTCATCACCGGCGTGCCAGTGAAAGCGCGCAGATGGATGGTGCGGCGTGCGCTCTCGCGGCCGCCGCCGCCGCCGGTGCCGCCGCCGCCGCCGCCGCCGCCGGCGGTGGCGGTGCCGCCGCCGCGGTCGCTGCCTCCGCTGCCGCCCCCGCTGGCCACAGGCGGCCAGGACCCGGGGAACGCTGCCCCAGCCAATCCCGGCGCGCCGGTGGTGACCGGCGGCGGCGCGGGCGACAGCGGCGCGCTCTGCGGCGGCCCGCCGGCCGGCAGCGGCGAGCGCGGCGGCCGCATCGCCGTGGCCGCCGAGCGCACGTCCGGCGACGAGCCCAGGCCCTTCGCGCCGGGCCAGTCGCTGCTGCTTGCAGCCTCGCTTGCCTGCGCCGGCGCAAACGCTCAGTCGTGCACAGGCCTGTCAAGACAGCACCCCGCGCAGCGACCAGCAATGAAAGTCACTCTGCTCACTATTTAAAGAGGCACAGAGAGGGTATAGGCCGGGCTATCCTCACACTCTTCTGACAGGCAGCACCGCACGCCCCAGGCCTTGGTTGCACACTGACCCTGCAGCGGAGCCTGAAGGGCCGGGAGGCCAGTGTCGGCACGGCGCGCGCCTTCTCTGCTGTGGGCAGCGGCATGCTGGGGCTCTGGTTCAGCCAGCCCTGCGTGTACGTCTCGCGGCTGGGCCTGCGCATGCGCTCCCTGGGTCAAGAGCCGATGTCGCGCTGGCCGTGTCAACGGTCCCACGTCGCGCACGGGTTCGCTGAGCAAGAGGAGCAGGCCGCAGCAGCGTGCCTGGCCACCACGTTGCCTGCAGAGGCCGGCCGCCACAGGGCCCCTGGGGCGGGCGCATGGCCCGCGTCGCAGCCGGGCCCGCCCTGCTGGAGACTGCCCTCCGCAGCGTCATCGGACAGCACCTGCACGCCCCGCGCGCCCCGCTGCAGCCCATGAGGCAGCGCGCAGCAGTCCAATGCCGGCCAGCTGGCCGCGCGCCGCGCCCAACGTTGGAAGGGCCCCCACCTGGAAGTCTGGGCAGCAGAAGAAGGCCGACACCTCCTCCTCCGTCAGCTCTGGCAGCACCTGCTCATCGTTCAGCGGGTAGAAGGTGTTATGGTTGCAGGCGCCCGCGGAGCTGGGGCGCCGGTCCAGCAGGCTCTCATCGTCCCACATCGTTCCGCTGGCAGGCGCGGGCTGTCGCGGCTGTAGAAGCGAGCCGATGGATGGTGACACAGGCTGCCGAGGACTACTTTGGCCCCCAAGGCCCTCTCACGGTGTCCCTGTCCCGGTTCCGACCTGGCGACCGCTCTCTCGGTTGCTGCCGCAGTGATGCAGGACTAGGCTGCCGGGAGAGCTGGCTGGCGGCTGTGCACGGCTCCACAGGCTGGACCCTGATGGCGGGCGCTGGCGGGAGGATGGCCGGCTGGCCTGCACGACGCAGTGTCCTGGTTGATGAACAGCTCACGAGGCCATTGACATCGCTGTGGCTTCAGCCGGCTTGCGGCATCCATCTCCGCTGGCTTGTTTTAGCATAATCACACAGGGTTAGCAGTACTACAAGCCCTGCCCGTCCGTTGCCTCATGGGCCAGGGCCCAAAGGCTCATGTGCAGCGAGCAGCCCAGCCCAGCTGCACCCGACGCTGCCCCGTTGCTGCTGCCGTAGACATCGCTGGCTCCCGGCGTGCCAACCCTCACCTAAGCGCGAGGAGGACAGGGCGCCTTGCCAGGCTACCACAGCCTGCGTTGCCATACCTGCTGGCCGGGCGCCTTGCAGGCAGTACGGTCGGGCGCCGTGCAGGCAGTAGACGAGCTGGTATGTTCACACGCACGTAAATGAGACGAGTGCTCTGTCCTTGCCCCAAAACCCAAGCGCACACGCTGCTAGCTGCGCGCAGGCCGTCTCGCCAAGCAGGCTCCTCGGATGACAGTTACAGGTTGGCAGGCTGGCACGCGTGCCTGGTGCGCAGCGCCGCTTGTAGAGAAGCAGCTGGGCGCTGGCTAGCTTCGCAGCGAGCCCTCGTCGATATGGATGAATGATGGCTACACCGCATAACAGTGCAGGTGCCGCAGCTGCCTGTTTGACAAAATGAGCACACTACATGCCGGGCCAAACCTGCATGCTGCCTGCAGAGCCAGTATGTCAGGGCAGCGGCTGCGCACGTTGGTGTGCTACATGAGCGCGGCACCCAGGGAGGTAGGTGGGCGCAAGTGCTTGGCAGCATGCTCATGCATCCGCACCCGCCCTAGGGCACGCCGCATGCCATTAGAGGGCCTGCATTGGGTGCATGAGCATGCTCATGGGGCGTTGCCCAAGCAATGGCAGCGCATGCCTGCATGATTGAGGACGCACAACGTGCGTGCGAGCATGCGTGCTATGAGTTGCCCTAGTTGTCACTCCCCTGCAAATGATCCTGTGCATGCATGGCAGGGTCTTGCCTCCCTGCATGAGGGCCGTGACTTCTCTACCAGCACCTGATGCATCCTGTGGCGGCGACGCATGTGATGCGCGCTCTGCTGCCCTGCCCCTGCTGGGCGGCCCCGCATGGCGCCGGGAGACCAGGCTGCACTGCTGTGGTGGATGTGCCAGGCTGGGAGTAATTGAGCTTCCATGGGTTGGCTCAACACAGCCATGCATGCTGCCAAGACAGTCTGCAGCGTGGGAGCCAAGCTCCCTCACAGTGCAGACCGACGTTGGGGGAAGCAGGGCGCGCGTCACATGCATCGCCACCACTGCAGCAACCAGGTGCTGGTCTCGCTCTGGCATACATGAACAAAGGGAAGCCCATTGGCGGCAGTGCACACTACTTGCAGTGCAGAACGCTTCGGTCCACAGCGCGGCGCAGGCGCAGCTTGATGACCTGGCCGCCGTCCCATTGAGGTCGTGCGCAAGCGCAGGCAGACTGGCGCGCTCCCGCGCGCCTTGGGGCGCAGGTGAGGGCTGAGCAGCGGGAGCAGCTGTCACTGCTGAGCAAGGCCCAGGCGGAAGTGACTGCAATCGCTCTGCAGGGCGCCATGGTGTGCATACCAATAGCGAGCAGTTCGGAGACCCAATCAAAAAATGTAATCAGCTTTAATCAGCAACATTAATCAGCACACGCCCTAGCTTTGGAGTAGTGCATCAATCTCGACGAGAAGTGCGAAACTTGCACCTTGAGCAGCAGCGAAACCTTTCTTTCGACTACACATGCCAGTGTCCTCTGAATGTAGGCACGGGAGCGGGGATGGGGGCAACGGAGGTAGGCGTGGTTGGGAGGACCGTGTATCGGCACCTGCTGCGCAGGTGTGCCGCACCTGTGTGACCCAGCTGTTGTGTGTGCGCCTGCATAGTATGCTGCTGCTGCTTGCGCACGCCGTTGGCTGTTTAATAGGGCCTTTGAACGCCTGGCTGGCTGTGCGCAGTGCTGCGCTCTTCGACAAACAGCCGGTGCTGAAGGCGCTCATTGGCCCGGACTTTGTCAAGCTGCCCAAGCCGCTGGAGGCGGTGGTCAACGTGTTCCTGAGCGGGGCTAGCCTGTATGTCCCTGCGCCCCTGCTGCCGCGGTCAGTGGCGCAGGCTGTGCGGGACGCGTTTCGGTTCCCGGTGCGCTCACTGCTTCAGTGCACAGAGTTCTCTGGCACATAGTTGATGCCGCACGCTTTGGAGCGCACGTGCCTGCCACACAGGAACAGGGACCCGTGCGCTGCGCTCTGCTAGCGCACTCGGTTACCACCGCGTGTGCCGCTTGTGCTGCTGCCAATACAGCGTCCGTGAAAGAAGCATGTGGACTGGGTCGGTGTAGCGCGGGCTTGACGTGGTGCTCACACAGTCTGACTCGTTGCTGTCTGGGGCACAGCCACACGCGCACAACCTGGACGACGCGTTCTCGGGCCTGCGGTACCTGAAGGCGGTTGTGGCTATCGGCGCAAAACACAAACTGGCCGGTGGGGCCCCTGCAGACCATACTTTCTGCCGCACTTTCACCTCCAGCTGGCCTGCAGCAGCAGACGCTGTGTGCCTTGACACGCACCACAGCCTTGGCTGACAGAGCGGTGCTGGGTGGCAGTGGTGCCAGGGTCGTCGACTGAGGCACGCGACGAGCGCGAGCATGCGCATAGGCGGCTAGCCGAGGTACGCCCCTGCCACATCCAGCAGCGCTGAACAGGGCTCGCGCTGGTCCTGGAGCCATGGAGCCAGGGGACGTGACGCGAGGGGCAGCGCGACACGCCACCGCACGGCTGCGTGCCTGTTGTGCACTCCCGCACGCACTTCTGGCTCCTGTCCCTGCTGAATATGGTTTGAGGAGGACGAGCGTACCCGCTGAAAGGCCGGTGATGATGGGCCTGTGCGCGCGCTGCGCACAGTCGCGGGCCAACGCGCGTCGCGTGTGTTGCCCGGCCCTCCCCTTATTGCGTGCTGTGGCTCAGCCCGTTGGCTGCACGCCGTCCCGCAGCGCCGCGCATGCCGTGTTGCAGTGAATCCAGCCCGCTGCTTGCATGCCGGTCCGCAGCGCCGCGCACGCCACGCGCGCAGGCGAGCACCAGCTGCGGCGCGGAGGTGGCGGATGTGCCGGGCGCGGGCGTGGTGCTGGTCGCGCACCCCATGGCGACCGGCGACTTTGCGCGCAGCGTCGTCCTGCTCTGCGCGCACGGCCCCACGTCCGGCGCGGTCGGCCTGGTCCTAAACAGGCCGGTCGAGTGCACGCTGGCGCAGATGCCCGCCGAGCGCGACGCGCGCCGCCGCGCGGCGCGCCTGCAGCGCGCCGGCGCAGCCGGCGACGAGGGCGCCGCGCAGCTCATGCATGTGGTGCGCCTCATCTCTGGTCTCCGGGGCTCGGGATGCTGCCAAGTGCGGCGACTGCCACGCTCACAGCACTGTGCAAGGAAAAGTGGGCGTTACGCCGTGAAGTGGGTGCGGAGGACTTGAGGTGCACTGCAGTGCACCTGGTTGTTGGAAGCGCGGGTCTGTCAGCTGCGCGCATCATCCGCCTGCTTCCCCTCTCCTCCTCAGGCGCTGAGCGCTGTTGTGGATTGTGCGTGTCCTGTAAGTATGCCATTACGTATTGCAATGGCACAGTATATGGGCGTGTTGAAAGTAGGCAAGCAGCACTTCAGAAGGACATTCCCGAGTCGCGGACGGAGGGTTGGCAGGACGACATCACACAGCCTGTCATCCTCAGCGGGGCAGAAAGGACGCCGGTCATTTGACCGCCGCCCGGCCGCAGGCGTCCGAGCTGCTGCAGCGCCTGGGGAGCTACGTCGACGAGGCGCGCGCCGCGGCAGCGGAGTCAGACGACGGCAGCGGCGAGGAGGACTGGCAGGAGGATGACGCGCAGGAGCTCGCGCAGCGCGCCGACCACCGCGTCGTCG
>JAABUH010002188.1_pt1 | contig 19300 bp, 16 predicted proteins | sample 5559121 | NCBI WGS metagenome assembly JAABUH01 (sample SAMN10711871, study PRJNA513364) | rock metagenome | isolation source: Antarctica rocks | place: Antarctica: Victoria Land, Battleship Promontory nord | collected 2015-12-28
GTGAAGTTTCACAATGCATTATTGATGTAACTATGCATGAGAAAAATTGACTTCAATCAATTTCTACATGAAAGATGAGTACTTAATATTGTTATGACAACGTGCAAGTGTGACAGAGATTGAATGTTAATTAAGCACATTTTATTAACATGTTTTAAATGAAAGATAGAATGAAAGATGATGCAATGCAAAGAGAACATCACGAACTTGAGAAAGCTTCTAGAAATCATGAGCGTAATAACAGTGATCATTCAAATAATACTCTCAACAAGCATACTGCATCAATTTCAAACTGTGATGTCATTAAAGAATCAGATGAAAGAAAGAGAAAGTAAAAAAGAAACAAGCTCATAAAGTTTTTGTATTGAGAACAGTTACAGTATAAAGCGCAAAGAAAAGCGATAGTAGATATGAAAAGAACGCTATGCTAGCGCAGCGTTCATTACATTATATAGAATCTTGCATAGATTCATAATGAGTATTGAATCGAGTAAGAATTCAAAAAAAAAAATTTAATAGTCGCTCAGTCTCTAATAAATAATTAGTGATAATCATTTCTTTTTTAAACTAGTTGTGTCTGTTCATTGATTGAATGTCAAAGTCACGTCACGCTGTTTTAACTCGTTCAAATTCTTTGATTGTCTTTCTCTGTTTGATAGAATGAACAATAAAGTCACGTCATGCTGTTTTAACTTGTTTAAATTCTTAGATCTTTACTACAAATATAAATCATACATTAACATTGAGAAAAAAGAAGAAGAGTGATATCAATTTCTGATAATGATGATTATCATTAATGCGTTTGAAAATTAACTCATCATTACGTTAAAAGAAATGATCATAGAAAAACGAAATTTTAAAAGCAAGATCTTGAATTCAATGAATTCATGATAAACTTACATATGTTAAATCTTGACAGAAGTTCAACATAACAAGATTGAGAATCACTTTGACTAAGATAAGTCTTTGACTTTTGTGAATGATGATAGCAAAGATCAAAATCAGAGAAAATTGCTCATAAAAACATGTATTATCATTATTATTTCAAGTTGCTGTTCTGAGAAAAATAAAAACAACATTTTGATTATTAATAAGCATACTGATAAAATCAACATAGTCGTTTATTTTCATTAAAACAACTGCAGAAAGAGTTGTAAAAGAATCATCTGTGTCATCATTTCAAATAACATCAACAACAATGTTCATTAAATTATTAATTAAGCTCTTCTTGATAAACATATTAAACATTAGTATGACTTGAGCATCTCTGCTGAAAAGTAATGTGCAAGAGAGCTTGTTAATCTCATTGAATGAAATCTTCTTAATCTTCTTGTTAACATGTTTGACACATATCTTAATAATTGACTGACTTAATCACTCAAGACAATCGAAATTATACTCATTAATTTCATGTCTGATAACGTAAAGATGTAATGCTTTATCAAAATCAATTCAGCTTTTTAAAATCATATTTTTCTTTACATGAGTTAAAAGAAAGTTTCAATTCTCAGAACTCAACTTGTTGTCTTGCAGCTCATTTAAAATCTCATGAAACTGTTAAGATTCAGCATTCTTATCTTGTTATTTCATGATCTGAGACAGTACAATGATCTGATTGAAAGTGAGATATGTCTGCAAATCAGTCAGAGCTTTCATGAAGAGAAATGTGACATGAGAATTATACAATGCTCAATCGTTGATCAAAGAAAGTTGATCAAAATCATTGCAAAAAAGATTGAAAAAATCATTGAAAAAATCATTAAATTGAGCATAACTTTGTTGAAGATGTTGATCAATGTAATGAGAAATCTTTAAATCAATCATGAACTTCTCATTGATAATGAGAAAACAACAATGACGAAAGCAATTCTGCAAATGAGTAAAATGTTTCAACTTCAAGAACTTGAAGATACTTTGAATGAGAAGATTCAACAATTGATGAAGAGTAAAGTTCTTAATGTTAAAGACAATTACATTAATGAAAACTACTTGCAGTACTGAATTAATTATATCAATCTGTGCAGCATAATATGTCAAATGATTGAAGATTAGATTGATGCAGATTGACTTTTCAATTTCAACAATCTTATTCAGATGCAGAAGAAGTTGAGCATCAGAATGATCATGATAATGATCAATGATTTAATTAACAACGTTTTGCTGCTCAACATTTAAAAAAGAAAGACTATTGATTTCTTCAAGAATAGCTGAGATGAAAGCATTCTTGGAAGTGACGTAAGCAACGATTGAGTGATTTTGAATGATGATCAAAGTCATGTCACATGTAGATTGCAGTTAATCATGATTCTTGTTCATAAATCTTTCACTCAGATTGATAAGTATCTGCATAAGACTGTCATCATGATTTGATCTGCATCAACTCAGCAGTTCTTCGTGATGAAGATTTTGATTCTGCTTGATCTCATCATGCTTTAAGAACTTGATTTTAGAGTCAATCTTAATTATCTTGAGCATAGCTCTTAATGAATCATGTGAATGATCATAATTGATCGCGCAAGCGATATAAGCAAACACTCAATTCTCATCATCATAATTTAATAAATCATCAAGAATGATACTTTAAAAGCAGTGATGAAGCATGAGCTTGATTCTGCAAAAATTCAAATAATCAACATGAGATAATTGATCTGAATAACAAGAAAATAAGTTAATCATTTTAAAATAATCACATCAAGAGCAAAAGTCTTGAGTTTTGTTTATTCACATGTACTTTTGAGCTGCAATCAGAAGAGTTAAATGTTTTTGATGAGCAGATTTCTTGCAATAGTGTTTCAGAAAGATTTTGAACATTGTGATATAATCATTCTGAAGATTCAAAGCAAGTCGTTGCTTCTTAATTGATCATAGATCAAGATTCTGCATGATTCATAAGAAATTTCATAAATTTCGCTGAAGAAGATAATGATACATCTCTTGAGCAGATCAGTTTCGCTTGACAATAAACTTAAATATTAGTTTAATAGCAAGAAACAGTAAGAAAGTTCTGTCAGAAACTTTAAGCATGATGAACTGAAAAAGACTTTTGAACAACTTAAACTTCTTTTTGATCTTGAAGCAATACTTGATCAAATAGTGCATCACTGTCGTTTAATTCATACAGAGAGAAAGATTCATGTTAATCATTCATTTCATGATCATTGTAATGTTATAACTGTTGAGAAGAATGTCATTTCAAGCGAAAAGATAAACATAATGATTTGAATTCATCTTGCAAGAGACTTTAGACAGAGATTGCTCTGATCAAGAAAAGTGAAAATGACAAGTCAGCTCATCTGTTTCTCTGATCTTATGTTGACAATAGCTCAAAGTGCAGTGAGTGTGATGCTGAAAGTAATTCAACAGTTCAATCAGTTTACAAAGTGTATTAATATGTTTTGAAAAAGAATGATTGCTTGAATGAACAGCAGTCATTGACAGATCATTAATGAGATTGAAGATCATGATCTGTACACTTTAAAAAGAAAGATATTGATCAAGATCTATGACATTTGAAGCGTTGTTGATTCACAAAAATTCATGTATATGTTCGCTTTCAAGAGACTGTCACTCAAAGCAATATCAGAAATTCTGAATCTTGAACTTCTTCTTAATAACAAGCTTCAAAAACAGCGTCACTTTATGATTCAAACACTTAATGATGATGTGAGAATTTTTTTGAAGCAGTCTTCAAGCTATCTTAATTCATTCATTTTTACTCGCTGTCATGTAAATTTCTTGATCAGACATGTATGCATAAAGATCACGTCACTGTAAATCAGTGACATTAAGAATAAAGAATAGCAAGAGACAGATAAAATCATAAATCATAGTCTCAAGTTTCATTTTGACTTTGTTTCAGTATGATCAAATGTTTTGCACAGTCGCTGTCTTGTAAACAATCATATCAATCAGATGAGACTCTGAATTCTCAATCATTTTTTGAAGTATGTTGATATCATTTATTTTCTTTGCATTGCAACTTATATATCATTGACTGATTTAATAAATTTGCTTTTGCAGCTGATTGTTAAATGCTCAATAGCGAAACTGAGAATAACATGCAAAGTGATCATCTTTATATTTCATTAAATGATTATGATAATTGACTAAAGAAGTTACAACGTGAAAATGAGCATTGTTGAAGAAAACTGTCATGATGTCAGATCATCAACTCAATTTAAAACATAAATCATCGATATTTTAAATAATCTTGATTCATTGAGTCTGTTTTGCAGTTCAATGAATCAAGTCATCAATCTAGTCATCATAATTTTAATTTAGTCTCAGCAATTTTGTTTCAATCATCTCAGTCATGTGCGTGAACTTCTGCAATCTTAAGTCAATAAAACTATTGTTTAGTCTTGATTCTGCTCGATTCATGTATATAAAAGTCGAGCTTTCGTTCTTTTCTTTCACTCTTTGTCTTTCATCTTGTACATTATCTGATGTATTGTCTTGTATTTAGATTCTATCAAAGTAATAATAATAATATCAGTCTTTTATATTGATAGTATCTTTAGTCTAGCTCAGTTTCTGACATTATGAAAGATCTACACTTTCTGCAACGTTTTTATACATTGAAATCTCGTCTAGTTATTCTTTCGCTCAAATGAAGTCATCTTACAATTTCTTAATTAATGATGAGCGTGCTGTTGAACAGTTCACTCAAAGTGTGATTGAAAATTCAGTCGAGACCTTTGCGCAATGCGTGAGCTTTAAAATCAAGTTCAACAACATGATGTTATCATTTCATTTTCATTCATCATTCTCAGTTCTTCAATCTATATAGAATTGAACTCTCAGTCTCTCACAATGATAGCTCAGATCATTGCACAAATCTTGAACAATCAATCTTCTTTCATCATTCATCTTTCTGCGAATTCTGTCGCTGTCTTCATTACTTCTAGATTCGAGAAGCTTCTTGACATATCTGAGTATGAGAGAGACAAAGATCAATTGAATGCATGAAAGCAGAGTCTGATACAGCGCATGAACGTGAACGATGATCATTATCTTTTTCATCGAGTCAAGATCATCTATGTTGAGTCACGACTCATCATAGATAAGAAGACTCACAATCTAATGAGTCAATATCGAGTCAATGATCTCTGTATCATTTTCATCTTTGCAGATTGACAATACAAGTTACGTCATTGCTGCAACAATTCTTTCAAGGCAAAAGATGTTCATCTATATCTTCATGAAACTCTGAAGCAAGACATAAATAGCTTTGTTAACTACTACAATTTCTTCTATCAAAAGAAAGAACATTCTTTGATGAAATATTTCTTATTAATTGACTGTCTGAAGCGCAATGTTAATTATTTCACTCAAGTCATCATCTTTTTCTGACGAAATCTCAATGAAATTCAATCATTCATCTTTCATCAATGAATTCAAGCATTCTCTAATATCAACAAAGAGTTTCAGCAGCTTAAGCATCATTAATCTCGCTTCGTCTTCATCATTGTTTTGTTCATCAAAGTCAAGAGCATCTCTGCGTTGACTAGTAATTCTTTGAGTTCAAAGATCATCATCTTTGTGACTGTTGTTTCAACAGCATCTTTGTTTCTTTCTCTTTTGTTTCTCGATGAGTCAATGAATTTAAGCTTTGTCATTATCATCATTCAAGATAAGATTCTGATCATTTCTGAGATCAAGAAAATTTGCAACAAGTGAAAGCTGTGTTACTACTGCAAGTTGCAACATTCAAGCAAAATTGCTAAAGAATGCTCAAATAAGAAGCTCTTCACTCTGCATATCATGAATGTTTACAACAGTGACGTCATTAGTATAGATGAAGAATCTCGCTGTTTGCAAAAAAAGTTTAGTCTTTGAGCTAAGTCATGCTCAGAAATCTGTATACATATTATTTTGTCTACTAGTCTCAATCTTTTCACTTTCACTTCAATCATATAAAAAGTTTTCTGCTAAATTTATCTTGAAACTCTTTGAATTCGATTTGACATTTAAAGATAGTCACATGATAGTATTCTGTATTCTACGTCAAGCTCAATCTAGAGTTCTCGTTCTTGCTCTGATTGATAGTGAAGTCTTTGCTTATGTCTTTATGAATAAATTCTTCGCGCAACAACATCATTTTCTCTTGCATCAATTAACTCATTCTTGCAGACTTCAAGAATTTGAAAATCAAGTCACTTTAATCAATGACATTACTTATGTCGTTGAAATCACAATGATTCTCGATGAACACATCAAGAGACTATTCTTTTATGTTATTGAATTAAGTCAGTACTTCATCATCATGAGTTTATCATGACTTCATCATCACGTCATTGATGTCAATTTTGAACACAATATTCTCATCTTGTCTTTCTTTTTCTGTCTTAATCATTGTTACTCATCTCTCATCAAGATCTATGATCTTAATCAACAAGAAGAAAATTTCTCGTTCAAAGTTAACAAAGTAGCTTTCTCCCAGTCTCGCTTTCAATTCACTCACAAGAAGCAACTCAGTTCACAAATCATTCACAAGAAGCATTTCAGTCTACAGATTGCTCACAAGAAGCAATTCAGTCTACAGATCATTCACAAGAAGCAATTCAGTTCTTAGTTCACTCATAAGAAGCAATTTAATCTCTTATTTGCTTAAAAGAAGCAATTCAGTTTTCAGTTCGCTCACAAGAAGCAATCTAGTCTTTCATTCACTTGAAAGAAGCAACTCAGTTTTCAGTTCACTCATAAGAAGCAATTCAGTTCTCAATTCACTTGCAAGAAGCAACTCAGTTTCTCGTTTACTCACAAGAAGCAATATAACTTCTTGTTTGCTCATGAGAAGTCAACTAATATTCAGCTCATTCACAAGAAACAAATCTCATTCAGTCTTGTCTCTCGTTTGAAACAAGAAGCTTCTAGTCATATTCTTCAAGTCATTCAAAAAGAATACTCATCAAAAATCAAGTGTCAAAATTCTTTTCTTTCTAAAACTTCTGTTGTTTCTTGAGCAGATCAATTCAATTGATCTTTTATACAACTTGACATAGTTGAGTTGAGAGTTTGAAGCTTTGATCATGCTGCTCATGTCAAAGACATTGAAGTGTTTAACATCACTTTAAAGAAAATCAATGTCTTCTTGAATCTTGAGTTAATCTTGTTTTCTAATCTAGATTCTAACGAGTCAAAATTGCGTTGTGCGACTTTGACTATCTGTTCAAAGAACAGCTCAACTCTTGCTCAGTTCTCATCTCACTTTCAAGACAGTATGTATGATAAAAATTATCATCTAAATATTCATCAAATGAAAAAGAAATTTCATTTAATTACATTCACGACACAAGAAAATCTTGAAGTCTATTGACAAAGTAAGAACGTCGATTCAATCATAATTCTATCGTTCAAATATTTCAAGTTTCTAAATGTTTTCTTCAAGAAGAACGTTGATATCTTGTCTTTGCATTGAGCTCATGATCATGTCATACATCTTAAAGAAGATGCTCAATTCTCAGTCTTCGCTTTGTACAACATGAGTCGTGATGAAATTCTAGAACTTCATCATTATTTGAATGAGAATCTGAGTAAAGATTTCATTCAAGTCAGTTGCTTTCAAACGATCATCTCTGTTCTCTTCATCAAGAAACTTGAAGAAGAACTTTGCTTCTGCGTAAACTATTGAGATTTGAATGCTATCACAATCAAGAATTGATATTCTCTGTCTTTGATCTCAGAAACGCTGAATCATTTAAGTCAAGCTAAAATCTTTATCAAGCTGAATATTATTTCTGCATTCAATTGACTTCAAATCAAAGAAAAAGATGAAGCTCTCATCGTCTTTCACACTTGATTTAAATTATTCAAGTATCTAGTCATGCTCTTTGATTTATGTAATGAGTCTGTCTCGTTTCAGAAGTACATTAACAATATTCTTCATGAACATTTAGATAAGTTCTGTACAGCTTATCTGAATGACATCTTGATCTATTTCGACAATGAACTCAAGCATGAGATTCATGTTAAGCTCATTCTGCGAAAGCTGCAAGAAGCAAACCTTCAGATGAATATAATCAAATGCAAGTTTCACATCACTCAAGTCTTGTATTTAGAATTGATAATCATCATCAAAGAGATTAAGATGAACTCTTCTAAGATAGATATCATTGTCAATTGATTCATCTTGATCAACGTTAAAGACGTTCAAAGTTTTCTAGATTTTGCGAACTTCTATAAAAGATTTATTTATGACTATAATAGAATAGCTATCTCGCTCACTCATCTCATCAGAAAAGATGTATTCTTTGTCTGATTTCAGAAATGTCAGATTGCATTCAACACTCTTAAGAAAGTCTTCACTTTTAAGATTATTCTTTGTCACTATAATTCAGATCACAAGATTGTGATAGAAATCAATGCTTTGAACTATGTGTTCAAAGACATTCTCTCTCAATATTATGAGAATGAGATTCTTCATTCAGTCGCTTATCTTTCGAAGAAGCATAACTCAGTCGAGTGTAACTATGAGATCTACGATAAAAAACTCATGATCATTGTTTGCACTTTCAAGAAATGATGATCAGAGCTTGAAGACTCTATCTATTCTGTTGAGATGATTATGAATCACAAAAATCTTAAGTATTTCATGTCAACTAAGCAGTTGAGTCGTCATCAAACTCATTGAAGTGAGTTTCTGTCTAGATTCAACTATCACATCGCTTATTATTTCAACAAGATCGACGATAAGCTGAATGCTCTGACACGTCGCTCAGAAGATCTTTCTAAAGAGAGAAATACATTCGATTCTCAACATCAATATCAACATCAGACAATTTTGAAAACTCATGTTTTAAACTTCAATATTGTTGAGAATCTCGTTCTTGATATCTTCAACATCAAAGTCATGAAGCTTCAGTCACAAATCATCATCTTAGATTCAGTTCAGTTACATTTATTTTCAGTTATCTCAGCATTCTTGCAAATTTTAGTTCTCATGAATCTAGAAATCAAAGAATTTAACGTTGAAAACATTGAGTCTCAGCTAGATCAAGACATTCTGAATCTTGATGAAGATTTTGCTGACATTTTCACTCAGACATTGTGAAAGCAAGTTGAAATCAATGACAAATTCGCAGTTCAGATAATTGAAGCACTTTGCAATGAAGCACGACATCACAACAAGATTTCTCTAGTTGAGTATGAAGAACACGAGAATCATCTGTACTTTCAAGAAAGAAAGTACGTGCTCAACTCAGATAAACTACGTTTTCGTATCATTCAGCTCGCTCATGATAATGTCATTGATGATCACTCAGAAAGAGCAAAAAGCTATGAACTGATCAGTCGAGTCTACTGATGATCGAACATTTATAAGTATGTTCAACGCTTCATATGAAACTGTCACGTGTGCACACGTTTCAAGCTCTTTAAACAATAAACTCAAGAATGATTGTATTTTCTTTCAGTTCTCGAACGTTGTTGATGTGATGTCTTCATGAACTATGTAGATTCTTTATTGCTCAGTATCTTCATGAGTATCACATATAAATATATTCTAGTCTTCATTGATCATCTTATCAAAATGAGACATTTAATTCTCATCACTTCTATAAAAGTTGAAGAAGTTATCAACTGCTTCTATGCTTATGTTTAAAAACATTATGATTTACTCGGGTTCTTCATGTCTGATCGAGACACACAATTCATCTTCGATGTCTGAAAGCATATGTGTAAAATGCTGAAGATAGACGTTAAGTTATCAACGACGTATCACTCTGAAATTGATGATCAAATCGAGAGAGTCAATGCTGTCATGAAGCATTATCTTCAAGTCTTCGTCAATTACATGCAGAATGACTGAGTTAAATGACTTTCTGAAGTCGAATTCATCATCAATAACACATCATCATTAATCACTTTAGCATCATTCTTCTACTTGAGAATCTTTTCATCTTCTGAATAATTGTGAGCAAACACTCAATGAATATCATCTTGTCAATTCTGTCGTCGAAGAATCACATGTACTGTTATGTGTGATGTCTTAATGTCAATGTCAAGAACTTTAAGTTCAATCTTCATTGTTTTAATTCAGCTCAGATTTGACTCAGATCTTGTTTAAATCTGTTTCAGACATTTTGTTTAAATCTGACTTAAATGTGACTCAGATGTATTTTAGTTTCGTCTGTGCATCATTACATTAAACTGCATTTCATCTCTTTCTTACTCAGATCTGACTCAGATCTTGTCTAAATCTGACTCAGACATCTCGTCTAAATCTGACTCAGATATGATTCAGATGTGTTTCAATTTTCATGCATCATCATGTTAAAATGCGTCTCATCTCGTCTTACTCTTCAGATATCTTGCTCAAATCTGATTCAGATGTGACTCAGATTTATTCTAGTTTCATCTGTGCTTCATCACATTAAAATGCATTCACATTAATTCTTGTCTTGTTTCAATCTTTGTTTTCAATTCTTTCTTATTTCATTTTGTTTCTTCTCATTGTCTTGCAGAAGCTCAGTCTTGAAGAGAGAAGCTACTGTCATAATGTCAGATCATCAACTCAATTTAGAACATAAATCGTTGATATTTTAAATAATCTCGATTCATTGAATCTGTTTTGCAGTTCAATGAATCAAGTCATCAATCTAGTCATTATCATTTTAATTTAGTTTCAGCAATTCTGTTTCAATCATTTCAATTGTGTGCACGAACTTCTGCAATCTTAAGTCAATAGAACTATTATCTAGTCTTGATTTTGCTCAATTCATGTATATAGAAGTTGAGTTCTCATTCTTTTCTTTTGCTCTTTGTCTTTTATCTTGTACATTATTTGATGTATTGTCTTGTATCTAGATTCTATCAAAGTAATAATAATAATATCAGTCTTTTATATTGATAGTATTTCTAGTCTAGCTCAGTTTCTGACAAAAACAACTTCAATAGAAAAAAGAGTAGAAAAGATTATACAAGCAATGTGTAAAGAGAAATCGCATTCATTAAAAGATTGAAAACTCAAAGTGATCATGAAAAACAAAGTCTGCTAAGCATGTGAAGCAGCTGCAGCAGACTGAGATTGTCTCAGTTCAGTTCGAAGTTGAGCAAGCTCAAAAAGTTTAGTGATTAAATCAGAAATGAAAGTCAAATTAATGATGATTGATTCTTCATTCAAGATCTGAGCATCTTGATTCAACTTTTGCTCTGTCACAATTTTTTCATTATTCTCATTTTGAAGAATGCAAGATAAGCGATTCAGAATGAAATTCTTCTGAGATAATTGAGAAAGTTATTTAACATCAATAATAATATTTACATAATTGAAGTGATGTTCTTTCAAAAAGATCAGTCAAACTTCTATGTTATGATGACATACATAAAAGATATGCTTAAATTAATGATTTACATTACTGTTCTCAATGATTGAAATGATGAGCTTCAAGAGAAGAACTTGCAGTTCAAAAGAAAGAGAAAGCAATTGACTGACAATCTTAAGAATGTTTTGCACAAAGTTAATTACATGATCAATATATTTATATTGATGTTTCTTTACATAATGAAATTTCATGATGACATAAGCTTTGACTATCAACATTTTCTTGATCAGAGACAATTCAGAAAGATTGATGAATAAACACAGTGAGTTCATATTGTTTTCAATAAATCACAACGTAAAATCATCAAGATTGACTCTTCTGTTCTTGATGCATTGATGACAAAAGCATTGTTTCTTTCAGTTAATCAACTTCATGTCAAAGTCAATCTCATTGCAAATGTTATAATCATCTTGTTTAAAGTTTTCAAGAATGTTGTAAAACTTGTAAATGAAACTTCAATCATTCTCAAACATAATTGAAGCATCAAGAGTTTGATTCAATGTGATATAAACAGATGATGTTGAGTCAGAAGATATGAGTTTACAGATGATACATTGACTTGATTCAAGATCATTGACACGTTGAAAGATTGAGCGAAGAGCATTGTGATTATCATTTAAACATCAATGCATTTTATTTTCAGAAAGATCAGATGTGTCAATGCAATAAACACATAAAATGAGTGAATTAATCAAATTTTTGAAGAGAAAGTTAGTCAAAACTCTTGACACATTGCAATTAATACATAGATTGTAATGATGTAAAATCAACGACTGAATCAAAGTGTTACAAATGTGTCAGAATTGATTAGAACTAGTCAAGATCTAGTCGAGATCTGATTTAGATCTGACTCAGATATGACTCAGATATGACTCAGCATCTTTTTTCTTTTCTAGCATCTTCTAATCAGCTTCTATTGTCTTCTAGACAAACACACTTCTTTGTGTTACGAGTAATTAACAGATGTCTATGACAAATACATTTCTTTGTGTCACAAACATCTTTTGAATCAACATCTTTCTTGTGTTTCAACACGTTCTCTTTGAGACTAGCGTCAATCTGAGTAACTACTATATAGAGCATGTTTTTCTTGCTTTTTGTATTTTCTTTCTTCTGTATTCTTAAAGTCTTAGTTATAGCTATCTCTATAGATTAAACATTCTAGTCACGCATGCACTCTGATTAGTTTCTAGACATGATCTCAACATTACTTTAAGAATTCGTTAATCACATGATACTGATCTCATTATTCATTCAAATTCACTTGATTGACAACGAGACAAGTATAAAGAAATTTGTGTATCTGATGATTGATAACATCGAAAGACAGAACAATATCAAGAAATCAATAGAATCAAGAAATTAAGATCTTGCATTGCTAGAGAATCTACAGCTCATTCAGTACACGCTCGTTCAAATCGATTAATAAAATCAAGAAATTAAGATCTTGATTGCTTGAGAATCATCAAAAAAACCTCTTTCAAATCAGCAACACTCTTCTTTGAAGACTAAACAACTTGAACTACGATCTCGCTACATATCGTCAAGCATCGTTCTTCGCTCAATCATTAACTCTTCGCTATGACTCGATCATCTGTGAAAAATCTCTCTAAGAATTATCAAAGTCTTTATTCTTCTGTCACTGCAGATTCAATCATTTATTCTGAGCTATCATCTCGCATATCAAAATATCTTAGAATCGACTTCGTATGAAAACGTCGTCACTCTGTGTCTCACTCTCAGACTCTCAATGAATCTCTGAAAGCTTCTATTCTCTGAAATATAAAAAATGTAAAGCAGCTACAACATTGAGTCAAACAAGATTCAGAAGTGTTTCTAGAAGATTTAAACAATCTTCGAACTTAACAAGATCTTGATGTGAAAGCTTGTGAGCTATTTGACAAGATATCAAGTGAACAAATATGAAAGACTCGCTTTGAGAAAATTGATCGAGCAAAGAAACGATTGAATCAATTGAATCAGATACTTCAGAACAAATTGACTGAAGCACAACATCATCTGCAAGTGACTAGAGATGTCACTTCATCGATCTCTATTCTTTTCACATTCAGCAAGTGATCTCAGAAGCTTTCGAATTCATCTTTGTTTACTGATGAAAAAGAATCTATCTGAAATGACTGACAAGAAAAGATTTGTGACAAGCTAGAAATCAACGTCAATCATTTCGACAATGACAGAGCTATACTAGTCTACATTCATTTTTGAATCAGCAAAGACGCAGTCAAAGTCACTTTAGTCAGACATAAGTAAGATTCATTGAACTTTTATTCAATGATCAATGATTTACTAAATGAACTTGCTCAGTTATACGATGATTTTGACAAAGAGACAAACTTTCGAAGAGAGTATGTTAATCTCTCTCAAGAAAAGAGCAAATTCAACAATTTCTATTTGATGTTTCAACGTCTGTTCTTCTATCTAGAGTATCATGAAAAGCAATTGATCATTGATTTACGAGACAAGATAGTCTATTGTCTTCATGCAGCTTGAAGTAGTCAATTGATTCAGTCAGAATCTCTGAATAAAATTCATAGCTATCTGATTCATTTGAACAATGAGCATCGAGTCATGAATGACATCAAAGAAAAGAAATTCATGATCAAGATCAGAAAGCAAGTCATCTTTGCTGAGAAACGAGATTCATTGAATCTCTATAGAAAGATCGAAGTTATCATATTAGTTGACTCGTCAAAATCGCATGACGTGACTTTAACTAACGTCAAAGAGACAGATATACAAACTGAAAGCTGTTTCATTTGTCATAAGTCAAATCATTCTTCTAGAAAGTGTTCTGATCGAACTTCGAGAGTCAATGCATTAGAAGATGATGAGTTTGATCGATTTACATTGAACTCTGAGTCAGATTCTGATTCAAAAAACTAGCTATCTCTTTCAGAATCATTGAAGAAATAAAGATCATATCTTTGTGCAGTCAAATCAAAGTTCTATCAAAAGAAAACTATTTTGAGAAGTCATTTCTGATCAATGCTTCTCTTATCTCTCAGAGCAATTCTTTCAGTCTTCGCTCTTTGATAGACAGTGATTTCGTTGTCTACACGCTGATACATGACAAGCTAGTCGATAAAGTATGTCAGAAACTTGAAATACAATTTATATTGCTAGCAAAAGAGAAGTTAATACGAGAATATGATGAAAAGTTAGCTAGAAAGACTATTACTCATAAGATTCTACTCAATCTCACGATCGAAAGTCATAAGAAATTGACTGTGTCAATGCTGATAGCTGATATCGAGCATCATGAAGCTATATTGAACAAACTCTGAATGAACAAAAATGAAATATTATTGAACATAAGACATGATACTATCGTATTCTCGGATCAATTAGATATTTCTATTTCGATTTTTTCAATCTCGTCAAATACGAAGCACTCAAGTTGATTGCAGTCAACTCTCACTTCTTGAGCGACTCATAGCAATGCTTTAAAGATTCTCAAGCACTCAGTTTCAATCATTCAAAAAGAGTCATTTTTGATTCAAACCATAAACATCATCTCTTTTCAAGCACTAGTAAAACGAAAAAAGAAGAATCAGATCGAGATTTTTGCTATGTTCATCGAAGACATCGATAGAAAAATCATCTACAATACTCAATGCAAATTAGATGTCATAAACGTCTTTTCAGTCAATGAAACGACTCAGAATCTAGAAGATATTAAAGTCAAGCTATCATCAAAGTATCAAGATTTTCTAGATGTCTTTGATCGAGCTCAAGCAGACAAGCTATCGCCTCATCATTCATATGATCATAAGATAGAGCTTACTAGTAACGTAATGTCATCTCGCTGTTGAGCATATCAAATGTCTCTTTACAAGCTTCAGAAAGTAAAGAAATATCTGAATGAGAATCTTTTCAAAGAATTTATAACTTCTAGCAAAGCTTCGTATTTCTCACCTGTTCTGTTCGCTCTAAAAGCAAATGAAGATCTATGATTCTGCGTTGACTATCGAAAGCTCAATGCTATTATCAAAAGAAATCGCTATTTTTTATCTCTGATAAATGAGATGATCAACAAAATAGTTGATTGCAAGCATCTGACTCAATTGAATATCATTTTGACATTCAATAAACTACGAATGCATTCTGATAGTAAGAACTATACTATCTTTATTATCGCTTTAGAAGTGTACAAATCAAAGATGCTACTCTTCGAACTTATCAATGATTCAATCTTGTTTCAGCAGTATATGAATGATGTTCTATGAGACTTTCTAAATGACTTCTGTCAAGTTTATCTAGACGACATTCTGATCTACAGCAAAACTCAATGAGAACATAAACAACATGTCAAAATGATATTGAATTGCTTACGAGAAGCGAGTTTACAGATAAATATTCGAAAGTGCGAATTCGATGTAGAAGAGATCGTCTTCTTAGAAGTCATAGTATTTAAACAGAGTCTTCGTATGAATTCTGTCAAGATGAAAGTCATAGTCAACTGAACTACGTTGATCAATCTAAAAGAAGTTCAGAGCTTCGTGAAATTTGTTAACTTCTATCATTGTTTCATTAAGAACTTCTCGAAGCTAGTCAAATCATTCACTCAACTGACTAGAAAAGACACGTCTTTTGTTTGAAATGAAGTCTGTGTTCAAGCTTTTGATGATCTAAAGAAACAAGTCAGCTCGATCTCAGTTCTATGACATTTTGATTCAAAACGACAGACTATTCTAGAAATCAATGCATCTGACTACGTCAAAGATGAAATTCTATCACAGTACGATGATGAGAAAGTTCTTCACTCGATAGCTTTCTACAGCAAGAGCATGATTTTTGCTGAATGCAATTATCACATCTATGACAAGAAACTGCTGATCATTATTCAATGTTTTGAACATTGAAGACTTAAGCTTGAATGCATTGAGTTGCTCATTCAGATGTTCATCGATCATCAGACTTTGAAGACTTTCATGAAAAACAAACAGTTAACTTGACGTCAAGTCAATTATCTAGACATTCTATTTGAGTTTAACTTTCAGATCATTTTTCGATCAGACAAAATGAACACTAAAGTCGATGTTCTAATCAGAATGTCTCTGATCGACATCTCTGAATCAACTCAGCGTACTGAAGATTGCTATCAGATCATTCTGACATTCAATAGAGTAAATATTCTAGCTATTGAATCTGAAGTTGATCTCTATCAGCGAGTAAAAGATGTCAACAGAACGAATGAGCTTTGCAATGAGTATAAACAAGCTATAAGTGAAAACAAGCTCAAGCTACATAGCACTGAATTGAAGCACTGCGAGATCGTTGATGACGTTCTGTTCAGAAAAGATCTACTGTGAGTTTCTGAGAATATGCATACGAAATTGCTAAAGAAAATTCATGATCAGCCTTTCATCTCTCACTCTGACAATCAAAGAACTATCAATCTAGTTCAACGTTTCTACTATTGATCAGATCATCGAGTAATAATTAGACATTACATTTGAAACTATCATGTTTATCAACAAAGCAAGACATCTAAAGATAGCATCAATGAACTTCTTCATTCTCTCTCGATTTCACAGAAACGCTGAAAGAATATAGCTATGAACTTCATCACTGAGCTATCTCTATCAGAAGATTATAACGTCATTTGCACAATCATATGTTGACTTATCAAGAAACATCACTATGTTCTCTGTCATTAAGAAGACGCTGACATCTCAGTTGAAGAAACGATTTAAATCATGTTATGAAACGTTTATCAACTTCATGATCTATCTAGTTCTATTGTTTCGAACAGAGACTTTCAGTTCATATCAATCATGTGACAAAGTCTTTGCAAGCGACTCAAGATCACAGCTAGTTTATCAACAGCTTATCATTCTGAGATTGATAATCAATCGAAATGAGCTAATCAAGACGTTGAACGAAAACTAAGAATCTACTGCAATTACATGCAGAATGACTGAGCAAAATGACTATCAATGATAGAATTCAGCGAGAATTTCAATATCTTCTCAATCATCTCAATGACTTCGTTCTACTTCAATAAGAATTTTCACTCACGAATAAGTTTCAATTCAGATACGACTGACTACGAAACTATTCATGAACGTCTTGAAGCTAGAAAAGCAAATGATATTGTCATTTGAATGAAAGAACTTCTTATCTTCGATCATCAATAATTGAAAAAGATGAAGCAAATCATCGAAGCTCAGATCAATAAACATAGACGAGACATCATTTATGAAGTAGATGACTGAGTTTGATTATTCTTTAGAAACATAAAGACAACTAGATCATGTAAGAATTTGAAAGATAAACAGTTAAAACTCTATCAAATCACTGTCAAAGTTGAGATCTTCTATCATCTTCGTCTATTGATAAGCATGAAGCAGCTGCATTCAATGTTCAGTTCAAAGTTATTACGTTCTTATTTCGATGATCTCTTATCAAAACAACATTCAGAATCATCTAAATATCTCACTATTGAAGACGATGAGCACTGAGAGATAAATGACATTCTGAACTCTAAATAATATCAAGATCAAATACAATACAAGATCAAATGAACGAAACTAGATCGAGACAATGAATGATACTATGTCGATAAAGAAGAATTCAAGAACTTGAAAGAAGTTCTAGTTGAATTTCATAAGCTCTATTCAGACAAGTCACACTAAATTGAAAAACAGTGAAAATTTTTGCGTTTTATTTGTTCTATTCATGCGAACATGAATTTTCAAAGAGAAAGATAATGTTACGAATGCGTCAGAATTGATTAAAGCTAGTCAAGATCTAGTCGAGATCTGACTTAGATCTGACTCAGATTTGACTCAGATATGATTCAGCATCTTTTTTCTTTTCTAGCATCTTCTAATCAGCTTCTATTGTCTTCTAGACAAACACACTTCTTTGTGTTACGAATAGTTAACAGATGTCTATGACAAACACATTTCTTTGTGTCACAAACATCTTTCGAATCAACATCTTTCTTGTGTTTCAACACGTTTTCTTTGAGACTAGCGTCGATCTGAGTAACTACTATATAGAGCGTGTTCTTCTTGCTTTTTGTATCTTCTTTCTTCTGTATTCTTAAAGTCTTAGTTATAGCTATCTTTATAGATCAAACATTCTAGTCACGCACGCACTTTGATTAGTTTCTAGGCACGGTTTCAACACAAAGTTGAGTGAAGCTTCTTTGAAGTGATGAGCAGAGAACTCAATGAAGTGCAATTCAAACGCGTTGCTCTTTCACAATATCGTTGATATCGCTGTCTGATTTTCTCTCATCGATTCTGCAACTTGCATATATCAGAATTATCTTCATGATTCTGTCTTGCAAACTTCATCTGCTGAGCGATTTTTCTTTGCTTAGCAGATGACATCGACTGTGTCGATTCTCTGCTAGAACGTTCTCTTCTTCGCTTTGAAATCACGTTCATATTGAAATCATGTTCTTGCAACATCATTCTCGAAGAGAAGAAGCGAGCGAAAGAAGAAGATTGAGCAGAAGAGTCTCGATGAACCTGTAGCGCAGACTGTTCATCAGGCTGTCTGTGACGTGCGACGACAGCAGCAGCCTTTCAAGCATTGCTCTGACGTTTCTTGTTTATATAGCTGTTAGAAGATATAGAAGGCATGATAGCAGAAGGTGAAAGCACGCTGTTAGCGATGAAGAACGAAGTGAAGCAAACGATGAAGCATGAAAAGCAGTGTACATACGAAGTCGTATTATCGAATAGAAAAGAAGAAAAATTGATCTTTAACTGCAATGAGTTTAGCTTTTTAAATGTCTAACTGCAATGGGTTTAGCTTTTTAAATGATTAACTGTAATAGGTTTGACTTTCGCGACTTCGGTAAAAGAGTCAACCGTTTTACAAATAATTAAAATAAGGTTGTCGCAGGCTAGTGAAAAGGGGTCAAAATCAGTCAGTAGAAGCAACTGCGTTGCTAATTAGGCTTAGTGCGGGGGGGGGGGGGGGGGGGAACCCCCGGT
>JAABUH010002190.1_pt1 | contig 19272 bp, 19 predicted proteins | sample 5559121 | NCBI WGS metagenome assembly JAABUH01 (sample SAMN10711871, study PRJNA513364) | rock metagenome | isolation source: Antarctica rocks | place: Antarctica: Victoria Land, Battleship Promontory nord | collected 2015-12-28
TCAGAAACCGTCGCACTTCGAGAGATACGTCGTTATCAGAGAGATGCGAATTTGTTGATATCAAAGATCTCATTCGAAAGAGTAGTTCGCGAAATCATGCAGAATGAGACTGATATGAACAAGATGAATCAGAGAATGAGCGATGTGAACTATAAAATTCAGACTTCAACACTGCTTGCTCTTCAGAAGATCACAGAAGCGTTTCTATGTGAATTTCTTGTCAGTAAGTGCATTACTCATTTGCATTATCATTGATGTTTTACAACACTTACTAATATAATGCTTTACATATGCAGATAGCAATCTTCTTGCTATTCATGTCAAGCGAGTAATTCTTCAGCAGAGAGATTTGATACTCATGAAAACTTTGATGTGTAATCTCGAGATTCAGTTGAGTGTTCAATGAAAATAGCATTCATAATATCTTGATCAGATCAAGTTATCTAGCATAGCAATACACTCTATGAACTGCATTATCTTTTTGCATTATCTTGTAACTGTGTTATCATACTACATACATTGACAATGCAAAAGCGATTTCAAATGAAATGATATTGAACATCTAAACAATAATAGAACGTAAAACATTCTGCAAATTTGCTCTGAAAGAATCAGCAGCTTCATTAATCGCGTTATCTTCATCTTCTTCTCTACGATAAATATTTCATGCTTCAATAATAGTTTTCTCAGAATTCAAGTTCATGATACGATTATAATACTTGAGAAGCATTATCTGTTCAACTGATTCTGAAGTCATTTGTGATTGATTTCATCGACAAACTCTTCTTGCAAGACTGAATGTTCATTCAATATTTACAAAGAATATTGAACATGAAAGAACATTCTTAGTCATTTAAGTCAATCTTGAATGATTCGAGACGTTGTCTCTTCAATACTCTCATGTTGAAAACTTCTCAACAATAGCATCAGTGCAAAGATATTAATCATCTTCACTAACAGATACAGAGCGACGTTGAGTTCTTTGAAGAAGAGTTCATGTAATCATCACAACAAACTATAGCATTGTTAACAAATGATTAATTGCATTATTATATTGCATTATTTGATCAACATCACTAGTCACTTGCACTCTGACTTTTGCAGTTGTAGTTTTCTCTTCATAATGATAACGAAAATAGTTCTTGAACTCTTTTCTGTACTTGTCGTAATAAAAATGAAAATCGTTCTCATTTGCATCTCAATCTTGATACAAATTCAGCTTTTGAGTAGAATTTAAAATCATAGCGAGATTGTATATCAGTTCATCTTTGCTCTTCGTCTTGAAATAGTACTTTGCAAGCTTGTTAGAAGCTAGTTCGCAAGCTCGAAGAACAAGTGCTTGTAAAGTACATGCATTATCGCGTACTATCGTCTCAATAACATTGAGATGATTGAAAAGAGCATCAAACATTCGAAATTCTAAATGTATGTTAACATTGATGATTCTAGATATGATCAGAGTTAGCTCGTAGAAAGAATTTAACATGTTGTCAACAAGCAATACTAGTGATCATTCGTTCTTCTTTAATTGAATAGCTTGAATCTTTGCATCTGACAAGAATTTCTCAACTCATGTATCAATCATGTCATGCATTTAATATGCACGTTGAAGCATCAAATAGATAGAGTTTCAGCGAATGCAAATGTCTTGTATCAATTTTCAAGATCTTGTTGCTTGCAACTTTAAAAAGCGAAGCTTTCGTTGAGAAAAACTGTTGATAGCAATAGTAATAACGCGAATCTGTTTCATTGATTAGTAAATGCATTATCTTTTTGCATTATCATCTTGATAAATATCTTCTTGACAACGATGCAAAAATCATTGCTTGTGATTACATTCTCGACTTGATCGTCATTCAATGACACAGCGAGATTGTTGTTCAAAGTCTCTGATTCAATAGCTCTGATAAACTCTTAAGTCACTAGATTAATGATATGAGTCATACAAGAAATCGAGTTTTGTGCTCTATCTTATGAAATGTCGCGTCGATTGAGCGCTCTTTCAAGCTTCTTCTTTAGAGTGTCATTGTTGCTTGCATTATCAGTAACAACATCAAAAAGCTTGTTCTTGATGTCGTATATATTTAAAATCTTGAACAGCTCTTGCATCAAATGACGATCAGTATGCTCAACTTCAAAAGATGTAAATTCAATGAGATGTTCACGATATTGAAATGCAGCATTCATTCAATATATCAAGACTCTCAGATAAGCGACTTTTTGAGAACTAAATCATGCATTCAACGTAATAGAAACACGTCGTGACTCTTTTAAATCTTGCTTTATCTTTGCATGAATTTCATCATATTTTAAGAAAATCATGTTTGACAATTTAGTGCGATGCACAAGAGTAATCTCTGAACGAAGCATTTGTAGTAACTGTCAAAAATGCTTGTTTTCGATGATTTGAAAAGACAAATTCAGTGCAACGAAGATCTGACACAATATCTTTTCTCAATTCTGTTGATTGAATTGAGATGATAAGTTGATATGACTTTTCTTCTATAAATACGTCAACTTTGCATTATCTATTTGCATTATCATATTGAACTTACATGATCGAAAGATATCTCGAGCTGTGAAAGAGAGCTGAATCGTTTTCGTTTCTGACAAGCATTTGACTTGAGATGCTTGATCATATTGAACGTACTAGATTCATCAATAGTCGTAGAATAATCTAGAATTTTAAAACAATTCTTGCATGAAATCTTAGAATATTCTTTCAATGTCAAGATCATTTGAATAAACTGATTTCAGATGTTGAATTGTTTATTTACTTTGATCTTTTTAGTTCAAAGTAAATTACCTATCTTTCTTTGAGTCTTGTTGATGACACTTTCGTCAACAGACATCTGTAGTCATTATTGTTGAAATTGAGCATTAATATCAGAACTTCACTCAACGTACTGATTATTCTCTCTTAATATTAAAAGAGAAGTATCGCGATGAATTCTATTCATTGCTTCTTGAAGAGTTCGTTTCTTTTCGACGAAAATCTGATTAATGTTTCGTGAATCTTGACTTGCAAAGTTATTAGAATGAAGACTACTGAAAGTAGATGAATGAACGATCGAGAAATTAGATTCTTTCTCGATCAAAGATCTTGATAATTCATATGTCTTATCAGAATCAGACATCTTGCAATGTATTTTATTGATAATGCAACAAGATAATGCAAACAACAAGAAGATGATAATGAAGAAATGAGAAATAGTTTTCCTTGTTGCACGTAGATCTTTCAAACATAATGACGTAATAGATTCAAAAATAGTAAATCTTGATATTTGACATCATTTTCAATTGCTTGATGAGTTGAGTCGAGAACTTGAATTCTGACTCAACTCGAGATTAATATCGAGTCGAGTCACAAGATTGATATCTAGTATTCAAGTCGAGTCACGACATTGATATCGAGTACTTGAGCGAGTCAGAAAGTAGGTATGAAAACTCGGCTTGACGATCAGTCTAAATTTAGAACATAAATCATTGATATTTTAAATAATCTCGATTCATTGAATCTGTTTTGCAGTTCAATGAATTAAGTCATTAATCTAGTCATCATCATCTTAATCTAGTCTCAGCAATTCTGTTTCAATTATCTCAGTCATATGTGCAAACTTCTGCAATCTTAAGTCAATAAAACTACTGTCTAGTCTTGATTCTGCTCGATTCATGTATATAAAAGTCAAGCTTTCGTTCTTTTCTTTCACTCTTTGTCTTTCATCTTATACATTATCTGATGTATTGTCTTGTATTTAAATTCTATCAAAGTAATAATAATATCAGTCTTTTATATTGATAGTATCTTTAGTTTAACTCAGTTTCTGACAGTAGATCAATTATGACTGTTAGAAGAAAGTGTTATCACATGAGTGAGAACTCTGCATGATGACTTTTCTGATCATGCAATGTTTTAACATCATTCAAACTGCGTTGAATTGAAATCTCTTGACTCTTCTAACTTCTATTTAAACACAGAATAGAATCAAAAGATTCGTAGTCAACATCATGTACAGATGAATCTCGTTGTTAATCTATTATTATTATTATTATTATTATTATGACTGACAACGAGATTCATCTGTACATGATGTCAACTATAAATCTTTTGATTCTATTCTGTTTTGAATAGAAGTCAAAAGAGTCAAGAGATTTCAATTCAATGCAGTTTGAATGATGTTAGAACGTTGCATGATCAGAAAAGTCATCATGCAAAGTTTTCACTTATGCGACAACATTCTTTCTAACAGTCACAATCAATTTACAAAGAAGATTAATGACATGTTGATGTCAGTAAGAGATGAAAAGATATTACTAGTGAAAAAAACAATTCAGATGAAGAGTCTGCGAATTGTAATTACAAGTGATCGAAAAATTTAGAACTCATCAACTACGTTGATATTGAAACGTCTTCATCACATCAATAATGTCATTAAGTAATTGATGAAAAAATATGAGATAAAATAGTTGTTTCAAGTATTGAAAGACGTGACTACAATGCTTGAAGAAGTAGTGACTCGTTGATCATGCTGATATACTGAGAAAGCTTGAGCTCATCTTGTTTACTTGACATCAAGTCATTTATTTATTCACATGAAAATTTGAGAGCTCAAGAGAATAATCAGAACGCATTCTCTTTCATTGATCAGAGTCAAACATTGAACGATTGTGATTGCACGTCTATACTAACAATTCATTCAACGTCTACGTGACACAAGTCAAATCAAGAGAAGAAAAGAGTTACTTAGTACAATCACACTCTATCTTTTCATCGTGTGCATCTCTCTTTCATTACATATTTCTCTGCTCAATGAATGATAATCATTGAGTAAGAGAACACAGCTCTACATACATTGCAATCACGAGCATCACAAATGCAAAGAAAACATCTTTCATCTTCGAATTGAAAATCGAATCAAAACATCGTTGTATAGAATATTATTAATGAAGAGTAGAACAAAGACAATGCATTATAATTAAACAGCACAGACACTTTCATCAAAAGTTTACTTGAGCATCACATGCTGAATAGAAGTTATAGATTCATTACTTGATAATACAGTGTCAATCTCATTGTTTCAACTGCGTGAAGCAGTTGTATAAATAATGAGTGATTTTCTTCTTCAAAGAGTTTTATTCACTCAATATAAATAGCATAAAGTTTCTCATGAGTTGAGTCTAAATCAATGTTACAAGAATGTATGAATTACAATCACAATCAATCACAATCAATTATTATTATTATTATTATTAAAAAATAATCACAACGCATGCATCACAAATTTTGAAAAAGAGCACTACAAACAAGACAGAGTGAATCTAGAAGATGATTGAATAATGATGAATTGCACAAATTGCAGCAATGCTGATTCAAAGATGATTGCAAGTGACGTTGATTCATCACAAGAAAACACAGATGCAGAGTTGAAATGCTCACGCAATGATGAAGAGAACATTACTAACATTATTGACTTACTAATAAAGATATCAATGTTAGAGAAAGAGAAGAACAAAGATCATTCATGAAAAGAGATAGCATTGAAGCTGATTCAACGTTTTCAACTCGACTCAGAAGAAAAACATCACACAAATCAGAACGCGTTCATCGCGAAGAATGTACAGAAACTGAAGACATCAGTTCAACTGCTTAACAAGCAGTTGCATACACAGAGAAGCATGCGTCTTTTAACAAAAATCATGTCATGAGCAAACGTGACAAGAGAAGAAATAACAACAAGAAAGTAACATCTCAAAGATGACTCATCATCACTTCGTAAGAAATGAGAAGTCATGATTAAGATAATAAACAGAAGAGAAATAAAAGAGATACAGAAAAAGTTGATTGAACAGATTCTACAGAAAATCGCAAACATGTTGACAGATCAAAGAAATCTAATCATGTCACTTTGCAAGCTGAGTAGTGATGATATTTCTCTTCACGCAGTTAGCTCAGATGCTCAAGCAAATCTGAAAAAGACTCAAATATGAGTAAAAGAAATTGCGAGTTCAACACGTGTAGCACGTCAAATCTTTACAATGCTGACACATGAAGTACGCACTACAATAAACATGAACAATTAGAAAAAGATCATTGAAAGACTGATAAAAAATAACGTAAGACTTCATGAAAATCTGAAAGTTCTAAGAATAGTCTGACTCAAGAAGATAGCAGAGAGCGAGAAGACTCATTCGTCGCTCATTGTAGAGATCGCGATCGAAGCAATAACAAATCGACTAATGAATGTGAGCATGCTGAACTCATATCAAGAATGTGCATGCAAGCTATTTGAAAAGAACTGTCACATCACACAGTGCTTCAGATGTCATGAATTTGATCACATGACTAAGTTCTGCAGAAAGAATCAGCATTGCAAAAAGTGCGCAGACAAGCATTACATCAAGAAGTGCATAATGTCTTTGAACAGAAGACGTTGCATCAACTGCAACGAAAATCACGAACTCTGAAGATGCATCTGTCTCAAGTGACAACAGCAGATGAAACAAGCGTTCGAAATCTATAAAAACAGATCGTTTAGATACTCTGAAATGTCTAAATACAATTGCACATTCTTCTCGCTGTCTCTGAACTTTTTAGATTCAATGAACTCTTTAGATTCAATGAACTCTTCAAATTCAATGACCTCTTTCAATTCAATGAATCTCTTGAGCTCAGTAACAGTCATGTTGAAAACATGCAGTTGAATCGCTGATGAATCAGCTTGACAGATAGTAGAGATCAAGAAGAGATGAGTCAATCTTTTCTCTTACGTGAGTAGCGACTCAGACGAGACGACATCTGAGCAAATTCAGAAATGTTTAATCAGAAAGTGAGAAAGATTCTTGATGATCAAAAGCATACAAAGAGTCTTCTCATTGCAAAGTCAACAACAGCTATGAATAACTTTATGACAAAACAATCTTTTCTACGAATTCTACAGTACAACATCAGAAAGTCATTAAGAATTCAAGAATCATTTCTAATTAACAGAGAAGTTCACGAATTCGACATAGTAATTATACAGAAGCAAGATCGCAACAATAACAACTCACAGTCATTTAACTCAGCACACAACTTCTTTCATCTAGTGAAAAACTCGTCATTTCAATCAAGAACATGCATATACGTTAACAAATGTTTAAGATTCAATCATTGAATAGTAGAAACAGCTGAGTCAGACATTTGCTCAATCAGAATATTAACTTGCAACGCAGATGACAAAATGCAGACGCTAAGACTTTTAAACGTTTACAATTCATGCTCACTGTTTACTACATTTACAGAGAGATCTTTAATCATTTCTCGTTTGAATGAACTACTCAAGAATGACTGCAAACAACTGATTGTAGAAGATTTCAATCTACATCATTCTCATTGAAAGAAACGAAGATGCTTCACTCGTCATACGATGACTGATACTCTGCTAAACATTATTACAAATGCAAGGCTGAAATTATTGCTGAAATTATTGCTGAAATCAGACATTATTACTCGTGAAGCTCACAATTAATTTACGACGATTGATCTAGTCTTTAGCAGCGAGAAAATACAGTTTATGACACGCAAGTGCAAGATACGAATTGATCTGCATCAGAAATTGAATCATCTTTCAATTGTCACAAAGTTATATTTACAAACAATCTCAGTGCAACTCTTGACTTGATAACTTTGAAAGAAAATGAATACAGAAGCATTGAATGCTTATTTGCAAATACATTTATCTTTGAAATGCTCTCTAGACAACAAGACTATGATGAATGACAGAGTGTGCAAGATTATTAGAGTGCTACAGAAGATCATCAAGAAGTTTATCTTCTTGACAAAGTCATCAAATTGAGCAAGAGACTTTTGAAATCAAAGCTGCTTCAAAGTAGTAATGAAATCAAGATGACTGCAAATCATATGAAAAACGTAAGATACATTAGAAGCGTGAAATAAATATCTGAAGCACAATGATCACAAAAACGAGATCATTTGACAAATGAAATGCACACACTTCAGATCACAAATGCATAAGCTGAGCGAAGCACTCAAATCAATATGATGCTTTGCAAAATGAGCTAGAATCAAAAGTCAGTTATCTAAAAAGATTTCTCAGTTTTTGTCACTGAAGTGAAGCGACATCGATCATATGACAACGACGTTCGAGAAAAAAATCGAGATACTGCGAGAAAAGTTCTTTTTCTCATTTTCTCAAGCGAATGTCAACGACATCGCAAAATCATTCATATCTCTGACAGTCTCATTCAATTCACGCATCACAGAAGATGAAGTGAAGTAAACAATCAAATGAGTAAAAGCAGACAAAGCATCAAGCGCTTCAGATATTTTAAACAGAGCGCTTCAAGCGAGTTTCGCAGAACTGATCTCAGTACTGACGAGTTTATTCAATGCATGCATAACACACAAGTATCATTTGAAGCAGTTCAAAAAGACTCAAACAATAATACTACATAAATCAAAGAAAAGTGACTATATTGATTCAAAGACGTATCAATTCATTGCTTTACTTGATATCATGAGCAAAGCGCTGAAGTCAATCATGATCAAAAAACTGAGTGACATAGTTGAGACTCATTGCATGCTATCAAATGCTCAAATGAGAGCAAGATGTAAACAATTTGTGATCTTGACGTTAAATCTACTAATAAATCAAGTTCACACAGTGTGAAGCTGTGAAATCAAACATGTGATCTTCATGCTAAGCTTAAACGTCATTGAAGCGTTCAATCAAGTCTCACATGTTAAACTTCTGCATACGCTGAAAATGAAAAGAACATCAAGCTACATAATCAAATGAACACGCAGCTTTCTAAAGAATTGAGAGACGTTGCTAATATTCAATAAACAAACGAGCGACATGCGCGAGATAAACGCAGACATATCGCAGAGATCTTTCATTTCATCGATTTTCTTTCTATTCTTCAACGCAAGTTTAATCAAAAAATGCAAAGCACTGAGAATTAAAATCGAAGTGCTTGACTTTGTAAATGATATTAACATTCTAGTCTACAACAGATTCACTGAAGAAATTTGCAGAACACTGAGCAAAGCACACAACGTCTGCGCGAAATGAGCTTGCACTCATGACGCAACGTTCGCATCAGAAAAGTACAAGCTCACGCATTTCACTAGAAAATCGAAAAGATTCAACATGATGACTAGCATATAAATAGAAAACTCAGTTATCAAATCAAAATCAGATGTACGAGTTCTAAAGATGCAACTGAACATGAAACTGCAATGAAACATGCATCTTCAACAAATAAAAATGAATCACGTCATAAGAATGCTGACACTTAGTTGTCTTGAAGTCTTCACATGAGAAGCTATCTTCACAAAAGCGAGACAAGTATACTCAGCAGTAGTGAGATCAGAAATTGCATTTGAAGCATCAGTCTGATATCAATGTGACAAAAAAGATGAACTGTTGAGCAAAGAACACAGACTAGAAACACCTCAGAATCAGACTCTGCATCATGTAGCAGAAGCATTCAAAAGAGTAAGCATTGAAACTTTAAAGACAAAAACATACATAAGTTTGTTACATGTTCATTTGAACATGCTACAGAACAAGATCATGTTACACAGTTAAGTCAACAATTGAATGCAAGAAATCAGACAAGCATGCAAACTAATACACATTCATTTGATAAAAGTTAATCATGTCATTTCTTACTTACTCATCATTAAGAAAATAGTACTTCTGAATGTTTTCATTCAAGAAGATGCAAAGATACAGTCAAGATGCAGACGACATATCTTCTTCTTCACAATGATTTCAACAAGTGATAGCATCACAATAACACAGTATCACAAGATCAATGAAATCAATGATGAAAAAAGTACAGAGAACGCGTTGCAAATATCAATGTAATCTCAGCACAAAGATTACATCTGAGCAATAAAATGATAAAGAAGCGTGATGATCTTCAGAAAGCAGAAAGCACTTTTGTAATGCACATCAGAATTGAACGCATAGATTTGAATGCTTATCTGCACTCTAGAAATGTTTCAGACATGAATAGCTTGCGATGTGACTGCAAATAAAGTCATCAGACGACGAAGCATATATTCATGCACTGCTTGAACTGATTGCATTTGCAATCAAGAATGTTACAAGATGCTGACTTCTTGAACTATTGAATAATTGTTGTCATCACGAAGAGTCTCAGAGCAGTAGCGAAAATGATGATGAAAACGAAGCTTTTGAAGCAATTTAGAGTGACTAGAAAACTTGTTCTCTAACGTGCAATCAACGCGAACAAATTTGATACATAGTCTCAAAACTCACTGTTTCAACTGCGTGAAGCAGTTGTATAGACTGCGAGTGATTTTCTATCTCAGAAAGTTTTGTTCACTCGATACAAATAGCATAGAATCTCTCATGAGTCGATTCAATCGATGTCACAAAAATGTATGAATTTATTATTATTATTATTATTATTATTATTATTATTATTATACTCTTTTATCTTTTGAAGTTTATAGTCAAACATCTTATAAAGTCTGCTTCAAGAAGAAATTCTCTCAGCAATCAACTCAATTTTATGATCATAGAAACAATGAAATGATAGTTGATTGATCATTGCTTGATTAAAAATGTTTAAATAGTCATGATACTTGAAGAGAAGCTTAACTTTGATCTGCTTAAAAGTCTTGACATGAGAAAATTCATGCAAATTCATACTTTCAAACTTATTCTCAACTGTACTTATAAATTAATTAATTTTCAAGATGATAATGACAAAGATGTTTATCTTTGATCATTTGATCAGAGTTTTATAAGTTACAGTCTTTATCATTGCAATGTTCATTGAATCTGAAAACTGTTCAAAATCTTTGATGTTAATCAAAGTTGCATTACATGATTTTAACTGTTCAACTGATTTTGATGACTTTTCAGTCTTGCTGAATGAGAATGATTTCTCGCTGAGTTGAGTGATAACAGAAGAGAAAAGTCTCTTTAATATATGAGTAAAAATCAAGCTCTTCTGTTTTATCATTGTTTTCTTGCTTAAGAAAAGAACAGTCAAGCGAGAATTGAAATTCGAAAATTAAAGAAAATTGATTTACATATTTATGATTAAATTTTTTTTATTTTTTATTTTTTATTTTTTTATTTTTTTAATTCTTACTTAATTCAACACTCATTATAAGTCTATGTGAGATTCTATATACTGTAGTGAGCGCTGCATTAATGTAATGCTCTTTTCGCATCAAAAATTGCTTCTTTCTGCACTTTATACTATAATTGTTTTCAATGCAAGAACTCTATGAATCTGTTTCTTCTTTATTCTCTTTCTCTTTCATCTGATTCTTTAATGATGTCACAGCTTGAAATTGATTCAGTATGCTCATTGAAAATATCATTTGAATGATTATTGTTGTTGCATTTATGATTTCTAAGAGTTTTCTCAAGTTCATGATGTTCTTTTCTCATTGCATTGCTTTTCATTCTACTTTTCATCTGAAACATGTTAATAAAACATGTTTGATCAACATTCAATCTCTGTCACATTTGCACATCATCATAATAACATCAAGTACTCATCTTTTATGTAAAAATTAATTGAAGTCAATTTTTCTTGTGCATAACTGCATCAATAATGCATTGTGAGACTTTGCATGATTCTTGTGCAGTTACAGATGTCAATGTGTCATTTTTAATATCAGATATTGAAAATGAGTTGCATTAAATTTCTCTTTTCAAACTATTCTTCATGTTTATCTGATCTGTTTCTGTATGAATGTCAATCTTGTTATCACTTCAGTGCATTGATGCTCAGTCAATGATAGAGACAAATCATGTGCATCATCAATCATCTTGTTCATCGCTTCATTTTTGAGTACTTCTGCATGTCTCATCACTCAATGTAACTTTAGCGTGACTTTTCAAGATCAAATGCTCTCATGTGCAATTTAAACTCATTACAGACGTGTTTGATCTTTTGTTGATATCATAACTTTCACTGTTTTCAAATAAGTCTAATTATCACTGTATACTTTGTATATCTTTTTATGACACTCTCAATTCTTTGTCACTACGTCTGCAAAATGTTTCATTCTTGCGATTAATTCTTTCAGTTTTTCATGATGAGTGATGACTAAAGTCAATTTTCTCAATCTTTTATTTAACTTTCAGTTAATTCTCATTGCAATCATCGTAACATTTTTTCTACTGTTGCTATTATTCAAGTAAACTCTTTGCTTTGATGTGAATGTGTTGAAACAATGATGACTTATTGATATTTTCTTGTTTGCAACTATAACTATTCTTGATGATTCTGATCAAAGAATCATCATGTAAAAATAACTTCACTTCATCTTTATCTGTTTAAATGTTTCTTTCATTCACTTTTGCTTCAGTTGCAGAGACATTTTACGCAGCTTTGATTTTCAATCTCTTTTGAATATCAAGTCATTATGAATTCAATGCATCATTATTTCAATAACTTTATTTGATTTTCAAAAGTTCATGTTTATTATTAACTTTTATATCAGCTTTCGTAGATGAATATCTATCAACGCTGTGTTTATTTCTATCTGTAGAGTCTTTATTGATGTCACATGATAGACATTAATGATTTGTTGCAATGCTTTTTCTTGTACTGATCTCAGCTTGATGTTCAGATCTTTTCAATGACTCTTCATTCTTTGTGACATGTATCATATGATGACTTTGTGACTAAGCAAAGAGCATGTCATCGCGAAGTATATTTGCTTTCTCATCATCATTGATGAATCTCAAGTAAACTTAATAATTATCTGCATGATCTTTTGTTTAATCACTAGTTTTGCTTCAACATGATGCATGTAAATCACTCATTTCAGCTTGAAGTTCAGTTAAACTTTCAAAACTCTGATATTTGATTTTAAGTTAATCTGATGTTTCATCAACTTTACATCAATGTTTATATTGAATCACTTAAAGATTCTTGTAAAGTGAATCAGCTTATGCTTTGTCTTTAAAAACTTGATGTCATGCGTTTTTGATCATTGTTCGCATCTATCATAAATCTTATTAAGAACTTTGCAATTGCACTTTATGAACTTCTTGTATATTAAGATATTGATGTCATTTATAAAATTTGTGAAGCTTGTTTTCAATTTGATGTCATCACATGCTTTTAACAAATTTATGTTGTAAAACAAATATAATATTGATGATAGTGAAGAGTCTTGTAATATGTCAACGTTCACGTTGTGTTTCATCATTGTGTAATCATTGATTGTGATTATGATGCATCGATTTCTCAGAAAGTTCTTCACAAATTCAAGAAGCAGTCTGAGAACTTTTCTCTTTTTTATGTTATGCAAAAGTCTGCTATGCGTTACATTGTTGAATGCACTCTTCTCATTCAGACTCAGCAATAAGACTACTCTTTTTCTTATATTATTTCATACAATGTATATTTTTTCTGTAATCAGTTGCCAAGTCATATTTATTGATCTGTGTTTGCAAATCTTTATTTAAATGTTCAATATCAAGTTGCATGCTTTTATGATATTTTACAGACATTTGAATATGATGAACTTCAGTATCTTGCTCAACATGTTGAGTAACATAATTGATCTATATGTTTTTGCATTAAAGTAATTCTTCTTGTTTGACTTCTGCATCACTATTGTAATTGCATTCTTGAACTGAGTTAACTGTATTCTCTTCTGCAGACATCTTTCAAAAAGAGAGTGTATTTATTCTGATGTGTCATTGATGAGTCTGCGCATTATTCTATTTATATATTTTGTATGTTTTGAAATCTTGTTGAGCATCATCTTGTAAATAACTCTCTTAATCTTATGATGCATCAGCGAAACATCATTCTCAATCAAGAATGAATACTTGAAGTCTTCTGTGTTCAGCATAAAAATCTTTAAAGATGATGAAAAGTGAGTTTGAAACATCATCTTCATCTTATTTTGCGCTGTCATAGTGATGTTGAAGCATTTTGACTTGACCAGAAGAGAAATTGTCGCTTAAGTCAATGTGTCTGCAACTGCATTTCTTGCTCATTTCGCAGTTTTGAACAGTTCTCTCAAGAATTGTTCAACGTTCTGCATGATTTCTTAATATTCACTGCGTTTCTGTTTTCTGATGATCTTGCTCTTCTTGTCACATGCTTGAATATACTTTGTTCAGTTGTTGATGATTTGACAGCTTCTTTTCATTTATCACACGCTCTTGACAATCTTCATACACTTCTTCGTTCATTCTGCTTTGATCATTTCGTGTGATCTTTAAACAATGTGTAAATCATTCAAGTTCTTTGTGAGAATTCAAGTGAAAGTTCAATCACTTTTCTTCATTGTTTCAACGACTTGCAGAGTTTCAATCTCTGATCAAATAATTGTTAGCTTCTGTTTCTTTTGCAATTCATCACATTAAAGCATTGCTCATGTCAGCTGCTCATCAATATCAAGAGAGAGTTTATCTTCTGCTTCTTCACTTTCTGATTTCATTATGCAACGTTTGTTTTCTGATATAATGTCTTGCAAGATTGAAATATCATCGTTTCAACTTTGTTATGATTGCGTTGCTGTTATCATGCTTGAATATCAAATCATCACTTCTAAAAAGAGTTTGAAATAATTAGAACTGTGATGATCAAGTTTACTAAATGAATAAATGAGATTCATAAGAGTAATATGACAATGTGATATTCTAAGCAAACACAGAAATGAATATATATTATGATAAAGCTAATTATTAAGAAGTTCTTGATAACTCAAGAAAATCGATCGACTATAGAGAGTTTGTCAAGCATTGTCAAGTTGAGCACGACATAACTCATGACATATTAAGTCGAAGATATGACGTAGTCTAAACGATGTCTTGACAAAGTCATAGAGTTTCAGAGCTAACTTAAATCTGATCTTTGACTCAGTCTTTGACTCTAGTCTCTGATCTAACTTCTATGAGTCAATTCATCATGACAAAAACAATGACTTGAGTGAAATAATTAACATTACGCTTCAGACAGTCAATCAATGAAAAAAATTTCATCAAAGAACATTCTTTCTTTTGATAGAAAAGATTGTAGTAGTCAACAAAGTTATTCATGTCTTGCTTCAAAGTTTTATAAAGATATAAATGAGCATCTTTTGTCTTGAAAAAATTGTCGCAGCAATAACATAACTTATGTCATCAATCTGCAAAGATGAAAATGATACAAAGATCATTGATTCAATATTGACTCATTAGATTGTGAGTCTTCTTATCTATGATGAATCATAACTCGACATAAATGATCTTAACTTGATGAGAGAAATAATGATCATCGTTCACGTTCATGCGTTGTATCAGACTCTGCTTTCATGCATTCAATCAATCTTTGTCTCTTTTATACTCAGATATGTTGAAAAGCTTCTTGAATCTAGAAGTAATGAAGACAGCAACAAAGTTCACAGAAGAGTGAATGATGAAAAGAAATTGATTATTCAAGATTTGTGCAATGATTTGAGCTATCATTGCAAGAGACTGAGAATTCAACTCTATATAAACTGAAGAACTAAAAACGATGAATGAAGGTAAGATGATGACATCATGTTGTTGAACTTGATTTTGAAGCTCTTGCATTACGCGAAAGATCTCGACTGAATTTTCAATCACACTTTGAGTGAACTGTTTGACAGCACGCTCATTGTTGATCAAGAGATTGTGAAGTGACTTATTCAAGTGAAAGAATAACTAAACGAGATTTCAACATATGAAAATGTTGCAAAAAGTGTAAATCTTTCATAATGTCAGAAACTGAGCTAAACTAGAGATACTATCAATATAAAAGACTGATATTATTATTACTTTGATAGAATCTAGATACAAAACAATACATTAAATAATGTACAAGATGAAAGACAAAAAGCGAAAGAAAAGAATGAAAACTCAACTTTTATATACATGAATTGAGCAGAATCAAGACTAGACAGTATTTTTATTGACTTAAGATTGCAAAAGTTTGCACACATGACTGAGATGATTGAAACAGAATTGCTGAAACTAGATTAAGATGATGATGACTAGATTAATGACTTGATTCATTGAACTGCAAAACAGATTCAATGAATCGAGATTATTTAAGATATCAATGATTTATATTTTAAATCAAATTGATGATCTGACATCATGACATCTACAAAGAAGATTAATGACATGTCAATGTCTGTAAGAGATGAAAAGATACTACTAGTGAAAAAAACAACTCAGATGAAGAGTCTGCAAATTGTGATTACAAGTGATTAAAGAATTTGCAACTCATTAACTGCGTTAATATCAAAACGTCTTCATTACATCAACAATGCTATCAAGTAATTAATGAAAAGATATCAGATAAAATAGTTGTTTCAGATGATGAGTCTAAGAGTCGTGATTACAAGACTTGAAGAAGTAGTGACTTGTTGATCACGCTGATATATTGAGAAAGCTTGAACTCATCTTCTTTACTTGACATCAGATCATACATCTATCTACATGAAAAATTGAGAGTGCATGAGAATAATCAGAATACATCTCTACTATCAATCAGCTAAGCATTGAATGATTGGAATCGCACATGTATACTAACAATCTATTCAACATCTACGTGACATAAGTCAAATCATGTCATGATGTCAGATCATCAACTCGATTTAGAACATAGATCGTCGATATCTTAGATAATCTCGATTCATTGAATCTGTTTCGCAGTTCAATGAATCAAGTCATCAATCTAGTCATCGTCATCTTAATCTAGTTTCAGCAATTCTGTTTTGATTATCTCAGTCGTGTGCGCGAACTTCTGCAATCTTAAGTCAATAGAACTACTGTCTAGCCTTGATTCTGCTCAATTCATGTATATAGAAGTCGAGCTCTCATTCTTTTCTTTCGCTCTTTGTCTTTCGTCTTGTACATTATCTGATGTATTGTCTTGTATCTAGATTCTATCAAAGTAATAATAATAATATCAGTCTTCTATATTGATAGTATTTCTAGTCTAGCTCAGTCTCTGACATTACGAAAGATCTACACTTTCTGCAACGTTTTCATACGTTGAAATCTCGTCTAGTTATTCTTTCGCTCAAATGAAGTCATCTCACAATCTCTCGATCGACGATGAGCATGCTGTTGAACAGTTCGCTCAAAGTGTGATCGAAAATTCAGTCGAGATCTTTCGCGTAATGCGTGAGCTTCAAAATCAAGTTCGACAACATGATGTCATCATTTCGTTCTCGTTCATCGTTCTCAGTTCTTCAGTCTATATAGAGTTGAATTCTCAGTCTCTTGCGATGATAGCTCAGATCATCACACAAATCTTGAACAATCAATCTTTTCTCATCGTTCACTTCTCTGCGAATTCTGTCGCTGTCATCATCGCTTCTAGATTCGAGAAGCTTTTCAACATATCTGAGTATGAGAAAGACAAAGATCGATTGAATGCATGAGAGCAGAGTCTGATACAGCGCATGAACGTGAACGACGATCGTTACTTCTTTCATCGAGTCAAGATCGTTTATGTCGAGTCACGACTCATCATAGATAAGAAGACTCACAATCTAATGAGTCAATATCGAGTCAATGATCTCTGCATCATTTTCATCTTCGCAGATTGACAACACAAGTTGCATCATTGCTGCGACAATTCTTTCGAGACAGAAGATGCTCGTCTATATCTTCGCGAAACTCTGAAGCAAGACATGAATAGCTTTGTCGACTACTACAATCTCTTCTATCAAAAGAAAGAATGTTCTTTGATGAAAGATTTCTCGTTGATTGACTGTCTGAAGCGCAATGTCAATTATTTCACTCAAGTCGTCGTCTTCTTCTGATGAAATCTCGATGAAACTCGATCATTCATCTTTCATCAATGAATTCAAACATTCTTTGACATTAACGAAGAGTTTCAGCAGCTTAAGCATCGTCAATCTCGCTTCGTCTTCGTCATCGTCTCGTTCATCAAAGTCAAGAACATCTCTGCGTTGACTAGTAACTCTTTGAGTTCAAAGATCATCATCTCTGTGACTGTTGTTTCGACAATATCTTTGTCTCTTTCTTTCTCGTCTCTCGATGAGTCAATGAATTTAAGCTTCGTCATTGTCATCATTCAAGATAAGATTCTGATCGTTTCTGAGATCAAGAAAATCTGCAACAAGTGAAAGCTGTGCTACTACTGCAAGTTGCAACATTTGAGCAAAATCACTAAAGAATGCTCAAATAAGAAGTTCTTCACTCTGCGTGTCATGAACGTCTGCGACAGTGACGTTGTCAGTATAGATGAAGAAGTTTCGCTGTCTGCGAAAAAAGTCTAGTCTCTGAGCTAAGTCGCGCTCAGAGATCTGTATACATATCATCTTGTCTACTAGTCTCAATCTTCTCACTCTCACTTCAATCATATAGAAAGTTTTCTGCTAAATCTGTCTTGAAACTCTTTGAATTCGATTCGACATTCAAAGATAGTCACATGATAGTATTCTGTATTCTACGTCAAGCTCAATTTAGAGTTCTCGTTCTCGCTCTGATTGATAGTGAAGTCTTCGCTTATGTCTTTATGAATAAATTCTTCGCGCAACAACATCATCTTTTCTTGCATCAATTAACTCATTCTCGCAAACTTCGAGAATTTGATGATCAAGTCGCTCTAATCGATGACATTACTCATGTCGTCGAAATCACAATGATTCTCGACGAACACATCGAAAGACTATTCTTCTATGTCACTGAATTAAGTCAGTATCTCATCGTCATGAGTCTGTCATGACTTCATCGTCACGTCATTGATGTCAATTTTGAACACAATATTCTCATCTTGTTTTTCTTCTTCTGTCTTAATCATTGTTGCTCATCTCTCGTCAAGATCTATGATCTTAATCAACAAGAAGAAAATTTCTCGTTTGAAGTTAACAAAGTAGCTTTTTCTCAGTCTCATTCTCAATTCGCTCACAAGAAGCAACTCAGTTCACGAATCACTCACAAGAAGCAATTCAGTCTACAGATCGCTCACAAGAAGCAATTCAGCATTCAGTTCGCTCGCAAGAAGCAATCTAGTCTCTCATTCGCTCGAAAGAAGCAACTCAGTTCTCAATTCGCTCGCAAGAAGCAATTCAGTTTTCAATTCGCTCGCAAGAAGCAACTCAGTTTCTCGTCTGCTCACAAGAAGCAATATAACTCTTCGTTCGCTCACGAGAAGTCAACTAATACTCAGCTCGTTCACAAGAAACAAACCTCGTTCAGTCTTGTCTCTCGTCTGAAACAAGAAGTCTCTAGTCGTATTCTTCAAGTCATTCAAAAATAATACTCA
>JAABUH010002191.1_pt1 | contig 19270 bp, 16 predicted proteins | sample 5559121 | NCBI WGS metagenome assembly JAABUH01 (sample SAMN10711871, study PRJNA513364) | rock metagenome | isolation source: Antarctica rocks | place: Antarctica: Victoria Land, Battleship Promontory nord | collected 2015-12-28
ATATATGTATATGTTGTATATGAACTGCAGCATGTATGCAAAGACGTTGCTGTCATTCTGTGTATGTGCGAGCTTCAACGCGCTGATGATTACGTTGTTATTGCTTCGCTTTTCAACTGTGTGTGAGTTCAACGTGTGAGTAAAGCGCTGTTACTGCTCTATCGATGTTGATAAGATTGTTCAGCTCTTCTGACAAGCATAGCTTGCAGAAGATTCGTAGTCAGCATCTCATACAGGTAAATCTTGTTGTCGATCGATGCAGATAAAGAGACTGCGCAAAAGAATTGAATTTGCAGTCAATCAGCTAAGACAAGCAATATCAGAACAGAAAGAGACTATAAATTATAACTTAATCTACATTTGAAAAGCATGCAATGAAAGCATAGAAAACTCGATTCAGAAGCAAATTGATCGACTTCAAAGTCAAACAAACAACAAACTGAAGATTATTCTACAATTGATTCAACAAAATGCTGAAAACATCAAAAAGAGAATCAATGCAAAGTAAATGACAGAGAATTCGCAAATCTTGCAGAAGACGCAGATTTCACAAAGCAAACGTCGCAAGTCATGCAAAATTCGCAAAAATCAACGCAGAAGCTCACATATGTGCAAAAAGCAGCTCAAGTCACAAGCGTAAATGCAAATGCAAACACAAATACAAATGCAAATGCAAATGCAGGCGAATGAAATCTGATTATCAAGAAATTCTCACCAAAATCACAAGAAATATCGTATCACGAAAGAAGACTCATTGTCAATCTCAAAAATGAGAACTGAACTTTAAAGACGATGAAAATGCGAGATTCAATAAATAACACATTAAAAAAGGCGAAAATCGATCTAATAGTCGTCATGATAGTCAAAATGCAAAAGAGAAACAACATTGTTCTGACAGTCTTGAAAAAATACATTGCAGAAGTCTTACTAGCACAAAGAGTAATATGAAAGCATGTTTTTGATGTTAAAAGCATTAAGAAAGATGAGAAATAGCACAAAATAGTCATACACAGTCTGAAAATTGAAATCTTCAACATGAAAACTGAAATGAAAAATCTAAAAACTGAGTTAAAGTCATACAATCTCGAATTAAAACTAATAATCAACTTTATGTGATTATCAAAGAGTGAAAATCAATTATAAAACAGATATGCATCAATGATCTTAGCATTTAGAATTGAAGCAGAAGCACAAAGACATCTGAAAAAATGACTCTTAGCTGCGAGATCAACATATTGAACAGTCAAATATCGAGACTATTGATCAAATGATCAATGTCAAAAATGTTAAATCTTTGAGCATTTATAAAACAAATGTAACAGATCATTAAAATGCTTATACTGCGAGCAAAATCATCAAATCTGAGAGCATAAATGTTAATTATCTACATGCAAAGACAAGTAATCATGCAATTACACGATTTCTAGATGCTGCAACTGTTAAAATGCGCACTTCACAAACAGCGTAATGTGCAAAACATATCAGGCAGCTCAGTTTATTAGCTCACAAAAAGATTATTTAGTCACGAAATTGTTTTTTTTATTTCTTCAAGTTTTACGTGCTTATGCAGTCTAAAACTATGAAACACGATGCTATTTATTTAAATAGTAGCATTGAAGCGCTGTGTATATGCTAAATTACATGTAATTTAGTTAAAGTCAATGCAGTATATCTTCTCATTGAGCAGTCAGATTGTTAAAATGTGCATATGAGCATGTGAGCTGTTTATATAATTAAGTGATCATATAGACAACTCAAAATTGTGAAAGTTAATCACTTTGATGTAAGCTTTCAGCTTGTCTGTATAATCATCAAGTTAAGCGAGCTAGATAAGCTTTGATCTATGTAGATGAAAGTTGATCACTTCAATGTGAGCTTTCAAGTTCGCTGTATGATCACTCAGCTGAATGAACTAAATGAGTTTTGATTTATGTATCTGCGACGCATGTAAATCGATCAGAAAATCGAAAAATCGATCGATTTACTGCGTTGCACAGATGTGTATGTGCGCAAAAGCTGAGTCGTGCCTTCGCAATGACTGTGTGAATGTTGTATATTAGTTGCAGCGTGTGCGCAAAGACGTTGCTGTCGTTCTATGTATATGAGCAAAGACTGTGTCGTGTCTTTGCAGTGTATGTGATTGCGATGCATGTAAATTGACCTGAAAATGCGAAAAATCAATCGATTTACTGCATCACGTCTGTCTGTATATGCACAAAAGCTGAGTCGTGTCTTTGCATTATATATATATATGTCGTATATGAATTGCAGCATGTATGCAAAGATGTTGCTGTCATTCTGTGTATGTGCAAGCTTCAACGTGCTGATGATCACGTTGTTATTGCTTCGCTTTTCAACTGTGTGTGAGTTCAATGCGTGAATAAAGCGCTGTTACTGCTCTGTCAATATTGATGAGATTATTCAGCTCTTCTGACAAGCATAGCTTGCAGAAGATTCGTAGTCAGCATCTTGTACAGATAAATCTCGTTGTCGATCTACTAAATTTAGTACATGATGTGCAAATGATAAAAAGTTGAGAAAACACGCTTATCTGTTTACTTCTAGATGTCAAAAAAGTCTTTGATCATGTTGCATTGAAACAGCTGATCAAAATATTGATTAAATTGAAAATATTGATCAATTTAATTAATTGAATAAAATATTTCTTACAAAATTGAATTAAACTGACAATGAGATTCATCTATACATGATGTCAACTACAAATCTTTTAATTCTATTCTGTGTTTGAATAAAAGTCAGAAGAATTAAAAGATTTCAATTCAACGCAGTTTGAACAATGTTAAAACGTTGCATGATCAGAAAAGTCATCATGCAGAGTTTTCACTCGTGCAACAACACTTTCTTTAACAGTTACAATCAATCTACGAAGAAGATTAATGACATGTTGATGTCAGTAAAAGATGAAAAGATACTACTAGTGAAAAAACAACTCAGATGAAGAGTCTGCGAGTTGTGATTACAAGTGATTGAAGAATTTGCAACTTGTCAACTGCGTCGATATCGAAACGTCTTCATCACATTGACAATGTCATCAAGTAATTGATGAAAAGATATCAGATAAAATAGTCATCTCAAGTATTGAAAGACGTGATTACAATGCTTAAAGAAGTAGTGATTCATCAATCACGCTGATATACTGAGAAGACTTGAACTCATCTTCTTTACTTGATGTCAAGTCATTCATTTATTCACGTGAAAAATTGAGAGTTCAAGAGAACGATCAGAACGCATTCTCTTTTATTACATATTTCTCTGCTCAATGAATGACAATCATTGAGTAAAAAAACACAGCTCTACGTATGTTACAATCATGAACATCACGAATGCAAAGAAAATGTCTTTCATCTTTGAATTAAGAATTGAATTGAAACATCTGTCATGATGAATTGACTCATAGAGATTAAATCAGAAACTAGAGTCAGAGATTGAGTTGAAGATTAGATCTGAGTTAGCTCTGAAACTCTATGACTTTGTCAAAACATCGTTTAGACTACATCATATCTTCGACTTAATATGTCATGAGTTATGTCGTGCTCGACTTGACAATGCTTGACAAACTCTTTATAGTTGATTGATTCTCTCGAGTTATCGAGAGCTTCTTAATAATTAGCTCTATCATAATATATATTCATTCTGTGTCTGCTTAGAATATCACATTGTCATATCATTCTTATAGATCTCGTTTATTCATCTAGTAGACTTGATCATCACAGTTCTAATTATTTCAAACTCTTCTTAGAGATGATGATTTGTTATTTAAGCATGATAACAGCAACATGATCATAACAAAATTGAAATAATGATGTTTTGATCTCATGAAACATCATATCAGAAAACGAACGTTGCATAACAGAATCAGAAAGTGAAGAAGCAGAAAATGAACTCTCTCTTGATATTGATGAATAACTGACATGAGCAATGCTTCAATGTGATGATCTGCAAAAGAAACAGAAGCTAACAGCTATTTGATCAGAGATTGAGACTCTGCAAGTCGTTGAAACAACGAAGAGAAGTCATCGAGCTTTTACTCAAGTCTTCATGAAGAATTCAAACAATCTACGCATCATCTTCATAGTATCAATGATGATGAAATGAAGTCATCATGAAATCATCTTGCAGAAGCGAAGACTCTCAATGTCTTTGAAGAAGTATCATGACAAAATCATAAGAAAACATAAAGAGTGAATTCGTAACGTTGAAATCTCATTTCAAAATATCTTTTGACATTTTGAAAGTGATGAGAAAAAGATTTTGTACTGCATGATCTATCTGAAGAATGAATCAAAAAAACTTTGATTCAATCACGAAGAGATTATGTCTGCAACTCAGCAAATATAATTCAATTTTATTGATTTTCTTCTGAATTTAATCAAAGATTCGATGAATCGAGACATAAATGTGACTCAGCAGTACATGAATGCATTGCAATGTTCAGATCAGATGATATGAATGTTTGCAGTTCATCTGAGCACTCTGAAACATCAACTTTCATTGTATAATGATGAGCATAAGTGAGCTCATTTATTCATCAAGTTAAGATTTGAGCTGCATGTGATTATTACTAATGTGCAGTCAATTTCTATTACATAAGATGCATTAATCGATCTTGTCACTCAATTGAAAACAAATCTGCGAAAAAAACATGTTTTGTCATCGAAATGATCTCAAGACGAGAACTTGCATGATTGAGATAAAATCAACAAGAAGACTCATTCAAAGCGAAAGAAATCTCATTAATCAACTAAACTTGACTCTTCATCAAAGACAAGCTTACACACTTCATCATGTTATAGCAAGAATTTGTTTAACATAACGTGTTATATGTACAATTGAAAGAATCATTACTTTACTGATTGTAAAGATGAAAAGATCAAGAATAGATCAAAAGAATCTGATGTAAATTGAGTATTCATTGATTTGATGTTGCATATGAATCATCTCAAGATTTCGAGAAAAGACAAACTTTCAACGAATGCTTCAAATCATCAAGGGAAAAACAAGAAGTTCTCTTTGTAAAGACTCATATATAAAGAGCATGTAATTCAGAAAGATCAAAAGACAGAAACAAAGATTCACATGAATATCAACGTCAAGATGAACGTGATTAGTCAACGTTTTATCATTGAGCAGAGTATGTCATTGCTGAACGCTGATCTCTCAAGATCTATCTGAATGAATGATCAGAGTGTTTATTGTTATGACGTCTATAAGATGTGTTATTGACTGAGAGACAGCTGAGACATAGAGAAAAAAGATATAAGTATCTTCTATGCTATTGACAAGAAAGAATCTTTTCTGATTCTGAGTATATCAAGTATGCAATTCAAGCGTATTTGAATAGACATAATTGCAAGAACATGATGTTTCTGTTATGAGTCTGCATAAAGCGAATCATATGAGTGTATTCTAACTAAAAGTTCAAAGCTAAAGAAGAAAGAAAATAAAACACGTCAAGAATCTTATACTCACGAAGGCGCGCTAGATTACTAGCGTGTCAACATCAGCTCTGTACTAGTCTATGATTCATGTTAGACTAACTCAGAGTAACGAGACACGCTCGCAACATTATTTTCTTTCTTTATCTAGCAATGTTCTCATTGTTGCAGTTCAGTCAACATTTCTTGAGTTGATTTCTATCTTGACTTGTTCAAATAACGTTCATGAAATCATTTACAATCTTCAAGCATTCTTCAAATTCACTTTCATCAACGTTGTATCAATGTAGATTGACGTCGTATTCTTTTCAATTGACACGATACTGTAGTCATTTATCTTGTTCATAGTGTTTGAAGTTCAATATGTTCTTCACTTCTCATTCATCTTCGTCTTCAATCACTATAGAATCAGACGACTCATTTCGTTGTTCTTTCAGAGAGTTCTTCAAATTCAGTTGCAGCAGATTCGATGCAAACTTTGAATGAATCTTCATTGTCAATGACAGTTTCAATCGATATGCATGTTTGATCTCAATCAGAATCTTGAAGAATTCTAGCATTTTATCGTTCAGCTTCTTTGATGATCTTGAGATCATAATGTTTCTAGAATTCAGAAACATCATGTCATCTATCTTGTAGATCATTTTCTTTCAATGCTTGTTAATCTGTTTCTTCATTGTGACTCTGACTTTTGCTAATGCTTGCTTGATCAATGCTAGTGATCATTTCATGTGTTCAAATATATTCTCTGCTTTGCTTACTTCAATTCTAGCTCGAATGATTTCATATTCAGTTGAGTTTGAATTAAAGCTCATATGAGAATAAAAGTTCTTATTCAGAAAGAACGTCGACTGTTCAATTGACGACGAAATAACATTGTTATCAACGAATTCAGTCATAGATACTCAGACGAATCAATCATCTTGCATATATGAGCAGTAGCTTTGTAGATATCATTTCACATTCTGATTCATTCTTTCTGTCTGATCATTGATCTGCAAATGATAGTTGATAGATAGTTTCATCTTGATGTCAAGTCTCAAACAAAGAGACGTTCAGACAATTGATATGAATTGAGAATCACGATTGAACACTATTGATCTCAATAGTTCATGAATTCTGAAGACTCATATCAACAGCAGCTTAACTGTTTGTTCTGCGAAGATTTCTTCGTCATCTGATCAACATGATATATAGTGTCGTTTCTTAGACAATTGATCTATGACTGTCAGAATCGCGTTGCTTTCATCACTTTCTGATAGATCAATAATGAAGTTCAAGAATTTGTTTTGTCATCATTGTTCAAGTATGAGCAATGACTTCAGCAGTTCATTGATTCGATCTTTTGATGCTTTTGATCTACGACAAACGTAACAGTTTCAAATGTAGCGTTTGATCATCGTTCTCATCTTCGATCAGCAATATGATCATTTCAACAAGTCTAATGTTTAATTCATGTCAGAATGATCACTGATTGAAAGATCATGTGCTTTTCTTATTAATTGAGTGATCTTTGACTAAGAAACTTATAGTTTATCATCTTTTCAGAGTACTTCATCAAGTACTCTGCAGTTGTTCAGATCAATATCTTGACAAGTTCTTTTATTCTGTTTCATGACTATTTGAATATTGAAGCACAGTTGATTCATTTGATTTGTGACTATAATCTGATTCTGAATAGAAATCACATCTTCGACCGAATTTTGATTAGCTTTTGATTCAAGTTTCGAATCTGAGTCAGATTCTGAGTCAAATCTGAGCAAGATTTGAGTCAGATCTTAATCAGCTTTCTGATCATCTTCTTGATTAACTTCTATTGACTGCAGTTCAAATTTGTCTTCTGACAATAGCATCTGATGCTGATATAGCTTTCGATCATCGTTTGCTTCAACTGACTTGACGTCTAACATTCTGATCAGCGCGTCGACTTTCAGATTCTGTTTTCTCGACTGATATATGATCTTGAAGTTATATTCAAATAACTTCTCAGCTCATTTAGCTTGTCGTCTAGTCAGTTTCTTGATGAACATGAAGTACTTTAAATTTAAATAATCGATGAAGATCTTGATCAAAATATTGATACATTTCAATTTGAGATGTCAGTGCTTCAAGCAGCGAATAATGATCAGCAGTTCTTTGTCGTAGATCTCGTAGTTGCATTCTGCAAGAATCATGTTCTTGCTATAAAAGATCATTGAATGTAGAATGTTTTCATCGTCATATTGAGACAATACTTCGTCGTTGACATAGTTCAAGAAGTTCGTTTTCAGAATAGCTTCTCTGATTGAGTTGAAATGCTTCAGAACGAGAGCTGTCATCATCTGTTGCTTCAGTTTTTCAAAGATCTTCTGACAGATCTTGATTCATTCAAAGAAATGATCTTTTTAAGTCAGCTTTATCATAGATTGAGTGATCTTTAAGAAGTTCTTTATGAATTGTTGATAGAAATTGCAGAAGTCAATGAAGATTTGCACATGAGTCAATAATTGAGACACTTTTCAGCTTCGAATCACATCTACTTTTCAAGAGTTCATTCGTAAATCATTGATGAATATCAGTAGTTCAAGAAACGAGATTTTCTGAATCTTGAATTCGCACTTGTCAATGTTTATCTGCAAGTCGATTTCGCGAAGCTTGTTTAACACTTCTTTCACATGAATTCTATGTTTCTTCAAGATCTTACTGTAGATAAGAATATTATTCAAATATGTCTGACAGAATTTATGCAGACATTCAAACAATACATCGTTGATATAGTGCTGAAAGAACGCAGATTCATTGATTAATTCAAAGAGCATTACTTTATACTTGTAAACATCGAAGAAAGTAACAAAAGTAGTTAAATCTTCGCTTTCTGAACTCATGCGCAGTTTATTGAATGCGACGATAATGTTGAGTCAAGTCAGATACTTACTGTCTTGAATTCAAGCTAGTACTTCGTCTATCAAGAATATTGAATAACGATCTCTTTTGATCAAAGCATTCAGTTTTCGATAATTCATGCAAAAGCGAAGACTATCATCTTTCTTTTTGACAAATAGTATTGACGAAGCGAAGAGAGCTTTGCTGAATGTAATAAACTTCTTCTTCAAGTTCTCTTCTAGATACTTCTTGATTTTCTGCAGCTTGTGACTTAACATGAAATACAATTGACTTCTAGAAGACTGACTCTCATCTTCTAATTCAATCTTATGATTATATGATCGATGCAGAGACAACTGCGTTGTCTTCTCTCTGTCAAACACATTCAGAAAGTCGTGATAAATGATTGAAAGCTTCTTCTTCAGTTCATTCAATGACATGACTGATGTCATTTCATTCAGTTCTGCGAAATCTTCGACTGAGCTAAGCGTTTTGTTGATTTCGCTAATGATCAATGAGAAGATCTTAATCTTCTTATTCTTGACTAGAGTTCAATACACAGCGACTTCGATCATGACAATATTGACGATCTTCTTTACTTCAGTTGACTGAGAAAGTCGAGATTGATCGAAATCAACTTGAGTGCTTTGCTTTACTATGAAAGCAGATTCAATGAATCTATTCACTGATTTCTGATTCATGAATCTCTTCAAGATGATCGTTGATGTAACAATTAAGTTCAAGTTCTTTCATTTTATTTTGCAGATTTCGCTTGACTTAAATCTGTGAAATGCTGATTAACTGCTTGCTTTCAAAACAACAGATTTCAATGTTCGAATCTTCAATGATGATATTAATCAATCGTTTGCAGAATTTATCAAAATTTGATTTCTTTTCAATCAGAAGTTTTCAATGATTATCTTGTGCTGATCTAGACAAGTTATCAATAAAGACATCATTTCATTCTTGTGTTCTTGTATCATGATCAATGTATACAAAGCATGTGTAATCAACTTTTGATCAAAGATTTCATCATACAATTGAATCAACTTTGATTTTAACAGCGATATTGACTGAATATCAAAGCGTTCACATAGCTTTGACATCAAAGATTCGTCAATGAAAGTCATGTCAGTGACTTTGATATCTATCAGAGCAAAGAATCTGAATATCTTTTCTAGACTACTCAAGATGATGTCAACAGTGAACGACTTGAAATCAAATGAATTGTCAGGCATGCTGATGAAGCAGAATATGAGTATATCGCTTTCAGTCACTACTTTGATAAAGACAGATCATTTTTCAAATTCGTAGTGATCTTGTGCACTTAAGTCATCTTAAGACAATCATATGCTCTATGTTTTGACTTTTTGCATTTGAAGCAGAGTTTTTTCTTAAACAACTCTTTCTGAATAGAGTTGAGCTTTAATCTTCTGAGTTTCTTTCACGAAGAAACTGATGATGTAAATTGAGTAGTCAATGTGCTGATGACAGAGCGAGCAGCTTGAGTAGCTGATGCTTTGATGATTGATCGAGTGTTTAATTCAGTCAATCTAACATCGACTCACATGCAGATGTTGATAAACTTGTTCAAGTTCGTGATTCATTCATTGAGCGTTGCTCGCTGAAGATCTGAGCTGATCTTGTGCTGAAAATCATCTAGTAAAGTCTCATTATTGTATTCTAGTTCTGCACTAAATCTCTGAAATTTCATTCAAAATTCATGAAAGAAGATCTTGTTCTGATACAACTTCAGATACTGATATTGAGTTGTGTGATGATGATTGAGATCGTCGTACATCTTATTAATCATCGATAGTACTTCTTCAACTTCTAGAAATGAGTTCAAGAAGATATCTTGCATGCAAGATGCAATATGTTTGATTGCAGCTTTACTGACTCAACTTTCGATGTATACAATTTTCAACTCTTCGATAGAAAAATGATTCTTGTTTATCTTCAGCTTGTTTCACATTCAAGACAGTCAATTGTCTACATTCTGCAACAAATCTTCAAACAGTGAAGAGTTCAATAACTTGATTGACTTTGAGAATCAATCTTCAGAGATCGAAGTACTTTGTTGACTTGATGCAACTTTTAGATGATGTATAATCACGTTCTTGTTTCTATTTTCTTTCTGCAGATGCATTTGCATAATCTTCAATGTGATGTTTATCTTATTAACATCTTCTAACATCTGAATCATGTCATTGTAAATCTTGATTTCGATGTCGTGCTATTAACATATGTACTTGATAAAGACAACGAGATCATCTGCTTTATGAGCGTTTATTCAAGCATTCAGTTCAGTACTGATGCTGATCTTGATCATTTCATGATTAAAGAGTAATGCATTCGTGTTCTCTTCTTCTGTATTCAACAATGCATTCATGTCTTCTTCTTCTGATGCTGTTCGATTCTGTGATAGAAGTGATTTTCTTCTAGCATTTTGAAGTTTGTAGCGAGCAATGCTCGCTGATTCTGAGCTTCTAGTCATGATATGAATAGAAAATTGCTGATCGAGATTCTGATGTTACTCTATCAAACTTTCTGAGTTCAAGCAACGACTAGTACTTTATCAAACTTTCTGAATTTAAGTACTGCTGAAATTTCTGGTTTCTGATGACGAGCTCAATAAAGAGTTAGTCAAGAGCAACGTGTTCATGTTTTTTAATTCTGATTCTATCGAAATTTCTGGTTTCAAATCAAGATTCTTCTTTAGAAATTTCTGATTTTTATTGAGCTTTCTGAGCTCGAGTTCTGATTCTGCTGTCGAAATTTCTGAGTTCAACTTCTGATTAAGTTGATTGTGTAGCTTGTTTTTGTATCATCTACACGTTGATAGCAAGATTAATGAGCTTTGAACTAATGTTATGACTTTGCATAGAGCGAATCATATAAGTGTATTCTAACTAGAAGTTCAAAGCTAAAGAAGAAAGAAGATGAAACACGTCGAGAATCTTTTACTCACGAAGGCGCGCTAGATCACTAGCGTGTCAACATCAGCTCTGTACTAGTCTATGATTCATGTTAGACTAACTTAAAGTAATGAGGCATGCTTGCAACAGTTTCAACGTGAATGAACACGCATTTGAGTTGTTCTTCGCACAAGCATTTATGAAAGCTTTACAAGATGAGTCTACTGTGTATGCTCTTGTCATAATCAACATTGTTGAAGAGTTGATCATTGAACATCAAGTGAGAGCAATAAATAATGTGATGAGTCGTATCACAAACGCGTTTGAAACGCAGACTTTACTCGTTGAATTGAAAGAGTACGAAGATGTATTCTCAACAGAAAGTGCAGACAAACTGTCTTTGCATGAAGATCATGATCATGAAATCGAAATCATTGCAGAGTCATCGTATGAATCATTATATAATCTGTTGAACACAGAGTTAGCAACTCTGAGATAGTATTTAGATGATGTCTTAGCGAAAGAATGAATTAAGCACTTCATCAGCTCAATTGACACATCTATTCTATTCATTTTCAAAAAGAATGATAGTCTTTATCTATGCATGAACTATCGAGATCTGAATAAGATCACTGTCAAAAATCATCATTCGCTATCTTTAATTAGTGAAACTTTAGACAAACTCAATAAAGTCAAGCAGTTCACTAAGTTAAATCTGAAGAACATCTATCATTGTCTCAGAATTCAACATGAAGATGAGTGAAAAACAACGTTTTGTACTCATTACAATTACTTCAAATATATAATCATGTTGTTTGATTTAATCAATGCATCTGTCATCTTTCAAACTTATATTAATAAGATCTTGACAAAGCTTTTAAATAACTTTTGTGTTGTTTATCTGAATGACATTCTAATTTTCTTCGTAGAGAAGACTGATCATGTAGATCACATGAAGCAGATTCTCAAGAGATTAAGAAAGTTCAAGTTATATGCTAGCTTGAAGAAGTGTGAATTCTTTATCACTAAAGTGAACTTTCTAGAATTTGTCATATTCATCGAGAGTGTTTTGATGAACTCAAGTAGAATAGACATCATCAAAACGTGACTCAGATTGAAGATGTATTGAAAAATACAAGTTTTTCTAAGATTCATCAATTTCTATTGACGTTTTATACATCATTACTTTCAGATAGCAGAATCTTTAACAGAATTGCTGAGAGACAGTGTAAAAAATGTAAAAACAAACTCATTTATATGATTGAGTGAAGCGAAACAAGCTTTTAATCAGCTTCGCGACGTCTTTATGAGAGCGTCTATACTAAGACACTTTGACTCAGAGCGACATATACACATCGAGATCGACACATTCAATTATGCAGTCGCGAATATTTTGTCTCAGTCAGATGATAATGATCAGTGACATTCAATTGCATTCTGATTCAGAATGATGATAAACGTTGAAAGAAACTATGAAATACATGATCAGAAACTTCTAATCATAGTAGCGATGTTTAAGCATTGATGACACTATGTGAAAGACAGTTATCATACTGTTGAAGTTCTGACTGATCATAATAATCTGAAGAATTTTATGAACGTACGAAAGCTAAACGAAAGACAAGTCAGATGAATCATAAGATTGTTGATTTGCAACTTTGAAATAGCACATAGATCAGAAAAGACAAACTTGATTAATGTATTGTTAAAACAATCTGACTATAAAAATGAGAACATTTTTGCGAATCATTTGCTGCTCACTCTGCAACGAAAGCTGACTAGAATAGAAAGCTTAAATAGCTTTATATTTGTAGCGATCAGAGAACTATACTGTATACAAGTGATTAATGATGTTGAGAAGACATTCGTTCACAGTATAAGTACAAACAGATATTCAGCAGAACATGTCGAAAGCAGATTGCAAGATGAAATTCACTGATGAACATGAATGATTAATGATGTTGAGAAGATGTTCATTCACAGTGTCAGTGAATGAAGATATTCAGCGAAACATGTTGAAAGCAGATCGCAAGATGAAATCTACTGTACATGAGTGATTAACGAAGTCAAGAAGATGTCTGCTCACAATGTTAATGAAAACATGAGTACATGTTCAGCAATGCATGTCAGAAGTTTGCTGCTGAGAATCATGATTTTAGCAGTGCAAGAAACGCATCTAAATGAAGTACATTTCTCAAGAGATAGAATCTCTCAATTTGAAACAATAACTTCAAGAAGCACAGATGTTGAAACGTTAACTTATAGAGATCACAATGTAGCTGAGAAACAGCTTAATTCTGTTGCTGAAACTGTTGATTGCAAACAACTCATTTCACGTGCAATTGTCAGAGTATTGACAATTCATGAAATGATATACGACTTCAATAGTAAATTCATAATTGAGCTCATCAAGATCTTATAGCAAGAAGATGAATTTGCTGTGAGATTAAAAGCAGACGAAACGACGAGTATATGAAAGAGTGATGTCGAAGCTTGAACATTGAATAATCAAGAAATGATAAAGTACAACGAATCATTGTATGTTTCAGAAGATCTTTCTGTCAGAGAAGAGTTATTGAAACGTCATCATGATGACTTGTTAGCAAGATATTTTGATGCTGACAAGATCAGTGAGCTATTAGATTGCAAATATTACTGAAAAAGTATGATCAAGAATGTCAAAGAGTATATAAATACTTGTGACATTTGTCAGAGAGTAAAGATGAAATGTCATCTATCATATGATGAGTTGAAATCATTATTTCAATTCACAAATTCATGAAAAGAAATCACTATGAATTTCATAACAGATCTGTCGTCTAGTAAATGAAAAAAAGTCGTGTATGACTTGATTCTTGTGATAGTCGATCACTACATGAAGATGACACGTTATCTGTTTACAAAGAAGACTCTGACTGTCATAAAGTTAACAGAGTTGTTCTTTGAGCAGATTGCTTTAAAATATGAGATATTGAATGATATAATTATCAATAAAAATAGTCTATTTATCAATGCATTCTGATCAAAGATCTGCTATCATGCGAAGATGAAACGACGACTAAGCATCGTCTTTTATTCGCAAATAGATGATCAGACAAAACAACAAAATTCAACGCTGAAACATTATTTACGAGTATATTGTTTTGAAAAGCAAGATGACTGAGCTATGCTTTTACTCGTAGTCGAGTTCATGTATCATCAGACGAAGCACTCTTCGTTGAGCTGTAGTTTCTTTAAAGTCATGTATGATTACAAGTCAATCTTTGACATACACATCAAGAATGATGCTATGAAAGAAGAAATGTCAGCAGCAAAAGAACACGTTGAAATGCTGCAAGATGTGCAAAACACATTGATGCAATGATGATAAAATGCAATTGATGCTCAGACAAAGTACTATAATTAAAAACATAAGTCTAAGTTCTTTAATGTTGATGATTTAATCATGCTATCAGCAAAAAATCTGAAGCAGAAGAAGTCGAGCAAAAAGCTATCAAATAAGATGCTAAAATTCTTTCGTATACAAGAATTTATAAACAAGCAGATGTATTGTCTTGATCTTTCAATCATCTATAGAGTTCATTCTATCTTTCATGTATTTCTTTTAGAATCATATAATCGTAGACTAAATGATGACTCTATACTTGATTATCTCGTACTCAAGCTTATTGATGATGAGTAAGAATGAAAGATAGAAAAGATTTTATAAAAGCAAAAAAGAAAGAGAATCTTATATTATAAGATACAATGAAAAGAATATCTTATTGAATATGATCAATGAATATTGAGCGAAGATATGAAAAATGTCTCGAAGCTTATAGAAGCTTTTGAAACGAGGCTGAAACATGAGCGAAAAGCATAATCACTCACTTTCAGACATAAACTCATTATTAGAAAAGAAGAATCACTGTATTATAATAGTTTCGCTCTCTAATAAAGCGATCACATATGTAAATCAACAGACAGAAGAAAAAAGCGCAAAGATGCTTAAATGCGCTTGATAAGAAAGCGCAATCATCACGACACAATAAACATCACTTCATCAAACATCTTTCACACAAGACAAGATTACAAACTTCTTTTTCTTTCTCATTGTCAGATTTACATTGAGATGCAAAGACAAAGATTTGAAAGATAACAGATTGTGTTAAAATACATCAGAACAATTAAAAACGCTGACAAAATGATATATAATTGAGATTGAATATATCGCAAAGCGCTTTACATTCAGAATTTCTCTGACAATGTCATTGACAATCATCATCTCTTTGAGAATGAGCTTTTGAATCTTTAGAGACTTAAGTTTGTGAGTTTTCTTAAGATGATTCTTTACATAAGTCGTTGCTGTCAACTTCTTGTAAAGAATTTTCTGATGAGCAGTGAATGTTTTCAGAGTGATGTTTTCTTCTTCATTCTCAATCACACTATCATGAATATTTTGCAGATGAAAGAATTCATTGACAGTTAAAATGCAAATGTCAAAAATCTAGACATTGAATCATGAATGTTTAGCAAATGTATCAGATAAGTATACTCACTGTGATACAGAAATCTTCATTACTCGCACAGCAAACACACTTCTTGTACATTGTCTTTCTTTGAAAGATGACATCACATCGCGATGCTCTATTCTTGATGTGTAGAACTCAAGCACACTTTATACAAATCACTCTATTTAGAGTTTTGAAATCAGCAATACTTCTTTCACTTATTCTTACAATTGACAGCTGAAAAGCATCAGTAATGATATCAAGAAGTGAAATAAGCAAATCTCATCATTATTCTTCAATTTCGCGAAGTCTGTGAGTTCAACAAGATCATCAACGAAGCGTCAGCAATCATTTCTTTTCTAATTGTCTTTCGAATTTTCTCTTCAATAACTGAGATGTACTTGAAAGTTTAAATAGTAAAAGTGATGAGCTTTTGATTAGAATTTAATGATGTTTGCATCATTATGAGTGATTCAGCATCAATGATATCAGCAGCATCATGATCATCACGTCTGATTGATGTCTTTTGAGCAAACTTATGATACTGTTAGTCGCAATAATAGTCGTAAAACTTCAAGTTGTAACATCACTTACTTTTATAATGATCTTGACTCAATCATCAGTTGACTTCATCATCTTACGACTCTCTTTGAGCATCGCTGCGCATTCACGACTCATGATCTAGATCTCTTACTTTTACTATACAAATATACTCAAAGTTTGTCAAAAGTAATCACACAATGATAAAAATATGATCATGATTGAAAAAAGATGAAGTTGAAGAAAATGAGAAGTTGAAAGAAACTGAAAGAGCAATAAACAAATCAACAATTATTATTCATTCTTGTCTACGCTTTATCATTTCAACAACATTATTTACTTGAAAGATAAACAATGTTTATGTGTTATTTACACGTCATCATTGCTGTTATCTACATCAACTACACATCACATATATTATTTATAATGTTATCTATACGCATTATAATTGAAGACGAATTATCATTTAATCAAAAGTTTCTCTTTTTCTTGTTTTCTCACAAAGATTTGAAGATTTTTATCGAGAGCTTCTAAAACGAATCAATGAGTGCGCGTCATCGTTTATCAGAGTAAACAAAGACATTAATTATTGAGATCGAGAATGAACTCACTTAGAAGAGAAGACAATTGTCATAATGAATTGACTTATAAAAGTTAGATCAGAGACTAGAGTCAAAGACTGAGTTAAAGATCAGATCTGAGTTAGCTCTGAAATTTTATGACTTTGTCAAGACATCGTTTAGACTACGTCATATCTTCGACTTAATGTGTCATGAGTTATGTCGTGCTTGACTTGACAATGCTTGACAAACTCTCTATAGTTGATTGATTCTCTCGAGTTATTAAGAGCTTCTTAATAATTAGCTTTATCATAATATATACTCATTCTGTGTCTGCTTAGAATATCACATTGTCATATCACTCTTATAGATCTCGTTTATTTATTTAGTAGACTTGATCATCACAACATCGTTGTATAAAATATCATCAATGAAAAGCAGAACAAAGATGATGCATCATAATTAAACAGCATAAATACTCTCATCAAGAGTTTACTTAAGCATCATGCACTGAATAGAAGCTATAGATTTATTACTTGATAACACAATGTCAATCTCATTGTTTCAACTGCGTGAAGCAATTGTATAAATAATAAGTGATTTTCTTTCTCAAAGAGTTTTGTTCACTCAATATAAATAGCATAAAGTTTCTCATGAGTTGAGTCTAAATCAATGTCACAAGAATGTATGAATTACAATCACAGTCATAAAATTGAATTATTGACTTAGCATTTGACGATGAACGTCAGAAATCAAAGAAAATAAGCACAGAAATATCACAAGACTTATCTATCTCGCTCATTTTATTTCTAATTTATATTCAATACTTGTTTTCAAAGATTCACGCAAAGTTTGAAAATTTACAGTCACTCAGCTATATTGACGACGTAATGCTATACATTGAGGGAAGAAATATTGACAAGAATGTGAAAATGTTGAAAAACGCAGCAAAAATCGCTTTCACATAAGCTGAGAACAACGCAGTGCAATTCAATGACTCAAAATCTGAATTGATACACTTTGAAAGTCACAAGACAACACTCAATCAAATGATTATTCTACTCAATAATATGATCATAAAATCAAAGACATGCGTATGATGATTAAAAGTCTGACTGAATCGAAAGCTCAACTTCAAAGTTCATGTGCAAATGAAAATCGTGACAGTCACAAGAACGCTACACTCGTTGTTTAGATTAATGAATAGCGAGTGAAAACTAAATGTCAAATCAGAAAAGCAGTTATATCTGACATGCATCACGTCTATTAGTGATTATGACGTCGAAATATGATGAAATAATCAAAAAAGTTACTTAGTCAAATTTCGAAAACTGCAAAATGCTGCATTACGAAAAATTCTGAGTGTGTTTCGAACATCATCAATAGATGCTATGCAAATAAAAGTTGAAATTTCGTTGATGAAGATGCAATTAGATCAAAAGTGCAAGAACTATGCAATTCAAATAGTTGAGTTATCAAAAAAACATTTTATCAGAAAAAGAACATTTATCTTGTACTCATCTTAATACTTTATCAAATTGAATCTAGATTTGAATGCATCGAAATATCTGAACTGAAATGAAATGAAGACGAATTTATCTTGAAAAGTCAAGAAGTGCAAAGATAGACTCATGCAAATATATCAAATATTGAACAAAGTGCAAAAAACATTGAATTCAATAAAAGAAATTGAAATTTCTCACTTCAAGAAATCATGAGATCAGAAAATTAAGCATTTAACAAAAATTCAAATCGAATTTGCAAAAAGCGAAACTTGCGAAACAATCAATACACACTACAGAGAATTAGAAAGAATTATCAAAAAGACGAAAAACATAGTTGTTGCAAGCATGCATCTCTGTTATCTCTGATTAATCTGATTAGTCTAACATAAACTAGTATAAAGCTGTGAGTAGAACTGTTGTTGACACGCTAGCGATTTAGCGTGTCTTCGTGAGTAAAACTCACGTTGTGTTGCATCTTCTTTCTACTTCAGCTTTGAACTTCTAGTTAGAATACACTTATATAATTCGCTCTATGCAGACTCATAACATTAGTTCAAAGCTCATCAATCTTGCTATTGACGTGTAGATGATATAAAAACAAGTTACATCACTCAAACTTGAATCAGAATCGAAACTCGAAAATCGAGCTCAGAAGACTCATTAGAAATCAAGAAATTTCTAGAACAGAACAGAAGAACATGAACGTGTTGCTTTAGACTAACTCTTTACTGAACTTATCGTCAGAACAGAGGAACAGAAGAACATGAATGCATTGTTCTAGAACTGAAATCAGAAATTTCAGTTGAATTTCGATCAGCAATTTTCTACTCACACAATGACTAGAAGCACAGAATCAGAATCAGTGAGCATTGCTCATTATGAACTTCAAAATGCTAGAAGAGAATCACTTCTATCACAGAATTGAACAGCATCAGAAGA
>JAABUH010002192.1_pt1 | contig 19258 bp, 13 predicted proteins | sample 5559121 | NCBI WGS metagenome assembly JAABUH01 (sample SAMN10711871, study PRJNA513364) | rock metagenome | isolation source: Antarctica rocks | place: Antarctica: Victoria Land, Battleship Promontory nord | collected 2015-12-28
ACCCTAACCCTAACCCTAACCCTAACCCTAACCCTAACCCTAACCCTAACCCTAACCCTAACCCTAACCCTAACCCTAACCCTAACCCTAACCCTAACCCTAACCCTAACCCTAACCCTAACCCTAAATTTCAGAGACGTAGTGCAAAACTAGAACACAATAACGAAACTCTACTAGATGATTTTCAGCATAAGATTAGCTCAGATCTTCAGCAAGTCACGATTAACGAACAAACTATGAATTTGAACGAATTCGTCGACATCTGCATGCAAGTCGACGTTCGATTGACGAAATTGAATGCTCGATCAATTTTCAAGACATCAACTACTCAAGTCGCTCGCTCTACTGCTAGCATCTTGACAACGATCACTATTGCGATCTCAGCTTCAATCTCTGCATGAAAGAAACTCAGAATATCGAACGTCGATTCTGTTAGAAAGAAGTTGTTTAAGAAAGAACTCTGCTTCAAATGCAAGAAGTCAGAACATAAAGCATGTGACTGTCTTAAGTCAGCTCAGATGCACGAAATCGCAGCGAATTCGAAAAATAATCTGTCTTCGTCAAAGTAGTGACTGAGAGCGACATGCTCGATGACTCATTTGATTTCAAGTCGTTTATTGTTGATGTCATCTTGAATAATCTAGAAAAGATATTTCGATTCTTTGCTCTGATAGACATTGAAGTCACTGACATGACGTTCATAAATGATTCATTTGTTTCAGAGCTATGTAAATGCTTTGATATTCAGTCAATTTCACTGTTCAAATTGAAGTCGATTCATTCATATGACAAAATTCTCAATCGAAGATCTATTACACATGCTTTGTATATCTCAATCACTATACAAGAACATAAGAATGAAATGATGTCTTTATTAATAACTCGTCTAGATCAGCACAAGATAATCATTGACAATCTTTGATTGAAAAGAAATCAAATTTTGATAGATTCTGCAAACGATCGATTGATATCTTCATCAAATATTCGAATCTTGAAACTTATTGTTTCGAAAGCAAGCAGTCAATCAGCATTTCATAGACTCAAATCAAGCGAGATCTGCAAAATGAAACGAAAGAACTTGAAGTCTATGTCAACGATCATCTTAAAGCGAACTACAAATTCGAAATCAGTGAATCGATTCATTGAATCAGTCTTCATATGAAAGCAAAGCACTCAAGTTGATCTCGATCAACATGAATTCATTCAATCATCGAAGAAGAGAGAACTCGTCAATATTGTCATGATCAAAGTCACTGCTTATTGAACTCTGATCAAGAAGAACGATGTCAAGATCTTTACATTGATCATTAGTAAAATCAACAAGATGCTTAGCTCGATCAAAGATTCAGCGAAACTGAATGAAATGATCTCTGTCATGTCATTAAAGAAACTGAAAAAGAAGCTTTTGATAGTTTATCATGACTTTCTGAACGTTTTTGATAAAGAAAAGACAACTCAGTTGTCTTTGCATCAATCATATGATCATAAGATTGAATTAGAAGATGAGAGTCAATCTTCTAGAAGTCGATTGTATTTCATATTGAGTCACAAGTTGCAGAAGATCAAGAAGTATTTAGAAGAGAACTTGAAGAAGAAGTTTATTACACTCAGCAAAGCTTCATTCGCTTCGTCAATACTATTCGTCGAAAAGAAAGATGATAGTCTTCGCTTTTGCATGAATTATTGAAAACTGAATGCTCTGATCAAAAGAGATCGTTATTCAATACTCTTGATAGACGAAGTACTTACTTGAATTCAAGACAGTAAATATCTGACTCGACTTGACATTATCGTCGCGTTCAATAAGCTTCGCATGAGCACTGAAAGTGAGAATCTAATCACATTCATCACTTTCTTCGATGTTTACAAATATAGAGTAATGCTTTTCAAATTAATCAATGAATCGACATTCTTTCAGCACTATATCAACGACGTGTTGTTCAACTGTCTGCATAAATTCTGTCAGATCTATCTGAATGACATTCTCATCTACAGTAAGATCTTGAAGAAACATAGAACTCATGTGAAGAAGATGCTAGACAAGCTTCGTAAAGTTGATCTGCAGATAGACATTGACAAGTGCAAATTCAAGATTCAGAAGATCTCGTTTCTAGAACTACTGATATTCATCAATGATCTATGAATGAACTCTTGAAAAGTAGATGTGATTCGAAGCTGAAAAGTGCTTCGATCGTTGACTCATGTACAGATCTTCATTGACTTCTGCAATTTCTATCAATGATTCATAAAGAACTTCTTGAAGATTGCTCAATCTATGATAAAGCTGACTTGAAAAGATCATTCATTTGAATGAACAGAGATCTGTCAGACGATCTTTGAGAAACTGAAGCAACAGATGATGACAGTTTTCGTTCTGAAGCATTTCAATTCGATCAGAGAAGCTATTCTGAAAACGAACTTTTCAAACTATGTCAACGACGAAGTATTGTCTCAGTATGATGATGAAGACATTCTACATTCAATGATCTTCTACAGCAAGAACATGATTTCTGCAGAATGCAACTACGAGATCTACGACAAAGAGCTTTTGACTATTATTCGATGCTTGAAGTACTGACATTTCAAATTGAAATGTACTGATATTTTGATCAAGATCTTCATCAATCATCTGAATTTGAAGTACTTCATGATCATCAAGAAACTGATCAGACGACAGACTAGATGAGCTGAGAAGTTATTTGAATATAACTTCAAGATCATATATCAGTCAGAAAAGCAGAATCTGAAAGCAGACGCGCTGATCAGAATGTCAGATGTCAAGTCAGTTGAATCAAATGATGATCAAAAGCTATATCAGCATCAGATGCTATTGTCAGCAAGCACATTTGAACTGCAATCAATAAAAGATGATCAAGATCTGACTCAGATCTTGCTCATATTTAGCTCAAATTCAAAACAGAAATTGAAAGTTAACGAGAATTCGATCGAAGAGATGATTTTCATTTAAAATTGAATTATAGTCGAAAATCGAACGAATCAACAATGTATTGATATTCGAACAATCATAGAACAGAACAGAAGAACTTGTCAAGATATGAGTCTAAACAATTGCAGAGTACTGAACGAAGTACTTTGAAAGAATGATAGACTGTGAATCTCTCAGTCAATGATCACTCAATTGATAAAAGAAGCACATGATCTTTCGATCAATGATCACTCTGACATGAATTGAACATTAAACTTGTTAAGACGATCATATTGCTGATTGAAGATGAGAATGACAATCAAACGCTACATTCGAAACTGTTACGTTTGTCGTAGGTCAAAAGCATCAAGAGATCGAATCAATGAACTATTGAAATCATTGTCTATATCTGAAGAACGATGACAAGACATATCATTGAATTTCATTATTGATTTATTGAAAAATGATGAAAGCAACGCGATTCTGACAGTAATAGATCGATTATCTAAAAAACGTCACTATATACTCTGTTGATCAGATGACGAAGAAACTTTCGCTGAACAAACAGTTAAGCTGCTGCTGATATGAATCTTCAGAACTCATGAACTATCAAGATCAATAGTGTTCAATAGAGATTTGCAATTCATATCGATTGTCTGAAAGTCTTTATGTCTGAGACTCAACATTAAGATGAAACTATTCATCGACTATCACTCACAGATCGACGATCAAATGAAAAGAGTGAATCAGAATGTAGAACGATATCTACGAAGCTATTGCTCATACATGCAAGATGACTGATTCATCTGACTATCTATGACTGAATTCGTCGATAACAATGCTATTTCGTCATCAATTGAACAATCAGCGTTCTTTCTGAACAAGAACTTTCATTCTCATATGAACTTCGATTCAAATTCAACTGAATATGAGATCATTCAAGCTAGAATTCAAGCGAGCAAAGCAGAGAATATATTCAAAAACATGAAATGATTATTAGCGTTGATCAAGCAGACATTAGCAAGAGTCAAAGTCACAATGAAGAAACAGATTGACAAGCATTGAAAGAAAATGATCTACAAGATGAGTGACATGATGTTTCTGAATTTTAGAAACATTATGATCGCAAGATCATCAAAGAAGCTGAACGATAAGATGCTAGAATCTTTCAAGATTCTGACTGAGATTGAACATGCATATTGACTGAAACTGTCATTGACAATGAAGATTCATTCAGAGTTCATCTCAAATCTGCTACAACTGAATTCGAAAGACTCTCTTGAAGAACAATGAAATGAGTCGTCTGATTCTATAGTGATAGATGACGAAGACGAATGAAAAGTGAAGAACATACTGAACTTCAGACACTACGAACGAGACAAATGACTGCAATATCGTGTCAATTGAAAAGATTATGACGTTGATCTACATTGATACAATGTTGATGAAAATGAGTTCGAAGACTGCTTAAAGATTGTAAATGACTTTCATCAGAAGTATTTGAACAAGTCAAGTTAGAAATCGACTCAACAAGAATTGATTGATTGAACTGCAGTAATGAGAACATTGCTAAATGAAGAGAGAAGATAATGTTGCGAGCATGCATCTTTGTTACCTCTGATTAGTCTGATTAGTCTAACATAGACTAGTATAAAGCTGTGAATAAAGCTGTTGTTGACACGCTAGCGATCTAGCGTGTCTTCGTGAGTAAAACTCACGTCGTGTTGCATCTTCTTTCTACTTTAGCTTTGAACTTCTAGTTTGAATACATTCATATGATTCACTCTATGCAGACTCATAACAGTCAATTCTGTCATTGAAGAATCATATGTATTATCATGTGTGATATTTTAATGTCAATGTCAAGAACTTTAAATTCAATCTTTATCATTTTAATTCAGCTTAAATCTGACTCTGATTTTGTTTAAATTTGATTTAGATATGACTTAAATATATTTTAGTTTCATTTGTATATCATCACATTAAACTGAATTTTTTTTTTACTCAAATCTGACTCAGATTTTGTTTAAATTTGACTTAAATATGATTTAAATATATTTTAATCTCATTGTGCATCATCATATTAAACTTTGTTTCATTTTTCTTTTACTCAAATTTGACTCAAATCTTGTTTAAATTTGACTTAAACATTTTGTTTAAATCTGACTTAAATGTGATTTAAATATATTTCAATTTTGCTATGCATCATTATATTAAAATGTATTTCATCTCATTTTACAAAAATTTTGCTCAGATTTGATTCAAATGTGACTCAGATTTATTTCAGTTTTATTTGTGTTTCATCATATTAAAATGCATTTATATCAATTTTCATTTTGTTTTAATCTTTATTTTCATTTTTTTTCTTTTCATCATTTTGCAGAAGTTCAATCTTAAAGAAAAAAGTTACTGTCATGATGTCAAATCATTAACTTAATTTAAAACATAAATCATTAATGTTTTAAATAATCTTGATTCATTGAATCTGTTTTGCAATTCAATGAATCAAATTATCAATTTAATCATCATCATTTTAATTTAATTTCAACAATTCTGTTTTGATCATTTCAATCATATGCATAAATTTTTGCAATCTTAAATTATAAAACTATTGTTTAGTCTTGATTCTGCTCAATTCATGTATATAAAAGTCAAGCTTTCATTCTTTTCTTTCACTTTTTATCTTTTATTTTATATATTATTTGATGTATTGTTTTGTATTTAAATTTTATCAAAGTAATAATAATATTAATCTTTTATATTAATAGTATTTATAGTTTAACTCAGTTTCTGACAAAGAGAAACATGAAGAAAAATATGAAGAAAAACATGAAAATCATTTGATAGAAAGCTTTGATATAGAGCTATGATAGAAAGTTATGATAGAAAGTCATGATGAGAAACTATGAAGATTATTTAATAAAGAGTCATGATAGAAAGTCATAATAAAGAATCATAATAAAATATTTATTTATTTATCTTCATGTCTTGATGAGTTAAATCAAGAATTTCAAGTCAATACTCAATTTCAACTTTCTGACTTAACTTAAATACTTAAGTCAAGAATTCTGACTTGAATTAAGTTTTGATGAGTTGAGAACTTGACTCAATCTCAATGACTCAACTTGATGCAATCAGTTTAATTATTATATTCTTTGTCATTAAAAAGATGATGACATTTCAGTTAAAGAAATAATTTAAATCATGTTATAAAATGTTTATTAACTTCATGATTTACTCAGTTTTATTGTTTTGAACAAAAATTTTTAATTTATATCAATAATATGACAAAGTTTTTACAAGTGACTAAAAATCATAGCTAGTTTATTTACAGTTTGTAATTGTAATTGTAATTCATACACTTTTATGACATTGATTTAAATTCAACTTATGAGAAAAACTATGCTATGTATATTGAATGAACAAAACTTTCTGAAAAAGAAAATTACTCATTGACTACATGATGATTTCACATCATTGAAACAATAAGATTAATACTATATTATCAGTAATAAATTTATAGCTTCTATTCAGCGTGTGATGCTTGAGTAAACTCTTGATAAAAGTATTTATGCTGTTTGATTATGATGCATCATCTTTGCTTTGCTCTTCATTGATGATATTCTTTATAATGATGTTTCAATTCAATTCTTGATTCAAAGATGAAAGATGTTTTCTTTGCATTCATGATGCTCATGATTGTAACGTATGTAAAGCTGTGTTCTTTTACTCAATGATTATCATTCATTGAGCAGAGAAATATGTGATGAAAGAAAGATGCACATAATGAGAAAATAAAATATGATTGTATTAAGTAATTCTTTTCTTTTTTTAATTTGACTTATGTCACGTAAATGTTGAATGAATTGTTAGTATAAATGTGCAATTGCAATCATTCAATGCATGATTTTAATCAATAGTAAAGAATGCGTTCTGATCATTCTCATGAACTCTCAATTTTTCACGTAGATAGATGTATGATTTGATATTAAGTAAAGAAGATGAGTTCAAACTCTTTCAATATATCAGCATGATCAATGAATCATTACTTCTTTAAGCATTGTAATCACGACTTTCAAACTTATCATCTGAAATGATTATTCTATCTGATATCTTTTTATTAATTACTCAATGATACTGTTAATGTGATGAAAACATTTTGATATTGACGCAGTTGATGAGTTGCAAATTCTTTGATCACTTGTAATCATAATTTGCAGACTCTTCATCTGAGTTGTCTTTTTCACTAGTAGTATCTTTTCATCTCTTACTGACATCAACATGTCATTAATCTTCTTCATAGATTGATTATGACTGTTAGAGAAAGATGTTGTTGCATGAGTGAAAACTCTGCATGATGACTTTTCTGATCATGTAATGTTTTAACATCATTTGAACTGCGTTGAATTGAGATCTCTTAACTTTTCTAACTTCTATTCAAACACAGAATAGAATCAAAAGATTCATAGTCAACATCACATACAGATGAATCTTGTTGTTAATCATTAAATTATTAAATAAATCTTTAAATAAATCAGTTAATTAATTATTTAACTAGTTATTTAATCATTTATTTAAATGAATCATTGACTATGTAGAGTGCTTAGTAGAGAATCATGAAGAAAGTCATGAAGAAAGCTATGAAGAATATTTGGTAGAAAATCATGAAGAAAGTCATGAAGAAAATCATGAAAAGTGTTCAATAGAAAATCATGAAGAAAGTCATGAAGAAAATCATGAAGAAAACTATGAAGAGAGTCATGTAGAAAGAATTGTTTGAAGCATTGTTTAATGCATGTTATGCGCTTGATCGACGTGTAATTTGAAGCACGTAGAGATTTTGATAGAGAGTTTGATAAAGAATTCGTCGATACTTCGTAGAGCGTTTGATAGGAAATTTGATAAAGCGTTTGATAGAGAGTTCGATAGAGAGTTCAATATCAAGTCATGAAGAATGCTTTTTATTGAGTTAGTTAGCATATGCTATGAAGCATGTTCAAAGCATACTATGAAGTAGATCATGAAGTAGATCATGAGACGAATGACGTGTGTTTGAACACGTCGCATGAAGCAGGTTTTGAAGCATGTTTTGAAGCGAGTAAGCTGATGAGTAGGCGAACAAGTAGATAGCTGAGTTGGTAGCTGAACATGTAGGTAGGCGAGTAGGTAGAGTGATGAGTTCGCTCAAAGATTCTAATGTGACTCGAGGCTAGCCTCGAGTTAGAAATCAGCCCACAATGTTTGCTGAGAGCTTTTTTAGCAACATCAATTACCTATGCGAGTCGCCTTCCCGAAATGTCGACGGGTGAGATTATCTATCCGTCGTGATGTGAGAGACGGGGTTGCTGACGGCAGAGTCGTAGGCCTGGGATTCTTACAGTAGTCAAATTTTTTGCCTTTTAGTATGAGGTTGACTCTTCGAGTGAAGAGATAAAGAAAGCAAAGTGGATCTTGAATTTCTTGCTTCCCAACGTGCGTCAGACGAGCCATGTGAGCGTTTTCTATGAATGGATATCTATTTTCTGACACATTCACCTGCAAACCATGCTTACATTATGGTCGACTCAGAACCAAAGACTCGGCTCTGCTACTGCTGCTAAAGCCGCAAATCCTCAAAAACCATTTCAATGAAAGTCATATTCTTCATGTCGATCGCTTCGTAAATCCGTTGCCATTACTCGTGCTCACCCCTCGATGCGATGGATATACCCACTTGCGCAAGGGCAAATACGAGTACATCAGTCACTTCTCATCCAAACACCAAAGCCCTGACCTCAATACTCTCCCTCTGCCTCCCGCCGACCGGACTCCTCGGGTCCACAAACGCCGTATGCGGCACCCTCCCTCCCTTCTCACTGTCAAAACACTCCAACAAAATCCTCTCATCATCATCGATGCCCGACCAGTAATACCACCGCTCATCCATGTGCGCCACCGAAATCGTCTCGCCGGTCCGATCCTGATACCGGTGTTCGACCGCAACCAGAGCCTCATCTCTCACCGTCTTGGAGTCGGCGAACGCGAGAGGCGAGCATTGCACGGGTCCATTCAGAGTGCGCCAGACGTTGATGATGCGGACGCGGCTTTGAAGAAGCGTTGAGGCTTCGTCAGGGAGAAGGGACCGCACGCGGCTGATCGCTGCGGCTGGCGTTTGGTCGATATGGACGCGCAGGACGGGCGGTCGGTTTCCGCCTACGCGGCGAAGAGTGTTGTCGAAGATAAACACACGTTTCGCGCCCGGGATGTGTTGCAGGAGAAGTCGTTCGACTTCCGGATAGTAGTTCGCTTTGATCGACTCCTCCGAGGCGAAGTCTTTCTCGATGGAAGGACTGGTCTTTAAGGTTGTGAATGCGTTGTCGTCAAGGTTGTACAGAGATTCTTGACCCCAGATATCGGTGATTGTGACGGGGATGTCTGCATCGCCGAAGTTCCGCTTGGGCAGGCCTTCGGGAGGCTCGATCTCACCGGGGTAGTTGAATGGCTTCGAGCCATTGGCTGGGGGTGCGTAGAATTTGAGGGAGGCCGTGGCTATGCCTCGAGGGATGTAGGAGGAGTGGGGACTGGATTCAACGTTTTGTGGTGAAGGGGCGTAATATGAGGTTGATGCCATTGTCGCTTTGTGAATGTGAAGAAGAGGTCAAGTGCGAATTAGATGTCTCATAAGAGAATTTGCGGCATATATTTTAAGGGTAAAGAATATCATTCGACTTGGTTAAAGGTTCTATATGTTGCTGGGCAAGGGGAGGGTGATGGAGGTAGAGTGATGATGAACAATGCAAGTCCTGGTCGAGACATGGCAGTCGTATGTATTTAAAAGAATGTGACGAACCGGAGGGAATTCCGCCGTCTGATGCTTTGTCGTCCCCTCAGCAGGCAGCAACCGAGCGAAATTAACAGATATAGGTTTCACCATTAAAGTACATGTCCGAGGTGTGAATCTGAACCAGATGTTTATGGGATCAAAAAAGGCAACTATTTGAACATTCACTCCGCCTCCTCGATGCTCACGCTACTTATATACTACTGGCCATATCTCGTGGCTTGGGAGATTGGATCCAGTTCTCGAAACTTCTCAAGACCAGGCTCTTCTAATTCAATATAAGTTCCGTCCTCGTACTCTTGCTGGGCGTTTTGGCTCGTTGACCGACTCCCACGGCTCTTTCTTCGAGTTCGACTCCCACGGATCAAGCTCACCGCTGAAGCATATCGGCCTCTGAAATAGTCTGCCCCGGGAACTCTTTTGCCGAGCGGCGATAGCACTGGGAGGCATGTGCAAATGATCCCAACATGTAATTCGACAGATCTGTATGGCGTTAGAAGAGAAGCTGTCAATAACAAGAGCGTATCGGTTTCTTACAGCCACAGTGTTCTTGTCGCATCTGACCATGTGACATCGTATAAGCTCGGAGCCCTCACTACCTCAACCTCACGTACAATAGCCACGGCCACAACGCTATATTTTATCAGCCAAGCGGAGATCCAGCCGCGAAAGAGGTCATCCTTACAAGACTCCACTTGAGAAGATAGCAAGCAACCCAAACATTTTCGCAGGTCGTAGCTGTAGTTTCAGTACCACTGGAATCGGTACTATAACGATAGCAACGTCACTCAGGATATTAAGCACGCCGGTAGCAACAGTGATATTTTGCAGCGAAGCACAATGCCCCGGATAGAAGAAATCCCAGCCGGCATGGATGGGGCGGCACTGAAAGATGTTGGCGAGAATCATGGCCGTGCAGTATCCCGTAACAAGGGCCATCAAAGTATAACATGTGTATCGAAATGGCCTGCTGATCCCGAACAACCGGGTGTAGAAGAGGAGCATAGAGGCTTTAGCACAGGCCATGGCTATTAGATAGATTATTGTTGCTCCTTTGGCCCACTGGATCGGATATTATTCACCCTTCCTATGCCCAAAAAGGGAACAAGATTTACCGTGTACACGTAATTGAAATTCGGTGTTAGGATGTCCCATATATGTTGCCCAAATTGATGATACTTCGTGACTGCTACAAGGTCAATGGCGGCCCAAATGTAGTCTTCCTCAATACTTACGCAGAATGAGCAGGATCGTCCGTGCAATCGCAAGGACCAAGCTCGCAATGGCAAAATAGTCTTCCTTGCTCGTAGGAGGCACAATAAACCATCTGACGACCATACGAAGTGTTACTGCTATGACGGCAAAACCGAGGGTGATGCCAGTTGCGACCAGCATTTGTGGGCCATTGGATGCTCCATGTATGCCTTCATATGTATATCCCGGCGCCGGCAGCAACTTATGATGAGGCATTGTGGATAATTGAAAAGGCGCATGTAGATCGAATGGCAACAGATGCCGCACTAGAGATCAGACAAGCATGAGGGATTCTATAAGTGCGCGACTCGCAGTCCCCTTCGGAGTATTAGCTCTACGCCGCAGGGCGACCAAAATCCCCGGTAGTGGACTTCCATGTTTCGAAGCAATGAGGCTCACGCATGGAAAGTTGAAGTGGCGGATCAGCTGAGCACCGTTTAATACGATGAAGTTCCTTTGCAAGGATGAAAGAACAAGAAGGAGTATTGAGAGGTCAGCCGTGCATGCGTCGAATACTCATGAGTCGATTGATTGGCAGAGGCCAGGCCTATTTAGCCGAGTTTACCGTTTGCTGCACCACCATCAAACTGACCCATCTGACTGATGAGGGCGGTACAGAATGGATCCAGCCAACCAATACTCACGCTCAAACCCCGTCTGCACCAGACGAGGGGTGAATGAGGACACAAAAGAGGTGAAAGAAGGTGGGTGAGAATGTACTTGCGAGGCGTAGTCCGTAAGAGATAAGACCCAGAGACGTAGCTGATTGGCCGTTGAACTTGTCAGTCGGCTGAGTTTCGACCATTACACACAACTTGAAAGATTTCGCGACGCACAAGTTGCATGAACCCTCATCTCATCGAGTCTGCTGCAGTCCTGTAACAGACCTTGCAATATGCGGCCTCTCTCCGTAGTACGGAGTAAGGCAGGCCGTTGCGTCTGTGTCCTTCAAAGATTACGTGACAGGGGCACGCCATCTGAGGCGAAAAGAGAAATGCGGCTCTGTTGAAAGGTGGACAAGGCAAGGTAATGTAGAGTTCTAGGACGACACCGAATAATCTTGGATTGCCAAGCACGCCAAGCTATTCAGTTGTAATTATTATTCTGTCGCCCTAAAATCATCTGAAGTAAATTACAGTACCTGCTCGTATGCACAGGGTTTCCGCGCACTCTAACCTGGAAAGGTTAGTTACAGATAGTATCGGGTTTAGCGGGCTAAAAAGGGCACTAAGATAATTCGTCATAGTTAGCGTGCGCGGAAACCCATTTTGCGCGGAAACCGCGGAAACCCCGTGTAACCCTACGAGTACGGTAGGTATGTTCTCCAATCAAAATACGGTTAGTCCAGTACAGAGTTCGAAGTACGGCATCTTAGCACCTTAGCCACATCTCATTAGCGAGTTAGCCAGGCCAGAAAGTAAAGTTGTACCACAGCGTTTCAACGAATGGCGGTTAGAAGGACAAGGAGCAACATGTCCTATCCGAACCTTACTACTGATTCAAGGAGCCCACGGCGCTGGTCATAGGTACCTTACCAGGCTGGCGTATTCCGTAGCGCAGCCCGCGGATTTCCTCCTCCAATCCTGCATAAAGTACCTAGTCCTGCATGCAGCATGCTGCACACAAAACCTCTCTATCCCGCCAACCCCTCGCTCTCGAACGCCCATGTGAGTCATCCAGGCACACACGCTTTCTGAAACCATTTACCTGCAAACGAGCTACGAGGATATGACAAGAGTACTCCGTACCTACCTTACGATAACCATGGAGGCACAGCACCTGCAGTAACCCCTTCTTTTTCGCGCATTAGCTGATTGCAGTATCAGCCAATTGCCAAGAGAAAAAGTGGCACGGCGCACATCTAGACCTTGGCAGGATTCTGTGGTCCACACCTCGTTCAAGCTGTGCGTGTTCAACGTACATCCATGATGACTTGCCGCATAGAAGGATGGCAAGGCTGCCGGGAGATTCCTAACCTATCTGCTTTTCTGCTATCCGCCCATCTTGCATGTGCCGTAATCTGTACGGAGTAGGTGGATGCATGGCTGATATGTATCTGACTGCGACACTCTGCGCCTCAGTACATTCCTGACAGCTGACTGGCAGCGCAGTCTGCACTAAAGTCAATTTGGCTGCATACGCAGCTGCCGGCCAGAGAGACCTGCCGATCTGATTTTTTGCTTTTATCTACGAACCTGGAGGACCAACCTAGGGTCTAAGAGGGCAGTCATCAAAAATTTCTTAAATTTCTAGCGGTAGAGCCGTTACTCTAGTCTCCACTACCTTGTATAGGTAGGAAGCTAGTACCTTTCCACTCGGGGTTTTCACTCCTTTAGGCCCGAATCTATCTGGTCAACCACTACTTGGTTGCTATACGCATCCCATCCCTTACATGTCTCTTGCACCACATCCGGAATGGACATCGAGGTGATATCGTCCGGACGCTCAAGAATATTCATGTAAAGGCCCTGTAGATGATCATCAGCCCTCACTCCCATTGGTCTACGTCCTGGGGTAGGAACATACCAGCGAAAGATGCCATGCAATATGGCAGTGGAAGGGCCATACTCCTGGGTTGTCCGCATCATACTGAGCTACGATATGTCCCCCTGGCCGCAGCATCTGAACGTCGCGGCGTTGCGGATTGTCCGGATTCGTGATAGATTGGCCATCCCAATAGCCGTCACCCTCGTGTAAAATGTACATGTTGTGGCCGTGGAGGTGCATAGGCTGAGTTGTGAGTCATCGCTGATATCATCTACATAGGAAGGACATGAAGGTAAACCGGTGATGCTTACATGCGAAATGGTAGAGTTATTATTGATTATCAGCCGAACCGTCTTGCTGTCTCCCGGATATACAACGTTCCACTCTGGCTCGTATGTTTGATTCTTTTCTTGCGCCAGGAGAAGTAGAGGTTTGTTGTAATTTCCTCGGAATGCTTGCTGATTGAGACGCCATTCGAGATGGCCTGTTGCGTTTACCTTTTCATCGACGATGACCTCGAACGTCTTGGCCGGATCAGGGTTGGGAGTGATAGAATAGTACGGAGTGGTGAGGGATAGATCATCATTGTTGCATTTGCCGTTGTCAATGGAGGGCCATGGTTCGGTGGTCGGCTGTGTGGTAGTATCGGCTTTCTGATAGTAAATCTCGGCCAATGCTTGAGGTTGGAGAGGTAGATTGCATATCGTAGAGATGTTGGAGCGCATCCAATAAGCCCCATTCGCATTTCCGTTGGCTTGAACAACCACGTCGGTACGTTGGCCAACCTATGTCTGTTGAGCCAAACAAAACTTACTTGGCAGAAAAAGATTTCTTACCCCTAGGAAGACAGTCTTAGTCGTATACGGCTTGATGGGAACATAGTCATTGGCTATCACAGTCATTTCATGCTGGTCGATAGAGAAGGACTGCTGCCCAGCAGCTCCAGCATTGATCAACCTTATTCTATGCGCCTTTCCTTTCTGGAACGTGAACTTTGCGAGGGGGCATTGTTCGTGCAGGGCCGTCCGTCATTAACACTGGAACAATTGAAACTCATCTTGCCATTAATAATATTGTTGTCCGAGTACTGACGCCATTTGGTTTGATCCGTGCCCTCGACTATATTGGTTAGTGTGACATCAAGGGCATTATAGTGTCTTCGAAAAACCAACCGGCTTCCACGACCTCAAAATAATCCTTATGGAAGTCTGCTACATTGTTAGTGGGCAACTCTGAACTAGACTTATGAATCCTACAGTCAGAGAGTAAGACAGGTCCGAGGTCAATATCATAACCGTAGTTGATCGGTCCGTGAATAATCATGGGTCCCAGGAGCCCTCCTACATACTGTGCTGAATAGTGGGAATGATACCATGAAGTACCGTACAAATCCGCTTTGAAGCGATAGCTTCTACTGTTTAGCGTTTGCTCAAAGCAGGGGAATGCGATGCTCACGTAAAAGTTGTACCTGGAGCCACTGGGCACTGCTGGACACTTGGTGTCCCATCATACCATGGTGTAGCAGTTTGCAGAAGGCCATGCCAATGGAGCGTTGTACCTTCCTCAGGACCAGATATATTGTTTGTCACCTGTACTACAGTTGGAAATAGATTTTAGCCGTCGTGGCAGCTCTGTCTTATCTGTACAGGCTTTCTTGAGATGACTAACCTTCGATGTAGTCCCCCCAATTCGCCTCAACGACCGGGCCTGGGAACTGTCCGTTGACTAGTATCACGTTCTTCAGATAGCCGTCTGGGGCTATCTGAGCCCGGGAGAGTGCGAATTGGTAGTGGCGAGTTATGCCCGTATTAGGAACTTCCTTGTACGGGTTGGAGTTGTTGGCTGTCTTAGTCCCCCAAGGAAACCCTTCAGGGAGTGGATTGCTTGTAAGAAACTGAGGAAAGGTACTAGCGCCCAAAGTTCCCCATAGCGAGGCGCCATTGGTCTGCTCTTGACTCAAGGCTCGAACTCGGGCGAGAAGGCAAGTGACGAGCAATGGGAAAATAAAACACATTATCGTATGTAGAAGTAGGATCTGAGGGAGCGTATGAGGATTCGGCGCTCTTGCGTAACAAGAAGTGGGAGCTTGTCCTGCTGGCTTTTATCGTCCTGCTGAGCGCAAACCCGCCTCCTCCACGCAGCGCAGCAAGTTCCAGCATTTTAAATCATCCTTAGTGAAACGGCTCATTGGCGGAAGCTACCACCACGCGAGATGGGATTAAGGACTAGACTCTGACCGCGCCCAAACGATGGAAGCCTTTTTCGAGCCTTTCGGCGGTCCTCGCCCTGATTGGGGGCAGCCTGTTGCTCCAACTTCTACTGCCCCGCCCCATCCGTCCATAGAGTATGTTCAGCTCCGCCTGATGGATTTTTGACTTCGCATGACGAAAGAAACGTTGTAGCTCGGCCCCTCAGCCTTCCCTAATGTTCTGAGTTTACTCCACATAGTCGCAAACACTACCTGAAACAATATTCGAATGCCATCAGAAAAAATATCGATAATGGGTGAACAGCCTATAGAAAGGTACTATGGAGTTTACCATTATCGTTGATCAGCACGAGAGAATTAGTCAAACAGATGATGATGGTGATGCTATGGGATTTTCTCAGGAAGAGCGCCAAGAAGAGATCGACGCACCAAATAAAAGAATTATAGACGCAGGTCGCGCAGCTAAGCGTTCATTTAGAGTAAATCTCATAAATAAGCGCGAGCAAGCGTGTGTTTGAGAGTATGCAGGCAGTTAACTTTTAGCAATTCCTGGAGAGGGTCGATGCTGTGGCGCCACAAACTTGCTGGTACGGCATACCGTTCAGAACTCAGCGAATCCACGATGCGGCGCCACGCTTGGACTGTAAGGCAGTGATTGAAGAGACTGATAGTACGTAAGGTATTTGAAAGTCCTTGACACACTAAATACCTTTCTAAGAAACTTCCAGATGTTGAACATGACAAATCTTTCCAATGTTTGCTACGCTGAAAATGCAATCGGCAAGGGACATGACACCCCTCGATGATGCATTAGGTACAGGCAGCTTCTTATATCGAGATCTCTGACGAAGAAAAGCGGCCCTATAAATTCATGCAAGTGAGCAGGTAGCATACCCTACTTTATCATGAAAGAATTTTTCACAAGCTTCTTCTTAGCTTCTAGTAAAAGCTTGCTCTGAGACGTGAACATTCATGTATATTACTCATGATTTTTCCGTCGTGATGAGCCCAGCAAAACACCGGACTAGCTCAGCGATGAATGATTGCAAGGCTCAAAATGACGCTGAAGAAGCAAGTATCGAGGCGGCAAGCTCAGAGTATTGTCATCACACGAGGTCCTTTGTATAAAGGAATTGAAAGACATGAATCTCACGACGATACGTTGAAGAACCAGTTGATCGAAAGAGACTAGTGAGGGACGAATAGCTAGAAGGAACGGTCTGAGCGGTAAGGTCATAAGTACTGATTTACATTCAGAAAGATTTTTAAGAGCATACAACTGCGTTGATAAGTTGTTTTCTACAATCATTTATTTTATGTTTCTTATATCTATGCATTTACTATTAGTCTGAAACTTGCCCTACTTTGACTGTTCTTCCAACTTCAATTGACAGTTATCGAATCTCACATCTAGAACGGCTGAACGTAATTTTCAACTCAATAAGGTCTATGGTTCGGCAAATCAGCCACTAATCTCAGAAGCGCTCTCTACGTATATGTGTGTCTAGCTGATCGCTTGCGAAGAGGCTGATAAGAGAGACAGCTCGAAATCGTGCTCAAGTGATGTTCTCATCTTCAGAGATTCATTTCCCCTTATATACCAAATCAAAGGCTTGCATGACTTGTTTGACATTCTGCATATTTCCTTGAGAATCAATTCATATAACTTTCAACAGTGCCTTCAGTGTTCTCGCAATCACTTCTAAATATGATGACTTCGTTCTATGATTCAGATTAAGTCAGATATACCGATCTAGCCCTATTTTTCTTTCACTTTCAGATAGATACGAGCTAAAGGTAATTCTTCCAATTCTTGACTCACGACAATCAGCTGAATCGTTAGTGGTCGTCTTGCATGCACTTGCTCGGCTTATCTCTAGCAACCTCGAGATCATAACAATCGTCTAATGTTGCGTGGTTCTGACTAAGATTGAGGCCTGATCTAGCGGCTCTAAGCACTTCTAGCAAATACTCAGATTCTGAACCCGGTATTCGAGTCGAAATTGCATGTCGTTCACTGCATCATGAACAGTCCTCAGGGATGAGAAGCAATCACAAGTTAGATTTAGGTTGAAATCTAGTACAGACGAATAGACAATGTCGGAAGCACTGAGACCCAGGTGTCTGCCTACAAGAAAGACCTTGAAGGACGAAGTGTACTGAACCTGGCTTTATACGTACTCAGCAATAGAAAATGTATTAGCGAGATAATAAAAGAGAATCTTATCACACGAATCTGATGATACCACATAGGGAATATGTTAACAGATAATGAAAGAGAATTTTTATCACATGAATCTCATGATGCCACATATGAGCCCATCTAAGAACCTTCCGTCGACTTATGATTGAAACTATCTTGCTTATTCAGGTTCATACCCGGGCTTTGCTATCTCGCAGAGGTGATCTGTTGGGACAGGCAAGACCTCTTTCCTTGAGCCAGTTGCAGGTTACTCCCCCAACCACAGTATTCTCTATCATTTTCTTCAAAAGCAGAGGAACCAAACTTGAGATGCTAATTCTGCCACCCAGTAAGTGCTGCAGAGGAAGATAACGTGTGAGGATGATCGACATCTAAGATCCGGCTTCGTAGATGTATACATTCTTTCATCAGCTTGATGGCCTTTGCATTCCGGCCTTGCGCTTTCCAGGTGAAGGCCAGATTGGCCATGCTGGTCAGCGTGCGTGGATGCTCCTCACCCAGCACCCTCTTTCTTGTCTTCATCACTCCCACGTCCAGCTCCTCAGCTTCCTTCCAGCGTCCTTGGTTCCGGTATGTCGAGGCCAGATTGGCCATGCTGCTCAGCGTGTGTGGATGCTCCTCGCCCAGCACCCTCTTCGTTGTCTTCATCACTTCCATCTCCAGCTCCTCAGCGTCCTTGGTTCCGGTATGTCGAGGCCAGATTGGCCATGCTGCTCAGCGTGTGTGGATGCTCCTCGCCCAGCACCCTCTTCGTTGTCTTCATCACTTCCATCTCCAGCTCCTCAGCTTCCTTCCAGCGTCCTTGGTTCCGATATGTCGAGGCCAGATTGGCCATGCTGATCAGCGTGTGTGGATGCTCCTCGCCCAGCATCCTCTTCCTTGTCTTCATCACTCTCACCTGCAGCTTCTCAGCTTCCTTCCAGCGTCCTTGGTTCCGATATGTCGAGGCCAGGTTAGTCATGCTGGTCAGCGTGTGTGGATGCTTCTCACCCAGCACCCTCTTCCTTGTCTTCATCACTCCTACCTCCAGCTTCTCAGCTTCCTTCCAGCGTCCTTGATTCCGGTATGTCGAGGCCAGATTGGCCATGCTGGTCAGCGTGTCTGAATGCTCCTCGCCCAGCACCCTCTTGGTTGTCTTCATCACTCCCATCTCCAGCTCCTCAGCTTCCTTCCAGCGTCCTTGATTCCGATATGTCGCGGCCAGATTGGCCATGCTGATCAGCGTGTCTGGGTGCTCCTCACCCAGCACCCTCTTCGTTGTCTCCATCACTCCTACCTCCAGCTCCTCAGCTTCCTTCCAGCGTCCTTGGTTCCGGTATGTCGAGGCCAGGTTAGCCATGCTGTTCAGCGTGTCTGGAT
>JAABUH010002196.1_pt1 | contig 19226 bp, 19 predicted proteins | sample 5559121 | NCBI WGS metagenome assembly JAABUH01 (sample SAMN10711871, study PRJNA513364) | rock metagenome | isolation source: Antarctica rocks | place: Antarctica: Victoria Land, Battleship Promontory nord | collected 2015-12-28
GCGCTGCCTCGTCCCCGAGAAGCGCGTCGGCGAACGGCTCGGCCTCGAACGGCGCGAGGTCGTCCGGGCCCTCTCCGAGGCCGATGAGCTTGACCGGGATGCCGAGCTCGCGCTGCACCGCGATGACGATGCCGCCCTTCGCGGTGCCGTCCAGCTTGGTCAACACGATGCCGGTGATCTCGACGGCCTCGGTGAACACGCGGGCCTGGACCACGCCGTTCTGCCCGGTGGTCGCGTCGAGCACCAGCAGCGTCTCGTCGACCGGCCCGTGCTTCTCCACGACCCGCTTGACCTTGCCGAGCTCGTCCATGAGACCGGTCTTGGTGTGCAGGCGACCGGCGGTGTCGATCAGCACGACATCGGCCTTGTCGGCGGTCCCCCGCTGCACCGCGTCGAAGGCGACGCTGGCCGGGTCGCCCTGCTCCGGGCCGCGAACGGTGCTGGCCCCGACCCGATCGCCCCAGGTCTGCAGCTGGTCGGCAGCGGCCGCCCGGAAGGTGTCTGCCGCGCCGAGCACGACGCTGCGGCCGTCAGCGACGAGGACCCGCGCGAGCTTGCCGCACGTGGTCGTCTTGCCGGTGCCGTTCACCCCGACGACGAGCATCACCGCGGGGCGGCCGTCCCCGTGCGGCAGCGTGCGCAGGGAGCGGTCGAGGTCCGGCCCGATCGCGGAGACGAGCTCCTCACGCAGCAGCTGTCGCAGCTCGCTGGTGGTACGTACGCCGTCCACACGCACCCGGGTCCGCAGCCGGGCGACGAGTTCGGTGGTGCCGGCGACCCCCATGTCGGAGCGCAGCAGCGTGTCCTCGACCTCCTCCCAGGTGTCCTCGTCGAGCACGTCGCGGGACAGCAGGGCGAACAACCCGCGGCCCAGCGTGCCCTGGCTGCGGGCCAGCCGAGCCCGCAGCCGGGTGAGCCGGCCCGCCGTGGGATCCGGCACGTCCCGCCCGGGCTCGGCACCGATCAGCGCCGGGCGCTCCTGCGTCCGCCCGCCGTCGGGCCCGGTCGTGTCCTCACGCAGCAGCGGGCTGTCGACGACCTCGACCTGACGAAGGGGCGTGTCGCGCGGCACCTCTGCGTCATCGCCGGCACCCGGCCGGTAGTCGACCCCGGGCTGCGGGCGCTCAGCTGCCGGTGGCCTGCGGCTGCGCCCGGTGGCCAGCGCGACGGTGGCGATCAGGGCGAGGACGAAGATGGCTGCGACGATGCCTAGCGTTTCGAGCACGCCCGTGTGTCTACCAGCCGGTTCCCGCCGACTCGCGCTCCCGGAGCCGCTGGCTGACCACCGCCGAGATGCCGTCGTCGCGCATCGTCACGCCGTACAGCGCGTCCGCGATCTCCATCGTCCGCTTCTGGTGGGTGATGACGATCAGCTGGGAGCTGCGCCGCAGGCCCTCCAGCGCCTCGAGCAGCCGGCTGAGGTTGCGGTCGTCCAGCGCCGCCTCGACCTCGTCCAGGACGTAGAACGGCGAGGGCCGGGCCCGGAAGATCGCCACCAGCAGGGCGATGGCGGTCAGTGACCGTTCGCCACCGGACAGCAGGGACAGCCGTGCGACCTTCTTGCCGGCCGGGCGGGCCATCACCTCGATCCCGCTGACCAGCAGGTCATCGGGATCGGTGAGGACCAGCCGGCCCTCCCCGCCCGGGAACAGCGTCGCGAACACCTCGACGAACTCCCGGGCCGTGTCCGCAAAGGCCGTGGAGAACACGTCGTGGATGCGGTCGTCGACGTCCTTGACGACCGTCAGCAGGTCGCGCCGGGTCGCCTTGAGGTCCTCCAGCTGCGTCGTCAGGAACGCCGAGCGCTCCTCCAGCGCGGCGTACTCCTCCAGCGCCAGCGGGTTCACCCGGCCCAGCAGGGCCAGGGCCCGCTCGGCGAGGGCGGCCCGCTTGTCCTGCACCCCCCTGTCGTACGCCGACGGCGGCTCCTCATCGGTGGCGCCGGGCACCGGCGCGGCCGGCTCGTACTCGCGCTGCAGCTGCTCCAGCGGCACGCCCCACTCCTGCTCCGCGCGCGTCTCGAGAGCCTCGATGCGCAGCCGCTGCTCGGCGCGGGCGACCTCGTCGCGATGCACGACATCGGTGAGCCGGTCGAGCTCGGCCGCCAGCTCACGGGACCGCAGTCTGCGAGCAGCCAGCTCGCTCTCGGTCGCCGTACGGTCGGCCAGCGCGGCCTCCCGCTCGGCGTCGGCTGTCAGCAGGCTCCGGGCGAGGTGCTCGAGGGCGAGCTGGGCGCCGCGGACCACCTCGGCGGCGGTCGCCGCACCGCGGGCGTTGCGCTCCCGCAGCTCGACCAGCCGCTGCCGCTCGGCCCGCTCCTGCCGGGCGCTGCGCTCGAGCGCATCGGCCCGAGCGGACAACGCCCGTACGCGTTCCTCACCGGTGCGTACCGCGAGCCGGGCCTCGACCTCTTCGGCACGCGCCTGCGCCGCCGCCAGGGCGAGCCGATCCCGCAGGCCGGTCGAGGGCTCGCTGTCCAGCGGGGCCTGCTCGGCGGCCCCGAGTCGTTGCTCCAGCCCGGCCAGCCCGGACAGGCCTTCGTCCCGCGCCTGCTCCGCGCGGACCCGGGCCTGCTCCAGCCGATCACCCTCGGCGGTCGCCGCACGGGCGGCAGAAACGAGGACCCCGAGCCGCTCGCCGAGCGCGGCCATCCGCGCATCGCTGTCGTGCAGCCGGGCGAGGGCAACCTCGACCTGCTGCTGCGCCGCGGCGACGTCGGCCTTGGCCCGCGCCACCCCAAAGCCCAAGCGCTCGTGGCGGTGCGTCGCGTCGTCGTGCTGCGCGGCGGCGTCGTCGACGGCTGCCTGCACCTCGAGCAGCGAGGGCGCGCTCGCGCTACCACCCACGGCCCAGTCCGCGCCGAACAGGTCGCCCTCGAGCGTGACCGCGCGCGTCCCGGGTTGTGCCTCGAGCAGGTCCCGGGCCTCCTGAAGCCCTTCGACGACAGCAATCCGGTCCAGGACCCGCGCCAGGGCCGGCCGGAGCGCGTCGGGGATCTGCACCACATCGAGGGCCCAGCGGGCGCCCTCGGGCAGCGCCGGCCAGGAGGGCTGCGAACCGTGGCGCGGGCGACTCGGCGACGGCTCGGGCGCGGCGCCAGGCGTGTGGGATTTGTCCGCATCGGACGGGTTACCGCCGCCGGACCGGTGGGCTCCGTCCGCACCGGACGGGTTACCGCCGCCGGACGGGTTGCCTGCGCTGGACGGCTCCCCGTTGGCGGACAGGCTGCCCACCAGGAGCCCGGCCCGGCCGGCGTCCTCGGTCTTGAGCCACTCCAGAGCCGTCCCGGCGTACGCGGGGGAGGCCACCGCCACGGCGTCGGCAACCGCTCCGAGGGCCGCAGCCACCGCCGCCTCATAGCCCGGTTGCACGCTGACCAGCGCCGCGACCGTGCCGAGCACACCGGAGAGCCCGCCGCCTAGCAGGAAGCCGGCGCCGTCCTTGCGCGAGAGCGACTGCGCGAGCGCGTCCCGGCGGGCAGCCGAGGTGGACCGGTCTCGGTCGGCGATGCGCTCGTCGGCCTGCAGCTGCTCGAGCCGGGCGGCTGCCTGGGCCAGAACCTCCGCTGCGGCCTCGTACGCCTCGTCGAGGTCGACCTCGCCCTCGTCCACCCCGGCGGCCTCGTGGCGCAGCGCGTCAAGGTCGGTGTCCGCGCGTGCCACCCGGGCTCGGGCATCCTGCAGCGAGGTCGCGAGCCGGCCCAGCTCGGCCTCGGCCGCGGCCGCCCGCGAGCGCAGTGCGTCCACCTGTCCGGTCAGCCGCGCCAGCCCCTCGCGCCGGTCCGCCACCGCTCGAACCGCTGCGACGAGGGACTTCTCCTCGGCGGACAGTGCCGCCTCGGCGTCGGTACGTCGGGTGACCGCGTCGCGCAGCACAGCGTCGTCCAGCGCCCTCTGCTCGGCCAGCGCGACCTCCTGCTCCCGGACGGTGCCGGCCTCGCGCTCGAGCTGATCGGGGTCGCGGCCCTGCCTCGCCTGGTCGTTCAGCGACGCGCTGAGGTGCCGGTGCCGCTCAGCGGCCAGCGTGCCGGTCCCCCGCAGGCGCTCCTGCAGGGCGGACAGGCCGTACCAGGTCTCCTGCGCCTGGGTCAGCCGCGGGACCAGCTCGGCTACCGCGGCCTCGAGCTCGACCTCTTGGGCCTGCATCGCGACCACGTCGCGCTCCACCGTCGTACGCCGATCCCTCAAGGCGCTCTCGTCCCGGACCTCGGCCTCCATGGCCTTGCGCAGCTGCAGCAGGTCGTCGGCGAGCAGGCGCAACCGGGCGTCCCGCAGGTCGGCCTGCACCTGGACGGCGCGGCGGGCCACCTCGGCCTGCCGGCCGAGCGGCTTGAGCTGGCGCCGCAGCTCGACGGTCAGGTCCTGCAGGCGGGTGAGGTTCGCCTGCATCGCCTCGAGCTTGCGCAGCGCCTTCTCCTTGCGCTTCTTGTGCTTCAGGACGCCGGCGGCCTCCTCGATGAACGCGCGGCGGTCCTCGGGGCGCGCGCTGAGGACCGCGTCGAGCTGCCCCTGGCCCACCACGACGTGCAGCTCCCGGCCGATCCCGCTGTCGCTCATCAGCTCCTGGACGTCAACCAGCCGGCAGCGGCTGCCGTTGATGGAGTACTCACTGGCGCCGTCCCGGAACATCAGCCGGGTGAGCGACACCTCGGCGTACTCGATCGGGAGCGCCCCGTCGGCGTTGTCGATCGTCAGGGTCACCTCGGCCCGACCGAGCGGGGCCTTGCCGGGGGTGCCGGCGAAGATGACGTCCTCCATCTTCCCGCCGCGCAGCGCCTTCGCACCCTGCTCGCCGAGCACCCAGGCGATCGCGTCCACGACGTTGCTCTTGCCGGAGCCGTTGGGTCCCACCACGCAGGTGATCCCCGGTTCGAAGCGCAGCGTCGTGGGGGCCGCGAAGGACTTGAAGCCCTTCAGGGTGAGGCTCTTGAGGTGCACGGATCACTCTCGGGTCGGCCGGTCAGGGCGAGCCGGGGAAGGCCGGTGCCACCCTAGCGAGACCGCCGCGCGCGTCCCGGCCCGCCGCGCGTGTCTGTGTCGCCAGCCTGTCTCCACCCGCGCCCGGGTGGCCACGGGCCCCTCCTGGCACTGCTGCCGCCAGCGCAGGAGCAGGGTCGCGGCCTCGCGTTCACGCGCGAGGGGTCGCCGGCACGCTCACCAGACCTGCGGCGCCCAGCGCCGACCTGCCGTTGTGCTGGTCCGACCGGTCGCTTGTGCCCCGGGTGCACCCGAAGCACCACCAGCCGCTTGCTGCTCCTGGTCGAGCGACCGCAGAAGCAGCGGAGTGGTTCGCCAGCGCCGCTGCGGAGCGGAACCTGCGCCGGTGACCCGTCTCGTGCGTCCTACTCCCCGGCCGCTCTCCTGCTGGTGTGGTCGCCGGCTGCGTACTGGGGTCGCAGCCGGAGGCTCCCGCCCGCGCCTGGTCGGCTGCTCCTGGGGCTGCCGGCTGACGTCACGAAAGGCGCCTCCCGGAGGGGTAGCGGGCTGAACGTTCTGCCGCCGATCAGGTGGCGGCACGACGAAGGGCGCCTCCCATCGGGGAGGCGCCCTGATCGTCTTGCCGCCGATCAGCCGCGGACACTCAGGTGAGCGCCGGCTCCTCGGTCAGCAGGCGGATGTCGTCCTCGACCGTCACGAACGCCGCGAGGGCGTCGTGGGCGTGGGTCAGTTCGGTCTCGAGCTCGGCGACCCGGCCGCGCAGGCGCCGCACCTCCGCGGCGAGGCGGAGGTCGCTGCCCACGCCCGTGTGTCCGAACAGAGCCTTGGCCATGATGAGTCGTCCTCCACGTTGAGGGTGTCCGCGCCCGGCTGGTGACCACGGGTGCAGTGCCGCCATGCTCGCACGGTCGCCTCCTGTCGGTCAAGGTCGGCCAGGGCGCTCAGCGCTCCACGAACCCGCTCTCGCCCCGAGCCGGACCCCATCGCTCAACGACGGCATGAACCCGGCCGGGGCCGCTCGCGAGCAGTTCCAGCAGTACGCGGCAAGCGGTCTCGGCGCCCTCGGCGACGACCTCGACCCGACCGTCCTGGCGGTTGGTGGCGCTGCCGGTCAGACCCAGCTCGAGCGCACGCGCCCGGGTCCACCACCGGAAGCCGACACCCTGCACGTGGCCCTTCACCAGCGCCGTGAGCCGTACGTCGTCCACGTCCGCGAGCCTAGGTCGTCGCTGGCACCGCACCGGGCGCAGGCCCCGCACCGTGGCAGGTCTCCACGCCGCGCGAAGACGTCGCGTGCTGTGGAGACTGGACGGCGTGCCGCTCGCCATCTCCCCCTGCCGCAGCCTGTGCGATTGGACGAGGACCCCCGAGTCCTACGACGGGCAGCGGCTGTTCGCCTGCCGGGGGTGCGGATCGCAGTGGGTCCGCAGCCAGGGCTGGACGCCGGTACAGGCCGACGGGACCGTACCCGCGCAGGTCAGCTCCGAGCGCGCGGCCGGACCTGGCAGCGGGGACAGCTGAAGCTGGAGCGGTTCATGAACGACTCCCGTCGGATCGGGTTGCCGCAGCGGGGGCACGGCTCGCCCTCGCGGCCGTAGGCGTTCAGCGACCGGGCGAACAGCCCGCTGACGCCCTCGGTCGAGACGTAGAGCGCGTCGAAGCTCGTGCCGCCTTCCTGGAGGGCGGCGTTCAGCACCTCGCGCGCGTGCTGGAGCAGGCTGAGCGCCCTCGGACCGGTGAGCTGCTCGGTGGGCCGCTCGCCGTGCAGCTGGGCCCGCCACAGCACCTCGTCGGCGTAGATGTTGCCGATGCCACTGACCAGGTTTTGGTCGAGCAGCGCGCGCTTGACGCCCGTCCTCCTGCGCCGCAGGGCGCCTACGAACGCGTCGTCGTCGAACTCCGGGTCGAGCGGGTCGCGGGCGATGTGCGCGATCGTCGACGGCAGCTCGGCGCCCCCGGCGACCACGAGCAGGCCGCCGAAGGTCCGCTGGTCGACGAAGCGCAGCTCCCGTCCGCCACCGGTGAAGGTGAACCGCACCCGCAGGTGCCGCTCCTCGGGCTTGTCCGGACCGACGACGAGCAGCTGGCCGCTCATGCCCAGGTGCCCGGTGAGCGCATCGCCGGAGTCCAAGGGCAGCCAGAGGTACTTGCCGCGGCGCAGCGCCGCGGTCACGGTACGACCCGCCAGCAGGGCCTCGAAGTCGGAGCCCCCGGCGGTGTGCCGGCGCACAGCGCGCGGATGCAGCACCTCGACGCGCTCGATCGTGCGCCCGGTCACGCCCCGCTGGAGACCCTGCCGCACGACCTCGACCTCGGGCAGCTCAGGCACGTTCCTGCATGGCTCGGAAGGCGGCCTCCGCGGCCTGCTGCTCGGCCTCCTTCTTGCTCTTCCCGGCGCCCTCACCCAGGGCGCTGCCCCCGACGAGAACGTCGGCGGTGAAGGCCTTGGCGTGATCGGGTCCGCTCTCGGCCAGGACGTACTGGGGTACGCCGAACCCCTGGGCCGCCGTCAGCTCCTGCAGGGCGGTCTTCCAGTCCGACTCCGCACCCGCCCGGGCCGCAGCGATCATGAGCGGGTCGAACAGCGTCCGCACCAGCGTCGTGGCTGCGGGCAGACCCCGTTCGACGAACACCGCGCCGATCACCGCCTCCATGGTGTCGGCCAGGATGCTGGACTTGTCGCGGCCGCCGGTGACGTCCTCGCCCTTGCCGAGCCGCAGCCACCGGCCCAGGCCCAGGTCGCGGGCGACGCCGGCGAGCGCGCGCGTGCTCACCACGCTCGCCCGCAGCTTGGCCAGCTGGCCTTCGGGCAGGTCGGGGTGGCGGACGTACAGCGCGTCGGTCACGACCAGGCCGAGCACCGCGTCGCCGAGAAACTCCAAGCGCTCGTTGGTCGGCAGTCCGCCGTGCTCGTAGGCGAAGGACCGGTGGGTGAGCGCGCGCTCGAGCAGCGCCGGATCCAGGCCCGTGCCGAGCGCGGCCTCGAGCAACGTGTACTGCGGCGCGGTCACAGCCGTTGCAGCGCATAGTCGACGGCATCCCCGACGGTCGCGAGGTTGTCGAGGTCCTCGTCGTCGATGTGGAAGCCGGCGCGGGCCTGGGGCGCGAGCTGCTCCTCGACGATCTCGACGATCTCGACCAGGGCGAGCGAGTCCGCCCGCAGGTCCGCACGAAAGCTCGTGCCACGGGTGACCGAGGTCGGCTCGAGCTCGAGCACCGTCGCGACCGCCTGCTGCACCACCGCGAGCACCTCGCTCTCGGACAGGCTCACGCCACCACCTCCCGGGCCCGGCCGACCAGCTCGGCCAGGGCGTCCTTGGTCTTGGGCACCAGCCCCTCACGCACCGCCTGCACCGCCACGTCCAGGCAGCTGGCGACCGCCTGGGGGCTGGCGGCACCGTGGCCGACGACCACGACGCCGTCCACGCCGAGCAGGACCGCGCCGCCGAGCACGTCCGGCGACATCGGCGCGGTCGCCTCGAGCATCGCGGGCAACAGCTGCTCGGCCGCTGCCGTGCGCTCCGGGGTGCTGGTGAAGGCGGCCCGGAGCACCTCGGACAACATGCCGGCTGCCCCCTCCAGTCCCTTGAGCAGCACGTTGCCGGTGAAGCCGTCAGTCACCACGACGTCGGCCACGCCGCCGTACGGGACGTCGCGTCCCTCGACGTTGCCGATGAAGTGCACCGGCAGCGCGGACAGGGCGTCGTACGCCTGCTTGCGCAGCGGGTCGCCCTTGCCCGGCTCCTCGCCGTTGGTGAGCAGTCCCACCCGCGGTCGCGCCAGCGCGAGCCGGACCTGCGCGAACGCCGCTCCGGCCAGCGCGAACTGGGCCAGCAGATCGGCGCTCGCCTCGGTCGTCGCGCCGGCGTCGAGGAAGACCAGCGGCCCCGCTTTGGCCGGGACGACCGCGGCCAGAGCCGGCCGGGCCATGCCCCGGAGGCGGCCCAGGGTGAACACGGCCGCGGCGAGGGCCGCGCCGGTCGAGCCGACGGAGACCACGGCGTCTGCCGCACCGTCGCGCACCAAGCGGCAGGCCACCCGGATCGTCGCATTGCGCTTGGTGCGTACCGCTCGGGCCGGGTCCTCGTCCATGTCCACGACCTGGCTGGCAGCAACGACGCGGAACCGCCCGACAGCGCCCCGCGCGGCGAGCAGGCGCTCGGCCACCTCCACCGGGCCGACCAGCACGATCTCGATGCCGGGCACCTGCTCGGCGCTCAGCAGCGCGCCGTCGACCACGCACCCGGGGGCGTCGTCGCCCCCGAGCAGGTCGAGCGCGACGCGGGTCATGCGGACGGGTCCGTCAGACCGCGATGACGACGCGCTTGTCGTAGCGCCCGCACTCCGGGCACACGGTGTGCGGGCGCGTGGTGTGACCGCGGTCGCACGTCGTGAGGACGGGCAGTGTGGTCTTCCACTGCGAACGGCGCGCACGGGTGTTGCTGCGCGACATCTTGCGCTTCGGGACGGCCATGTCAGTTCTCCTGCTCGTCTGTCGCCCGGCCCAGCAGCCCCGAGAGGGCGGCCCAGCGGGCGTCTGTCGTGTCGTGCGAGTGGTCGTCCGGCAGGTCTTCGAGGCGCTCTCCGCACGTGGCGCAGAGCCCCCGGCAGTCCGGCCGGCACAGCGGGGTCAGCGGCAGTGCGAGCACGACCGCGTCGCGCAGCGTGGGGGCGAGGTCCAGGAGATCTCCCTCCATCTGCGCGACCTCGTCCTGCTCCTCCTGGTCGGTGCGGGCCTCGGGGTAGGCGAACAGCTCCTGGACGTCCACGACGGCGACGTCGCTGATCGGCTCCAGGCACCGGCCGCACTCCCCGGTCAACGGCGCCCGAAGGACACCGCTGACCAGCACCCCCTCCATGACGCTCTCGAGCCTCAGGTCCAACTCGAGCGCGGCACCGACGGGCACACCGATCAGGTCGACGAGCCCGAACCCCTCGGGCGCGGGAGCAGAGAACTGCACCGTCCGCATCGACCCCGGCCGTCTTCCCAATTCGCGCGTGTCGAGCACGAGTGGGTCGCGGGGGTCGAGGCGGTGCTGCTGTTTCCTGTTCTCGGGCACGGAAAGGCTCTCGGGCTCGGTACGAGACCAGTCCTCAGGCTAGCCGACGAGGCGCCGGGCAGCGACGAGGGCGTCCGTCACTCCTGCAACGGCTCGTCGAGGAAGCTCCCGGAGTCGGCCAGCTCGTCCAGCTCGGTCCGGCCGGCGAGCTTCTCCCGGCCGCGCTCCACGGCGGCAAGGGTCTTGGTGAGCACGACCTCGAACGTGGCGAGCTTGGCGTCCACGTAGTCCTCGACCTCCTCGCGTACGGCGTCCGCGTCGGCCTGGGCCTGTCCGAGCAGTCGCTTGGCCTCCCTCTCGGCCTCGGCGTACACCTGCGTGCGCGACAGGAGCCGGCGGCGTTCCGCGCGGGCCTGCTCCAGGAGGCGACGGGCCTCGGCCCGGCCCTGTTCGACGACCCCGCGCTTGTCGCCGAGGACCTCCTGGGCCCGCTCGAGCTCGTGCGGCAGCAGTGCCTCGAGCTCACCGAGCAGACCGCTCAGCTCCCCGCGGTTGAGCACACAGGACGCCGACATCGGCATCGCGCGGGCACCTTCGACGAGCGCAGTGATCTCGGCGAGCTTGGCCTGCACGTCATTCACGGGGCTCCTAGGAGGTCGCGCGCACGCGCTCCACGAGCCGGCGGTACACGGCGTCCGGGACGAGCCCCGACACGTCACCACCGTACGTGGCGACCTCCTTCACCAGGCTCGAGCTGAGGAAGGAGTACAGCGGGTTGGTGGTCATGAACATCGTCTCGACACCGGCCAGCCCGTGGTTCATCTGGGCCATCTGCAGCTCGTAGTCGAAGTCGCTGATGGCCCGCAGGCCCTTGACGATGACCTGCACCTCACGCCGCCGGCAGAAGTCCACGATCAGACCGTCGAAGCTGTCCACGACGACGTTGCCGTAGCCCGCTGTCGCTTCGCGCAACAGCTCCGTGCGCTCCTCGAAGGAGAACAGCCGGTTCTTGCTGGGGTTCATGCCGACCGCGACCACGAGCTCGTCGTACAGCAGGGCGGCCCTGCCGATGATGTCGAGGTGGCCCAGCGTCACCGGGTCGAACGAGCCGGGGCAGACCGCGCGCCTCACGCGGCCGCTCGCAGCGCGTAGTGGAGCGTCGCCTCGCCGTACCTGCGCGATCGCACCGCCTCGAGTCCCTCCGGCCAGGCGGGCACCGGCCCGCGGGTGCGCCGCTCGACCGCGACGACCGCCTCGTTCGCCAGCCAGGGTAGGAGGCCGCCCAGGACCGGCTCGACGGCGAGGTCGTACGGCGGGTCCAGCACCACCACGTCGTACGCCGAGGGGGGTCCGAGCAGGAAGCGCTCGACCTGTTCCTCGACGACCTCGGCGCCGGGTAGGGCGACGACCTCGACGTTGGCCCGGATCGCCTGCACCGCCGAGGGATCGGCCTCGACGAGGGTGGCGGCGAGGGCTCCCCGCGACAGCGCCTCGAGCCCGATGGCGCCGCAGCCGGCGTACAGGTCCAGGATACGGGCGCCCTCGACGTCGGTCAGCGACTGCAGGCTGGAGAACAGGCCCTCGCGCGCGCGGTCCGCGGTGGGCCGGGTGCGCTCGCCGCGCGGGACGAGCAGGCGGCGACCACGGGCCGCACCGGCAATGACACGGGTCATGCGCAGAGCCTGCCAGGCCGGTCGGGCGACCTGCTCACGACCGGACCGGCAAGGCCGTCACGCCTTCTCCAGGAACGGCGCGGCCTGGTCGTCGACGAGGTCCGACACGGCCTGGCGAAGGGCTGGGTGCCGCTCGAGCTGCGGGTCGTCCCCGACGAGCCGGGCGGCCCGCTCGCGGGCCTCCCGGATGATGTCCTCGTCGCGCAGCAGCTGCAGCATCTTCAGGCTGGTCCGACGGCCGGACTGCCGGGCCCCGAGCACATCGCCCTCGCGGCGCTGCTCGAGGTCGACGCGGGCGAGCGCGAAGCCGTCCGAGGTCCCGGCGACCGCGGCCAGGCGCTCCAGGGCCGGACCCGGCTCCGCCTCGCTGACGAGCAGGCACAGGCCGGGGTGGGCGCCGCGGCCGATCCGGCCGCGCAGCTGGTGGAGCTGGCTGACGCCGAACCGCTCGGCGTCCATCACGACCATCACCGCGGCGTTCGGGACATCCACCCCGACCTCGATCACCGTGGTCGAGACCAGCACGTCGACCGCACCGGCGGTGAACCGGCGCATCAGGTCCTCCTTGCTGTCGGCGGCCATCCGCCCGTGCAGGACCTCGACACGAAGCCCGCGCAGCGGCCCCCGGACGAGCTGTGGGTACAGCTCCAGCACGGCCACCGCGGGCCGCCGGTCCTCGCCTCCGGGCCCGTCAGCACCCGGCCCGTCTGCACCGAGTCCGTCGTCGGTGCCGTCGCCCTCACCGCGGACCTCGCCGCCGATCCGCGGGCACACGATGAACGCCTGCCGGCCTTGCGCCACCTGCTCCCGGACCCGCGTCCACGCGATCTCGAGCCAGGCGGGCTTCTCCGCGACGGGGACCACCGCGGTCCGTACCTCCGCGCGCCCGTGGGGCAGCTCCGTCAGGGTCGAGACCTCGAGGTCACCGTACACGGTCATGGCGACGGTCCGCGGGATGGGCGTCGCCGTCATCACCAGCACGTGCGGTGCCGTCCCCTTGCCGCGCAGGGAATCTCGCTGCTCGACACCGAACCGGTGCTGCTCGTCGACGACGACCAGCCCGAGGTCGGCGAACTCGACCCCCTCGCTGAGCAGCGCGTGGGTGCCGATCACCAGGCCCGCCTCGCCGGATGCGACGTGCGACAGCGCCGTACGGCGGGCCGGGGCGCCCAGCGAGCCGGTCAGCAGGGCGATCGAGGTCGCGTGCTCCGCGCCGAGCAGTGGGCCGAGCCCGAGATCGCCGAGCAGGTCGGCGATCGAGCGGGCGTGCTGCTGGGCAAGCACCTCGGTCGGCGCGAGCAGCGCGGCCTGACCCCCGGCGTCCACGACGGCGAGCATCGCCCGCAGCGCGACCAGCGTCTTGCCGCTGCCGACCTCCCCCTGCAGCAGCCGGTGCATCGGATGGGTGGCGGCGAGCTCCCGCGCCAGGACGCGACCCACGTCGGCCTGGCCGGCCGTGAGCTCGAAGGGCAGTCGTGCGTCGAAGGCGTCGAGCAGGCCGCCATGCTCGGGGACGCGCGCGATGCCGGGGACCGAACGCGCGACCAGCCGGCGCTGGGCGAGGACGACCTGCAGGACGAAGGCCTCGTCCCACGTGAGGCGCAGGCGGGCGAGCTGCACGTCCGCCCCTCCCCCGGGCCGGTGGATCCCCCGAAGCGCCCGCTCCAGCGACGGCAGGTTGTGGGCCTCGCGGAGTTCTGACGGCAGCGGCTCGGCGCCGACGTCCACGACATCCAGGGCGATCTTCACGGCCTTGGCGATGCTGAAGGTCGTCAGCTTCGCCGTCGCCGGGTAGATCGGTACGAGGGCCCCGGCGAACTCCTCGGCCACGACGCCCGCGTCGTCGTCCACCAGCTGGAAGGCCGGGTTGGCCAGCTGGATGCGGCCGTTGAACAGCTCGACCTTGCCCGAGAAGTAGGCCTGCCGACCGGCTTTCAGGTCCTTGAGAACGAACTGCCGGTTGAAGATGGCCATGGTCATCGAGCGGCCGTCGCCGTCGCGGATCACCACGTCGGTCTTGTGCAGCTTGCGCGGCTCCCGCCGGATCCACCGTCCGTCCGCGCGGGTGATCTCAGCGAACACCGTTGCGTGCTCGCCCACCTCGAGCCCGGCGAAGGTGGTGAGGTCACCCCGCTTGCGGTAGGTCCGGGGGTAGTGCCGGAGCAGGTCGCCCACGGTCTGCAGATCGAAGGCCTGGGCCATGGCCTTGGCGGTCGCGCCGCCGACCACGTCGCGCAGCCGCGTGGACAGGGTCGCCACCGCCTACTCCACCCCCAGCAAGAGGGGGTAGTGCGGCTGTCCCCCCTCGCACACCACGACCTGCGCCACCGACCGCAGCTGCCCGACGTAGGACGAGAGCCGGTCGCACAGGCCGTCGGGCACCTCGGCCCCGGCGACCATGGTCACGAGCTCGCCGCCGGGCGCGAGCAGTCGTCGGAGCAGCAGCTGCGCCACCTGCTCCAGGTCGGCGCCGACGGTGACGACGACGCCCTCGAGCAGGCCGAGCACGTCGCCGGCCACGCACGGCCCGGCGGGGGTGCCGCAGGTACGAACGGCGCGGGTCAGCTCCGCCCACCGGGTGGCGGCGGCCGCCTCGGTCATCGCCGTGAGGTCGTCGCAAAAGGCCCGGTCCGGGTCGGCGACGGCCAGCGCCGCGAGCCCCTGGACGACCGAGCCGGTCGGGACGACGCCGACGGCCAACCCGCCTGCTCGGGCCTGCTCGGCTGCGGCGACGGCCACCGCCCGTACGTTCGCGTCGTTGGGCAGCAGGACGACCTCCCGCGTCCCGGCGCGGCGCACGGCCGTGAGCAGCTCAGCGGTCGAGGGGCTCGCGGTCGGCCCGCCGTCGACGACGACTGCTCCCCCATCGGCGAACAGCCGGGCCAGGCCCCGCCCCGGTGCGACGGCCACCACGGCCCGGCCGGCTCGGTCGGGCCGGACCTGGTCCACCTGCAGCTGGTCGCCCTGCACGTGATCCGTCTGCCTCTGGTCGGCAAACCGGGTGACGGTGACCCGGAAGGGGCGGCCGGCCTCCACCCCCGCCTCCAGCGCCGCCCCGACGTCGTTGACGTGCACGTGCACGTTGTGCAGCCCCCGGTCGCCGACGACGACCAAGCAGTCGCCGAGGCCGGCGAGCACCTCGCGGAGCTGCTCGAGGGCGAGGTCGCTCGCGTCCCGCAGCAGGTACTGCACCTCGTAGGCGAACTGCTCGCTGCCCGACTCCCGGGCGCCGAACAGAGCCGTGCGGTCGCGGGCGATGAGCAGGGCCGGTTCGGGCGCCGGTGCCTGGCCGGTGACCACGCGCTCCAGAGCCTCGAGCAGGACGCAGAACCCCCGGCCGCCGGCGTCCACCACGCCCGCGGCCCTGAGCTGCGGCAGCAGGTCAGGGGTGCGGGCCAGGCTCTCGGCGGCGACCTCGCGGGCCCGCCGTACGAGCTCGGCCAAGTCCCCGTCCAGGGCCTGCACCCCCTCGGCGGCCTCGCGCGCCACGGTCAGCAGGGTCCCCTCGACCGGGCTCGCCACCGCGGCGTACGCCAGGTCCGCGGCGCGGGACAGGGCACGCGCCAGATCTGCGGGACCCGCCTGCTGCAAGGGCCCGAGCACCTCGGCAAGTCCCCGGAGTAACTGGCTGAGGATGACGCCGGAGTTGCCCCGCGCGCCCATCAGCGCGCCGTAGGCCATGGCCTGCGCGGTGGCGGCCAGGCCGTCCGCCGTCGCCTGCACCGCTTCGACCGCCTCGAGCACCGAGGACATGGTCAGCTGCAGGTTGGTACCGGTGTCGCCGTCCGGGACGGGGTAGACGTTGAGGTCATCGATCTCGTCCCGGGCCGCGGTCAGGCCCGCGAGGGCGGCGGCGCACCACCGGCGGACAGCGTCCGCGTCAAGCACGCACAGCACGTCCGGCCCAGGCACGGGGGTCCTTTCACTCGGGCAGGGCAGGCTATCCCGGCTGCTACGCTCGCGGGGTTGCCCGGCGGTGTCGGGCCTTGCAATCGATCCTCACCTGGAGTGTTCCGTGGCTGCCAACTGCGACGTCTGCGGCAAGGGGCCGGGCTTCGGCATGTCGGTCAGCCACTCCCACCGGCGCACCCGTCGGCGCTGGAACCCCAACATCCAGACGGTGCGCGCCATGGTCGGCCGGACGCCGAAGAAGCTCAACGTCTGCACGTCCTGCCTCAAGGCCGGCAAGGTCGTCCGCTCCGCCTGAGCGGAGCGACCGGCCCTGCGCGCAACCTCAGCCGAGGGCTCTGAGCTCGCGCCGGTAACGCGCGCCGTTCGCGACGTACATCGCCACGGCGCTGTCGAAAGCACCTTCCGGGACCGCGTCCAGCCGCATCTTGGCCGGGATGCCGAGGGCCATCGCGTGCCCAGGGACCTCGGTGCCGTTGCTGACGACGGCGCCCGCGCCGACCAACGCGCCGCTGCGCACGACCACGTCGTGCAGGACGACCGACCCCGACCCCACCAGGCACCGGTCCTCGACGGTGCAGCCCTCGAGGTGCGCGATGTGCCCCACCACGCAGTCGCTGCCGATGCGGGTCGGCTTGTCGTCGGTGGCGTGCACCACCGTCCCGTCCTGAATGCTCGTGCGCTCCCCCACCACGATGCTGCCGTAGTCACCGCGCAGGACAGCACCCGGCCACACCGAGCTGCCCGCGCCGAGGGTGACGTCGCCGATGATCGTCGCGTCCGGGTGGACGTAGGCGTCGGGGTGGATGTAGGGGACGCGGTCCCCGAGTGCGTAGACGGACACGTCGCTCCTGGGCGCCGAGGGTTGCGCGTGATTCGTGCACGCGCGCACGGCGCATCGTGGCACCCGGGCTGCACGGTGTGCTGGTGGCCCGCTCAGCGAGCCAGCGCGGAGTACTCCTCGTTGGGGATCATGTTCGTCGCCATCGCCATCCGGTTGGTGAGGTTGTACATCGCTGCGAGCTCTGCGACGTCCCACGCCTCCTGCCTCGTCAGCCCCTGGGCGAGCAACTCATCGAGGTCGTCCCGGGTCATCTCGCGGGGGCTCCTGGTCAGCTTCTCGGCGTAGGAGCAGATCGCGGTACGACGGGAGTCAAGGCCGGCTCGCCGCCAGTCCAAGGTGATGCGGTCCCCGAGGACCGGGTCGCCGAGCGCCTGGCGCAGGGCGGCGCCGTGCGCGACGAGGCAGTACAGGCAGCCGTTGGCCATGGACACCACGACGGCCACCATCTCCCGGTCGGCAACGGTGAGGTTCTCGGTGGGCACATGCAGGCTCTTGAAGTGCGCGAACCAGGTGCGCAGCCGGTCGGGCCGGAAGCTGTAGGAACGGAACACCTCGGGTACGAAGCCCAGGTTCTCGCGCGCCTTGCGGAACAGCGACTGCAGATCCTCCGGCAGGTCGTGCTCGGCCGGGACGGGGAACCAGCTCCGCTCGACCGTGCCCATCTCGTCTAGGTCCACTGCGGCTGCCTCCGGTCCAGGAACGCCTGCACGCCCTCCTGCGCGTCGACCGACTGGGAGGACCCGGCCATGACCTCGACGGCGTACCGGTAGGCGTCGTCCTGGGCCAGCGCGGTCTGCGCGTAGAGGGTGGTCTTGCCCAGGGCCTTGGAGGTACGGCTCCCACGGGTGGCCCTCGTGAGCAGCTCGGCGGTGGCCGCGTCGAGCTCGGCAGCGGGTAGGACGCGGTTGACCAGGCCCCAGTCCAACGCGGTCGCGGCGTTGATGACATCGCCGGTCAGGGCCAGCTCCGCGGCGCGCTTGCGGCCCACGTTGCGGGCGATCGCGACCATCGGGGTGTGGCAGAACCAGCCGCCCTTGCCACCGGGCGCGGCGAAGCCCGCGGTGTCCGCGGCGACCGCCAGGTCGCAACTGGCCACCAGTTGGGCGCCGGCAGCGGTCGCCAGGGCGTGCACCCGGGCGATGACGACCTGCGGCACCGACTGGACGAGCTCCATCAGCCGGGTGCAGGTCCACAACAGCTCGCGGACCGAGGCGAGATCGGCCCCTGCGACGTCGTGGAAGTCGTGCCCTGCGCTGAACACCGGACCGTTCGCCGCGAGCACGACACCGGTCGCGTCGCTCGCCCCGACCTCGTGGAAGGCAGCGGTGAGCTCCTGCAGGTGCTGCAGGGACAGCGCGTTGCGCTGCTGCGGTCGGTCCATGGTGATCGTGGCGTGCTCGCCCTCTCGGCTGAGCCGCACGTACTCGTAGGTCATGGCCCGGACGCTACGCGCTGCCGATCCGGTTCGATCCTCGTGCCCGACGCCGATCAAGGCGACAAACCCATGATCAGGCTGATGATGATGGGCATCGCGCCTTGATCGGCGGCGGGCCCCGGGCGGCAAGCCCCGGGCGGCGGGTCCCGGGCGGCAAGCCCCGGGCGGCAAGTCCCGGGCGGCACGTCCGGGCGGCGCCTGCCCCCGGGGGGGACGTCACCAGCCCTGGTGCACGGGACCGGTACCCCGGCCCAGCGGGAAGCCCGCCGTGATCGCGTGGCTCACGAATGCCTTTGCCGCGGCGACCGCCACCGGGACGTCGTTGCCGCGGGCGAGTTGGGCGGCCAGTGCCGAGGCCAGGGTGCAGCCCGTGCCGTGCGTGTGCCGGGTGTCCTGCCGGGGTGCGCGCAGCACGGCGTACGTCGCGCCGTCGGTCAGCAGGTCGACGGCGTCCCCGGGCAGGTGGCCGCCCTTGACGAGGACCCACGCCGGCCCGAGCTCCAGCACGGCGTCGGCGCCCCGGCGAAGGTCGGACTCGTCTGCGACGACAACCCCGGTCAGCTGCTCGACCTCGGCGAGGTTCGGGGTCACCACCGTGGCGAGCGGTAGCAGAGCAGAACGCAGCAGACACAAGGCCTCCCCGGTCAGCAGGGCCCTTCCCGAGGTACTCGCGCCGACCGGGTCCACGACGAGCGGCACCGCCAGGCCGGTGAAGGCGTCCACGACCGCCTGCACCGTCGCGGCGCTCGCGAGCATCCCGGTCTTGACCGCGTCGGCGCCGATGTCGTCGAGCACCGCGGTGAGCTGGGCGCGTACGGCGTCGGGAGGCACCTCCCAGATGCCGTGCACCCCGACGGAGTCCTGGGCGGTGACGGCCGTGAGCACGCTGGTCCCGTGCACGCCGCAGGCCAGCAGCGTCTTGAGATCGGCCTGCACCCCGGCGCCGCCGCCGGAGTCCGACCCGGCCACGGTCAGCACCCGCTTCACCCGAAGTGCTCCCAGCCGCCGGTGACCGGCTCGCCGTCGACCTGCACGGCGGCCGCACCGGCCAAGACCCGACCGATGGCGCGCACCCCCTCGGGCAGGACCGCCCCGGGAGGCAGGGTCGCAACCAGCGCGTGGTCCTCGCCGCCGGTCAGTACGTCCTCCAGCGACACCGCGTCGTCAGCGAGACGGCCGCTGTGCAGGCCCACGGCGACCCCGCTGGCCCTGGCGACGTGCCCGAGATCGGCGACCAGCCCGTCGCTGGTGTCGCACATCGCCGTCGCCCCGGCGCGGGCAAGAGCCACTCCCGCGGCGTACGGAGGAGTGGGTCTGCGGTGTGCCTCCACGAACGGGCCCGTGGTGAAGCCCGCCTGCAGCAGGCGCAGGCCGGCCGCGGACCAGCCGAGTCGGCCGGCGACCACGACGACGTCGCCTGCACGGGCG
>JAABUH010002197.1_pt1 | contig 19215 bp, 18 predicted proteins | sample 5559121 | NCBI WGS metagenome assembly JAABUH01 (sample SAMN10711871, study PRJNA513364) | rock metagenome | isolation source: Antarctica rocks | place: Antarctica: Victoria Land, Battleship Promontory nord | collected 2015-12-28
TTCGGTGGTGGGGGCGTAGGTAGGAATCTCACCGCTCCACAATGGACTGACGGCCTGCTCCAGACCGATCACGTCGGCGAGGTCCTTGCCTTCTTCCCACGCAGTCAGCAACTCCGCGATCTGCGCCGTGGCATAACCACGGTCGAGGAACGACTGGATGATCCGAAGCCGGGCCAGGTGCGCCTCGGTGTAGAAACCCACCCGGCCATCGATCCGAGGTGGGGCGAGGAGTCCGCGGTCCTGGTAGGCGCGGACATTGCGCACCGTCGTGCCAACGGTACGCGCGAGGTCATCGATGCGGTACTCGGCCATGGATGTCCGTTCGTCCGGTCGGGTGGTGCAGGCGGTCTTGACTTTTGATGTTACCCATGCAAGTGTGACATCGGTCAATGACACACTGGCGCATGCCACGTAATGCTGACGCGGCGAGGTCCGTGGACTTACCGAGATGAGGGTGCGTGAGCGCGAGCAGGCAATCAAGTAGACGCGCGAAGGCGGCGGCGCGGGTGACCGCAGCGACGCTGCGTCCTCTCACAACGGTGCTTCCGTTGAACCGAGCCGGTGTCGTGCTGTCGCGGGGGATCGTGGCGGGCAGCCTGGCCGCGTTCAGCCCACGCTTGGCGGGAACCGGTATCGAGCTGGTGGACGAGCGCACGACAGACGCGCGGCGAGTGCGAGGCGAATGGGTGCGTGCGCCCGGCGCGGTGCGCGACGACGCGGTGATCCTGTACATCCACGGCAGCGGTTACGTTATCTGTTCCCCGCGCACCCATCGCGGTTTGACCTCGCGGTTGTCCGCCTACACCGGGCTTGCGGTGTTCAGTTCTGATTACCGGCTCGCCCCCAAGCACCGCTTCCCCAGCGCAGCCGAGGACGTGTCAGCGGCTTTCGGCTGGCTGCTGGAACAGGGTTACGCCGCCGAGCGGATCATCATCGCCGGGGACTCCGCCGGGGGACATCTGGCGGTCGACCTGACGCTCGAGCTCGGTCGGGAAGGCCACCCGACACCCGGCGCGCTGGTCTTGTTCTCGCCACTCTACGACACGACGTTCACGTTGGCGGCCGGGCGGGAACGGCTGCGTCGGGATCCGATGATCTCCGCGAAGCAGGCACGCAAGCTGCTCGAGCTCTACACGAACGGCGTGGACCCGGTGCACCGACGGCTGGCCTTGGCCACCGCGGACGCAAAAGACCTGCCGCCGATGCTGATCCAGGCTGGTGGTGCGGAGATGCTCTCCGCGGATGCCCGCCAGCTCGCTGCCGACGTCGTTGCCACGGGCGGCCGATGCGAGTTGGAGATCTGGCCGGACCAGATGCACGTCTTCCAGGCGCTGCCGGCGCTGATCCCGGAGGCGAAGCCGGCATTACGCCGGGCTGCGGCGTTCATCAGCGAGCAACTCAGCACCTCGACGACGAAAGCGGTGGCTTGATGAACCTGCTCGGATTCGGTGGCGCAACCAAGCGGACCGACAACTCCCGGGCCGTGGTCACCGGCGCTGGTAGCGGGATCGGTCGGGCCTTCGCCCTCGAGCTGGCCCAGCGCGGCGGGCAGGTGGTCTGCAGCGACATCGATCCCGGGCGCGCGAAGGAAACCGTCGAGCTGATCGAAGCCGGCGACGGCGACGCCATGGCCCATACCTGCGATGTCTCCGACCAGTCGCAAGTAGAAGACCTGGCCGATGCCGCCGAGGCCTGGTTCGATCACCCGGCGGATCTGGTTGTCAACAACGCCGGGGTCGGCATCGGCGGAGCGCCGGTGGGCGGAATCCCACTCGAGGACTGGCGTTGGGCCCTGGGGGTCAACCTGTGGGGTGTAGTCCACGGCTGCCACGTGTTCGCCCCCCGACTACGCCAGCTAGGGCGCGGCGGGATCATCAACGTTGGCTCCACGGCCAGCTTCGCCGCCGCACCCGGCATGGGCCCCTACAACGTGAGTAAGGCCGCGGTCCTGGCCCTGTCCGAAACGCTCGCGGCGGAGCTCAGCGGCACCGGCGTCACGGTGTCGGTGCTGTGCCCGACCTTCGTCAAGACCAACGTGGCGCGCGACGGCCGCATCTCGGGACCATCCGCCGACCTCGCCGACCGGCTGATGCGCTGGACCGGGATGTCCGCCGACAAGGTGGCCAAGTCCACCCTGGATGCGCACGACCGCGGGCGGCTCTACGTCATCCCGCAGTGGGACGCCCGCCTCATTTGGCAGCTGAAACGTCACGCACCGATTCCCTACACCCGTGGACTGGGCCTGCTCAACCGACTGACCGGACTCACCACCGAACCGAGCTCGACCGAATCTCTCCCCGCGAATCTAGGAGGCTGACATGGCACTGGACCTGGACAAGACACTGGCCACCATCAAGGACCGGCAGTGGGCACTCGCCGACATCGACTGGGATGCACCCGGCGCGGAGTTGATCACCGACGAGCAGCGCCCGAAGCTGAAGGAGTTCATGGCCGACCTGGTGTGGATCGAGAACATCGGGGCCCGCGGGTTCGCGGCGATGGCCAAGAAGGCCCCGACGGACACCCTGAAAGAGATCTACATCTACTTCCACGCCGAGGAACAGCGGCACGCGAACGCCGAGCTGGCGCTGATGCGCCGCTGGGGCATGCTGGAGGACGACGAGATCCCGCAGCCCAACAACAACGTGCGCCTGGCCATCGACTGGCTGGACAAGTACTCCGACACCACCTCGCTACCCGTGCTGGGCACGGTCATCCCCATGCTCGAGGTGGCCCTGGACGGGGCGCTGGTCAAGTTTCTCCTGGACGAGACCGCAGACCCCGTCTGCCACGAGGTGTTCGCGAAGATCAATGCCGACGAGTCCCGCCACCTGGCCGTGGACTTCGCCGTGCTCGACCTGCTGGGGCACGCCAAGATGCGCAAAATCCTCATCGACTTCGTCGGCGGGGCGGTCAAGCCCTCGCTGCTGTTGGGGGCACTGATGTACATCCCCTTGCTCAACCGGATGCGCAACAACATCGGCGCGATGGGCGTGGACGAGGAGCGGCTGTACGTGGCGATGCGCCGGTTCAAGTCGGTGGGCGACCGCAGCCGCTACACCCGGCGGATGCCGCTCTACAACATCATCAAGTGGCAAGGCGCCATGGTGATCAACCGCAAACACCCCTACCACCTGTTCGCCGACCGCATGGTGAAAGTCACCGCGCACTACCCCCAGCGTTTCTTCCGGCCCCAGCCGGCGTGGTCGAAGGAACTGACCTACGAGCCCGCGGCATGACCGGGACACCGGTGTCCACGCTGATCATCGGCGCCGGCTTCGCCGGCCTGGGAACGGCGATCCGGCTGCTGCAGTCGGGGGTCGAGGACTTCGTCATCCTGGAGCGCGACGAGCAGGTGGGAGGCACCTGGCGGGACAATACCTACCCGGGCGCGGCCTGCGACATCCCGTCGCTGCTGTACTCGTACTCCTTCGCGCAGAACCCGAACTGGTCCAGGGCCTACTCGGGCAGCGCGGAGATCCTCGCCTACATCCAGCACATGGTGGACGAATACGACCTGACCCGGTTCATCCGCTTCGGTGTGACGGTCACCGGGTTGGAGTTCGATGAATACGAGGGCACCTGGTCGGTCGGCGTCGAAGGCAGCGCCGACGTCACCGCCCGCGCCGTGGTGATGGCCTCGGGCCCGTTGGCGAATGCCAGTTTGCCCGAGCTCCGCGGCATCGACACCTACACCGGGCACAAGATCCACAGCGCCCGCTGGGACCACGACTACGACATGACCGGCAAGAAGGTCGCGGTCATCGGCACCGGGGCCAGCGGCGTGCAGATCATCCCCGAGCTGGTCAAACAGGCCGCCAGTGTGAAGGTGTTCCAGCGCACCCCGGGGTGGGTGCTGCCTCGGGTGAACTTCCGCCACCCCGACTGGGCCAAGCGCCTGTTCCGCACCGCGCCTGCCACCCAAACCGCGGCCCGCCAGGCCTGGTTCTGGGGCCACGAGTCCGTTGCCCTCGGACTGGTCTGGACGTCGGTGTTCACTTCACTGGTGGAGACCGCCGCGAAGATCCAGCTTCGGGCTCAGGTCAAGGACTCCTGGATGCGCCGCCAGCTCACCCCGGATTTCCGGGCGGGCTGCAAGCGGATGCTGATGACCAGCGACTACTACCCGGCACTGCAAAAGGACAACTGCAAGCTCATCACCTGGCCGATCGCCACCCTCTCGCCGGCGGGTATCCGTACCGCAGACGGCATCGAGCACCACGTGGACGCCATTGTCTTCGCGACCGGCTTCGACGTCTGCAAGACGGGCACGCCGTTTCCTATCCACGGGGTCGGCGGTCGCTCCCTGGGGGAGGAATGGTCCACCGGGGTGCAGGCTTACAAGTCGGTGAGCGTCGCCGGGTACCCCAACCTGTTCATCACCTTCGGCCCAAACTCCGGTCCCGGGCACAACTCGGCCCTGGTGTACATGGAGTCCCAGATCGACTACATCGTGCAAGGTGTCCGCCGGATCCTGGACGAGAACCTGCTCGCCCTGGACGTCAAGGAAGACCGGCAGCGGCACTTCAACGAGCTCCTGCAGAAGCGGCTGGCCCGCACCACCTGGAATTCCGGGTGCAAGAGCTGGTACCTCACCGAGGACGGGCACAACGGCACCATGTACCCGGGCTTCGGCACTCAGTTCGCCCGCCAGATGGCCACGCTGCAGGCAGCGGACTACCACGCCACACCGAAACATGCCTCGGCCCCGCCCGCACGCCCCGCCACCGTGTGACTCGAGCTCGTCCAACATTCGCCGGACCACGACCAACAGCAGGTGCCCTCGTGATCGACCCCCGCACAGCGTTGATGACAGTCCCCGGGGCGGCCACGCTCGTCGAGAGCATTACTGCCATCAACCACCGCGCACATCAACTGGCTTCGGTCGTTGATCGGCTCGGGCCCGCCCTCGACGATCTGTCCGTGCTCCTCAAACACACGCAGCGGATCGCCGAGAGCGCCGAGGGGATCAACCGTCACGCGGCGGGAATAGACCGCCACGCGGAGGGAATCAACCGTAGCGCGGAACTGATCGCGACCCATTCCGGCAAGATCGCGACCTCCCTGCCCACAGTCGAGCGGCTGGCCCACGTCCTCGACCCCCTCGAGGGAACCGTCGACCGGCTGGGCAGGTTCGTCGACCACCTGCCGCAGCGTCGGCGGGGACGTCCGGATGACGCTCGCGCCCTGCCCGGAGCTGGGGCGGACCGGCCGGTGCCCTGACGGGCACCAAGAGGCAGGCAAAACTTAACGTCCACCACTGTTACAGTGTTCCCTGATTATGATGCGCGTCACGTCCTGACGCGGGGTCGCGGCAAGGTTTTCCGCCGGCGCTGCCGGCGACCAACGACGAGGAGCGACAGATGGGCTTTCTTCCGAAGAACCCGGCGGAAATCTTGGGCCGGGCTGACAAGACCTTGGAGAATGTGGACGGGGTACTCGGCCGGGTCGAGGGAACGCTGTCCACCGTCAGCGGGACGCTGACCACGGTCGACGGCACGCTGACTTCGGTGGATGAAACCCTGACCACGGTCGATGCCACCCTCACCGAGGTCAGCGGCACCCTCACCGAGGTCAAGTCGCTGCTGTCGGAGCTGCAGGAGGAGATGGCGCTGCTGCGCCAGGTCCCCGCCATCGCTGAGCAGGTGGCCGAGATCCACAAGGCCGTCAAGGCTGGCGCATCGGTGTGAGGGCCACCCGACGGTGACCACCACACAGGAAGACCTGGGGGCACGGGGTCCCCAGGACACTGATGCCGACGTCGAGGCGGAGCAGGCGCCGGAGCCCCATAAGCCGAACATGTTCAGCAACCTGTTCGGTGAGATGGGGCAGCTGTTCACCTTCTCGGTTCGGGTCGGCCTGGCGGGTGCGGATGGGCTCCGGCACGGGAAGCTGCACTGGCGGGAAACGGTGGAGCAGATGTGGTTTCTCGCCCGGGTGACGGCGGTGGCCGCGGGCCTGGTGATGGTGCCCCTCGGGGTGGGCGTGGCGTTGCAGATCGGCTCCTTGGCCGGCCAGATCGGGGCCGGTTCCTACAGCGGTGCGGTGGTCGCCTTCCTGATCATCGGCCAGGCCGCACCGCTGGTCTGCGCGCTGATCATCGCCGGCGTCGGCGGCTCGGCGATCTGCGCGGACCTGGGAGCCCGCACCATCCGGGAGGAGATCGACGCGATGGAGGTACTGGGCATCCCGGTGCTGCAGCGTCTGGTCGTGCCGCGGATCATCGCGGTCACCCTGGTGTGTTTTTTGCTCAACTCGATCGTGATGGTCATCGGCCTGGGCGCGAGCCTGCTCGTGCACGTGCTCATCCTGCACGGCAACGCGGACAGCTTCCTGCGCAACCTGGTGCAGTTCAGCCAGCCCAGCGACTTCGTCGCCGCGGCCGTCAAGGCGGTGGCCTTCGCGGTGATCTCCGGCCTGGTCGCCAGCTACCGCGGCTTGACGGTCAAACGCGGAGCGCAGGGGGTCGGCGACGCGGTGAACGAGACCGTGGTGCTGGCCTTCATCCTGGTGTTCATCGCCAACCTGGCGATCACCCAGTTCTACCCGCTGCTCGTCCCCGCCAAGGGGGCGTACTGATGCACCTACCGTTCGTCATCCGCACCCGGCGCGTCGGCACTGGTGCGCTGGACTCTGTTGGCCACGTGGGCGAGCAGATGTCCTTCTACGGCCGGGTGATCGCCGCGGTGCCGGCCACCATCGTCCGGTACTGGCGGATGGTGCTGCGGCTGGTCGCCCAGATCGCGTTCGGCTCGGGCACCCTGCTGGCCGGGGGCGGCAGCATCGTGGTGATCTTCGCGATCTCCTTCTTCGCCGGCTCGCAGATCGGGTTGGAGGGCTTCCGCGGGCTGAACCTGGTGGGGCTGGCGCCGCTGGCCGGGGTGATGTCCGCGGTCGCCAACACCAGGGAGGTGGCGCCGCTGGTGGCGGCGATCACCCTGGCGGCCAAGGTGGGCACCGGCTTCACAGCGCAACTCGGGGCGATGCGCATCTCCGAGGAGATCGACGCCCTGGAAGTGATGGCCGTGCCCTCGGTCCGGTTCCTGGTGACCACCCGGATGCTCGCCGCGCTCATCGCCGTCATCCCGCTGTACGTGGTGGGGCTGTTCGCCTCCTACGTAGCCACGGCGCTCGCCGTGGTCGTCGTCAAGGGCCAGTCCCAGGGAACCTACGGCTACTACTTCGGGCTGTTCCTCACCCCAACCGACATCTTGCTGTCGCTGGTCAAGGTGATGCTCTTCGCCGTCGTGGTGACGCTGGTGCACTGCTACTACGGCTACACCGCCACCGGTGGTCCCGAAGGCGTCGGTCGGGCCGCCGGCCGGGCGCTGCGCACCAGCATCGTCTTCCTCGCCTTCACCGACGTAGCGCTGACAATCGCGCTGTGGGGCCTGAAACCCCAGATCCCGGGCCTGCTGGCATGAGGTGGCCCACCGCGCGAAGGAGCGCCCGCCCGGCCGCCCCCTGGTCGCCGTTCGTGGCGGGAACGCGGGGCGCGCTCGTGGTCCGGGGTGGAGTGGCGGTGCTGGTGGGCGCGGTGGTCTACGCGTTCTGCTTCGCCTGGGGCTCGCAGGTCTTCGTGAGCAGCCCGCAGGTCAGTGTGACCTTGCCGGCCAGTGCCGGCGCGCTCAACGTCGACTCGTCGGTGCAGTACCACGGCGTTAACGTCGGCAAGGTCGCCGCGATCGACGCCGGCACGCAGAGCTCGACGGTGCGCCTGGACATGCCTGCCGACGGGTTGGGGCGCATCCCCGCCGACGTGCAGGTCCGCCTGGTACCCAGGACGATTTTCGGTGACTTCTACGTCGATCTGGTGACACCCCCCGACAGGAGCGCCGCGCATGCTGCGCCCTCGCTGCGGCCGGGCGGTACCCTGCGGGCCGATCAGTCCAAGGCCACCGTCCAACTGTATCAAGCGTTTTCGCGGATCTATGACCTGATCAGTGCCATCAACCCGGCCGCGCTGAACACCGCCCTCACCACGGTCGCCACGGCGCTACGCGGACAGGGAGCGGCGCTGGGCCAAGCGATCGACACCCTGGATCGCACCCTGGCCCGATCCCAGCCGGTGTTCGACCACTTGGGCAGCGACCTCGACGGCATCGCCACCCTTTCCGGTGAGCTCAACGCGGTGGCCCCGGACCTGCTCGCGAGCCTGAACAACGCGATCACCACCTCGCGGACCATCCTCGACAAACAACGGGGCATCACCGCCATCCTCACCGCGGGGGCGCAGGCCTCCGGGCAGGCGGCGCAGCTGCTCGGGGACAACAAGAACCGGATCATCACCCTGGTGGGCGACACCGATCCGCTGCTCCAAGCACTCAATGCCAAGCCCAATCAACTGACCACCATTTACCAAGGACTGCAGCAGCTGGTGAACAAGCTGCCCGCCGCGGTGGCCACCGGGCCGTGGCTGAACGCCGACGTACGGTTGTCCCTGCAGGGTCTGGCGCCCTACCAGCCGGCGCAGTGCCCTCGCTACGGGCAGCTACCCGGACCGGGCTGCCCACGGTCGGCCTCGCCCGCCACGGGGCCTGTCCTCAGCGGCAGCACCGGCCCCGTCGGCAGCCCGGCAGAGAAAGCCCAGATGGCGGCGATGTTCGGACAGAATGCCGACCTGGACAGCGTGCTCGCCGGACCCATCCTGCGCGGAACGACGGTGCGCAGCTGATGCCGATCCGGTCGAGTCTGATCAAGTTGACGATCTTCGTCATCATCTCGCTGGCGAGCACCTTCGTCGTCATCAGCACCCTGATCAACCCGGTCACTGGCAACACCGCCGACTACACCGCCGTGCTCACCGACGCCACCGGGCTTGTCGCCGGCAGCGACGTGCAGGTCTCCGGGGTGCGGATCGGGCGGGTGCAGGGCGTGTCGCTCGTCGACAACCAGGCGATGGTCGACTTCCAGATCGAGGCCGACCAGCACATCCCTGTCGACGGGCGGGCCGTCGTCCGCTACGCCGACCTGCTCGGTTCCCGCGCGCTGACCCTCGAACCCGGACCCAGCGGAGCCGGGGCCACCACCTACCTGCGGCCCGGTGCCCAGATTCCGGTGCAACGCACGCAACCCGCGTTGGACCTCACCGCCGTCCTCAACGGTTTCCGGCCGCTGTTCGACGCGCTGGACCCCGCCGAGGTCAACCAACTCGCCACCGAGATAATCGGGGTGTTTCAAGGGCAGGGCAACACCGTGAACAGCCTGCTCGAGCGGACCGTGTCGGTGACGCAGAACCTCGCCTCGAAGGATCAAGTGATCGACCAGCTGCTGAGCAACCTGAACTCCGTGCTCAAGGTGACGATGGACAACCGGCCCAACTTCGTCGACATGATCAACTCACTGAACACTTTCGTCGGCGGCCTGGCCACCGACCGCACCCAGATCGCCGACACCCTGGACTCGGCGGCCACGCTGGCGGCCAGCCTGTCCGGGCTCGTCGATCAGGTCAACCCGAAGCTAATACCCACCCTGACCTCGCTGCGCGCCACTGCTGACACGATCACCACCAACCAGGCTGCCCTCAGTCAGGGCACCACCGCCTTCGACGAGCTGTTCACCAAGCTCGGCGTCGCGGCGAGCTACGGCAGCTGGGTCAACGTCTACCTGTGCAACTTCCGGTTCAGCGCCCTGGGGCAATCGCTGGACCTCGAGGGCCCGCAACGCTCGGCGGTGTGCCGATGAACTGGCTGACCGTCAAACATCCCGTGCGGGCCGGGGTGACCTGCGTCCTCGTGGGCATCGCTCTGGTGGCAGCCGCCTTGTTCGGCCCCCAACTCATCATGAAGTCAAAGACGAACGACTACCACGCGATCGTCGCGAACGCGACCGGTCTGCAACCAGCAGACCCGGTCAACGTGGCGGGGGTGCCCAGCGGGACGGTCACCTCGTTGGCGGTGGAGGGCAACACCGTCGATGTGGCCTTCCGCCTCGACGGCGGTGTCACCCTCGGGCAGGGGTCCACCGCCGCCATCAAGATCCTCACGGTGCTCGGCCGGCGTTCGCTGGATGTCACTCCCGCCGGCCCCGGCCACTTGCGGCCTGGCTCGGCCATCCCTTTAGAACGCACCACGGTGCCGTTCACCCTCGACGACCTGGGCCGCGGGGCAAGCAGCACCAGCAAGAACCTCGACGTCGAACAGCTGCGCACAATGATCGCCACCATCGCCCAGGTCACCCCGAAGGACCCGAAGCTCATCGGGCAGGCGTTGTCCGGGGTGACTCAGGTCAGCGCCACCATCAACCGCAACGCCGAGCAGATCAGCCAGATCCTCACCGCCGCGCAGGCCACCACGCAGACCCTGCTCGACCAGAAGGAGACCCTGGTCACCCTGCTCGGCAACGCCGACCTGGTGCTGAGCACCCTGGCGCAGCGGCGCGACGTGATCGGTTCCCTGATCACCGACGTCGACCACCTGACCACCACCGCCAAACAGTTCCTGGGCACCAACCAGGCATTGATCGACTCGGTGCTGACCAAGCTCGACGGTGTCACCAAAGTGCTCACCGCCAATCAGACGACTCTGACCACCCTGCTGGACCATTTCGCACCCAGTGTCCGTTACGTCACCAACGCCACCGGTAACGGCAACTTCCTGGAGATCAACTCCCCCGCCACGCTGATCCCCGACAACGCACTGTGCGCCGTCGGCCTCGTCCAAGGGTGCAAGTGATGGCGCAAGTGATGAGGAAGGCCCTGCCCGCGTTGGTCTTCGTCGTCATCGCGGTCGCCGGCGTGGTGTATTTCCTGCGGCCGAGCACGGCCATGACGGTGAGCGCCGAGTTCGCCAGGACCGACGCGGTGTTCGCCGGTAACAAGGTCACGGTCCTCGGGGTACCCACCGGACGGATCGAGTCGGTGACCCCGCACGGCGGTCAGGTGCGGGTGGTGATGAGCCTGCCCGCGGGTACCAAGATCCCGATGAAGGCCAACGCGTGGGTGATCTCGCCGTCGGTGATCAGCGACCGCACGATCGAGATCGATCCGGGCTACGTCGACGGACCGACACTGGCCGACGGCGCGGTTATCCCACCCGACCGCAGCCATTCGCCACTGACCTGGGACCAGCTCACCACCTCGGTGAACAACCTGATCACCGCCGTCGGTCCGAGCGCGACCGATCCGGGCGGCGGTATCGGGAACCTGATCCACGTCACCGCCGACGCCCTGGCGGGCAACGGCCAGGCCTTCCACGACGCGATCACCAACGTCACCCAGGCCAGCACCCTGCTGGCCGGTAAGTCAGGCGACGTCACCGCGTTGCTGTCCAGCCTGAACACGCTGGTGCAGACCATCGCCGACAACCGGACGACCGTGGACTCGTTGACCAATTCGATCACGGTCACCACCAACGAGTTCTCCACTCAGCGGGCGCAGCTCACCCAGGCGCTGTCCACCCTGCCCGACGTGCTCGGGCAGGTGTCGGCGTTGATCGCCGCGCACGGCAGCGCCCTGACCTCCGATGTCACTCAGCTCGCCCAGCTGACCGGGGCCATCGCCAGCAAGCAGGCTCAGCTAAAAGAGATCATCGACGTCGTGCCCACCGGGTTCCAGAACGTCGCGAACGTCGTGACCCCGGACGGGCGCGCCCGGGTCCGGTTGGACGTGTCCACCCAGCTGGCGCAGTTCCCCGCAGCCCAGGCGCTGTGTGCGCAGCTGCCGATCCCGATGTGCCAGGGCTCAGGGATGGTCAACCCGGTCGAGCCACCACCCAACGTCTCCGAACCCGACCTCGGTCAAGTGATGCGAGGCGGACACTGATGCGCCACACCAAAGCCCTGCTGAGCCTGCTCGCCGCGGTGCTGATGCTGACCGGATGCGGCGCCAACTTCCAGCACCTGCCACTGGGGCGCAGTGCCGGCGGCCCGTCCTATCCGGTGACGTTCCTGTTCACCGACGCCTCGCTGCTGCCCGTCGGTGGTGACGTGCGCATCGGTCAGGCGATCGTCGGCAAGGTCAGCGCGGTGGGAGTGGACCGCTTCACCGCGGTGGTGCACACGCAGATCGACGCCGGGGTCGCGCTCGCGGTGGGCACGACCGCACGGATCGAGTTGACCACGCCGATCGGTGACGCCTTCCTGAACCTGCGCCCGCCGCCGCAACCGGGGACCCGCAACCTTGCCGCCGGAGCCACGGTTGAGGTCACCGACACCTCCCGGGGCCCGGACGTGGCCCAGCTACTCGGCGTGATCGGGACCCTGCTCAACGGCGGCGGCATCGCCCAGATCAAGACGATCATCGAGGAGTCCAACCAGGTGCTCGCCGGCCGGGAGGACACGCTGCGCGACCTGCTCATCCGGATGAACGATCTGTTGGGCACCGTCGATGCCCGGCAGAACTCGATCAACCAGGCCATCACCTCGCTGTCCGCGCTGGCCGCCACGGTCAATGCCGAGAAGGACACCATCGACCGCGGCCTCAAGGTCGCCGCCCCCGCTTTGGACGTGCTCAGCGGCGAACGAGGCAACATCCTCGGCCTGCTCGATAAGGTCAACGCACTCAGCGCGGCGACCAACTCGGTGCTCAGCCGCTCCCAAGGCCAGATCGTCGACATCGTCGGGCAGCTGAGACCGATCCTCGACCAGCTCTCAGCGACCGGGCCGAGCCTGGCCGACACCATGGGCAAGCTCGCCCACGCCCGCGACCTGGTGCAACGTGCCGCGCCCAGCGACTACGTCAACATCGACCTCAACGTCGACCTGGAAGGGTCGGTGCGCGCGCTGCTCAACGCGATACTGCCCGGGGCGGCGCCTCCCGTCCCGCCGCCTCCACCGGTGGCCCCGGTTGCCGCCGGACTCGACCACGCGGCCGGCGTCACTCAGCTCGTGACCGGAGGCACCCGATGAAGCAACGCACCGTGTACCTCGAGATCGTGGTATTCCTCATCCTCGCCGTCGCGTGCTCGGCCTACGTCGTCAAGGTGGTCGGTGGGCCCGCCCCGCTGTCGGGGTCCTACGACGTAACGATGCGGATGGACAACGGCGCCGGAATCGTCGTGAGCTCCGAGGTCGCCTACCGAGGGGTGACGGTCGGCAAGGTCGGCGCGATCGCGATCGACCCGGACCGCTCCACGGTCGACGTCACCTTGAGCCTGCGCCGCAACATCTCCGTGCCGGCGGACGTCACCGCCGCGGTCAGCCAGGACACCGCGGCCCCGGTGCTCAAGATCGAGCTCCAATCCGCAGCGAGCAGCGGCCCGTACCTGAGCGACGGCGCGGTGATCGGCAAGGACCGCACCAGCGTGCCCGTCCCGCTGAGCACACTGATCGCCAACTTCAACGGCGTGGCCGACACCTTCAACCCCAAGGACCTGGACACCATCACCCGCGAGCTCGCCGCCGGATTGACCGGCACAGCCCCCCAGCTGACCAAGTTGGTAGACAACTTCACCGTCCTGGTAAACACCCTCGCCGTGAACCAGCCCGTGCTCACCAACCTGCTCACCAACTCCCGCACCGTGTTCGAACCCAACGCCAACGGTGTGGCTGACCTGCCCCAGATCGCCGCCTCGCTGCGCGGCATCACCAACCAGCTGCGCGACGCCGACCCCGACATCCGCAAGCTGCTGGACCAGACCCCGGCGATCCTGGCCAATCAGGTGGTGCCGCTGCTGGCGAACAACCAGCAGTCCGTGTCGGTGCTGTTGGCCAACTCGGTGGTCTCCTCGCAGATCGTCGCCGCCCGGATGCCCGCCGTCAACGCGTTGCTCGTCGCGGTCCCCGACGGCTTCAACAAGCTGGCCAGTGTCGTGCACGACGGGCGGGCCCAACTGGATCTCATCACCGCCCTGGGACCGGTGTGCTTCTACGACACCCCTCGGCGCCCGGTGGAAGACACCTCACCGCGGCCATTGGACCCGAACCAGCACTGCGCAGACACCTCTGGGCAGGTGCAGGTCCGCGGGTCGCAGAATGTCCCCCGACCACCGGCGGGCGGGCAGAACCAGGTGGGCCTCACCTCCTACGACCCCACGACAGGCATCACCGGCGCCGGTGACGGCAGCACTGCGCGCATCGGCGTGGGCGGTGGCCAACAGCAGATCCTCGGCACCAACTCCTTCGCAGCGCTACTACTCCAGGGAACGCAATGACAGTCCACACCGGCAACGAATCCGCGCCGACACCCGACGAGGCGGTGCACCCGGCACCGGACACCACGGGCCCTGACACCGCCGCGGCCGAACCGCCATCCACTGCGGAAAAGGTCAGCGGCAAGAAGGCGGCCGGGAAGAAGGCCGCTGAGAAGAAGACTGACGGTAAGAAGGCCGCCAAGAAGCCCAGCGACGCCGCGCCCGAGCCGACTACGGCGAGGGAGGCGGAACCGACCCCCCAGGACGCTTCAGCGCAGCCGAGCCGGTTACGGCGCTTCGGCCGCGTGCTGCGCCGTCCCCGCACCCTCGTACCGCTCGTGGTCATCGTGGTCTTGCTCGGCGTGCTTGGCTGGGGCGCCACGATGTTGTGGGACAAGAACCAGACCGAGAACGCCCGAACCAGCGCACTGGACGCGGGCCGGCGCTACGCCACCGACCTCGCCACCTACAGCTACCAGAACCTGGACAACAACATGTCCGTGGTCCGGGCGCATTCCGCGGGCGAGTTCAGCGGCCAGTACCAGCAGGTCGCGTCCAACCTGAAGGACCTGATCCTGAAGTACCAGAGCAATTCCTCGGCCAAGATCATCCAGGCCGGACTGGTCAACGGCAACCGGGACACCGCCGAGGTGATCGTCTTCCTGGACCAGACGGTCACCAACACCAACTCACCCCAGCCCCGGGTCGACCGCAATCGCATGCAGCTGTCCCTGATCCGCCAGGACGGCGACTGGAAGCTGTCCAACGTCCAGCTGATGTAGCACCCAGACCACCGGAAAGGAAGTCCACCATGGTGAACTACATCGTCACCGGCGGTACCGGGTTCCTGGGCCACCACGTCATCCCGCGGCTGCTGCATCGCGACCCTGACGCTCTGATCCACGTCCTCGTCCGGCGCGCCTCGGTGGGCAAGCTCGAACGCCTCGCCGCGCAGTGGGACGGCGGTGATCGCATCGTCCCGCTGATCGGCGACCTCACCGCCGACAAGCTGGGGCTGTAGCGAGCCGCCCACCGCAGAGCACCTGCTGCACCTCGGTGCGGTGTACAACATGACCGCGCCCGCGGCGCAGACGCGGGCCGCCAACGTGACCGGCACCCGCTCGGTCATCGAGCTCACTCGTCGAGTCGGCGCCACGCTGCACCACGTCTCCTCCATCGCCGTGGCCGGTGATCACCGAGGGCGCTTCACCGAGGACGACTTCGACCTCGGCCAGCACCTGCCTTCGCCTTACCACGAGACCAAGTTCGCCGCCGAGGCACTGGTGCGCGGCAGCCCGGAGCTGCGCTGGCGGGTCTACCGTCCCGGCGTCGTGGTGGGGGACTCGACCACCGGTGAGATGGACAAGATCGACGGGCCCTACTACTTCTTCACCGGCATTACGCTGCTGGCCCGGCTCCCACACGCGCTGCCCGTCCCGGTGCCCAACCTCGGCGACACCAACGTCGTACCGGTGGACTACGTGGCCGCCGCACTGGTGGAGCTGATGCACCGCCCCGACCTCGACGGCCGAGCCTTGCACCTGGTCAACCCCCGGCCGCAGCCGATGCGCGAGATCTACGGTGCGCTGGCCGGCGCCGCAGGAGCGCCCAGGGCCTTCGGGACCGTCCCCAAGTTCCTGGTCGATCCGCTGCTGGCGGCCACCGAACGCCCCCGCGCCCGCCCCGCCCGCAGGCTCGTCCTCGGGCAGTTGGGGATCCCCGACGAAGTTCTTGCCCACCTCGCCATCCCGACCGTGTTCTCCTCGACGAAGACCGAGGCGGCACTGGCGGACAGCGGCATCACCGTCCCGCCGTTCGCCTCCTACGCCGGCCAGCTCTGGGACTACTGGGTGGCCCACCTCGATCCCACCCGGGCACGACGGCCCGATCCCGCCGGGCCGTTGGTGTCACGCACCGTGATGATCACCGGGGCATCGTCGGGGATCGGCCGGGCGGCGGCGACGGCCGTCGCCACTCGCGGGGCGACGGTGCTGCTGCTGGCCCGCAGCGCCGACAAGCTCGACGAGGTGGTCGCGGAGATCCGGGGCGGCGGGGGTGACGCCCACGCCTACACCTGCGACATCACCGACCAGGAATCGGTCGACGGCACCGTCAAGGCGATCCTTGCCGAGCACGGGCACGTGGATTACCTGGTGAACAACGCCGGCCGCTCCATCCGCCGTTCCGTCGGCAACTCCACCGAACGGCTGCACGACTACGAACGGACGATGGCGGTGAACTACTTCGGTGCTGTGCGGATGGTCCTCGCGGTGCTCCCCGGGATGAAGGAACGCCGCTTCGGGCACATCGTCAACGTCAGCAGCATCGGGGTGCTGGGTCGGGGTCCGCGGTTTTCCGCCTACATCGCGAGTAAGGCCGCACTGGACGCCTTCAGCGACTGCGCAGCCGCCGAGACCCTGTCCAAGGGCATCACCTTCACCAACATCCACATGCCGCTGACGCGGACACCCATGATCGCACCGACCACCGCCTACAACCGCATGCCTGCGGCCACACCGGAAGCCGCCGCCGCCATGGTGGTGCGGGCCCTGGAGCAACGTCCGCCTCGGATCGACACCCCGCTGGGCACCCTCGGGCAGCTCGGGGAGTTTCTCACCCCCGGATGGAAGCGGCTGCTCCTGCACCAGGAGTACCGGCTGTTCCCCGACTCACCCGCAGCCCGAGCCGCGGCCGCGTCGAGTATGTCCCCGCCGGGCGTGCCGGGCACCCGCCCCTCCCCCACGCTGCGCAGCCGCACGGCGCGGATGGTCAAACGAACGGCCGGGCACCTGCCCGGCATCTACTGGTGACCACTTGCCACCCTCAGGAGGAACGATGAGCACCGCCCACGCGGCACCCCCCGTGCCCGCGCGCAGCATCCGCACCCGCCGCATCCGCTTCGACTACCCCGCCGGGGCCATGAACCGGCACTACGTCGAGGGTGATCTGGTGATGAGTCACGTCGTCGCCGTGCTCTCGGCGATGTTCCCCGAAGGGGAAGACTTCTTCGTCCGCTCGGTCCGCCACTACGCCGACCGGATCACCGACCCGGAGCTGTCCGCGCAGGTCGCGGGTTTCATCGGCCAGGAGGTGACGCATGGACGCGAGCACCGGGCCCTCAACGAACGCCTGCAGCAGATAGGCTACCCGACGCGGCGAGTCGACCGGATGGTGCGATTCGACCTGCGTCAAGCCGAGCGCAGGTTGGGTCCGCGGGTGTGCCTGGCGATCACCGCCGCGTTGGAGCACTACACCGCGACCCTCGCCGAGACCCTGCTGACCAAGCCGGAGGCGCAGGCGCTGCTCGGGCAGAGCGAGGTCCGCTCGATGCTGCTGTGGCACGCACTGGAGGAGTCCGAGCACAAGTCCGTCGCGTTCGACGTCTACCGCGCCGTCGGCGGCAGCGAGCGGATGCGCATCCGAGTGATGCGGGCGATGACGGTCTCGTTCCTGCTCGGCGTCATCGGGCACACCACCGCGTCGCTGCTGGGCGACCGGGCCACCTACCGCCCGGCACGACTGGCCCGCAGCGTCGCCGAACTGCGCCACTCGCCGTTCCTCGGCCTCGACGTCGCCCGCCGCTTGAGCACCTACAACCGGCCCGGCTTCCATCCCGACGAGCACGACAGCACCGCGTTGCTCGAGCACTGGCGGGGCCAGCTGTTCGGCGACGGCGGCACCATCGCCGACCACTTGAAATGACCCCCGACTACGAGGTCGCGATCGTGGGTGCCGGCTTCGGCGGCATGGGCGCGGCCATCGCGTTCCAACGCCTGGGCATCACCAGCCTCGTCCTGCTCGAGCGGGAGGACGACCTCGGCGGCACCTGGCACGTCAACCACTACCCCGGCCTGGCTGTGGACATCCCGTCGATGACCTACTCGTACTCCTTTGAGCCCAACCCGTACTGGTCGCGGCTCTTTGCCCCGGGCGAGGAGCTCAAGCGCTACGCCGAGCACGTCGCCACCAAGTACGACCTCCGCAAGCACATGCGGTTCAACACCGCCGTCGAGGGCGCCTGCTGGGACGAGGCGGGGCAGTGCTGGCGGATCACGGTCGCCGGGGGGGCGCAGGTCACCGCGCGGTACCTGGTCACGGCCACCGGCTTCCTGTCCCAGCCGCACAACCCCGAGATTCCGGGCATCGACACCTTCGCCGGCAAGGTGTTTCACACCGCCGCCTGGGACGATGCTTACGAGATGAGCGGTCGGCGCGTCGCCGTCATCGGCACCGGGGCGACCGCGGTGCAACTGATTCCCAAGCTGGCGCGGGCCGCCGCCGAGCTGACGGTCTACCAGCGCACCCCGATCTGGGTCGTGCCCAAACTCGACTCGACGATTCCCCAAGGGATGCGCGCCCTGTTCGCGCGACTACCCACCGCGCAGCGTGCCGCCCGGGCGCTCAGCACGAGCGTGCTCGAGCTGATGATGGTCAGCGCCGTCCTGCACTTCCGCCAAGCCAAGGTGCTCAACGCGGGTGCGGCACGCCTGGCCCGTCGGCACCTCCGGCACCAGGTTCCCGACCCGGCGCTGCGCCGCAAGCTGACCCCGGACTACGACTTCGGCTGCAAACGCCCCACCTTCTCCAACAGCTACTATCGCGCGTTCACCCGGCCGAACGTGCACCTGGAGACCACCGCCATCGAGCGCATCGGTCCCGGGGAGATCGTGACGTCCGACGGGCTCAGTACCCCGATAGACACCCTGGTGCTGCTGGCCACCGGCTTCAACATCTGGGACATCAACTTCCCGGCCTTTCCCATCCTCGGCCGGGGCGGCCGCAACCTCGGGCAATGGTGGCGGGACACCCGGTTCCAGGCCTACGAAGGAGTTGCGGTGCCCGAGTTCCCCAACTACCTGACGCTGGCCAGCCCCTACTCCTACAGCGGGCTGTCCTACTTCACCACCATCGAGTCGCAGATGCGCCACATCCGTCGCCTGTTCACCGAGCTGCGACGACGCGACGCCCGCACGTTCGAGGTCACCCAGGACGCCAACGACGCGTTCCTCGACCGGGTCACCGGGAAACTGGGCGACTCGGTCTTCTACCTCGGCAACTGCGCCGGCTCGCGCAGCTACTACTTCAACCAGCACGGGGAGGCCGCCATCCTCCGGCCCACCTCGACCATCAACGCCTTCCGCGAGGC
>JAABUH010002199.1_pt1 | contig 19207 bp, 29 predicted proteins | sample 5559121 | NCBI WGS metagenome assembly JAABUH01 (sample SAMN10711871, study PRJNA513364) | rock metagenome | isolation source: Antarctica rocks | place: Antarctica: Victoria Land, Battleship Promontory nord | collected 2015-12-28
CGAGCGGCGCGGCGGGCGGCGCGCCGCGCGGCGCGGCGCCGGCCGGCGCGCCGCGCAGCGCGCCATTGCTGCCGTGTGGCCGGCGCGGCTCGCCCAGGACCCCGGGCGCCGCAGCCTGCGCCGCGCCGCAGCGCCGCAGCAGCGTGAGCGCCGGCCGCTCAGCGAGCGGGGGCCAGGCTCCCGCCACGGCCGCAGCCGTGCTTGGACATGCGAGTGCTGACCAGGCTCACAGCCTGCTGCTTTGGTCACAAGGTGGCGCGCTGGCCGATCACCGCAGTTGGCGTGATGCGGTCCGCCGGCCCGCTGCTCCAGGCCGGCAGCCCGGCCCTACCAGCCTCCCGGGCTGCCTTCACGCCCAGCGCCCGCCCAGAGCGTTCTGCAGAGCACTCTCCTGTGCCCGCAGCCCTGCAGCCCGACCCTGGGCCCGCAAGCAGCCCCAGAGCATGCCCGAGCCCAGGCCCGTCGCGCGCGCGCCTGCAGCAGCCTGCTCTGGGCGCCCAGGTCCGCCGCAGGCCGCCCTGCCGGGTCCTCTGTGTCCGTGGAGATCGCTTCCGCGAGCACGCCGCACGCGCCTGCCCCCACGCACAGGCACGCTGACGCCGCGCGGACTCGCCCCGCGGGCGCACGCTTGCAGCGGCTTCACAGCGCGCGCGTGCGCATCCCCCGGAGCTCCTCCAGGCTCGCGAGGCCGCTGCCCGGCGCGTTTGCCCTCCAGGCTGCTGCGCCGGTGTGCTAGCACGCCGCGGGCGGCCCTTTGCGCGGCGCAGCGCCGCCCGCTGAGAGCTGCTGCGCCGGTGCTAGCACGCCGCGGGCGGCCCTCCGCGCGGCGCAGCGCCGCCCGCTGAGAGCGCGCCGCGCCCGCCGCCGCAACGCCCTCGCCAATCAAGCAGGCCGGGCGCGTGCGCACCTGGCGCGCTGTCGCGCTCCAAGTAGCCGACGTCGCCCGGGTAGTGCCGGTCCCAGCTGCAGTCCCTGCGCGGGCGCAGCCGAGCGCTCTTGCGCCTGTCCGGCGACCGACATCTTGCTGCGCCTGTGCACGCCCTCGCGCGGAGCGCGCATCGCTCCTCAGACAAGGCGCTGTCGCGCGTCGCTGCGCACGCCGCTGCTCAAGACAGGCGCGTGCAAGGGCGCAGCACGCTCTTGCAAGCACGGCATGTGCAGGGCACCCCCGGAAGCGCGCGCGCGCCTCTGGTCGTCTTCCTCGAGCCCGATGTCGTCCATTGCCGCTGCGTAGAACACGCCTGCGCCCGGGGCCGCGCCTCGGTGGCCACAAGGCTGCCCGTGCGGACTTGCCAGTGACAGCAAGCCAGGGAGCGTGTCTGCTCCAGTGCGCGGCGACGCGCCGCCGGGCGCGCCTGGACTCCGCAGCATGTGCCGGCCTGCAGCCGCGCGCGGCCAGCCAGCCGCTCAAGCCGTCGCGCGCTGGTATATTTTTTATGTTTCTGGCGGGCGGTCGCTCTGGGTGTATTCAGGTGGTTTTCAAGCGCAACAGGATCCCACACAGGCGCCCTGGCTCAGCGCTCTCGGCCCGCGCAGCTGGTTTGCCCCTCGGCATCGCTCTGGTGGGGGAGAGAAATAAGAAGAATTCTCGGAGCGGAGCAGGCCGTATGTACGTCCGGCTCCACGACCGGCTGCACACACGGCGCTGAGCACTGCGCAGCAGCAGATGTGAGCGCTTGCCTCTCGTGGGTTGCTTGCCGGCCAGCGCTGTGTCAGCTTCTTTAGCAGCCGCGGGAGCGCCCAACCCCCGTTCTCGCTGTGAGGGGGGTCAAGCAGCCAGGCGCAAGACGTCGAACCCAACACAAAGTGGCACAGGCCCTGCCTGCGCTGTGCCAGCGCGCTGCGCGTGCGCCGGCGACCATGCGCGGCAAAGGGCTTGCTGCGCTGGCCGCTCTGGTCTGCCTGGCCACTCCGCTAGCGGTCAGTGAGGCCGTGTCCGTCGGCAACCAGCCAGCGTTCGGCCCGGCTGCGCTGAACTACTCCACCAATGCCAGCCGCGTCTACAGCTACTTTCCAAAGGGCGACGCCAGCAAGGCTATCGGGGTGGACGTGTCGCCGTATGGGACCATCAAGGTGCGTGCAAGCTCGAGCAGGCTGCTGCCGGTGCTTTGCTGCTGTGGTCTACTGTCGCGTACTAGCTTAGGCACCACTACTAAGGTAGTGGTGCGCCTCCTGCACCATGCGCTGTGCTAACTGCTTCCGTGCGGGGCCTGCAGCAAGTGACACCGGCGACGTTTCCCTTCTTCGCTCTGGCTCAGACGCCGGGTAATGCCCCGCACCGAGCGCATGTTTGCTTACAACCCATGCATGCTTCGTCTGACACGCTCTTGTCTTGTACTGCGCGCCTACATGTTGCCAGAAAGTCCTGACCTCTGTGGCGTGTGCTGGACAGGGATATCGCAGCTGATGTTTATCATCAAGCCGTGCGCCCAGCTCGCTCCGCACCATCACCCTCGCGCCGACGAGCTATTGACGGTCATTGAAGGTGCGGGCCTTGGTTGATGCGCACTTGGTAGATATCGGCCTGCTTTGAGTTGACGTTTAGAGTCGCCAGGCTGGTCCCGCAACTGTGCGCTTGTAGAGCCACAGCAGTGCAGCTGCTCGCGCAGCCTTTGTCATGTGGCGCAGAGTGTATCATGTTTGCGTATACGGATGGGAGGACTCGCATACCCAAGATACGTTAAAGTGCAGTGATTCCTAAATTGCTGCGTGTCTGCAGGGGGGCCTGTGACTGTGGGCATGGTCGACGAGGCGGCCTCCGGGCAGCAGGCCTTCCAGCTGCACATGAACCGGCTGGACATCACTATGATCCCCATCGGCGACATCCACTACATCGAGAACCGGCAGTGCGAGGACGCCGTTATCGTCGGCTCCTTCTCCAACACAGACCCCGGCGTTGAGCTGACCCTCGGGGTGAGCCCCTCTCCATGCACGCATGCAGCCTACCATGCCGGCGGTGCCCTCCTTGTGCGCATTTCAGCAGCAGGGATGTGTGCATGCATGCAGCCGGTCTGACATGCCTCATTCGAGGACATTTGCAGGCTGCAGGGAGTGTGCATGGCCCCGGGCATATGACAATCCGTGACTGTCCCCTTGCCCTTCTACCATGCAGGTGCACTTGTCACTGCCATACACGGCCCTAACCCCATGTCCGCCTGGGCACGCGCGCGCCCCGCGCCCAGGACTCGCCGCACGTCAGTGCGCAGCTGACGTTTCCAAGCGCGAGCGCGCAGTCGATGCTGAAGCTGCCGGACGCACAGCTGGCGGCCTCGCTCGGAATGTCGCAGAACGCCACAGCAGCGTTCCGGGCGACCGTCCGGGCGGCCGCGGCCGCGCGCTTCCAGCCGGTGCAGGACGACGGCGTCTGCAGGGCGGCGTGCAACATCACTGCATAGCCGCACCTGCACGCTGCCCATCGCCTGTGCTGCCTGTGCTCCCTTGTGTTTGCAAAGCTTTGCAAAGTGAAGCAGAGCAAAGGCAACAGCCTGCAAGGCCGTCGTCTGACAGCATGCTCGACAAGACGCGCCGCGCACTGATACTTGCCTTTGCTGCCAGCTCTTCCAGGCATGAGCCTTCACACTTCCCCTGGCAGCATTCCCTGACAGCATTTCTATGCGCCTCTCTGGCTGCCTGCGAGCACCGCCTGCGCTGCCGGATGTCTTCACGCGTTAGAGTCTCTGAGGTCGCCATGGGCTCTGTGCGGCAAAATATGCGGGTAAATGCTGTCAATCAGCGGAGAGTGGTTCCCCTCCCCTCTTATTAGTCAGGGGATGCCACCGATGGCAAACGTACAGAGCACTGCATAATTGTTGTGTGAGAGACCTTGGGATGCTTGTTAGGCTGCTTAGGACAACTCAACCTACATTGCACTTTTCGACTAAATCTACATAATTATGTAAAATGAGCATTACAATGCACATTTTTGTGGTGGCAGAGCGTTTCAGCTGCAAGAAGTCCCCTTTTCCTTTCCACGTGGGCAAACATGTCTTCCCAGTGTGCGGCGGCGCGCCCACAAGGGCAGTGGCCACCAGGCTAGGCGGGAGATAAACTGTGAGCACTCAGACACATGCGCAGGGTCGCCTGCACCTGCAGGGAGTCTGAGAGTAATTGCCTTGGGCCCCAGTCGCACGTAGAACGCCGTCATACGAGGTGTGAAGGCTGTCCTCCTGCCAGCAGCACGCTTGACCTCAGGCGCAGTGCTAACGACGCTAGGTGAAAAAAAACCACGTGCCCAGGCAGGCCAGGAAGACACTACTTGGCGATTTTCAGCAGCATTGCTTGCTAGCAGGCCTGCCCTGGCATGGCGCAGCATGGCAATAGCCCATGACATCATGCTGTAACTTGGCCTGAAGTACATGGCATGTCCAAGCATAGACGCGCCTGTCTGATCCTGCCTGGCATGCATATTATGAGCTGCTTGGGCTCTATGGCTTGTCCGGCCAAAGGAGGCATTGTGTTCCGACCGCGCGGTGGCCACCAGTTTTCTGTTCATTTCTTGAACGTGAGTCTCTCTTATGTGTGCGCGCCTCTCCTGGCAACATCATCATGTGGCAGCTCATGCGCTTGTATCTGCATCGCTTATGACGCTGTGCGTCCCGCCGAAGGGACGCGCGCCATGCAGGTCCATGTGCTGTGCTCGCTTAGTCGGCCGCATGCTGGCGCGCAGGCGGTGGCCTGCGTTGTGGAGCAGGTGCAGCTCGCCAAGCAGAACATGCCGATTACCCTCGTTCTGATCAGCGCATACGGGCTGGTGGGCAAGGAGTGCATGCATGCATCCTTTGCCCAGCGCGCGCGCGGCGGCCGGGAGCATGCGCTCCTTGCTCAGCACCTGGGATGCGCTGGTGAAAATGAGCGTGTCGGCGTTGTTCTGCTTGCTGAGCCGCACCTTCTCCGCCACGTATGCCACGGCCTGCGCGGTCAGCACGCCGCCGACCAAGCGAGTACCCTCCGCAGCTCCCGGGCGGTGTACAGGCGCCTCGTTGTGCTGCACAGTCGTTGATGAGTCCGTTATTGCCCATAGCACCCGGGCTGCATCTTAGCGCTGCTGCATGCTGCCCTCGCATTCGCGCGCCTGGTGAGGAGGATACCTTTTTGACACCCTTGCTTGAACGCCTACTCTCCCAGCGCCAGGGCTGTGCACGAGGCACGACAAGCGCCGATGGCTCGCTGCTGGCAAGGGGCGTGAGCAGTGGGGCTGCGCGCGCCGGTGCAGGCGTGCGGACCGGCTGCGGACCGGCTGCGCCGCTCATGCAACCATGTCAGTAGCTTTATTAGAACCTGCCTGAGTCTGCTATTACAGGGACGTGGCCGTGCATGACCAGGGCGTGCGCGCCCGCATGCTGTGTCTGGAAAGCACACAGCCGGCGCCCTGCAAACGGGCGTGTGCAGCCTGTGTTGCGTGCGCCTGTCTTGAGACACGCTCACCAGGCGTGCAGGCGACCAACCTGCATGTAGTGCCACAGCACGTGGTAGGGCACAAGGGTCAATGGACAATGCGCCGCGTCAGTACTGCCTACAATTGCCGCTATGCTGCCGCGATTGCCTTCAAGCTCACCGGCTGGTGGAAGGGCGCAGGTGATGCGGCTTTGCACCAGAGAACGCACGCAAGTGGAGGCTGTCCGGCGAGTACGCATGCAAATGGAGGCCGGACAGCCTCCGCTTGCATGCACTCTCGGGTGCACAGTGGCATCACCTGAGCGCTTCGGCCCGCCGGTGAGCTGGTAGGCGACCGCGCGAGGGTAGCGGCCGCCAGCCCGCTGCAGCGTAGTCCAGAATCTCCTTGTTCCCTACCATGTTCTGCGGAATTGCATGCAGGTTGGTCGCCTGCGCGCGTGGCGAGCGTGTCTGAGACACGCGCACGCAACACGGGCGGCATACGCCCGCTTGCAAGGCGCCGGCTGTGCGCTTACTGGACACAGCCTGCAGGCGCACATGCCCTGGCTACGCATGGCCACAGCCGTGCAATAGCAGACTGAGGCAGCTTCTCAGAGCAAGCTACCAAAAAGGTTGCATGTGTGACGGCGCGGATGTCTGAGCCGACATATCCCCCACTGTACCTCACAACATATAGAAGCTGGTAGCCACTGCCGCTGTGGACGACCACGCCAACAACGCCGACACGTAAATGAGGGGAAAGTGGGTTCATGCGCGCCTGAGTGCTTGAACCAAGTCTGATATAAAGCCCGGACCTGGTACGAGCTTGCGGCGAAGTTCATAGGATGACATGAAGAAGTGGAGGGGCTACAGGTCTAGGTGAGCGGAGATTGCGCAGCGCCTGCAACACTTGTGACAATATACGAGCGCAGGTCAAATGTGGCCTGACTGGTAGGATGGTCTATGGTTTTTCCAAATGACTGAACGGAGAGGATTGCTGTTTGTGTCTGGACTGCAAGAGCTGACTTAATCTGCTCTGCGCAAGGTGGCTCGCTCTGCACCGCCAGCAGTCAGCTTTGCAGCACTTTCGCAGCCGCAGCTAGAGCTCATAAGCGTTCCACCGCCGTAAACTTGTCATGCCGACCGAATGCATTCACATGTACAGCAGGCCGGCAATCATCTTGCGACACACACACCTTGGCGCTTCTCTTACACCTGCAACCATGCGCGCATGTACAGCATGCGCGCTGCGCATAGCAGGACACCCTGGTAACAGGCGCCGTTCATCTCCCCGTCGCTAGCGTCGCACCACGACCCCGCCGCGAGCGCCGCTCCGGGGCACCGCGCATGGACACAGGCTGGCGTTGCATGGCCCGAGCTCGGAAGCGCGTAGTCAAGCTGCAGGCCCAGGTTGAGCGCAATCAAGCACCTCTGTAAAACACGCCATACTGAGCATAGGAGTCCGAGTCCAGCAGCGCCTTCATGATGACGTGGTAGTGCACAGCGCCTGTCGCCTCGGGGTCGTACTGCGCGCCGCCCCGCCCGCCGCGTCAGTGCGCGGAGCGCGGTCACACGCACCAGGTGCAGGGATAGGCTGAGAAAGGCTGAGAGGGCGGGCAGGTCGCGGCACAGATGAGCAGCCATCCATGCATGGGCCTGCATGCGCATGGGCCTGCATATGGCGCATCGCATGCAAGGGCCTGGAGGCTGGGTTCGGAGACCCTGCTGGTAGCAAGGCGCGGATCATGCATTACATGGTCAGCATGGCTGCTATGCTGGGGCGCAGAGCGTGCAGACCCGGTGGAACAGCGCCAGCAGCGAGTCGTCGTCCAGCTGCATCCCAAAGCTCTCTGTCATCACGCGAAACGCCTCCACGCTGACCTGCGCTCGGACAAGCAGCAGCTCCTGAGCAATGTGCCAGCATGCTGTGTGACATGGGAGTCGCAGCAGTGCAGCGGGAGACAGGCACTGCGTAACACAGGTTTCCGGTGCGACAGGCGTTGTGCGTGATTCTGGCGTAGCACCAGGGTGAGCCAGCCAGCACTTTCCTTGTTAACACTATGTGTGCTTACACCGACGACGCACGTCGTCGTTGCCTTGCTCCGACAACGCACAATTGCACCAATGTTGATACCAAGTTTGGAGCAGGCGCGAGCGGCGCGGGCCGCGTGCCAGGCCCGTCTTCTCGATGTCGTACATGGCGAACAGCTTGCGCAGCTTGAAAGCATTATTGTTCTGGTTGCCGATCTTGCCGCCGATGCGCTCCTTCATGTGCCCCAGCATCTCATCCAGGCGCTTCCTGCACGCGCCGCGGCCCGTCAGGCGCGGTGCACGGCGGTCCCGAAATGCCCGCCCGGCATGATGCCTTGGCGCCAGGGCATGCATGGCTCTGTCGGCAGGAACAAGCATTCCGCCGTGCCCGCATGAGCCGTGTAGGACACGGACGCAGGCATGCTTTTCACGACTCTCAGTTACATGACTCTCAGGTTCCTGAAAAGCGGTGGCATCATCAGTGGGCAGGCGCGGAGGCCACACTGGGCGGCGCGGGCGCGCACTCGCCAGTGCGCTGGAACGCCGAGCGGTACACGGCGCGCAGGTCGGTGCTGGCCTCGGCCAGGCCATGGTTGCGCAGTGGCGAGCGCAGCGCCGCGCCCGACGCGAACGGCGGCGCGAACTCGGCCGCATATGACGTCTGGAACGGGCGCACGCGCCCGTCGCCCAGCGTCAGCTGGCTCACCGGCGGCTTGGCGCTGTCCTGCCTGCCTGCAGACGCAGGCACATGCACAGGAGTGGGCTGCGTGCCTGGCGCGCCCGTTGGCATAGGTCGCGGCATGACAGGGGCATCGCAGTGCCAGGGCCTGGCGCTTCAAGGGCAGACGTGCTGCGCATGGAAAAGACTGCTGCTGGGCGCGCGCGCGCCGCACCGGCAGTCTGCAGGCTGGGCCACAGCGTGGGGCGCGCGGCGCCCGGCTGGCCGCGCTCCGCAGAGTTGCAGGGGTCGCGCTTGGGCGTCGGGACCGGCGCGGCGGCCGCGCGGAGGTGCAGGAAGTGCGGCGCCGCGGGGTGCGCGGCGGTCAGCTGCGCGTACGCCGGCGTCTGCGCGTAGGTCTCCGCCAGGCCGCGCACGTAGCCCGTGAACCTGACGCGCAACTCCCCACTCTGTAAGCGCGGCTGGCTCCGTCTCGCTGCTGACGGCAAGCAGCACTGAGGCAGTTGGTAGGCGCGCAGGTGCACGCCAGCGCAAGCGTGGGCTGTGGCGGGTGCGCGCCCTGGCATCCTCCAGTGCGAGCAGGACGGGCTTGGCTGTGACGTGGACGCCATGGCTGAGTGTTATTGTTAGCGTGCTACCGCGGCCTAGTTGACACAGCCCGGCCCGTCCAGATATCACTGAGTTTGTGGGCAGTAGTGTGCAAAGACAGTGGTGGTGAGTGTCCTGAAGGTCCCGAGCCACAGTCCAACAGTGACCCCCTGCTTGCCATTCCGGCAGTTTGCGTTCAACGCCTGCCGATAAGGGTTCGTGCCGACAGTCTTGCGCACGGGGGCGTGTCGAGAACAAGTACAGCGCTAGTAGATCGTTGTGTGTGTGAAGGCCATCTGCTTGCCGCGTCATGGCCCACAAGGTCGCAACCTGCAACGGCAACGGAACTCACGCTGCGCAGGATGGCGAACCCGGGCTGAGCGCCTGGGACGGCGATAAGGCAGTTGTGTTCCTCAGACAGGTGAAGCCCGGCATGCAAGTCACCCGGACAGCAACAGCGTGTGTTGTGTTACTTGGAGCTTGCTTTTATTGTCCGCCGCTTACTTCAAACAAGGCTGCCGTTAGCGCAAGGGTCCTGCATGAATTTATGAACACACGTGCTGAGAGCTTTACGCGCGCAGGCCGCGGAGCTGCTCTGCGACCACCTGCAGACGCGTAATGACTTGGCGCAGCCCGTCGTGCGGCACGCCAGCCCTGCGCAGCTGGCGGCCGCCTTTGAGGAGGTGCACAGCCCCCTGTGTGTCTTATGTGGCTGTGTCCGTCCCTACCGCCTGGCAAATGATGTCACGCGGCCTTAACACCCGGTATGGAGCACAGGGTAAACGTTCAGACGGCACAGCTTGCCGGTGCCTTAGCACGCCCTGCCTGGTCAAGCAGAGAGTGTAGTGCCGTAAAAGCTTATAAGGTGACTGTCACGTAGGCGGGCGTGCCCTTGGAGCTGCGCTCGGGCGAGGGACCAGCCAGCATGCCGCGCTTGCTCGCAGCGCTGCGCATGTCGCTTGCGCTGTCAGTGCGCACCGCGCATCCGCTGTTCCTGAACCAGCTGTATGCGCGCCCCGAGCCAGCAGGGGTCGCCGGTGCGGCCTGGAGACCTGCGCTGACCCGTCATCCAGCACACCGCGCCGGCGCGTGCTTGGCCGCAGCCGTGCCTGCCATGCTCTCCTTTGTGCGACTCGAGCTTCCTTGAAGCTCTCAAGTGCGTACAAAGCATATGCAGGGACCAGTCGTGTGGCTAGGAGCAGGTAGCCGGCTGGCGTGCTCGCTAGCAAGAGCGCACGCGGGTGCATCCGCCCAGGCCCATGCGACGACCAACTCGAGCAGGATTCCCATGACCAGGGGTCCTGTCACTCTTCGTATCCGCACAGACTGGCATGAAGGCCCCGCCCTCCCCACAGGCCTGGCCCGCCCGCGGCGGCCGCCGACCGCGCGCGCGCCCGGCGCCGCGCGCCGCAGGCGACTGGCTGGTCTGCGTCGCCAACACCAACGTGCACACGTACGAGGCGGCGCCCGTGTTCACGCTGGTGGAGCGCGCGGCGCTTGCGCGCCTGGCCGCCTGCGTCGGCCCGGCATGGGCGTCCGCGCACGACGGGCTCTTCGTGCCGGGCGGCTCCATCGGCACGCTGTACGGTGCGGCGACCTCTGAAACCGTCCGGCGTCGAGCCACATGCGCCTCGCCTCGCTCAAGGCGTAGTAAGAGTGTGTTATGCTTGTGGCGTTCAGCGGCGCACCGCATGGCTGCGTGCGTCAGCCCCGCTCTGGACGCCACGCTTGATGGGTCTCCCTCCATGGGAACATTCACGACGCTGAGCCTTGGTCCTCAGGCATGCACCTGGCGCGCGCTGTGAAGGACCCGGACGTCGCCACGCGCGGCGCTGTGGGCGGGCCCAGGCTGGTGGCTTTTGCATCAAGACAGGTAGGTCATGCGCTTGAAGGAAGTCTGAGCGACCTGCATGTCTGCATAGTGCTGCGCCCTGCTACGTGACGGGAAATTCGCAGCGCCGTGTCATTTCGTCTTGTTAAAGCGTGGCGTGGTGCTGCGACCGCTGTGCACCTGCCAGAGCCGAGCCCGACGTCCGCAGGCTGTGATCTAAATATGTGAAATGTACTGCCAGGCAGTGCATGTGTTCGCAGACTTCGCTGATTCGGCTGCATTGATGAGGAGGCAGCAGTGGGCTGGTGTGGGGTTAGCGCAGGCTCCCCGGGCCGCACGAGCCACGCAAGCGGCAGCCCCGCGCGCGCAGGCGCACTACAGCTACCTGAAGGTCGCGCGCGTGCTCGGGCTGGGCAGCGACAATCTGGTCGCCGTCCCCTCCGACGACTCGGGCGCCATGCTGCCAGCAGGTCTGGGCGCCTGCTCAAACACGCTTCCTCTGCTTACTCGAGGCATCCTGCATGGAGCGTGCTGCGTTGCCTGCTGGTCTGGATGCCTTCAGGCCCTCGCGTGCGTCCAAGTGGTGGCCCCATGTGGTCTTTGACAGCGCGCAGACCGCAGGCGCGCATGCATTGCCACCATCCCCTGAATTCAATAGCCTAAACTCAAGCGAGCCTCATGTGGCCCATCACGGGCACTGAAGGCGCCCTGCTTTCCGCCCTGCTTTCCAGAGCTGGAGGCTGCCGTGGAGGCGAGCGTGGCGGCCGGCGGCACGCCCTTCTTCGTGGGCGCCACCTGCGGCAGCACCGTCCTGGGCAGCTTCGACCCGCTGCCCGAGCTCGCGCAGGTGAGCGCTATTTGGCGTGACTCCCAGTCGCCAAACTGGAGTGCATCGGCTGGGTCAAACACGTGCCTGTGGTAGCACAGCTGAGCTGCAGCACAACACTGCCACTGGTGCTCATGAAGCCTGACTCCATGGTGTGCATGCGCATGCGTGCTGCTGATGTGACCTGTCTCAGGGGAAGGGAATGTGCGGAAGCTTCTGCTTATGCAGCACATTGAGGCGGCGCGCTGCGGCGAGGCAGGTGTGCAGGCGGCATCAGATGTGGCTGCACGCAGACGGCGCCTGGGGTGCGCCCACGGCAGCACGCGCTCACGCGCGTATCCGCCAGAGCACAGCGCGGCACGGTGTATAGCGCGGCTGTTCGGGGTTGGCGTGCGAGTGCGTCGCATGCAGCTCTGCATCAGTGGGCTGCGCGGGCATCGTTGATGCGTGCATGTGTGCTGGCAGGTGAGCACATTCAATTTGTTGGAGGGTTAGGGTAGGGTCAGTAGCAGCACCCACAACGCGCGTGTGGTGCCAGGCGGCGCGTGCCTGCTCAGCCGCGCGCACCGCGGGCTCATGGCGGGCGTGGACCAGGCCGACTCGCTGGCGTGGAACCCGCACAAGATGATGGCGCGCGGGCCCCGGCGGCTGCCGCCCTTTGCCGCGCAGTCGCAGCGCATGCGTGCCATGTCAGGTCCTGCGGGCGGACTGCCTGCGCGCGATGATCTGGCGCCGCAGCCGCCGCCGTCACTGAAGTGCGCGCTGCACCGGCGGCCGGCGGCCGACCGAAGCGGTGATGCCCGCGGTGCTCGCGAGAGGCCTGTCAGAGCTCGAGGCGCGCCGAGGGAGGCTCGCGGAGGGGTTTTGATGTCGACTCTCTCAAGGTTGCTTTGCTGGCGAGGCGAGCCGCCTTTGTGTCTGTGCGCAGGGCCTCCCGCTGCAGTGTAGCGTGTTCCTGACGCGGCACGAGGGCCTGCTGCAGCGGACCAACAGCAGCAATGCCGACTACCTCTTCCAGCCGGACAAGCTGCACGCGGACATGGTGCGCGCCACCCTCTGCATACTGTGCCGGGTCGGCCGCCACTCCCAGCGGGTGCGTGGTGCTTATCAGCAACTGGCGCGCAAGCATGCGGCTGCAAGGTGCAGGAGCGAGCCGTAGCTGTGCGCTGCGTGCTGCGCAGCATGCCGAGCCTGTGAGAGGCCGGCGCGCCGGCGCGCGGCAGGACCTGGGGGACAAGACCATCCAGTGCGGGCGCCGCGCAGACGCGTTCAAGCTGTGGCTGACCTGGAAGGTGCGGCCGCGCGCCACGTCCGGGCGGAGGCGTGATGGGGTCCCGTGACGGGCTCCGGGCTCCCCGTGTCGGGATGCTCAGCCTTGCCGCGGCATGCCAGCATGCACTGGAATGAACCTTGCCTGCAGCAAAATGCTGGGTCAGCGAAAAGCGTTGACAAGGGCTCCAGGAAGGCCCGAGCCTCTGCCCTCAGGCGGGCCGAGCCCGGCCGCGCGCGCACATGCCGGCGCTAGGCGACGGTGCGTTATTGGAGCCGCGCGACTGTCGCAGCGTCGCGCTTGCGCAGCGCTGGGCGAACCAGCACTCCGCCCCGCCTTGCATGCACGCGCGTGAGCCCGGCCACGCGCGCGCGCCCAGGCGCTGGGCGACGCGGGCCTGGAGCAGCGCGTGGACCGCAACATCGCACTCGCGCAGCACTGGGCAGAGAAGATAGCCGCCAGCGGCGGCGCGTTCCAGCTCGTGCAGCCGCGCAGCTTCGCCAACGTGTGCTTCTGGTGGCTGCCGGCCGGCCTGCGGCCGCTGGACGCGGCGGCCGCGCCGCCCGCGGCGCTGGCCGCGCTGGCCAAGGTCGCGCCGGCGATCAAGATGCGCATGCAGCAGGCCGGCGACGCCATGATTGGCTTCCAGCCGTCCGGGCGCATGCCGAATTTCTTCCGCCTGGTCTTCTCCGGCGCGACAACGCTGAGCTTCGCGGACCTGGACGCGCTGATGACGCGCATGGACGCCATCGGCTCGGAGCTCTTCCCGGCCTGAGCTGTACCCGGCCTGGGCTGTTCCCGGAGGAACAGTTAGGGTACCCCACACACAGAGGTAGGTTTACATACCCTACACACAGACGCCATTGGCGTGGAGCTGTCCCCGGCCTGACGCGGGCCGGCCAGCGCTCTGCATGCACTGAGGGCACCAGCTACAAGCCGCCTACGCTGAGCTTTTACTTGTTTTGGGTCACTGTCGTGAATGCATCAGCTTTGAACAGCCTAGGTGCGGTTGCAGAGCAGCATGCTTGGGCATGGTTGCAAACTATTTTCACCGGCTGCAGATTGGCGCACATGGCTGGAACTCTGGTATGACAATTTTGGCTCTGCGCGGCTTGGCCAGGAGCATCGCCCCGTGCTCTACAATGCAAAGCACGCTTGCAAGCGCCATTGCGCACGCCTGCTTGCAGAGCAAGATTACGCTGAAGTCAAATTTTCTTGCACTTTAAGTATCTGCATGTATGCCGCAGAGCGCTGGGTTGCCTGGGCCACTGGCCTTTGCCTTCCTGCCAGAGTATGCATCTGAGCAAGACAATCTGATTTTCTATCGAGGGGCGTTGAGGCGCTCTACTGTTTACAGACATGCAAAACAAGATGTGTGCGTGTGCCTGCATGGATGTAAACCAGCTAGCAACATGTTTGTTACACAATGTAGGCCGGCACCAGGCCGGCCCAGATCTACACACCACTCTGAACCGCCTGACACTCGTCATGCATGGCACTCCGGCTGGTCCTCTTTTGCACTGCACAACGCCGTTTCCTTATCCTGATCTAAATGCCGTCCTACTATTAGAGTAATAAACCTACGTCTATACCAGTGGCGATGGCGCCATTGGCAACCATGCACGCACACAGCAAGCCAAATCTAGCACGCTTATACTAGGCAGACAGCTGCGCCTGCACGCTGCATCGACGCCCCGCTAACACAAGCAACTACCAGCGACGACCTGACAGTGTTGTGGTCCTCTGTAACTCTCAGCCTGCGCATACGCGCTCTACATGCATGCATTGTTGATTCGAACTGGGACTGGCTACAAGATGGCGCTTGCATCCTCGGGGACTCCCCCGTCATCCAGGTGCCGCGCCCGCTGCGCCGCACATGCGGCCGGGGCCGCGGCCCACGCAATACAGCATACTTCTGGTGCTACGAATCCTGTCCTAGTCCTAGTACCACCTGAACACCAGGCGGCTCGAAAGCAAAGGGGGCGCAGCCCCCGCAGACACGTACAGCGGCTGCTCTGCGGATGCAGCGCAAATAACAGACCTTTGGCAAGTACACCCGGCAAGGTAAGGGCGGGGCCTCTAAGGCCTCTGCCCGCATGCGTTTCTGACATTAAGCCCAACCCGACCTGAAGCCCTGCAGAAATAGCACAGCAATAATTAGCGCAAGCAGAGAGCGTCGACACTCGCTCATCAGAAACGCCACACTCTATTGCAACCTGCTGCCCTGTGGCAGCGCGCTGCTAGCCATCCGTTTCTGCGGCACCTATCAGCCGCGCATGCGTTTGTGCGAGGCCTTCGCCAGGCGCGCCGGCGCTGCGGGCGCGCCGACCGGCCTCAATACACGACATCAAGCAAATGGGCGGTTGCGCGCCTGAGCCTTACCACGTAGCAAATTTGGGGGGGACACGCGGGCGCCGCTGCTCCTACCGCGGCGGGCCCGTCATCCGCCCGAACCGACTACCTTGCCTGACAGCAACATGTAGGATATGCTGAATAGGGCAAAACGGGCACCTAACACAGCTTGTCTGCTTTGCACCTCTGCATGCGACTCATGCAGACTGTTGCTAAACAATTCATTCCGTTGTCCGGCACACACACTGCGTGCGCGGCAACTGAATGCCCAGGCCAAAGAGCGCCAACATCTTGAGCCTGAACAGAACAGCCGCCGGGCCGAACCGCCTTACGTAAGCACCTGGAGAATGACACTACACCTTGTGCTGCACGTGGAGCCCATGAGGCCCCTGCCCCATGTGGCACTCGCTCGTACATGCCTAGGCATGCACACCGTGCGGCCCCGCGCGCAGAGGCAGCGAGCGCTGCTCGAATGCGTCGCCCTGCGGCGCGGCGGCGGGCTCGGGCGACGCCAGCAGATCCACGGGCAGCAGAGGCCCACCAGGGTCGTCAGGCGCCCGCTCGCCAAGCAGCTCCATATTTTGATCGTCGAGCGGCTTGATTCCGAGCGGCTTGGTGTCCACGAGCAGCCTGCGGCGGTCGACATGCCGTTTGGCCGCAGCGGCAATGCTCCTGCTTTGTTGAGAAGGCCTGCTTGCCTGTTTGTGTCGAGTACAAGCCCGTCCGAACGCCCAGCAAGAGGAAGCCAGGCGGGCGTCTGTCCCTGGCGCCTCGCCTCAACACAGCTGCAGCTTCTACATAGCTGCAGCGCCATCAGGCCGTTGGGCTGCGAATAGCAGCGTGCGCCCCACGCACCGGTTGGAGGCCTCGCCGTCGTCCAGGCTGAAGTACACGGCCGCCAGCACGGAGCGCGTGCCCGGCGAGGGCGGTGCCTCGCTCGGCGGCGGCGCTGCGCACGCGCGCTCCTCCAGGAATGCGTGCAGCAGCCGCTCCTCGCTCGGGCGGCGCCGGCGCGACAGCCTGCGCGCGGCGCGCCTCCCTCGGCGGGGCTCGGGCGAGCGGTCGAGCGGTGCAGGCGAGGTGGGAGGCCAGCCATGTGCTGCCGTGCATGCAGCTGCATGCCCCCCTGACGCAGCTCATTAGGGGCAGGCCAGGGCTCTCTTTGTTGAAGCATTGCCCTTCGTAAGCGACTGACTCGCTCCATAGTCTGCACCCACACATAGCGTGTGCAGTGATGCAGTAACAGTGACGCACCGGCGGCTGCGAGCGGTGAGCTGCCGCGGCGCGCGCTCGTCGTCCGAGTCCCGGGCATCCTGTTCAAGCTGCACCTCCACGGCATACCTGCGCCCTTGCGGCCCCTGCTCATCAAATGCTCCGTGCTCATCAATGGAAGGTGTTGCGGCCATGGATAAACCAGGCTCTAGGTCTGACACCACGGCTGAAGCGTGGCCAGGCGAACCCCCCATCCTGCGTCTATGTGGTCACACTCAGGTTGTGTCCCTTGCAGTGGCAAAACTTGGGCTGTGCTGCACCGCCATGTGCCAGCACTGCACTGGCGAGCAGCGCCGTGCACAGGGTGAGCGCGGGCGCGCACCGCAGCTGCGTGTTGGCCTCCACCTCGTTCACCGAGCGGCGCACGTCCTCGGCCAGCAGCTCGCCTAGGTTCTTCTCGTCGCCCGTGAACGGCGTGGCCAGGCAGGCCGCGAGCTGCGCGCACGCACATTTGCCAATCCAGTGCCATGCTTGCATGCATCGCGCAATCACATACCTGTTCATGGCGGCGCGGCATGCACGGCCTCCTGCACTTAGAAGGCAGCACACTGCCACCAGATTACCTCGGGGGCGCACCCGCTGCGATGTGCCGTCCGGGAGGCGAACATTGGCCCCACCATGGCCAGCGGCGTCCACAAGCGCAGGCGCGCGCTGGTCGCCGTACAGCTGCGGCGCTCCCCAGGGTCCCTCAGGACACAGCCACTCCGTAGCCACGGCCCGACCGGCCCTGCACATCCTAGGTGTTCCTCGCATGCATACATGCATGCTTGCTTGGAATGCCAATCGGTTTCAGCAACAGCACCCACCCTTGCTCTGCACAGGTAGTGGGACCTTGTAGAATTCCTCTTCACACATTGTGCCTTTCCCCAATCGTCGCTGTGCAGAGGCATGCCTGGCGGCCTCAGCCAGGTACCAAGCATCGCACGGCGCGCACCTCGAAGCACTCTGCAGAGGCCAGGCCGCGCGACAGGCTGGATTCCATCACCAGCTCCTCCGCCGCCTGGGCAAGGGGCCCGGCGGGCGCGTCGCCGGCCCACCACGCTGCGGCGGCGCGGCTGCGAGAGCGCTTGGCCGCGTGCTGCAGGGAGCCGCGCCGAGCTCCGCTGAAGCGCTGGCGGCTGGGCGCATCAGAATCAGACTCGCTCTGCGCACACGGACGGCGCGTCAGGCGGCGCATGCGCTGCATGTTCACGTGCTGGCCGGCCTGGCGACGCTGCTTCTGGAGGCACAGCCGCAGCCCGAGGGGCGCGGAGAGTCCCGGCCGTCCAGGCCGCCCTCAACCACTGAAGGTTTGAGCTGCTTGAGCAGCTTCCCGTAAGGAGACGAGAAGACCTTCGTGAGCCCGGACCGCTTGTCCACGACGGCGCCTCACCTGATGCGCTCTATGACTGCTGGCAAGCGCCAGCAGAGAGGGCGCAGACACAACCTTCCTCATGACGTTCTCCACAAAGGCGCGCCGGCCGCCGGGTTTGACAAGTGCGTACTATGCGTAACACGTTTCGACTGTAAACGGAGTTCCTTGGTATGTTCAATGGGCAGAGAGCACGTTCGTGTAACAGCTGGTGAGGAAAGTATGTCTGCCGGGTGGTGCAACTTGCACCGTTCAAAGTGGCTGAAACCCCGAAGCCTGAGTCCCGTAATCCCTATATTCAAATGTGTCGCTTCCAGGTCTGTCAACAATGCAAAACAGTCCAGCGCAGCCCGGCAGCAAGCACAGCCAGGTGGCTGTCAGAGAACTGAGCAGGGTTTTTTACGAACACAACGTTGTACAAAGCATGGAGCGTCACTGCACGCAAGTGCAGCGGACAGGACGCCATATCACAGCAAAGTCAGGCTGCCGCGCACGCGTGCACGTCGAGCTTCCACACATATCCACGCGCCAGCGCCGCATACACCGCTCCGTCGCCATCGCGCACGACGGCCGCTGCGCCGCCGCTCGCCGCGCCGTTTGACAGGCCGTCTGCAGGCCTGCCGTCCGCTGTGCCGTTCGCGCGCGCGCTTGCCCCAGGCGACGCGCCCGCCTTTGCCCCTGCGACCGCTGGCCATTCGGCGGCCTCTGCGCCCGTACGAAGCGTGGCTCCAGCCCCCGCCGGCCCCGCCGCGGGCTGCGCCAGCGCGTCCGCCACTGTGCGGTCGGCCAGGCCCTGCACCACGGGCAGCGCGGGCGCCGCGAGCACCGCCTCCGCAGCGCTCGCGCCCTCGCCGCGCTGCTCGCGCGCGCCCGCAGCGCCGGCCGGCGCAGCCGCCCCGTCGCGCGGCGGCAGCGGCGGCGGCGACTGCTGCCAGAGCGCGCGCAAGCGCGCTCTGTGCTCGGGAGCCAGGTCGGGCAGGCTGCGCTCCAGCAGCGCAAGCGCCGCACGCTGCGTCAGCAGCCGCGCCGCGTTGCCGTCCAGGCGCGGCTGCCGGCCCAGCTGCGCGGCGAGCGAGCCATCAGGCGTCGCTTGAAGCACGCGCCGCCCTCAGCACAGTACACCAGAGCCTTACACGGTCGCCGCCGACCGGCCCGCCGCGCCCGGGCCTCACTCCGACGCACAGCGCTGCCCGCCACTGCAGCCCCGTGTCTGGCAGGGGGCGTGCACATGGGGGCCAGCGGCAGCCGGACGCCGTGCAGGGCGGCCCCACCCTGCGCGGGCCCGGCAGCAAGCCGGGCACGGCGCACCTTGGCCAGCAGCCCTACCCTACAGCGCACCTTGGCCAGCAGCCCTACCCTACAGCGCACCTTGGCCAACAGCCCTGCCCTACAGCGCACCTTGGCCAGCAGCCCTACCCTACAGCGTACCTTGGCCAGCGGCCCTAGCCTGCTGCGCACCTTGGCCAGCAGCCAGCGCAGGCGCGGCGCGAAGAGCTGCACGACGTCGTTGCTCGTGTCGTGCGAGCTATGCTCGAGCACGAGCAGCACAGCTCCGCCGCCCGCCCTGCGCGTCCCTCCGCAGACCGCTATGGAGCGAAAGGGTTGGCGCCAGGTCAACAAACCTCGTAACAGAG
>JAABUH010002200.1_pt1 | contig 19206 bp, 15 predicted proteins | sample 5559121 | NCBI WGS metagenome assembly JAABUH01 (sample SAMN10711871, study PRJNA513364) | rock metagenome | isolation source: Antarctica rocks | place: Antarctica: Victoria Land, Battleship Promontory nord | collected 2015-12-28
CACACTTTAGATTGATGAAATCAACATGCTCAGAGCATTTATACATTTGCTCTTGATGCAGATCTTGAAGATTGACATCGTTCTCATCATTTATAGTAATTTGCAAGACATCACTGATGATGAAAGTAACTTCATACTTGACTGTCATGTTCATAAATCATCTGAGCAATTCTAGCAATAGCGATGACTTTGACTTCGTTGATTCTCATCTTTTCATCAATGCAGTAAGCTTCGTGAATTGCTTTGAAGCTGCTTGAGTCTTAGACTGATTATCATCTAGATTCTTCTCATTCTCATTCTCATCTTCAAATCAGTCAAGCTTCGCTGATGATAACATTGATGATGACACACACGCTCTTCAAGCAACAAGAGTGTCAGAATCGTGTCTAGATGATACAATCAGTGAAGATCAGAGTTGATAGTGCTTGATCTTTAGAGATAGCTATAACTGAATATTAAGAATACAGAAGAAGATTGATACAAAAGCTTCTATTTATGTAATGTTCAGAGACTGCGCTAGGCTCGAAAGAAATGTGTTTGTGACATAAGAAGAATGTAATGTAGATGAACAAGATGTTGATGAAAGAAAAGAATGTTGAGAAAGAAAAAGAGTGTTGAGTCATATCTGAGTCATATCTGAGTCAAATCTGACTAGCTCGCTGATTAGCTCTAATCATTACGCAGAGAACTCGCTAGCGTTCACTGCGAATTGATTAGAGCTTCAGTCTTGTTCAGTCTTGATACGCTCGTAACATTACTTCTCTCTTCAAAAATTCATGTTTGCATGAATGTAGTTCATTTGCTCGCTTTTGTTGATAGTTATTTCGATATTTAGCACAATTTGTTTGAATATAGCTTATGAAATTCGTTCAAAACTTTCTCTGAGTCATCGAATTTCCCTTTATCGACATAGTATTATTCATTGTCTCTATCTAGATCTGTTCATTTGACTTTGTACTGTATTTGATCTCGATAGCGTCTGAAGTTCAATATATCATCTATCTCTCAATGTTCATCATCTTTAATAGTGATGAGTCTGAGTGATTCTGAATGCTGTTCTGATAGAAGATCTGCTGAATATGATTGCAGTAACTTCGAGCTGAACATCGAATGCAGATGCTTCATGCTGACTGATAAACAAAGATGATAGAAGATACTCACTTTGACAGTGATTTGATAAAGATCTAACTGTTTGTCTTTCAAATCTTTGCAGAGTCTCGTTGTCTTGACGTTTCTGAAAGATAGTCAAACTCAGTCATCTACTTCATAGATGACGTCTCGTCTATGTTTATTGATCTGAACTTCGATGATTAGCTTCGTCTTTTTCAATTGTTGATGATCGAAGTTCAGTAGCTCTTTCATTCGAATGACAATATCATTTGCTTTTCTAGCTTCAAGTCGTTCATGAGTTGTTTCGTAGTCAGTCGTATCTGAATTGAAATTCATTCGAGAATGAAATTCTTTATTGAAGTAGAAGAGAGTCATTGAAGTGATCGAGAAGATATTGAAATTGTCACTAAATTTCATCATAGATATTCATTTGACTCAGTCGTTCTGCATGTAATTGCAGTAGATTCTAAGTTCTCGTTCAACGTCTTGATTGACTCGTTTCGATTGATCGTCGATCTTGAAATGATAGACTGTGAATAGACTAGCTGTGATTCTCAGTCGCTTGCAAAGACTTTTTCACATAGTCGATATGAATTGAAAGTCTCTGTTCGAAACAATAGAACTGAGTAGATCATGCAGTTGATAGACGTTTCATAGCATGATTCAAATCATTTCTTCGACTGAGATGTCATCGTCTTCTCAATGACAGAAAACATAGTGACATTCTTTGATGAGACGACATATAATTGTGCAAATGACGTTATAGTCTTCTGACAGAGATAGTTCAGTAATGAAGTTCATAGCTATATCTTTTCAGCGTTTCTGTGAAATTGAAAGAGAATGATGAAGTTCATTGATGCTATCTCTAGAAACTTTGCTTCGCTGACAAGCATGACAGTTTTGAATGTATCGTCGAATAGTAGCTCGATGATCTGATCAATAGTAGAAACGCTGAACTAGATTGATGATTCATCTATTGTCGAAGTGAAAGATTGAAGATTGATCATGCACTTCTTGTAGTAATTTCGTGTGCATGTTCTCAGAGATTCACAGTAGATCTTTTCTAAATAGAACGTCATCAATGATTTCGCAGTTCTTCAGTTTAGTGATATGAAATTTGAGCTTGTTTTCGTTTATAGCTTGTCTATATTCGCTGCAGAGCTCATCTGTTTGATTGATCATTCATACTCATTGATAGAGATTTGCTTTCGATTCAATAGATAGAACATCGACTCTATTGAAAGTCAGAATAGTCTGAAAACGATCTTCAAGACGCTGAGCTGATTCAGAGACGTTCACTAAAGACATTCTCGTTAGAGCATCGACTTTAGTGTTCATTTTGCCTGATCTAAAAATGATCTGAAAGTTGAACTTCGATAGAATGTTCAGATAGTTGACTTGTCGTCGACTCAACTGTTTGTTTTTCATGAAGATCTTTAAAGTCTGATGATCGATGAACATCTGAATGAGTAGTTCAATGCATTTCAGCTCGAGTCGTCAATGTTCGAAGCATCGAATAATGACTAGCAATTTCTTGTCATAGATGTGATAATTGATTTCAGCGAAAATCATGCTTTTACTGTAGAAGATCATCGAATGAAGAACTTTCTCGTCATCGTACTGAGATAGTATTTCATCTTTTACATAGTTTGAAGCATCAATCTTCAAAATAGCTTGTCGTTTGAAATCAAAGTGACGAAGTACTGAGATCGAACTGACTTGTTTCTTTAGATTGTCAAAGACTTGAACACAGATCTCGTTTCAAACAAAAGATGTGTTCTTTCTAGTCAGCTGAGTGAACGATTTGACTAGCTTCGAGAAGTTCTTAATGAAACGACGATAGAAGTTAACAAATCTCACGAAGTCTTGAATTTCTTTTAGATTGATTGAAGTGATTCAGCTGACTATGACTGTCACTTTGCTGAAATTCATACGAAGATCTAGTTCTGATACGATGACTTCTAGAAAGACAGTCTCTTCTACATCGAATTCGCACTTTCGAATATTCATCTGCAGTTCAGCTTCGCGTAGTCGACTCAATACTAGTTTGATGTGATCTCTATGCTTTTTTCTCGTTTTGCTATAGATGAGAATGTCATCTAGATAGACTTGACAAAAGTCGTTCAGAAAGTTTCATAGAACGTCATTCATATATTGCTGAAAGAAGATCGATTCATTAGTCAGTTCAAATGATAGCATCTTGTATTTATATGCTTCTAAAACAGTGATAAAAGTGATGTAATTCTCGCTATTGAAATGCATTCAAAGTTTGTTGAACGCTGATATGATGTTCAATCTAGTCAGATGCTTGCAACTCACTATTTTATCAATGATTTCGTTTATCAGCGATAGAGAATATTTATTTCTTTTGAAAATGACATTTAGCTTTCGATAGTTCACACAGAATCAAAGATCTTCATTTGCTTTGAGAATGAATAGAACGAAAGAGAAATAGAGAGTCTGACTAGAAGTGATGAATTTCTTCGACAGATTCTCGTTTAAGTACTTCTTTACTTTCAGAAGTTTGACAGAAAACATTCAATAGACTCGACAGCGAAAGAACATTGAATCACTGATGAACTCGATTTTATGATCGTAGAAGCAATGAGAGAGTAGTTTATTTGATTGAGCTTGATCAAAAACATTTAGAAACTCATGATATTTCAATGACAGCTTTGCTTTAATATCTTTCAAATTCCGAGTCATTTCATCGATTGAAGAGATGTTTAGAACATTCAAATCGCACTGAGTATTGTACGCGATTTTTCTATTGATGTTCGTCATGAATAGAGCAAAGACTTCGATCTTGTCTCTCTTTGAACGATTCAACAGTGTTTTGAACGAAGCTGCGTCTATGCTTTGAATCGAGAATGACTCTTTTCAAACGAATCATTTGAGCATCATAAAGATCTTAGTTTGAATGATTGAAGAGAGCGAAGATGATCGCGATCAACTTGAGTGCTTTGAATTGAGAGAGATCGAAAAAATCAAAATAGAAGTATTCAATTGATTCGAATAAACAATGACGTCGTTTTGCATATTCAATAATATTTCATTTTTGTTCATTCAGAACTTATTCAATATGACTTCATGATGATTGATATCAGCTATCAGCATTGATACAGTCAATTTCTTATGACTTTTGATGATGAGATTGAGTAGAATTTTATGAGTGATGATCTTCTTAGATATCTTTTCATTATAATCTCTTATTAGCTTCTCTTTTGCCAGTGATATAGATTGAATTCTCAGTTTCTCGCATACTTTATCGACTAGATTAGAATGTATGATCGTGTAGATGACTGAATCACTGTCTATTAGAGAACGAAGACTGAAAGATCGATTCGAAGAGATGAGATGAGTGTCAATTAGAAACGACTTTTCAAAGTAATTTTCTTTCAATAGAATTTCATCTAGTTTGCACAAAGATATAATCTCTATTTCTTTAATGACTTTTGAAGAGATGACTAGTTTTTTGAATCGAAATTCGAATTGAAATCAAAGCGATCATATTCATTGTTCACTGCATTAATTCTAGTAGATCGATCGAGACACTCTTTAGAGCTATGATCTGATTTATGACATATAAAACAGCTTTCGACTAGAATGTCTGCTTCTTTGACGCTAGTTAAAATCGCGTCGCGCGACTTTAGCTGATCAGACTTCGAGTGATCGACTGATTGAGTGACAACAGTCGCTCTATGAAAGATAGTCTTAGAAAGATCATTGACGCGTTTGATCTTGTCTTTGATCTCTCGAATGACTCGCTGATCATTATTCAAATGAATCAGATAGAAACGAATTTCTTTTAAAGAATTAGATTGAACTAGTTGATCTACTCAAACAGATCGAAGACGAAGATGTATTTTATCTTTCAGATCAGTGATCAGTTGCTTCTCGTGATAGTCTAGATAGAAAAATAGACGTTGAAACTGAGTATAGAATTCATTGAATTTCTTGAATTCTTGAATCAAGTTGTAGTATTCTTTACGAAAGTTGACTTTCTTATTTGAATCATCGAACAACTGAGTTAGCTCTTTCAAAAGATCGTCGACGATTTTATAGAGATTGACACAGTCATGTTCACGTCTAGCTTGAGTGATCTCAGCTGCGTCATCGAATAATCTAGAATGTACATAGTTCAATTTGACTCGTTCATTAGAAAAGAGATCGACGTTGATCTCTAGTTTATTCTGAATTTTTTCGTATCAGTTCTCTCAAGTAGAATTCTTTTCATCAGTAAACAACGAAGAATCAGATATTTTTTGAGATCTAAAACGCTCAGAGTAGATGAAATCAGAAGAAGTGTTTTCTTTAGCTTGAAGTCTAGTCTTCAACTCTTTGATTTCATCTTCTTGTTGTTTATCTAACTTGTAGAGTCAATCTGTTTCTTCATCAAGAACTAGACTTCGAGTCTTTCAGATTTCGTAGAACACGAAGAGTATTATCGTTTCAGCGAATGATTCATCATCTTCATGAATGAATGATGCAGCACTTGATGATTTCGTTCGTGATTTCGATGAATCAGCATCAGAGATTTGAGAGAAACGATTTTGAAATTCTTTGAAATGCTCTTCAGTGAGCAAACGACTAGACATGATGAGATTTGTTTTGAAAGAGAATCGAACGAATGACGATGCTCGACGATTGAAGAAGAAAGACGTATAGAATGATGTTTAATCTTCAACAAAGAAGATGAGATTTGTTTGTTGATTGATTTGATTGATTCTCTAGCAAACAACGAAGATTCTTTATCGTTGAATCTATCGATCGATTTGATTCTTGAGCAATTCACGAAGATTCTTTATTGTGATTCTCGTAATCGAATGAACTTTGTGTACTTAATGAACGATAAGTAGTCTAGCAATTCAAACAGTCTCGTCGTTGATTTTATTCAACTCTCTAGTGTTGTTCTATCTTTCAATTATCGTCGATCATCAGATAAATGAATTTCTTTAGACTCGTTCTGTCTAGACGAGTATGTTGAATGAGTAATAAGATCAGTATCATGTGATTAACGAATTTTTAATATAATGTCAGAATCGTGCCTAGATGATACAATCAGTGAAGATCAGAATTGATAGTGCTTGATCTTTAGAGATAGCTATAACTGAATATTAAGAATACAGAAGAAGATTGATACAAAAGCTTCTATTTATGTAATGTTCAGAGACTGCGCTAGGCCCGAAAGAAATGTGTTTGTGACACGAGAAGAATGTGATGTAGATGAACAAGGTGTTGGTGAAAGAAAAGAGTGTTGAGGAAGAAAAAGAGTGTTGAGTCATATCTGAGTCATATCTGGGCCAAACCTGACTAGCTCGCTGATTAGCCCTAATCATTACGCAGAGAACTCGCTAGCGTTCACTGCGAATTGATTAGAGCTTCAGCCTTGTTCAGCCTTGGTACGCTCGTAACAAAGAGTAGCAGCAGTCTTAGCAACAAAGATCACAAGCTCGCTCGAGATGAGTGCGTTTACGTTGACAGCTTGAGAAGTCTGAGAGATCTTGAGAGGATTAAGCTGAGGAGTCTTGAGAGAATTAAGCCTGAGCAAAGAAAGGTCTTCTACATCTGAAAGCGTCGGGGGTGAGAAGACCTCTGCCTCTGAAGAAAGTACGATAGGATCCTTAGATACGATAGAATCCTTAGGTACGGGGGCGATTTTGCGTGCCTTGGAAGCCTTGGGTGCATCTAGGTGAAGCAGGGCCTTGGAGGGAGCCCTTTTGCGTCCGGTACGCCTGGGGGGCATTCTGACTATCTAGGATTGCCCCCGTGTGAGGCTGAGGTTTGTATAGCTTCAAAAATGAAGCTTTGGGGTGTTTTGGGGGTGTGGGGATGATATCTAGGTATTTGCTCTATTTGCACCAAATTTGAGGCTGATTTGTGGGTTTTCCCCGCCAAATTCGCTAAAACCCGAAAACTGAACTAGACTTTCGGATACAACGATACAACGATACACACCAAAGAGAAAGCCGGATGTACTTCAACAGCTTCGTTTGCAACGAAAAAAGAGCATTCATCACAATACTAGGCAATGCTGTAAAGTCTGAACCAATACATAAACTCTCCGTCCGTTCGATGGTTCTTACTTATGAAATCTATTGCTCGACTATCCCGTTGTCAGTGATCGGTCTCCCTGATGGTTTGACCTATTCATTGGTGTTCAGCGAGACGTGAACAATCGAACTACAGCTGGCTGGTTCTAATAGATGCAGTATGGAAGCTTGAAGCTAGAAGTTTCATACACTTTTATATTCTTATGGAGACAATTTCGTTACAAAAGCGATTTCCAAAGAGGCTGTCGATGATCGTTGCAAATTTGTAGAGCTTTAACAAGAAAATCTGGGTCTTTTCTCTTTGGAAAGACATTTGGTTGGTTTTCTAAGAGAATGCGTACGATGCTCTCTCCCAGCTTCAATGTCAATTTCATACCCTCTGAAGCTCAAGCTCGAAGATAAATCACCAGAACCTAGTACAGTGTTAATTGTCATCAACAAACCCGAAGGATATCGACGATTACTCACCTAACAGCATCCGGACAGATTGATTCTCCACCACTAGACGTCCAAATTGCCTGCTCCCTTACTGGGGTACCAGTATGAGCAGCATTAACCATCCACCCGGGCTTCATGAAAATTCCGACATGCGCCACCGACCCAGCGCAGTCTCCATTCGTAGCCCAGAAAATCATATCACCAGCTTGGGCGTCCGCGCGCGGCATGTGCCTACCCATGGAGGAGGAATATTGGGTTTGTGCCGTGCGCGGAATAGTTTTCCCTACGGCTTGGCAAACAGAATATTGGGTGAGTCCTGGAAGGGAATAAATTAGAACCTGAGAGCAATAATGGTAAGTCAGGAGAAGGGAAATCACCTGAGCAGTCGAATCCTCCTCCGGAGGGACCAGCGCAGCCTCCACCGCCCCAGACATAGGGCAGACCCTCTTCCTTGACCGCCGCACTCACGACCGCAGAGCCAGTGCCCCCAGTCGGAGGCGGAGGAGGCGGCGCAGCCCCACCACCAACGCAGCACTTGATCGTACTATCTCCCGGGCAGGCGCCAGACACAAACGACCCGCCGCAGGAGTCGGCCGTGTTCATGCAAATGCCGGAACCGGACGAGGTGCTGCATGTTTTCTTGACACAGCACTGCACGTTGGTCGCATCGTTGGGGCAGTATCCTGCGAGGTTGAAGCCTTGGGTGGTGCAGTCGGAGGTCAATTGGCAGGTCCCAGCGCCGTCGGGGGTGGAACATGCGCCGCCGATTGACCGTGGTTCCAGAGGAGAGGGGGCGAGGACCAGGGCGTGGGTCATGGTCGCCATGGCCAGGCAGAGGAGCGGGTGGGTGAAGTGCATTGTATGATTTCTGATTCCTTGATCGGCTGAGTGGGTGTTGTTTTATTCCGTGGCAAAAATATATCAAAGCCAATACCCACCAAAAAGCAGACCTATCTCCCTACTATATACCCCAACCCCTCCTCCCCAACGGGGGCGAAACAAAATCCCCAAAGTCTTGGCTCGCCCATAGCTTGGGGGCAGTTTTCACCCTCGCCCCTTACCCTCATCATCTTACTCTTAGGTAGCAAGTAGATCACCAACCGGCCCGTACGAGGTGTTAGGTAACGAGTTATCATTCGTTTTGTACGTACAACAATACCGTAACCACAATCCCCCAAACCCAAACCCAGGACAGCATATGTGCGGGAGATTGATTCGGACGGGTACAGAGGTGCCAAGAAACGCCATTCGCTTACGACCCCGGATCTGCTGTTTCATGCAGAGTGGCATGGCAGGGTGAGGAGATCGACAGGTACGCGAGCGGAATTCGCCGTTGGCATAGTGGGTCACGTGGGAGGCTACTTGCAAGTTGAGCATAGATAGGTAGGTAGCGCTCTCTATTTCTTGCCGCTGTCACGCAACTACGGTGTTGGGGGCGTGTTTTGACACAGCTGTGTATTGTCAATCGACGATGACAGACATTTAGCGTTCTACGCATTTTCTTCCACGTGGATGCTCTCGCTATCTCGGTGTCTTTGGATTTCGGAGTTGAAGGTCAGAAGGGCAAGCAACGCCATAATGCTATTATTAAATGCATCCCGTTTCCTCACTCATTATTGATTCTATGATTCAAACCCAGTAGCCCGAGGTCATGTTCGTCGCGCCGGTTCCGGCGGCAGCGCCTTGTCCCTAATCGATTTCTTTCTCAACCCCGTCCCGACTGGTCCCGTCACTGGCGAGACCCCGTCATTGAAAGGGGAAATGTCGCCTTCTATCGGCGAGACTTGGTCGCTCATTTGCGACACTGGGATTATAGTTGGGGTTTTCGTTGATTTTTTTTCAGCGGGGTCTAAGACTGGAGAGATGTCGGGTTTTAGGGGGGAGACTTCGCCGTTTGCTGGGGGGATTGGATGTCTAGGTGGTTGCGCCATCGATTTCTTGACGGCCTCCCGGACTTGCTTGTGAAATGGCTCCTCAACCGCTTCGTGGGTTGGCTCCGTTATTATTTCAACATCGTGGCTGTTCTCGTGTTCCGCACCTCCAACAGGCTCCTTTGCCGGCTCATAAAACCCCCTATTCCCAGAGTAACCCGCTCCATCAAGCTCAAACATGCCCTGCTCCGGTAGCTCAGCGCGCATCTCATCCTGCTTCCCCCCCGCCAGCTCTGGAGGTTGTTGGTACATCTCGTGGAAGCCTTTGGGATTCGTTGGAGGTTTTTGGTAATCTCCATTAGCCACGTCGGAATGAGCAGTAGCTGCAGCTTTGTTTGCTCTCCGGCGCTTGATGAGGAAAAATGAGAAGACGCCGATCAGAGCGCATCCGACAACACCGCCAACGACACCGCCTGCGATGCCCGCGACGCTTGTTTTGGATGAGGAAGAGGATGGTGTTGGGGTGGGAGAGGTGCTGTTGGTGGTGGTGGAGGGGAGGTTGTTGTTTAGAGGAGTTGTTGCGTTGGTAAAATGGGTGATTTGGAAGAGCGATGCAATTGCTGGAGAGGTCCACTTCGTGGATATGCTGCAATAGATTAATATGAATTTACTATTGAACATCGAAACCGTATCGGACTCACTTTTGCGCGTAATATTTCTGGACCGGATCAGACTGCACATAAGGCGGAGGCGGAGCAGTGAATTGGCTTGCAAAGCTCAAAGTCGTCATATCGAAAATAGCAAGTCCTTGCGTGAAGGGGTCTGGAGATTGAGAGAAGGTAGCTTGATCAAGTTCCAGTCCGCTGCCAGTGTGCGTTAGAGTGGTATCAGTGTCCACGCCACCAACGGTGAGAATTTGACTGCCGCCAACAGCATTGCAGGTCAAGCCATGTCGAGGGTGTGCTGCTGGATACTTTGCCTTGATCCAAAAGAAGCCTGGTAAAGTGAGGACGTAGGCCTCGTCATACGGAATTGCGGCGGCACCAAGATTTCCATTCCACCCTGCGTACATAAAGCTGTGATAGACTAAGATTAGCCTCATCCGTAACCATACTCCCGACACTAGACAACCAAGGAATATAACAAGGAGAACAAGATACGTACATCTCATAGGTACTGTTTGTCGAGTTAACACCCGCTGTACAGAATTCGACTCGTGCTTTTGGAATGCTCCCAGATGTAGTTTGTTGATACCACTTCTTTGATAAAGGATCGAAGATCGAAATCGTCCCAAAATCTCGAAGATCAGTAGGAATAATGTAGTCGCCGCCCATTACAACAAATAGCCCATTCGGCCCGAAGGAAGGCACGTAGTGCATGACCCCCCGCTCTGCAGTCCCATTCGTCTGATACCCAGCTGCACTTGAGTTTGAGAATGTCTTTGTTGTCATATTGAATTGCACAAGCCCGGGTAGAGCTACCTCGCCACCAACCTTGGCTGCCGTTTCAGGCGTTGTCAGGAAATCTTCCGTCCCACCAAGAAGGAAGGCACTGTCAGCGCCATAAGCCATCATAGGCCTCCACGGGCGCGTTATGGATCCGAACGCGGAGTTGTTTGCGCCATACACTTCATTCCAGCTTCCACCGCCGGCGCCGTCCGGCTTGAGGGACCATAGCTGCAATTCAACTGGCGGAGGTTGGTCTGCATAAAGCGAGACCCTTCCAGCAAATCCAGCGTAAAGAACGTTGTCTTGCTCACTGTACCAGAGAGACGGGTTAACCAGGTTCGGCACCGCATCGGGTTTGGGATTGGAGTGTATCTGGACCGATGAGTTCGTCCATGTTTTGGATAGGTCGATGGCAAGGGTAGTTGTCGCTGGAAAGGACAAGGTGAGTACAGAGCAAATGGCAATAGCAGAAAGAGCATACAATATTGGTAAGTAACGTTTCCATTGCTCCTATATGAAAATTCCCCGCCATCTATGTAGATCCAATTTCCAACAACAGCAGCTAGACCTTCAATCAGAAATTGAACCGGAAATATGCCTTTTAGATGACAACATACAGGCGTGGTAGGCTCGTCGGTAGAAGTCAGAGCTTGCTACGACGGCGGGAGCTTGCCGAGCCACGAGGCTGCTAGCTAAGTAGCCGTGGTCAAGAACATCGCTTTCAAGCAGTTGCAAAGGCTGACTGTTCACAGTGCAGAAGTAAAGCGTGCTAGAGACGAGATATCGAAGAAGTCGCATTGCAAATCCAGAAAAGACCGAGAACCTCACGAGGTCCGCAAGTGAGGGTGCAGAACATTTTCACAAAAAAGCTTCCCAGCTCTAAGTTCATGCTGTTTCATAAAGGCGTTACCAGTATAGTCAGCCTGATTGACTATCTCACAGGCAGACCTTCTTCAGGCATAGATACGGAGTACAAAGTTATTGGTCTCGCATGTCCGAGGTTCAGCTCTTAAAACAACCTGAGACACATGCTGGGTGATACTGCAGATGCTGAAAATCGGTCTGTGTCGAAAAGAGCGAGTAAGCTGAAGGCTCGAAGGCTTGAAGGAGGCGGAGCATCCTTTGATCTCTGAGGGACATTGTCCAGTGGACCATGTCCACATGAAGTGTCCCGGCACATCTCCCTCTTTCAGCCCCCAAGTGACAGCTGTCCAGCTGCCTAGACTCTATATGGCAAATCTGCAATGCGGCTGAGGTTGTCGCATCCTGCCAAGGCTGCCATGTACATGTACATGTGGTGATAGGCACGCGTACTGACTTAACCCCGGGTTTCAGCTGGCGAGGGGTTGAGCCGGGGTCGGAAATAAGACTTGACTACCTATGCGAAGCATATGCCAAGGTCATTAAGCGAGGCCACAAAAAGATTGACATCGAGTCATCGAAGGCCTCAACAGTGCATATGCGCAGCATCAACTGAGCATAAAGAAACATCGATGAACGACGAAAGCATCGACGCTGAAAAACGAGCGAATGAGATAACAGATTGACTAAATGATTTGAATGTGAGAGTCGCAGTCGACATATGCCGCGCATATACTAAAAAGAAACTCAGCTCGCTGAAGGTTCGTGCAATGCATATGTCGAAGATGATGAAAAAAAGTGATGATGCAAATCACAAGCAGAACGACAAGAATGAAGAAAAAAAGGCACGAGATAAATCTGATGAAAATAACGTGAGCGATAGCTTGTGAATGAGCATGTCACATGTCAAACCCCACTTAACCCCACTTAACCCTTGCCTCAGGACCTCAGACGTGTTTCCGTAGCTAAGCCCCTTCGGGTTAGCTACTTCCCCTAAGCCCCTTCGGGTTAGGGACCCTCTGGATGACTACGCAGCGTACGGGTGTAACAGCACCTTACGTAGTAAGCAAGGCAGCTAACCCGAAGGGGCTTAGCTACCGCGGCTTACCCGAAATAGGTTAGTGCAAGCTAGCCCCTTCGGGGCTAGCTACAGTTACACGTCTGAGGTCCTGAGGCAACTTAACCCTAGGTAGGTAAGGTACCTTAGTCAGCGGATGAAGCCTTGGAAGCACTCCAAAGGGATTCGCTTGCAATCTTGCATCAAGGTAGGTGAGGTCATCCCCCGTAATCACATGCGGAAGAAAGTTGAAGAACTTTTTATGACGACAACAGGCACAGCTCTAGAAGGTTATTGTTCAACCCCTAGGTGACTGCTTGAGGTTGCGGACAGGCTGACCGGTCATTGCAGAATCCTTTAATCCTGTCATCGTAAGCTTCTTCAGCTATGGTTCTGCAAGCCATTAGATACAAGCGGGGCGAGCTCGCGATCCTTGATCAGCTGAAACTCCCTCATCAAGAGGTGTACATTAATATTGGAGGGCCTGAAGATGCCCGCAATGCTATCAGATCGATGCAGGTTCGAGGTGCTCCTGCGATAGCCATTGTAGCTGCTCTGAGTCTAGCAGTGTGGGGCGATCATTACAAACAAACAAGGCGAGATCATCGCACCCTTGAGCGAGCCCTTGGGCGAGATACATTCACTCCGTCATGGTTTTCCCACAACCTAAAATATCTCGTCACCAGCAGGCCTACTGCTGTGAATCTTGCCGACGCCGCCAGAAAACTAGAAAGGGTGGTTTGGGCTGCGTTTGAAGAGCCTGGTGCAACTCGCTCGACCGTGATCGAAGCATATATTGAGGCCGCGGAGCAGATGCTTGTTGATGATGTGCAGGATAACGAGAACATAGGAGAACATGGCGCAAACTGGATCTTGAAGAATACCAGCGCTGAAAAACCAGTCAGTGTACTTACGCACTGCAATACTGGGTAAGGGTACACTTGGCATGTATTGAGCATTGGCAACTGGCTGATCACATCCATAGTTCCTTGGCAACGGCTGGTCATGGGACCGCACTGGGGGTTGTTCGAACACTCCGTGCTCGCAACTCGCTGCGGCGTTGTTTCTATACGGAGACAAGGCCATATAACCAAGGATCCCGCCTGACAGGGTATGAGCTCATACACGACAATATCCCCGCCACGCTGATAACAGACTCGATGGCCGCAGCTCTTCTTCGGCAGAAGGGCGAGTCAGAGAATATTGTGGCAGTAGTCGTGGGGGCAGACAGAGTAGCTGCCAACGGAGATACTGCGAACAAAATTGGCACCTACGCGTTGGCGATATTAGCTCGTTTCCATAACATAAAGTTCCTTGTCGCAGCACCTCGGACAACGATCGATCAGGGTACGGACACAGGCGCGGACATTAAAATCGAGGAGCGTCCGTCCAATGAAATGACGAGGATGAAAGGCCCTGCTTTCGACAGGTCGCTCAAAGGTCAAGAGCTGCTTGCAGCACACTACACTGAGGAAATTAGCATAGCAGCTAAACGAACTCACGCCTGGAATCCAGCCTTCGATGTGACACCTGCAGCACTGATCGATGGCATTGTAACTGAAAATGGTGTTGTTGAGAAGAATCAGGATGGTCGATTTCGCTGGGATACTGTTTTCGACCCGGAAACTATTGCCTTAAGCAAGAAGAGGAAACGAGCGCCAAGCCTAGCAGACCCATCATCCAACATTCCAGAGGGCCGGATCTCTTGGAAAGAAGCTTTGGAGGTTGAACCGGACAGGGTGCCCTCTTGCGTTGAGTGGAACATGATGGAATCAGGTGACAAACTAGCTAAACTACCGAAAAGACCTGTGCAACAAGTTTCGTCGGTATTTGATACAATAATGTTTAGGGTCGATGCTCAATTTGATAGTTTCTTTGGTTCGCTTGACTTAGGAGGAGAAGAAGAAGACGACGAAGAAGTAGAAGACGAAGAATTCGGATACTGATTGGCAGAGCATTGTTAGCTTCGCGATATCTAAGAGCTCGGCAGCTCTTCGCGATATTCTCCCGGTTCAATAAATTGAGACTTGAGCTATCCGAATCAGGTAGCTATTATACGTGATTTTCACTTATCCCCCCATCCGATCTTACATAGGCACGAGAGGGAATCTCACTGAAGATTCTTCCGACATAGAAAGCAGATGCTGTCAGGCAACGCTCTGCGAAGAATATGTCCACTCATCTAATAGAGTTGACCCTCGGTTATCGAAAAAGAATCTAGAGAGGCTAGTCAAGAGGTAGTGAGATCAGGATAGTAATCTTAAAAGAAGAACGAATGTATCTCAATGATAGCATTACTTATGCAGCTCTCTGGCGACTATTGAGCTGAGCAACAAATGAACAATCATAGATAAAGATAGGAGTGCAAGAGAGGTGCTGAAGCCTTATTGTGAGGCAGTCGGTTCTTACAGTCAGAAAAGACCAGCCGGTGCTTATGTTGGTTTACGAATCGGCCAAAATGTGAACACACTTTGGAACAATCCTATTCAGGTATGTATAGCATATTTCAACAGCTTAGACCGCTATGCACTCTAAGCTACCTCTTCTTCCTTCTTAGGCCTAGAGACGAACAAGCAGTCACATTACCATTTGACAAGCGTAAGGAAGAGAAGCTTATGATATTTTTTTATACCAGTCCCAGAAGCAGTAGAACAAAAAGTTTGCTTGACCCAGAGATTAGTTCAGCCTTGACGTCTTTTTTGAACTCTTTCAAATTTGGACTGAAGGACTTGCTATGAGCAGATTGGCTATGATCCCACATCCTTAAAAGTGCTTTCGTAGGATGATACCTTACTATACTAGAAAGCTTAGGGTTAGGGCAATCGGTATCTGGCAAGGCGTTCCATTGAGCTAGCCGAATCTGATAATCGCAAATGCTTGCTTACTTAAGGTGGACCCTGCATCAGACGAGCATGGCGAACAAGAAAACCTGATGCGCAACTCATTTTCGTACGGGGTTGGAGTAGAGGCATTAAATATACGAACAACTATCCGATGACATGCCTCCTTATATCTTCTTTCTCGCCACTACTCTTTCCAAGAATAAAGAATATTTAATAGTTCTGCTGTTCCTAGACGCCGCCGGAGGTTACGGCCAATCTCGGCTTTAACGTGAACAGCATTATGGACAGCGAGAAGACCTCTCAGCCTTCGCAGCCTAATGGCCATCGCAGCGATGCTGTTGGGACTAAATTCGTTGACAAGACAGGTGACATACAAGAGAAGGCGTTGCAACATGGGAAGGGCAAGAAAGACGATTCCCCGCCCGCTGGAGGTTTAGACAAAACGCCAATTCCGAAAGCACCCCCAGGCTACACAGTCAAGTTTATCTTTCATCGCGCCATTAATCTTCCAATGGCAGACATTAATACCCTGGCCTCGGATCCGTACGTGAAGGCAACCCTAAGAACTGAATTACCAACGAGGCATAAGCAAGATCCAGACATGCAATTTCGGACGCCAACCATCAGGAGAAATACAAATCCACAATGGAACGCCGAATGGATCGTTGCTAATGTCCCTTCAAGTGGATTTGAGCTTAAGGCCAGGTTGTACGATGAGGACCCAGCAGATTATGACGACAGGCTAGGCAATGTGCATGTGAACGTGGACAGTCTTCACGAAGATTGGAATGGTATAAAGGAGCAAACATACAAGATCAAGAAAAGGATGGGCAGCAAAAGAGCGTATTTGATAAGGGGCTGTGCTGCAATGTTTTCTCGAGGTCTCCATATGTCCGGGGAGATGGTTATCAGCGTAGAAGTGCTCGGGAGGACAGAAACAGACAATGAAGGCAGGCCTTGGACAATCGGTCCATGCAATTGGACTCAGCATCTCAGTCCTATGATTGGGCGACTGGCGGGGACGAAGGAGCCTGGGCAGAGTAAAGGAGGACAAACAGAGAAATATAAGTAAGTTCTAGGTCCAATCCAACTTACAGGACCAATGCTGACAGCACCGCAGTTTCCAGGCCAATCAATTCCAGCTCGAGGGTCCTGTGCCACCCGAACTCTATCACCGCTATGTTGAGTTCAAACCCTTCGTCGCCGGCATGTTCACCTCCCATTCCCTGCGCGGCCGAATTCTTAACCGCGCCCTCCATCATCAACACGCCCGCGTCTACAACTACGACCGCACAACCGTCTATGGTTCTTTTGCCCACCCTTGCAAAGAAATGACCCTCAAACTTCTCGACCTAGTTCATTACGATAGTGGCGGCCGCATCTACACGTACGTACTCAGCCTTGACGGTCGATGGCGATTTACCGAGACTGGAAAAGAATTTGGTATAGATTTGCTATCAAAACACACCATGCACAGCGACGTGAGTATTTACATTGCGTTCTCTGGCGAGTTCTTCATCCGCCGCCTCAAATCTCCATACAAAAAAGGAGACCCGCTGGATCAGCAAACCCATCCGCCTGCTGATCTCAGTGGTGGACCCCCGGAAGATGATCCCCCCAAAGACCCAGCATACTACTGTCTCGTCATCGACAACGATAGCGGTACCTACCGTCCCAGCGCCGAGCACCTTGACAAACTCAAAGCCTTCATGCAGCGCAACCTACCTGGTATGAAGATTGTCACACTCGATTGCAACGGCGACAAACAGCGTATGGATAAGATGAAAAAAGAGCAGCGCGAACGGAAGAAGAGCGAGGCTGGTGGGGTAGCCTTCATACAGGACGACGGGGACTCAATGTCAAGTAGCGATGAGGAGGAGTTGGATAGACGAGGTGCTGGAGGAGAGGGGGAGCAAAAGCAAACAGTGGGGAAACTAGGTAAAGTCAAAGAAACAGTCTTGGAGCCGAAGAACAAAGTCGAGGAGTGGGTGCAAGGGGACCGGGAAAGGGAGGAGCGGGAGACAGAGGAGGATATGGCGGGGCGGGCAGGTGGACGAGGAGAGACTGGGTAAAGTGGGTAAGGAAAGATGCGGCTGCACCGTTGGCGTTCGAGATTTCTATTGGATATCATGGGTTGTTTGTACAAATTATGCTCATAATATGCTGAGATACCCTATAATCTTTGTAGCTTCTCTTATATTTACTTCTGATACTCTCACTGGTGTGTATGGGTTTCTGTTCTGCTTCGCAACTGTTCACTAGCAGCCCCGAACTTTATTTCCTTTCCTAATTAGCTGATGGCTTCCCTTCTACTTACTATGAAGCGAAAGACGCAGAATACGATGAAACCAACCTAACCCCTCTGAAGGAGAGTAGATTTCTTAAACGGATGCCGTGGATTGCAGACGGCCACTTAACAGATTTGTCCCTCCAGAGCCGAAAGTGAATGATCATACCTCTGCGCTCTATCGATAGGTAAGCAATCGACGAGTGTTTTGCCTGATTGGGCAAAATGGAAACACCAAAGAAACTTTGAACAGTCCGCTCGCGTTGTCGCGCAGCTTCGGGGTTTGTCTCATACCTTGCTATACCAGAAAAAAGATCGGCGGCTGAGGACAACCCTGTATTGTTACTAGTCAAGTAGGTGAGGACGAAGAATGGAAGGGATGAAAAAGGGGGTTTGTTTAAGGCTTCAAGGGGCCAGCGAGTGCTATATATATATCTCTCTCTTAGAACTCTCCCCCCTTCCCGCCTCTCCGCATCCGCAGCCTTCCTTCTTCTCGTCCTCTCTTTTTCCCTAATAGATTGAGATACGCAACCTCTTCCTCACCCGGTCAAAAGCAACATGGCCTGAATGCCAGATCCACCATCATCAACCCGGAAGCTGAGATGGTGGTTTCATTCTGGAGCGTGTGGGCTTTAGGGGCGTCTAGAACTCACTCCATTCTCCAAGAACACTTGAAAATGATTTGATCTTTGTATTCTCCCCAGCTCAGCCCCGTGATTTGGAAAAAGGGCCTTCCAGCTTTGATTAGGAGCGTTCCGGCGGGTTACGCGGCAGGGTGGACCAGCATCGGCTCACGATAGGAGTTTTTTTGCTGAGCCATTTGAAAAGGGGAGGAAAGCGTTAATTAAGAGCTCGAAAAGTGAGAAATGGGAAGAGGAACAGTAGGGCATTTGTTCTTTCGTGTCGACGCTTGCCAATTTGTCGGCTGGAAAAAGGTTTCCTGAAGCTTTCGGTAATGTTGTATTTTCCCAAGTCCCGTTTGAATACTACAAGTCCTTATTCCGAGGGCACTCTATCAAGCAGGTCTTGAGACCCTACACCTCAGTCTATGACTTCGTCATACCAGATGGAGCTGGTTGGACTCGAGAATCTACAACTTGGACTGATCTCTCTTATGGTGTGGCTGTTTTTTACTTGAATGGTAACGTTCATAGCCCTTTTTCACATCTTCTATGTTTTTCAGTGAGTTCCGATCCGGCTCTGTGTTGCGTTTTTCTTTGACCCTAACCCTAACCATA